>Ga0209507_1000245_pt1 | contig 69075 bp, 60 predicted proteins | sample AD_UKC028_MetaG_FD_184414 | JGI IMG/M metagenome (GOLD analysis project Ga0209507, IMG submission 184414) | Active sludge microbial communities of municipal wastewater-treating anaerobic digesters from USA - AD_UKC028_MetaG (SPAdes) (version 2) | ecosystem: Engineered > Bioreactor > Anaerobic >...
AGGCCGCGCGCAGCGCGTCGACGCTCGGGTACGGCAGCGCGACGCCGTTGCGCTGCGCCAGCCGGAAGATCAGCTCGGGCTCGAGCGTGCCCTCGATGTGCAGGTGCAGTTCGGCCTTTGGCATCGTGCGCAGCAGCGCCGGCAGCCGGTCGCGCGCGATGGCGTCGAAATCGATCGAAGGGTTCATGGCAGCGGCAAATCGGTGGGCGTCGGCCCGATTCTGCCGCCGATGCCTGCCGCGGCGCACCGGCGGCAGCAGACGAAAGAACGCCGCCGGGCCTGCGGGCCACGGCGGCGTTGCCGATGTCTGTGCGGGTGGGTCGCGCGCTACTTGCCGCTGGGCACCTTGCCCTCGACGCCCTTCACGTAGAAGTCGACCTTGTCGAGCCAGGCCTGGTCGGGCGTCGCGCCGGCGGCCAGCCGCTCCTTGCCGGTGTTGTCGACGACCGGGCCATTGAACGGGCTGAAGCTGCCGTCCTTGTAGCCCTGCTTGATCTCGTCGATCTTCTTCTTGATGTCTGCGGGCACGGCGTCGTTGATCTTGACGAGGTCGTTGGCGTCATCCTTGTAGCCGAGCACCTCGCGGTCGGACTTCCAGGTGCCGTCGAGCACCTCCTTGACCGCCTTCTTGTAGAACGGGCCCCAGTGCAGCAGGTTCGACGCCAGCTGCGCCTTGGGCGCGACTTCGCTCATGTCCGAATCCCAGCCGAAGGCGAACTTGCCGTTCTTCTCGGCCGTCTGGATCACCGCCGTCGAATCGGTGTTCTGCAGCAGCACGTCGGCGCCGGCGTTGATCAGGCTCTGCGCGGCTTCGGCCTCCTTCGGCGGGTCGAACCAGCTGTTGACCCACACCACCTTGGTCTTGACCTTCGGGTTCACGCTCTGCGCGCCGCGGGTGAAGGCGTTGATGTTGCGCAGCACCTCGGGGATCGGGAAGGTGCCGACGAAGCCGAGTGTGTCGGTCTTGGTCATCGCGCCGGCGATCACGCCCGACATGTAGGCGTCCTCGTAGATGCGGTGGTCGTACACGCCGACGTTAGGCGCGAGCTTGTAGCCGGTGGCGTGCTCGAACTTCACGTCGGGGAATTCCTGCGCCACCTTGATCGTCGGCTCCATGTAGCCGAAGCTGGTGGTGAAGATCAGCTTGTTGCCTTGGGCGGCCAGGTCGCGCAGCACGCGCTCGGCGTCGGCGCTCTCGGGCACCTTCTCGACGATCGTGGTCTTGACCTTGTCGCCGAACTCGGCCTCGACGGCCCGGCGGCCCTCGTCGTGCGCGTGCGTCCAGCCGGCATCGCTGGCCGGGCCGATGTAGACCCAGGCCACCTTCAGCGGCTCGGGTGCTGCGGCAGCGGCAGCCGCCGGCGCCGAGGGCGCGGCCGCGGCCGGCGCGGCGGCCGGTTCCTCCTTCTTGCCGCAGCCGACGAGTGCGGTCAGCGCGGCGGCGGCGGTCAGGCCGAGCAGGGTGCGTTTGTTCATCTGGCTCACTTGGTGCGACTCCTTGGCAGGGAAGGGACGAGGCGCGCGGATTCTAGGCGCCGGGGTGGAAGGGCCGGCCCAGCGACGCGGGCATGTTGATGCGGATCCAGGTCGGGTTGCGGCTGATGATCGCGAGCACGACCACGGTCGCCAAGTACGGCAGCATCGCCAGCAGCTGGCTCGAGATCTCGACGCCGGCGCCTTGCAGCGCGAACTGCGCCATCGTCACGCCGCCGAACAGGTAGGCGCCGAACAGCACGCGCAGCGGCCGCCAGGTGGCGAAGGTGGTCAGCGCCAGCGCGATCCAGCCGCGGCCCGCCACCAGGCCCTCGACCCACAGCGGCGCGTACACCACCGACAAGAAGGCGCCGGCCACGCCGCACAGCGCGCCGCCCGCCGTCACCGCCAGCAGCCGGATCCAGCGCACCTTGTAGCCGAGCGCGTGCGCCGACTCGGGCGACTCGCCCACCGCGCGCAGCACCAGCCCGGCGCGGCTCCTGTACAGGAACCACATCGCCAGCGCGATCAGCCCGATCGCGATGTAGACCATCGGGTGCTGGCGGAACAGCGCCGGCCCGATGAACGGGATCTGCGCCAGGCCCGGCACCTCGAAGGGCGTGCGCTCGGCGAGCTTCTGGCCGACGTAGCCGATGCCGACGAAGGCCGAGAAGCCGTAGCCGAACAGGCTGAGCGCCAGGCCGGTGGCGTACTGGTTGGTGTTCAGCCAGATCACCAGCACGCCGAAGCCCGCGGCCAGCAGCGCGCCGGCGGCGGCGCCGGCGGCGAAGGCCAGCCAGTCGCTGCCGCTGGCGTGGGCGGCAGCGAAGCCGGCAATCGCAGCGACGAGCATGATGCCCTCGGCGCCGAGGTTGAGCACGCCCGACTTCTCGTTGATCAGCAGCCCCAGCCCGGCGATGGCCAGCGGCGTGCCCGAGGCCAGCGTGGCGGCGATCAGCAGTGCGATCTGGTCCATGGTGGTCGCCTTGCGTGTCAGCGCGCTGCCGCCGGCGCCGGGCGCAGGCGGATGCGGAAGTGGATCAAGGTGTCGCAGGCCAGCAGCAGCACCAGCAGCAGGCCCTGGAACACGCCCGACAGTGCGTTGGGCAGGCCCAGGCGCGACTGGCCGAGCTCGCCGCCGATGATCATCGTCGACAGCAGCAGCCCGGCGAACACGATGCCCACCGGGTGCAGCCGGCCGACGAAGCACACGATGATCGCGGTGAAGCCCAGGCCCGTGGACACGTGCGGCGTGATCTGGCGGAAGGTGCCGATCGCCTCGATGCCGCCGGCCAGCCCGGCCAGGCCGCCGGAGACCAGCAGCGCGGTCCACAGCGCGGCGCTGCCCGAGAAGCCGGCATAGCGCGCCGCCGCCGGCGCCAGCCCGCCGACCTGCAGCTGGAAGCCGCGGAACAGCCGGAACAGGAACACCCAGGTCAGCGCGACGAAGACCAGCGCGATCACGATGCCGGCGTTCATGCGCGTGCCGGGCACGATCGGCGTGAGCCAGGTGGAGGCGTCGAAGTTCTTGGTCTGCGGGAAGTTGAAGCCCATCGGGTCCTTCCACGCGCCGAACACCAGGTAGTTGACCAGCTGCTGCGCTACGTAGACCAGCATCAGGCTGACCAGGATCTCGCTGGCGTTGAAGCGGTCGCGCAGCAGCGCGGTGATGCCGGCCCAGGCCATGCCGCCGAGCACGCCGGCCGCCAGCACCAGCGGCACCGCGACGATCTTCGGCAGCACGATGCCGTGCGTGGTCAGCCACAGCGCGACCCCGCCGCCGGCGATGATGCCGAGCAGGAACTGCCCTTCGGCGCCGATGTTCCACACGTTGGAGCGGTAGCACACCGCCAGGCCCAGCGCGATCACGATCAGCGGCGTCGCCTTGAGCACCAGCTCGCTGATCTGGCGCAGGTTGGCGAAGGGCTCGACGAAGTACATCGCCAGGCCGCGCACCGGGTCCTTGCCGAGCACGGCGAACAGGATGCCGGCGAGGATCGCGGTCAGCACCAGCGCCAGCACCGGCGACAGCAGCGACATCAGCTTCGACGGCTGCGCTCGGGGTTCAAGCTTGAGCATGGCGCGCTCCGGTCGGTTGGGCGCCGGCGCGCGCGGGGCCGGTCTCTCCGGCATCGGGGCCGCCCTGCGGCCACAGCCCCGACATCCATTCGCCGATGCGCTCGACGGTGGCCTGCGCGGTGGCGATCGACGGCGACATGCGCCCCTGGGCGATCACGATCAGGCGGTCGGCGATCTCGAACAGCTCGTCGAGTTCTTCGCTGACGACGAGCAGCGCACAGCCGGCGTCGCGCAGCTTCAGCAGCTCGCCGCGGATCAGCGCCGCCGCGCCCACGTCCACGCCCCAGGTCGGCTGGCTGACGATCAGCAGCTTCGGATTCGCGTCGATCTCGCGGCCGACGATGAACTTCTGCAGGTTGCCGCCCGACAGGCTCTTGGCCGCGGCGCCGGTGCCGCCGCACTTGACGTTGAAGCGGCTGATCAGGTTGGCCGCCAGCAGCTCGACCTGGGTGGTGCGGATCCAGCCCGACGCGCCCACCGCCTCGGTGCGCGTCAGCAGCGTGTTGCGCGCCAGGCTCATCACCGGCACCGCGCCGCGGCCCAGCCGCTCCTCGGGCACGAAGTACAGGCCTGCCTTGCGCCTGCGTCGCGGCGAGTGGCGCGCGATGTCCCGGCCGAAGAGCTTGATCGAACCGGCCGGCGCGCGCGCATCCTCGCCCGACAGCGCGGCCATCAGCTCCTGCTGGCCGTTGCCCGACACGCCGGCGACGCCGACGATCTCGCCGGCGCGCACCTCGAAGCCGATGTCGGCGAGCGTGGTGCCGAACTGGTCGGCCTTCGGCATCGACAGGCCCTGCACCGCCAGCACCACCGCGCCCGCCTTCGACGCCTGGTGCTGCAGCTGCGGCGGCTCGGCGCCGATCATCAGCTTGGACAGCCCGGCGTTGCTCTCGGTGCGCGGGTCGACCCGGCCGGTGACCTTGCCGCCGCGCAGCACCGTGCAGTTGCTGCACAGCTCGCGGATCTCGTCGAGCTTGTGGCTGATGTACAGGATCGAGCAGCCGTCGGCGGCGAGCTGGCGCAGCGTGACGAACAGCTTGCGCACCGCCTGCGGCGTCAGCACCGAGGTCGGCTCGTCCAGGATCAGCAGCTTCGGGCTGGTGAGCAGCGCGCGCACGATCTCGACGCGCTGGCGCTCGCCCACCGACAGCGAATGCACCGGCCGCAGCGGCTCCACGTCCAGGCCGTATTCCTGGCTGACCTGGGCGATGCGCCCGGTGACCTCGGCCAGCTTCATCGCCTTGTCCAGCCCGAGCCAGACGTTCTCGGCCGCGGTCAGCGTGTCGAACAGGCTGAAGTGCTGGAACACCATGCTGATGCCTAAAGCGCGCGCCTGCTGCGGGTTCCTGATCTCGACCCTTTGGCCGTTCCAGCGGATCTCGCCCTCGTCGGGCCGCACCGCGCCGTAGATCATCTTCATCATCGTGCTCTTGCCGGCGCCGTTCTCGCCGAGCACCGCGTGGATCTCGCCGGGCAGCACCTGCAGGTTGACGTTGTCGTTGGCGCGCACCGCCGGGTACTGCTTGCTGATGCCGACCAGCTCGAGTCTCAGGTTTGCCGCCATGGGGTCTCCCGCAATGCAGTGCCGCGGCGCGTCAATGGCCGCTGACGAAGACGAACTTGTACAGGAACAGCGCGGCGATGATCCACACCATGTAGTGCACCTCGCGCACCCGGCCGGTGAACAGCTTGGCCGCCGCGTAGGTGATGAAGCCGAAGGCCAGGCCGTTGGCGATCGAGTAGGTGAAGGGCATGACCAGCGCCGTGACCGCGGCCGGGATGACTTCGGTCGAGTCGCCCCACTCCAGCTCGGTCAGCTCCTGCAGCATCAGGCAGGCGACGTAGAACAGCGCCGGCGCGGTGGCGTAGGCCGGCACCGAGCCGGCCAGCGGCGAGATGAACAGGCACAGCAGGAACAGCACCGCCACCGCGATCGCGGTCAGGCCGGTGCGGCCGCCGGCCTGCACGCCCGAGGCGCTCTCGATGTAGGCGGTGGTGCTCGAGGTGCCGAGCAGCGAGCCGGCGAAGATCGCGCCCGAGTCGGCCAGCAGGGCCTTGTTCATGCGGTCCATCTTGCCCGGCACCAGCAGCCCGGCGCGCTTGGCCACGCCCATCAGCGTGCCGGTGGCGTCGAACAGCTCGACCAGGAAGAACACCATCACCACGTTGATGATGCCGGCCGAGAAGGCGCCGCGGATGTCCAGCGCCAGGAAGGTCGGCGCGATCGACGGCGGCGCCGAGAACACGCCGTGGAACTCGTTGCCGGCGAAGAAGAACGACAGCACCGTCGACGCGAGGATGCCGATCAGGATCGCGCCGCGGACCTTCAGCTTGTCGAGCACGACGATCACGAAGAAGCCGATCGCGGCCAGCACCACCGACGGCTGGTGCAGGTCGCCCAGTGTGACGAAGGTGGCCTGCGACGCCGCGACGATGCCGGCGCTCTTGAGCGCGATCAGCGCCAGGAACATGCCGATGCCTACCGTGATCGCGATGCGCAGCGAATGCGGGATGCCCTTGACGATCTGCTCGCGCACGCCGGTGAGCGTGACCAGCAGGAACAGGCAGCCCGAGACGAACACCGCCCCGAGCGCGACCTGCCACTTGTAGCCCATCGTGAGGACGACGACGTAGGCGAAGTACGCGTTCAGCCCCATGCCCGGCGCCAGTGCGATCGGGTAGTTGGCGTACAGGCCCATGATCGTCGTGCCCAGGGCGGCGATCAGGCAGGTGGCGACGAACACCGCGCCCTTGGGCATGCCGGCGTCGCCGAGGATCGCCGGGTTGATGAAGATGATGTAGGCCATCGTCAGGAAGGTGGTCAACCCGGCGAGCAGCTCGGTGCGCACCGTGGTGCCGTGTTCCTGCAGCTTGAACAGGCGCTCGGCCAGTCCCTGGCCGCCCGGGGCAGTGCGGACTGCTTGTTCCATCTTCGGGTCTCCTGCGTGTTCTACGTGTGCGAGGGCCGGGCTAGATTCAACTGCTCCACGGCGCACTGCGCGATCGGCGGCGAATCAAGCGCCACGCGTGCAGCGGCTGCTGTCGGCACGTGGCGGCCTATCGCAATGGCTGCTGTTGTTCGTTGCGTTTCGAGGCCGCTGAGGCAAAGCCGACAAGGGGGTGGCCGACTACGCTCAGCCAAATTCTTATTCGCTCCGTCGGCCACCCCCTTGCCGGCTTTGCCGGCACCGCCGCAGCGCTTGTTCGGCAAACACCCACCGCATCGACCAGCGCGCGAACAACGGTATCGGCACGCCACCGCTCGGGCCGACGGCGGGGTGGCCAACGGAGTGAATAAGAATTTGGCTGAACGGAGTTGGCCACCCCGTCGGCGGCCCCGTGTGCCAAGAATAGACGCGCGGAAGGTTGCTTCTGGCGCAGCAACGAAAGACCGCAACGGGGTACGAACCGACAGCGAAGCGCCGGGTTTCATTTCACGGGCCCCGGCGCGCCGTCGCCTCGCTGCCAGCGCGACTGGCCGGCAACGAAGGCCTCGACCAGGTTGCGGTCGTCGGCCATGGTGATCCAGGCGAAGGCCTTCTCGTGCAGGTGCCGGGCGATCTGCTGGCGCCGCTGCGCCACCGCGCCGACCGCCCAGTCCCACACGCACAGGTCGGCAGTGGCGCCGGCTTCGAGCGAGCCGATCTCGTGCGCCAGGCCCAGCGCCTGCGCGGCGCCGCGGGTCGCGGCGTGCAGCAGCGCCCAGGCGCTGAGCTTGGTGCCGGCCAGCGCCTGCACCTGGTAGGCCGCGGCCATCGTGCGGATCATCGACAGGCTGGTGCCGCCGCCGACGTCGCTGGCCAGGCCGATCGCCACCCCCGCGTCCTCGGCCTCGGCCCAGCCGAACAGCCCGCTGCCGAGGAACAGGTTCGAGCTCGGGCTGTGCGCCAGCATCGCGCCGCGCTCGCGCAGCAGCGCGCGGTCGGCGGCGTCGATCCAGACGGCGTGCGCCAGCACCGTGCGCGCGTTCAGCAGGCCGAAGCGCTCGTACACGTCGAGGTAGCTGCGCGCCTGCGGGAACAGCTCGGCCACCCACTGCACCTCGGCGCGGTTCTCGGCGAGGTGCGTCTGCAGGTACAGCCCCGGGTGGCGCGCGAGCAACCGGCCCGCCATCGCCAACTGGGCGTCGCTGCTGGTCGGCGCGAAGCGCGGCGTCACCGCGTAGGCCAGCCGGCCGCGGCCGTGCCAGCGCGCGATCAGCGCCTCGCACTCGCGCTCGGCGCCCTCGACGTCGTCGCGCAGGCCGTCGGGCGCATGGCGGTCCATCAGCACCTTGCCGGCGACCACGCGCATGCCGCGCGCCTGCGCCGCGCCGAACAGCGCGTCGACCGACGCCGCGTGCACCGTCGGGAAGACGACTGCGCTGGTCGTGCCGTGAGCCAGCAGCGCGTCGAGGAAGGCGCTGGAGCCGCGCTCGGCCTGCGCCGGGTCGGCGAAGCGCTGCTCGGCCGGGAACGTGTAGGTCTCGAGCCAGTCAAGCAGTTGCGCGCCCCACGAGCCGATCACGTCGAGCTGCGGGCTGTGCACGTGGGTGTCGACGAAGCCGGGCAGGATCAGCCGGCCGGCGTGGTCGATGCGCGCCCAGCCTTCGCCGGGCGGCTCGGGCTGCGCGCCGACGATGCGCCCCGCGTCGATCAGCAGCCAGTGGTCGGGCCGGAAGCGCAGCGCCGTGCTATCGGGGTCGGCGCGCGCCGGCCGGGCGGTGAAGTCGAGCAGGTCGCCGCGCAGCGCCAGGCGTTGGGGCTGGGTCATGGGCGGCTCCCGGCCAGGTCGCGCGCGACCTCGCGCATCTGCTCGCGCAGCCAGCGCAGCGGTGGCGCCGCGTGGCTGCGCTCGTGCCACAGCATGTAGTACGACATCGGCGGGAACGGCACCGGGCAGCGCAGGATGCGCAAGTCCAGCGCGTCGGCGTAGCGGCTGCAGAACAGCCGCCCGGTGGTCAGCAGCAGCCGGCTGCGCGCGACCATCATCGGGATCAGGCCGAAGTGCGCGGCGCGCACGGCGATGTTGCGCTTCAGGCCCTGCGTGGCGAGATGCTGGTCGATCACGCCGGGCGCGCCCGCATGCAGCGCGATCGGCGCGACATGCTCGCTTTGCAGATAGCGCTCGACCGTCCAGCTGCGCGGGTTGCGCGCGGCCGGGTGATCGGCGGCCGCCAGGCACACCACCTCGTCGTCGATCAGCCGGCCCAGGTGCAGCTCCTCCGGCGGCTGCAGCCAGTTGCCGACCACCAGGTCGATGTCGCCGGCGGCGAGCTTGCGCCGGTAGTCGAACTCGGCCGACAGCGGATGGAACTCGATCTGCGCGAGCGGCGCCGCCGCCTTCAGCCGCTGCACCACGCCGGGCAGGAACATCGGGTCGAGGTAGTCGCTGGCGGCGATGCGGTAGGTGAGCGCGCTGCGCGCCGGCTCGAAGCGGCCGCTGCGCTGCTGCGGCGCGAACAGCGTCTCGGCTTCGCGCAGCAGGCGCGCCGCCGGCTCGAGCATCGCCAGCGCCGCATCGGTGGGCGCCAGGCCCGCCCCGGAGCGCACCAGCAGCGCGTCGCCGGTCAGCTCGCGCAGCCGCTTCAGCTGCGCGCTGACCATCGGCTGCGTGCTTTGCAGCCGCAGCGCAGCACGGGAGACACTGCGTTCGGTGATCACGGTGTGCAAGACCCTCACGAGATGGAGGTCGATGTTGGCGATTTCCCGGCGCTGCGTCATACGGTCGGGCTTATAGCGGTCTATCGCCTGCGCGCATATCGGGCGGCGCCCGAAGCGTTACTGTTCGGCCTGCGACGCCCCTCCCGAGGACCTGTCATGAGCACCCGCCCGATCCGCTTCGTCCACCGCGGCCGCATCGTCGAGGTCGAAGGCGCGCCCGTCACGCGCAGCGTGCTCGACTGGCTGCGCGAAGACGCGCGCTGCACCGGCACGAAGGAGGGCTGCGCCGAGGGCGACTGCGGCGCCTGCACCGTGATCGTCGCCGAACTGGCCGATGAGGCCGGCGCGGGCGTCAGCGCGCAGGCGGCCGTCGTCGGCGGCCTGTCGCTGCGCCCGGTCAACGCGTGCATCCGCTTCCTGCCGACGCTGGACGGCAAGGCGCTGCTGACGGTGGAGGACGTGACCGCGCTGGGCGGCGGCGCGCTGCACCCGGTGCAGCAGGCGCTGGTCGAGTGCCACGGCTCGCAGTGCGGCTTCTGCACGCCGGGCTTCGTGATGACGATGACGGCGTCCTACGAGCAGCACCGCGAGTCCGGCGACCTGCCCAGCCGCGCCCGGCTGGCCGACGAGCTGGCCGGCAACCTGTGTCGCTGCACCGGCTACCGGCCGATCCTCGATGCCGGCCGGCGCATGTTCGAGTTGCCGGACAAGCGACTGGACACCGCGCCGATCGTCGAGCTGCTGCGCACGCTGCGCGCCGACCCGGCGCTCGAGTACGCGGCGCCGAACCCGGCGGTCGTGGCCGAAGGCGCAGCGCGCACCGACCGCTTCCACGCGCCGCGCACGCTGGCCGATTTCGCGGCGCTGCGTGCAGCCAGGCCCGACGCGCGGCTGCTCGCCGGCTGCACCGACATCGGGCTGTGGGTGACCAAGCAGTTCCGCGACCTCGGCGACATCGTCTGGCTCGGCGAAGTGGCCGAACTCAGGCGCATCGCGGTGGCCGGCGGCTGCCTCGAGATCGGCGCGGGCGCGCCGCTGGAGGATGCATGGGCAGCGCTCGCCGCGCACTGGCCGCAGTTGAACGAAGCCTGGCTGCGCTTCGCCGGACCGCCGGTGCGCCACGCGGGCACGATGGGCGGCAACGTCGCCAACGGCTCGCCGATCGGCGACAGCGCGCCGGTGCTGATCGCGCTGGGCGCGTCGATCCTGCTGCGCCGCGGCGCGGCGACGCGCGAGATGGCGCTCGAGGATTTCTACCTCGACTACATGAAGAACCAGCTGCAGCCGGGCGAATTCGTGCAGGCGCTGCGCGTGCCGCTGCCGCAGCCGAACCAGCGGCTGCGCGCCTACAAGATCAGCAAGCGCTACGACTGCGACATCTCGGGCTTGTTCGCGGCGCTGTGCCTGGACCTGGAGGGTGACCACGTGCGCGCAGCGCGCTTCGCCTTCGGCGGCATGGCGGCGATCGTCAAGCGGGCGAAGGGGGCCGAAGCCGCGGTCATCGGCCGGCGCTGGGACGAGGCTGCGATGCGTGCGGCGCAGGCGGCGCTCGACCACGACTACACGCCGCTGACCGACCTGCGCGCCGGCGCCGACTATCGGCGGCAGGCGGCGCGCGGCCTGCTCGAGCGCTTCTGGCTCGAGACGCGGCCAGAGGCGCCGCTGGCCGCCGCCAGCGTGTGGGCGGCTGCCGAGGCTTGAGGGCGATTGAAGTGAACTGCGATCCTTCGCTGTCGGTTTGCGGTTCGTTGCGGTCCTTCGGGAAGTCCGCTGTTCTTCGTTGCGTTCTTGGACCGTTGAGGCAAAGCCGCCGAGGGGGCAGCCGGCTGCGTTCAGCCAAATTCTTATTCACTCCGCCGACTACCCCCTCGTCGGCTTTGCCGGCACCGCCAGCGCGCTTCTTAGGCAAACCCGCACTGCGTCGAGCAGCGCGCGAACAGCGGTGTCGGCACGTCACCGCTCGGGCCGACGGCGGGGTGGCCGACGGAGTGAAAGCGCGCAGCGCTTCGGTGAAGGCTCATATCGCGCAGCGATGTGATGCCGGAGCCAGTAAGAATTTGGCTGAACGGAGTTGGCCACCCCGTCGGCGGCCCCGTGCGCCAAGAAATGGCGCGCCGAGGGCTGCTTTCGATGGGTCGTCGAGAGACCGCAACGCGCCGCAAACAGCCGCCGGACGCGTGGCGTTTGATGCGTCGCGGATCGCGCAATGCGCGGTGGAGCAACTGAGATGAACCGGATCACTGAAGCGCCTTTCGCCGCGACTGCAGGCACCGCAAACACCGCGGGCGCTGTGGGCCATGCCTACGTGCACGAATCGGCGCACCTGCACGTCACCGGCACCGCCACCTACATCGACGACCTGCCCGAACTCGCCGGCACGCTGCACGCGGCACTCGGCCTGTCGCCGGTGGCGCACGGCCGGCTGCGCGGCATCGCCGTCGAGCGCCTGCGCGCGCTGCCCGGTGTGGTCGCGGTCGTCACCGCGGCCGACATCCCCGGCACCAACGACTGCGGCCCGATCGTGCACGACGACCCGATCCTCGCCGACGGCGTCGTCCACTACCTCGGCCAGCCGATGTTCGCGGTGCTCGCCGAAAGCCGCGACGCCGCGCGGCGCGCGACCGCACGCGCCAAGGCGTTCTGCGACATCGAGCCGCTCGAGCCGGTGCTCGGCGCACGCGAGGCGCACGCGAAGGCGTCGTACGTGGTGCCGCCGATGCACCTGCTGCGGGAATCGGCGCCGGGTGCGCTGCGGCGTGCGCTCGACACCGCGCCGCACAGGCTCGAAGGTAGCCTCGAGCAGGGCGGGCAGGAGCAGTTCTATCTGGAGGGCCAGATCAGCTTCGCGGTGCCGCTCGAGGACGGCGGCATGCGCGTGCACTGCTCGACCCAGCACCCGAGCGAGATGCAGCACGTGGTCGCGCACGCGCTCGGGGTCGCGTCGCATGCGGTGCTGGTCGAGTGCCGGCGCATGGGCGGCGGCTTCGGCGGCAAGGAGTCGCAGTCGGCCGTCTTCGCCTGCATCGCCGCGGTCGCGGCGCGCAAGCTCGGCCGCCCGGTCAAGCTGCGCCCCGACCGCGACGACGACTTCCTGATCACCGGCCGGCGCCACGGCTTCGAGTTCGACTACGAAGTCGGCTTCGACGATGCCGGCCGCATCCTCGGCGCCGAAGTCACGATGATCGCCAACGCCGGTTTCAGCGCCGACCTGAGCCCGCCCGTGATGACGCGCGCGATCTGCCACTTCGACAACGCCTACTGGCTGCCGGAGGTGGCGATCCACGGCTATTGCGCGAAGACCAACACGCAGAGCAACACCGCGTTCCGCGGCTTCGGCGGGCCCCAGGGCGCGCTCGTGATGGAGCAGATCCTCGATTCGATCGCGCGCGCGCTGAAGGCCGACCCGCTCGAAGTGCGGCGCGCCAACTTCTACGGCAAGACGGCGAACAACGTGACGCCGTACCGGCAGACGGTCACCGACAACGTGATCCGCGAGCTGACCGCCGAGCTGGTCGCGTCTTCCGACTACGCCGCGCGGCGCGACGCGGCCGCGCTGTTCAATGCGGCGAGCCCGGTGCTCAAGAAGGGCATCGCGCTGACGCCGGTGAAGTTCGGCATCTCGTTCAACGTCAACCACTACAACCAGGCCGGCGCGCTGGTGCACGTGTACCTGGACGGCTCGGTGCTCGTGAACCACGGCGGCACCGAGATGGGCCAGGGGCTGAACACCAAGGTCGCGCAGGTGGTGGCGCACGAGCTCGGCGTGCCGCTGGCGCGCGTGCGCTGCAGCGCCACCGACACCAGCAAGGTCGCCAACACCTCGGCCACCGCCGCCAGCACCGGCAGCGACCTGAACGGCAAGGCGGCGCAGGACGCGGCGCGGCAGATCCGCGAACGCCTGGCGGCGCTGGTCGCGCAGAAGCACGGCGTCGATGCGAAGGATGTGCGCTTCGAAGCCGGCCGCGTGCGCGCCGCCGGCGTCGACCTCGCCTTCGACGAACTGGTGGGCCAGGCCTATGTGGCGCGGGTGCAGCTGTGGAGCGACGGTTTCTATGCGACCCCCGGGCTGCACTGGGACCGCGCGACGCTGACCGGGCGGCCGTTCTACTACTTCGCCTACGGCGCCGCGGTCAGCGAGGTGCTGATCGACACGCTCACGGGCGAGTGGAAGCTGCTGCGCGCCGACCTGCTGCACGACGTCGGCCGATCGCTCAATCCGGCCATCGACATCGGCCAGATCGAGGGCGCCTTCGTGCAGGGCATGGGCTGGCTGACCACCGAAGAGCTGGTGTGGCACCCGAAGACCGGCGCGCTGCTGACGCATGCGCCCAGCACCTACAAGATCCCGACCGCCAACGACGTGCCCGCCGCCTTCCACACGCGGCTGTTCGACAACGGCAACGTCGAGGACAGCATCCACCGCAGCAAGGCGGTGGGCGAGCCGCCGCTGCTGCTGCCCTTCAGCGTGTTCTTCGCGATCCGCGACGCGGTGTCGGCCGCGGGCGGGCACGCGAAGCAGCCGGCCCTGCGCGCACCGGCCACGCCCGAGGCGATCCTGCAGGCGGTGAACTCGGTGCGTTGAAGCCGATTCTCAGCCCGCCGTCACCAGCGGATTGACGGCACGCAGCGGCGCAAAGCGGCCGAAATCGCGGTCGGCGGCGCACAGCTCGCGCACGCCATGCTGCAGGCACAGCGCCGCGATGCGCGCGTCGTGCACCTGCGGCCCGGCAACCCGAGCGGCCAGCAGGATCGGCTTCAATGCCGGCCAGTGCGCGCCGCTTTCCCCCAGCAGCAGCAGATGCGGCGACTCCAGCCATGCATCGACTTGATCGATGGCCTGCGCCAGCGGCGTGGGAGTGCGGCAGACGCGCGGGTGGGTGACGTTGCCGAGGAACTCGTGCACGCAAGGCCAGGGCAGCGCCCACGTGGCTCGGCCTTCGGCCAGCCTGGCCACGCGCTGCCGCGCGATGTCGTGGAACGGGCTGTCGCGACGGTGCGCGTAGACCAGCACGTTGGCGTCGACCGCGATCATCCGCCGCGGCCTTCGCAGGCCAGCTCGCGCAGCCGGTCCCACGAGGCGTCTGCCGGCTCGGGCCGCAGGCCATCGCCCGCGAACGAGGCATCGCGCAGGCGGAACGGCGGGCCGCGGCGCTTGCCCTGCGCGACGACCTGGCGCAGCCCCTGCTCGACCAGCGCGCGCACCGTCGTGCCCTCGCGCCGGGCGAGCCGGCGGGCTTCGTCGAGCAAGGTGTCGGCAAGGTCGATGGTGGTCTTCATATGGGTACCCATCTCACGCAGGTGCGCGCGGAGCATAGCGACCGCGCCTGGGCCCGCGTTGCCCGCGTGGCATCCCTCCACCCCTGCGCGTCGGGCACGGGCGTGCGCGGCGAGCGGCCGCCGGGGGTTCGCGTCGTACGCGGCCGCTCGGGCAGCCGGCGTCGGGCGCGCCGGCCATGCCGCCGGCGATCGCGCGGGCGATGAATTCGGTCGTGAAGGCGCCGCGCGCAGGCCGGGCGGCGGCACCCGGGCCGCAGGCGGCTACGGCACGCGCAGCACGCGCATGCCCAGCGCCTTGCCGCCGTCGCGGTCGAGCACGCGCACGGTGGCCTGGCGCGGCCTGAAGCCTTCCGGCAGCGGCAGGCTGCCGCGCAGCACCTGTTGCCGGCCGAGCGTCAGCGCGATCGGCTCCAGCGTGACCGTCGGCGCTTCGCCGCGGCCCGCGTCGCCGGCCACCACCAGGCGCAGCACGCCGGGCATCGGCCGGCTGGCGCCGCCGGCGCGCGACAGCACCAGCTCGTAGCCGAGCTTGCCGCCTTCGGCGCTGAACTGCGCTGCCCGGATCTCGACTTCGCCGCCACGCGGGTCGGCGGGCAGCGCGTCGATCACTGTGGACAGGTCGTCGCGCAGCCGGGTGTGCTCGGCGCGCGTGGCGCCGAGTTGTGCGCCGAGCTCGCGGCGCTCGGCGAGCGCCGCCTCCAGCTGCTGTCGCAGCGTGGCGACTTCGTCTGCCAACTGCCGCCGCTGGCCGTCGGCCTGCTCGAAGGTGCTGCGCAGTTGTGCCGATTCCGCCGCCGACAGCCGCGGCGGCAGCAGGCGCTGCTGCACCGCGACGACCGCGGCCGCCCCCGCCACGACGCCGCCGCCCAGCAGCAGCAGCCAGCGCGGCAGTCGGCGCGTGCGCCGCCGCCGGTAGGGATCGAAATAGACCTTGCGCGAACGTTCGAACATCAGCCTTCTGCGTCACATCTGGAAACCGGGCGCGAAGTTACAGGGGCGCGGCACCGCACCTGCAACCTGATGTGTCGGCGCCCTGGGCGCCGATCGGGTGCGCGGGCCGGGTGCGCGGCCGGGAGCGCGCCGGTGGGGGCGGATCGCGTCCGATCGCCGCAGGCCATCCCGGGGGCATGCCGGCGCCGATGCGGCTTACGCCTGGTTGCAACCCCGGCCTCGACCGGCCCGGATCCGGGCGGCGAGCAGGGCGCCGATCAGGGTGTCGGCATCGCGATGCGCAGTTGCACGGCCATCGCCGTCGTGATGCCGGCGGACGCGAGCTGCGCCGCCGGCACCCCGCGCGAGCGCAGGTGCGCGCGCACCTGTTCCGCCCGCTGGCGCGCCAATGCCGGGCTGCTGTCGTCGCCGGGCGTGGCCAGCTGCTGCAGCCGTGCCGCCGGCAGGCGGCGCAGGCTTTGCGCGAGCTTGTCGAGCACCGCGGCCAGCGGCGGCTTGAGTTGGCTGCGGCCGGGGTCGAAGCTGAATTCGCGCGGCACCTCGATGCGCAGCGAATCGTCGCCCGGCTGGTCGATCTGCACCGGCGTGTCCTGGAACCAGGCCTGCAGCCACTGGCGCTCGGCCGGCAGCGACGACGCGCGTGCCGCGGCCGGTGCCGCCGGTGATCCGGGCCGTGGCGCACTCGCGCAGCCCGCCAGCACCAGCAGCACCAGCAGCACCAGCAGCGCGGCCAGGCATGGGGCCCAGGCGGTGCACCGGTGCGACCGGGCGGACACGGCGAGATCAGGGTACACCGGCAGATCGTATCGGCGGCCGCTGCCGCGGCGGCCGAGCCCGGGGCGTCAAGCGGTAACACGATGTGCGCGCCGGCCGCTGCCGCGGGCGCGTGCGCGTCGGCGGCCGAAGGGCGCCGGCTTGCAGCCGTCGTTCGTCAGGTCGCAGTCCTGCCCCATCCAGCCGTAGAAGGCGCGGGGATCGCCGTCGATGGCCAGGATCACGCGCCGCACCGTCGGGAACTGGCGCAGCGTGCGCTCGACCTGCGTGCCGAACTCGGCCGCGCCGCAGCTCGACGTGGCGCCGGGCAGCAACGCCCGCGGGTCGTGTAGGTCCACATAGGCGGTGCCGTGCTCGATGAACACGCGCTTCAGCAGCCCGGCGCTGGCGGTCGAGAAGGGCGAGCGGTAGCCGGCCGCACGCTCGGCCTCGGTCGGGCCGGCGAAGAGCTGGCGCAGCGCGGCAGCAGCGACAGCTTCGGACTTCGGCACTGCGCGCATGCGCTCGAAGACGATCGCGCAGTCGTCGGGCGCGGCTGCCAGGCGCTCGTTGTTGAAATACACGCGCAGCACCGTCGCCTGCGGCTGCGCCTCGGCCGGCGCCGCGGCGATCAGCGCCGCGGCCGCGGCGGCGATTGCCGAGCCGCGCAGCCGCTGCGCCGGCGGCCGGGTGCCGGCCACTACCGGCGCCGGCCGCGTGCCGCGGTCTTGCGCGCTGCCGCCGCGGCCTTGCCGGCCGCCGCCGCGGGGTGCGCTGTGGCCTTGGGTGCCGCCGCCTTGCCGGCAGCCGGCACGGCGCGCGGCGCCGCCCGCGGCACGGGCGCGTCGCCCGAATCGGCGATGTACAGCAGGTTGCGCTCCGACGACCAGCTCAGCGTCGCGTCCTCGTCCACCGGCGTCTCGAACAGCAGCGTGTCGCCGCGCATCACGCGCAGCATGCGCTGGGTCGGCACCGCCGGTTCGGCGGCGAGCAGTTGCGCCGCCTTCTGCAGCACGAGTTCGGCATGGTCGGCCTCGGTGCCGCCGCCGGCCAGCGCGGCGCCGCGGTCGTTGGGGCTGCTGGTCTTGTACTTGTGGCCGACGCTGAAGGCCACCAGCCCGCCGTCGGGGAAGAAGCGGCGGATGCTCTCGGCCAGGATGCGCGCCAGCGCCGCCTGGCCGGCTTCGCTGCGGATCGCGTCGGCCTGCTGCGGGTTGCTCGCGAACAGCGGCTCCAGCAGCACCGCCGGCATCCGGGTGTGCTTGACGTTGCCGTCGCCGCGGCCGGCCCAGCCGCCGACCAGGATGCCGCCGTCGCCGCCGACCTGGGTGCCGAACTGATCGGCCACCGCGCGCGCATACCAGCGGCCCCAGTTGCGGCTGGTGCTCGACGCGTTCGAGCCCACCACCACCACCGCGTAGCCGGCGCTGGGCGACGCGCTGCTGTTGAAGTGGTGCTCGACGTAGGCCACCGCCCGGTCGGCGTTGGCCGCCTGCTGGCGCTGCAGGTAGTCGCCCTTGTAGAACTTGACCGTGTAGGCCATGGAGCCCTCCGCAACCCCGGTGCAGGGTGCGCGTGATTCTTCCCGCCGGGGTTGCGGTCGGCAAGCGGCGGCAGCGGGACGCCGGCGCGCGGCGCGCGGCACGCGGCGCAGCCGGCCGGATCCGGCGGATACTCGCCCCGGCATGAACTCCCGGCGGCGGATGGCGATCGGCGTGACGGCGGCATTGGCGGCGCTGGTGGCGCTGCCGCTGCATGCGCAGGTCGAGCCGGTGATGCTGAGGATCGGCCACGCCGCGCCGACCAGCGGCTGGCTGGCGCGCGTGGGCATCGAGAACGAGAACGCGGCGCGGCTGGCGGTGCAGGAGCTGAACCGGCGCGGCCTGCAGCTGTACGGCCAGCCGGTGGCCTTCGAGCTGATCTCCGTCGACGACGCCGGTGAGCCGACGCGCGCCCGCGCCGCTGCCCAGGCGCTGGTCGCGGCCGGCGTGGTGGCCGTGGTCGGGCATCTGCTGTCGGCATCGTCGATGGCCGCGGCACCGGTGTACGCGGCGGCCGGGATCCCGCAGGTGTCGCCCAGCGCCAGCATCAGCGCCTTCACGCACAGCGGCTGGCCCACCGCCTTTCGCATGCTGGCCGACGATGCGCGCATGGCGGCGGTGCTCGCGCACCACGCGGTGGGCACGTTGCAACTGCGCCGCGTGGCAATCGTCGACGACCGCAGCGACTGGGGCCGCAGCATCGCCGACGCCTTCGCCCAGGCGCTGCAAGGCGCCGGTGCGCAGGTGGTCGGCCGCCGTCAGCTGCAGGCGTCATCGGCCGCCGCGCGGCTCGCGCTGGTGCGCGAGCTGCAGGCGCTGGCGCCGGACGCGCTGTTCTTCGGCGGTTTCGATCGCGAGGCCGGGCCGCTGCTGCGGCAGATGCGGCGGCAGGGGCTGGACGCGCGCTTCATCGTCGGCGACGGCGCCTGCACGCCCGACCTGGTGTCGTACTGGGCGGTGGGCGAGGCGGCCGACGACCAGGTGCTGTGCCCGCTGCCGGCGGGCGTGCAGGGCCTGGACACCCCGGCGATGGCCGGGTTCGTCGCCGCCTATCAGGCCCAGTTCGGCAACCTCGTGCCCGAGTTCTACGGCGCCTATGCGTATGACGCGGTCATGGCGCTGGCCGATGCGCTGCTGCGCGCCGGCTCGGCCGCGCCCGAGGAGTTGCTGCGCGCGCTGGCACAGACCCGGGGCTATCCGGGCGTCACCGGCACCATCGGCTTCGACGAGCGCGGCGACCGGGTCGCTCCCGCCGTCAGCCTGTTCACCTACCGCGACGAGCAGCGCGTGCTGTTGCGCACGCTGCGCTGACGTCCGGCGCCTACAGCAGATCCTCCGGCACCCAGGGCTGCAGCAGGCGCAGCTTCAGCCGCAGCCACGCGTCGTCGTGCGGTTCGTCGGCGTGCACGGTCTCGTGGCCCTGCCAGTCGGTGGCGACCCACTCGATGCGCGTGCCGTCATCGGCCAGCCGCAGCGTGAAGGCACCGCCGGCCGCGGCATGGCGGTACACGCCGGCGAGCTGCTGCGCGAGCTTCGGGCTGTCGATCACGACGCCCATCTCGGTGTTGCTGAAGGCCGAGCGCGGGTCCAGGTTCAGCGAGCCGACGAACAGCCGGCGCCGGTCGATCGCCATCGCCTTGGTGTGCAGCCGGCCGATGGTGTTGTCGCCGAAGTAGGCGATGCGGCCCGAATCGCGCGCCAACGTCGGGCTCAGCTCTTGGATGCGCACGCCGGCCCGCAGCAGCGCCAGCCGGTAGCGCCCGTAGCCGGCGTAGGCCAGCGGCTCGTCGGTGGCGCCGAAAGAATTGGTCAGCAGCGTCACCGTCACGCCGCGCTCCTGCACCAGTCGGCGCATCGCCTGCACGCCGTCGGCGCCCGGGATGAAGTACGGCGACAGGATCAGCGCCGTGTGCTGCGCGCCGGCCAGCAGCGCCAGCGTGCGCGCGGCCACGGTCGGCCCGGCTGCGGCGCCGCCGCGCACCTTCTCGGGGGCGTCGGCCCAGACCTGTGCGCTGCCGCCGTCCAGCACGATGCGGCCCGCCGCGAACTGGCGCAGGATGCCCGGCCGGCCGAACCAGTCGTGGCTGCGGTCGCCCAGGCGCACCGTGCCGGAGCGCACCGCGGTGTCGAAGGCCGCGGCGCGGCTGGCCGCGTCGTCGGGCGGCGGCACCGGGGCAGGCAGCGCCTCGCTCGGTCCGACACCTGCCACGGCCGCTGGCGCCGCCGGCAGCGCATCGACCGGGTAGGCGAGCGCGCTGTTCCAGAAACGGTCGAAGACGGCGGCGAGCTCGGCCACCACCGCTCCCGCGGCCAGCACGTCCAGGTCCAGGAAGTTGGCCTGCGGGTCGTTCATGAAGTAGCAGTCGGCCACGTTGCGCCCGCCGAAGACGGCGAAGCTGCCGTCGGCGACGAACAGCTTGTTGTGCATGCGCCGGTTGACGCGGCCGAAGTCGTGCAGCGACGCGGCCAGCCGCTGCAGCGGCGTGCCGGCGCGCGCCGGCAGCGGGTTGAACAGGCGCACCTGCGCGTTCGGGTGCGCCGCCAGGCCGGCCAGCATCGCCTCCTGGCCGCCGGCGTGCAGGTCGTCGATCAGCAGGCGCACGCGCACGCCGCGCGCGGCCGCGTCGTGCAACTCGCGCAGCAGCCCCAGGCCGGTGGCGTCGGCGGCGAACTGGTAGACCTGCAGGTCGATCGAGCCCGTGGCGCGCCGCACCAGCGCGATGCGCGCGTTGAACGCCGCCTCGCCGGTGAACAGCAGCTGGAAGCCGGATTCGCCCGGCGGCAGCTCGGCCAGCGCCGCGCCGGCCAGGCGCGCGAGCGGCGCATCGGCAGCCGGTGCCAGCGCTGTCTCGTGCGGTTGCTGCGGCGCCGGCGGCAGGCTGCTGCAGCCGGCGGCGGCCAGCACGACCGCCGCCAGACTCAATCGGCAGGTCAGCCAGCGCAAAGGCATCGGTCCGCAGCGCGGGGTCTGCGGGCCGGCGTCAGGGATGCCGGCGCGCCATGCGCGTCAGTGGCGCTGCTGGATGCCGGCGATCTTCCAGTCGGGCGCGTCGCCCCAGCGCATCAGGTGCCAGACCTCGTCGAAGTCGTTGGCCGGGCCGCCGGCTTCCTCGCGGATCTTGCCGTGGAAGCGCACGCTGACCACCTGGCGATCGCCCTGCTGCTCGAGGTCGAGCACGTCGGCGTCGACCTGCACCACGTCGGTCGTCTGCGGCTGGTTGCCGCGGTCCTGGATGTCCAGCCGCGCCACCGCGAACATCTCGGGCGTGGTGAAGGCGCGCAGGTCGTTCAGGTCGCCGGCATCGTTGGCCGCCTGCATGCGGATGAAGATCGTCCGGGCCGCACGGCCGAAGCCCTCGGCGTCGAAGCCGGGCGGCAGCGACGCGCCGGCCGGCGCCGCAAAAGGCCGCAGCACCGTGCTGCCGTCGGCCGACACGGCGCCGCCGGCGGCGGCCGCCGGGGCTGCCGGCACGCGTTGCAGCACCGGCTCGGTGCGCTGTGCAGGCTGAGCCTGGTTCGGCTGCGACCAACCGCCAGCGCCGGCTGCGGCCGGCTGCGGTGCGCTGCGGCGGGCCATCAGCCAGCGGATCGCGACGAAGGCGGCCATCGCCAGCAGCGCCAGCATCAGGAAGTTGGCGAACTCGGCGCCCAGGCCCAGGTGGCTCATCAGCGCCGCCAGCCCCAGGCCGGCGGCCAGGCCGGCGATCGGGCCCATCCAGCTGCGCTTGGGCGTGGCCGCGGCGGCAGCGGCGCCGGCAGGGTTCGGCGCGGTGGTGGGCGCCGCCTGCTGCGGTGCGGCGGGGGGTGCAGGGCGCGCCGGCGGGTTGGACGGCAGGCTGCGCTGCATGCCGCTGGAGCCGCCGCCGCCGAAGCGCTTGGCTTCGGCCAGGGTCGGCGCGAGGCTGAGGGAGGTCGCGATCGTGATCGCGAGGGCGGACAGCCAGTACTTCATCGGGTACCTCGGTGGGTGGACACACACGGGACGCGGCCGCAGGTGCGGCCCCGGCCGGCAGATTCAAGCCCGCGGCGCTGCGATTGTGCCCGTTGCGCCGGCGACTCGCCCGGACCGCCGGCAAGGCGGCAGGGCGGCAGGGCGGCAGGGCGGCAGGGCGGCAGGGCGGCAGGGCGGCAGGGCGGCGGCAGGAAACGCGACAGGCTGGCGGCAGGCAGGGCGGCAGGCGCCGCGGCGCGGGGTCAGCCGGCCGGCGCGGGCGGCAGCAGGCCGAAGCCCTGCGCCAGCAGCGTGTACGAGCGGCGCCGCACCGCCGGGTCGTGCGCCCAGGTGTTGACGACCAGTTCGTCGAGCTGCAATGCGTCGGCCAGCACGCGCAGCTTCGGCAGCACCGTGGCGGGGCTGCCGACGAAGGCGCGCGCGCGTGCGGCCTGCAGCTCGGCCCGTTCGGCGGCATCGAAGCCCTGGTGCGCGATCGCCTCGGGCGCGCGCAACGGCCCGAGCCGGCCGCGCGCGCGGTCGAGGCGCCAGCGCTCGCGGCTGAGCGCATGGTGCTGCGCGTCGGCGTCGCTGTCGGCCAGCAGCGCCCACACGCAGATCGTGGCCTGCGGCTGCGGGTGGCGCGCGCTCGGCCGGTACAGCGTGCGGTACAGGTGCAGCGCCTGCTCGACGCCCTGGCCGTCGGCGAAGAAGTAGGCGAAGGCGTAGGGCAGGCCCAGGTGCGCGGCCAGCTGCGCGCCGTAGTCGGAGCTGCCCAGCACCCAGATCACCGGTGCGCGGGCCCCGCGCGGGTGCGCGACCACGCCGTGCAGCGGCTCGCCTGCGAGCCAGGCCTGCAACTCGACGATCTGCTGCGGGAAGGCTTCGGCGGCAGCGTAGGCGTTGGGGTTGAGCAGCCGCGCGGCGCGCATGTCGGCGCCGGGTGCGCGACCCACGCCCAGGTCGATGCGGCCCGGCGCCAGCGCCTCAAGCACGCGGAACTGCTCGGCCACCTTGAGCGCGCTGTAGTGCGGCAGCATCACGCCGGCGCTGCCGATGCGGATCGTCGAGCAGCGCGCGGCGACTGCCGCCATCAGGATCTCGGGCGCGCTGCCGACGATCGTCGGCAGGCCGTGGTGCTCGCTGAGCCAGAAGCGGTGATAGCCGAGCGATTCGCAGTGGGCGGCCAGGTCGAGCGTGTCGCGGATCGCCTCGTCCTCGCCGCGGCCTTCGCAGGCGATCGACTGGTCGAGCACCGACAGCTTCATCGCGGCAAATCCCGTGCAGCGCGGCGGCCGCTTCAGCGCAGCGGCAGCCCGAGCAGCGCTTCCAGCTCGGTGATCGCCTGCGCCGCCGATTCCACCTTGATCGTGCGCATGCCCAGCTCGCGCGCCGGTTTGCAGTTGATGCCCAGGTCGTCCAGGTACACGCAGGCCTGCGGCGCGACGCCGAGCAGTGCGCAGGCGTGGCGGTAGATGGCCGGGTCGGGCTTGCGCAGGCCCAGCTTGCTGGATTCCACCACCTGCTCGAACAGCGCGAACACGGCGGCCAGCTCGGCTGCGCGCTGCGCGCTGGCGGCCATGCCCGGGCCGTGGCTGCCGGGCACGTTGTTGGTGATGCAGGCGACGCGGTAGTGCGCGCGCACGCGCTTCAAGGCCTCGACCATCTCGGGCCGCAGCGCGCCGCCGAGCAGCTCGATCACGCGCCGGCCCGACAGCTCGCCGCCGAGCGCGCGCGCCTCGGCCTCGAAGTCGCGCGCGAACTGCTCGACCGTGATCTCGGCGCGCTCCATCCGCGCCCAGGCGTTGGCGTGCGGGTCGATCGTGTTGACGCGGCGGATGAAGTCGCGCGGCAGGCCCAGCTCGGCCTCGTAGCGGTTGAAGGCCTCGAAGGGGCTGCCGGTCAGCACGCCGCCGAAATCCCACAGCACAGCTTCGATTTCCATGGGTTCAATAAGAGGGCAGGCGCGAAGGTCCCGCCCGCGGCCGATTGTGCCCGCCGCGGCCGCTGCCCGGCCGACGCGCTCGCCGCCCCAGGCTATGCTCGGCGTTGTGCTGCCGCCGGAGTGCGCGATGCTGGTCTTCCGCCCGCTGTTCGACCCCACCTCCTGCACCTGGACCTACCTGCTCGGCGACCGCGGCGAGGCGGTGCTGATCGACCCGGTGTTCGAGCAGCTGCGGCGCGACGAGACGCTGCTGCGCGAGCTCGGGCTGAAGCTCGCGTGGACGCTCGAGACCCATGTGCACGCCGACCACGTGACGGCCGCGTGGCTGCTGCGCCAGCGCCTGGGCAGCCGGATCGCGCTGTCGGTGGACAGCGGCGCCAGCGGCGCCGACCGGCTGCTGCGCGACGGCGACCGCATCGCCTTCGGCAGCCGCCACCTGCAGGTGCGCGCGACGCCGGGCCACACCAGCGGCTGCCTGAGCTACCTGCTCGACGACGAATCGCGCGTGTTCACCGGCGACTGCCTGCTGATCCGCGGCTGCGGCCGCACCGATTTCCAGCAGGGCGACGCGGCGGCGCTGTACCGCTCGGTGCACATGCAGCTGTTCACGCTGCCCGGCGGCTGCCGCGTGTACCCGGGCCACGACTACCACGGCATGGGCGTGAGCAGCATCGACGAGGAGCGGCGCTTCAACCCGCGGCTGGGCGGCGACGTGGGCGAGGGCGACTTCGCCGGCTTCATGCAGCACCTGGGCCTGCCGCACCCGAAGAGAATCGACCAGGCGGTGCCGGCCAACCTGCGCTGCGGCCGCCCGGAAGGCGAGTTGCAGCCGCCGGCCGACCCGCAGTGGGCCGACCTGAGCTTCACGATCGCCGGCTCGTGGGACATCACGCCGCACGCGCTGGCCGAAGTGCAGCCGCAGGTGCAGATCGTCGACGTGCGCGAGCCCGAGGAGTTCGGCCAGGGCCTGGGCCACATCGAAGGCGCGCGGCTGCTGCCGCTGGGCCAGCTCGAGGCACGCGCGGCCGAGCTGGCGCGCGACCGGCCGATCGTCACCGTGTGCCGCAGCGGCGCGCGCTCGGCGCGTGCGGCGGCGATGCTGGCCAAGGCCGGCTTCGAGCAAGTGGCCAACCTGCGCGGCGGCATGCTGCGCTGGCGCGCCGAGGGCGGCGCGGTGGTGGGCGCGGGCGAGTAGCGCAGCGCATGCCGCGCGGCATCCACTGCCGATAATCCTGCCGATGAGCACCACCACCACCGCCGCCGGCCTGCGCGTGCCGCAGATCCGTTTGTTCCAGGACTGGCTGCGCGAGCGCCGCGGGCTGCAGTTCGCCGACTACCACGCGCTGTGGCGCTGGTCGACGACCGAGCTCGACGCCTTCTGGCAGAGCGTGTGGGACTACTTCGAGCTGCAATCGCCGGCGCCGCACACGGCAGTGCTGGCGGACAACGTGATGCCCGGCGCAGTGTGGTTCCCGGGCGCGCAGACCAACTACGCGCACCAGGTGCTGCGCCACGTGCAGGCGGCGCATGCGGCCGGGTGCCCGGCGATCATCAGCGACAACGAGCGCGGCCAGGCACGCGAGCTGAGCTGGCCGGAGCTGAAGCGCCAGACGGCCGCGCTCGCGCTGCACCTGCGCGCGCAGGGCGTGCAGCCGGGCGACCGGGTGGCGGCCTACCTGCCGAACATCCCCGAGACGATGGTCGCGTTCCTGGCGGTCGCGAGCATCGGCGCGGTCTGGAGCGTGTGCGCGCCCGACATGGGCAGCAACGCCGTGCTCGACCGCTTCCGCCAGATCGAGCCCAAGGTGCTGATCGCCTGCGACGGCGTGACCTGGGCCGGCCGCGACATCGAGCGCGCCGACGTGGTGCGCGCGCTGCGCGCCGCGCTGCCGACGGTGACGCACCAGATCGTCTGCCGCAACCTCGGTGCATCGGCTGCGATCGACGCCGACGCCGATCTCGAGGCGATCGTCGCGCGCGACGACGCGCAGACCGCAGCCTTCGAGCCGCTGTGGCTGCCCTTCGACCACCCGCTGTGGGTCGTCTATTCGAGCGGCACGACCGGGCTGCCCAAGCCGATCGTGCACGGCCACGGCGGCATGATCCTGGTGATGCTGATGCTCGGCACGCTGCAAAACGACATCGGCTGCAGCTACGCGCCGCGCACGCTCGGCGAGCGCTACCACTGGTACAGCTCGACCGGCTGGGTCATGTGGAACGCGCAACTGGCCGGCCTGCTGGGCGGCACCACCTGCGTGATCTTCGACGGCAGCCCCGGCGGCGCGAAGGACGCGCCCGACTGGAGCGTGCTGTGGCGCTTTGCCGCGCGCCACCGCGTCAGCTTCTTCGGTGCCGGCGCGGCCTTCTACGCCAACTGCATGAAGGCCGGGGTCGATCTCGCGGCCTGCGGTGACCTCTCGCGCGTGCACGCGCTCGGCTCCACCGGCTCGCCGCTCGCGCCCGAGGTGCAGCAATGGGGCAGCGAGCAGTTCCGCCGCATCGCGAAGACGCCCGAGCAGCGCGACATCTGGTGGTGCAACATCTCCGGCGGCACCGATTTCTGCGGCGCCTTCATCGGCGGCAACCGCGAGCTGCCGCAGCGCCCCGGCGTGATGCAGTGCCGGATGCTCGGCGCGGCGGTCGAGGCCTGGAACGAAGCCGGCGACCCGGTCGTCGGCCAGGTCGGCGAGCTGGTGTGCACGCAGCCGATCCCGTCGATGCCGCTGTACCTGGTCAACGACCCCGGCGGCGCGCGCTACCGCGCGAGCTACTTCGAGATGTACCCGCCCGGCCACGGCCGCAAGCCCGGCGGCGGCGACCTGGGCGCGCAGGCCGGCAGCGTCTGGCGCCACGGCGACTGGCTGCGCATCGGCGACGAGCAGGGGCAGGGCGACTGGTGCGTGATCTACGGCCGCAGCGACGCGACGATCAACCGCCACGGCCTGCGCATGGGCACGAGCGAGATCTACAGCGCGGTCGAGGGCCTGCCCGAAGTGCTCGATTCGATGGTGGTGGACCTCGAATACCTGGGCCGCGACAGCTGGATGCCGCTGTTCGTCGTGCTGCGCCCGGGCGTCGCGCTCGACGACGCGCTGCGCCGCCGGCTCGCGGACGCGATCCGGCAATCGTTGAGCCCGCGCTTCGTTCCCGACGAGGTTTTCCAGGTGGCCGAGATCCCGCGCACGCTGTCGGGCAAGAAGCAGGAGCTGCCGATCAAGAAGCTGCTGCTCGGCCACCCGATCGAGAAGGTGGTCAACCGCGAGGCGATGGCGAATCCGGGTTCGCTCGACTGGTTCGTCGAGTTCGCGCGGCAGCGGCAGGCCGGCGGCTGAACGGCGCGCGCTTCAGCCGGAGCAGGCAGCGCCGGAAGCCCTCGAGGTCCGGATCGGCAGAGGGTTCGGCAGGATCGTTCCGCGAAGCCTTGCCTGCCGGGCATGCGGCGACGACGCAGCCGGCGGCGTGTTCGAGCGCACCGGCAGGTGCTGCCGGCCTGGCGTCAACCACCGGCGCGCCGCCCGGCTGCTCCAGCGCGGTGCCCTGAAGGCCATGCGCGGGGCCCCGATGACGCGTTCGCGCATCCGTGCGTGCCCGCGGCGCCCGACTGGGGTTCATCCGGTGACGGACAGCGACCGTACGACGATCCGGCGGTATGTCAGCTCGATCGCGCCCTGATCCTGGAGCCTGCGCAACTCCGCATGCACGCGCTGCCGCGACGCACCGACGGCAGCGGCGAGATCGCCTTGGGTGATGTCCAGCGCGATGCCGCCGCGCTCGGCCGCGTGCCCGTGCTGCACCGCCAGGCGCAGCAGATGCGCGCGCACGCGATCGGTCAGCGAGCGGTGGCCGCTGGCGTTGATCAATTCGTACAGGCGCGCGAGCCGGTGCCCGAACACCTTCGCGATCGCGATCGCTGCGGCCGGAACCTCCAGCAGCACGCGCAGGAAGTCTTCGCGCGCGACGTGCAGCGTCATGGCACGGCCGTCGGCGACGATGTCGATCGCGAACGGTATGCCGCTGAGCACGTTCGGCGCGCCGAACAACTCGTGCTCGCGAAGCCAGCCGAGCAGGTTCTCTTCGCCGTCGGGGGTGATGGTCGATGCACGCAATCGGCCTTCCAGCACGACCATCGCATCGTCGATGCGGTCGCCGCGCCGGACGACGAACTGCCCGCGCCGCCAGACCTTGCGGCGCCCCGCCGCCAGGAAGCGCTCGACGGCCTCGGACGGCAGATGCGCAAGCACCGGGCCGTCCGCCATCGTCGGACACTGGCTGTCGGGTGCGCTGTCGTCCGCGACGCTCATCGTCGGCCATTATCGGGCCCGGCCGGCGCCGAAGCTGCCGGCTGCGGTGCTCTCGGGGTCGCGCGGGCGGCTGCAGTGCGGCGCGGGCGGCCACGCCGCCACCCGGTCGGGAAGGACGTTGGCCCGGCACGCCGAATTGTCTCGAATGCGGAAGTCGTGATCGGGGCCGACACCTACACTCGATTCGCATCGGGCGGGGTGCCGGCAAGGTGCAACGCAAGCAGGAACTGCCTGCCCCTCGCCAGCAGCCTGCGGCTCACGCCGCGCGCGCACCGACTGCCCTGTGCAGGTCTGCTTCCTCGAACCGAAGATGCAAGGAGACTTCCCGATGAACCAACCGACAACACGCCGTGTCGTCTTGGGCCTGATGGCCGCGGCTCTGGCCCTGGGCGGCACGGGCGCGTGGGCGCAGGCCTGGCCGACCAAGCCGATCACGATCATCGTGCCGTACCCGGCCGGCGGCGGCACCGACACGGTGGCGCGCGTGCTGGCCGACAAGATGGCCCCGAAGCTCGGCAAGACCATCATCGTCGACAACAAGGGCGGTGCCGCCGGCATCCTCGGCACCGACGCCGTCGCCAAGGCGGCGCCCGACGGCCATACGCTGGTGCTGTCGATCACGCCTTCGCTGCTGATCAACCAGTTCCTGTTCAAGAAGCTGCCCTACAACCCGCAGAAGGATCTGGCCATGGTGTCGCAGATCGCCGATGCACCGCTGGTGCTGGTGGTGCGCTCCGAGGTGCCGGCCAAGAACCTCGACGAGTTGAAGCGGTACATCGCCGCCAACAAGGGCAAGCTGGCCTACGGTTCGTGGGGCATCGGATCGGCGCCGCATCTGTTCGGCTCGCAGCTGAGCCGGTCGCTCGACGCCGACATGAGCCACGTGCCCTACAAGGGCGAGGCGCAGATGATGCAGGACGTGATCGGCGGGCAGATCCAGCTGACGTTCGTGAGCGGGCAGCAGGCCAGGCCGTTCGTCGAGGCCGGCAAGCTGCGGCCGATCGCCGTCACCGGCGAGAAGCGCATCGCCGCCTTCCCGGGCACGCCGACGCTGGCCGAGCAGGGGATGAAGGACGATGTGTTCAAGGCCGTCGGCTGGTTCGCGATCGCCGCGCCGGCGGCCACGCCGAAGGCGGTTCAACAGCGCATCGCCGACGAGGTGCGCGCGGCGCTGAAGCTGCCCGACGTGAAGGCCAAGATCGAATCGCTCGGCTACGAGCCCACGGGGCTCGGGCCCGACGAGTTCGCCGCGGTCTACAAGAAGGAGCTGCCGCTGTGGCAGAAGGCGGTCAAGGACAGCGGCGCCACGCTGGATTGAGTTGGACCCGGCGGGTGCGGCCGACCGCACGCCTGCAGGTTCACGCACAACCCCTGCGCCGTAACCCGGCCAGCCATGTCACCCAACGCGGAGCAAACCCATGACGAACGGCAGCATGACCCCCTCGAGCGCTCGCAAGGACGCGCATCCGATCACCGCGGACCGGCAGCTGCAGGCCCGTGCCGACCTGGCCTTCGACGACGACCAGGACTTCGAAGACGCCAGGCGGGGCTTCATCGGAACCATCGAGGACGCGACGATCACGAACGCGCAGGGCAAGGTGGTGTGGAGCCAGAAGGCGTACGCTTTCCTCGACGACGAGGCCGCGCCGCTGACCGTCAACGCGAGCCTGTGGCGGTTGTCGCGGCTGAACCGCGAGCACGGGCTGTTCAAGGTCTGCGACCGCATCTACCAGGTCCGCGGCTTCGATCTGGCGAACATCACCTTCATCGAGGGTGACCACGGCCTGATCATCATCGACCCGCTGACCTTCGAGGAGCCGGCGCGCGCTGCGCTCGATCTGTACCGCAAGCACTTCGGCCCGCGCCCGGTGGTCGCGGTGATGTACAGCCACAGCCACAAGGATCACTACGGCGGCGTCAAGGGCGTGGTCAGCGAGGAGGAGGTCGCCGCGGGCCGGGTGCAGATCATCGCGCCCGAAGGCTTCATGGAAGAAGTCCTGTCGGAATCGGTCCTCGCCGGCGTGCCGATGGTGCGGCGCGCCGAGTTCCAGTTCGGCCACCCCCTCGAGCCGGGCGTGCGCTCGCACGTCGACAGCGGGCTCGGCAAGGCGATGGGGCGCGGCAGCTCGGGCGTCATCCCGCCGACGCATTCGATATGCAAGACCGGTGAGCGCATGCGCATCGACGGCGTCGAGATCGTGTTCCAGCTCACCCCGGGCACCGAAGCGCCGGTCGAGATGAACTTCTACTTCCCCGGCCTGCGCGCGCTGAACATGGCCGAGAACGCGTGCCACACGCTGCACAACCTGTGCCCGCTGCGCGGCGCGAAGGTCCGCGACGCACGCGCCTGGGCGCGCTACCTCGACGAGAGCGCCGACCTCTACGCCGGGCTGGTCGACGTCTGCCTGGCGCAGCACCACTGGCCGACCTGGGGCACCGAGCGGGTGATCGGCTTCCTCAGCGAGCAGCGCGACCTGTATCAGTACCTGCACGACCAGACGCTGCGGCTGATGAGCCACGGGCTCACGCCGCGCGAGATCTCCGAGCAGCTGCTGATGCCCAGCGAGCTGGGCAAGCGCTGGCACACGCGCGGCTACTACGGCGCGGTGGTGCACAACGTGCAGGCGATCTATGCGTTCTACATGGGGCCCTACGACGGCAACCCCGCCAACCTGAACCCGCTGCCGCCGGCGCAGGCAGGCGCGAAATACATCGAATACATCGGCGGCGCGGATGCGGCGCTGGCGCGGGCGCAGGCCGACTTCGATCGCGGCGAGTTCAGGTGGGTCGCGCAGATCATGAACCAGCTGGTCTTCGCCGACCCGTCGAACACGGCGGCGCGCTCGCTGTGCGCCGACGCATTCGAGCAACTGGGCTACCAGACCGAATCGGCCACCTGGCGCAACTCGTACCTGCTGGCCGCGCGCGAGCTGCGTGAAGGCCTGGGCGCGCGCCGTTCGGGCGGCCCGATCGCCGGCGCGGCGATGGTGGCGCAGATGCCGATGCCGCTGTTCTTCGACCATCTCGCGATGCGCGTCGTGCCGGACAAGGTCGCCGGCCGGTCGATGCGATTCGATTGGGTCATGGAAGACGAGGCTGATGCCTTCAAGCTGACGCTGCGGCATGGGGCGTTGACCCATCGGCCCGGCTCGCACGGCGAGGCCGCCGACGCGGTGATCCGCACCACGCGCGCGGGCCTGCGCAAGGCCGTGCGCCGCGATGTCGGCTTCCGGGCGGCGATCGAACAAGGCGAGATTCGGGTAGACAAGAACGCGCCGCTCGTGGCCGAGTTCCTGGAAGGGCTGGACGTCTTCGACCCGCTGTTCAACGTCGCGGAGCCCTGAGTAACCGGTTGTCGGGGCCTGGCGCCGTGCCGCCCGGCACGTTCGCCGGCGTGCCCGGGCAGCCGAATCCGCCGGGAGCGGCGTTCAGGTCGGGCCGGCAACGTGTTCACGATCGCCGTCAATCCGGGTACCAAGGTCCAGCCCGCCAAAGGTCGGGCGATGGTGTCGCTGAAGTGCTGCCGGGCGGCGGCGGTGCAGCCTGGCAGGCCCCAGGCGCGCTGCGGCAGGGCAAGCGCGGGCCCGCCGCCCCGGTTGCTCAGTCGCTCGCGAACAGCGTCAGCTCGGCCAGCGCCACCCAGCCGAGCAGTGTCGCGCCGATCGCCTGCGACAGCCGGGCGTCGCCGTCCCACAGTGCCAGCGCGATGCCGGAGAAGTTGATGTACAGCGCGAACTCGCGCGCGAACAGTTGCCCCGACGGCACCGCCAGCCGCGGCCTCAGCCGGTGCCCGACGGTGTGGATCAACGGCACGGCCAGCGCCACGGCCAGCACCAGCTCGGTCTTCCACAGTCCGGTCTCGGTCGGCCGCAGCAGGCCCTTGCCGTCAGGCTGCCAAGTGTTGGCGTTGTGCAGGTAGCCAATGATGAGCATCACCGCGAGCACGATCCACAGCGCCAGCCGCTGGTCGCGGCGCAGGCGGGCGCCCCGCACCCACAGCGCGAGCGACGCGGCGCCGATCAGCGCCAGCCACCACGCCGGCAAGCGGTCGACCGCGTGCAGCATCACCAACAGGGCTGCGGCCACCATCACGCGCAGTGCAGCGGCGGCGGCGGCCAGGGCGGGCGGCGGGGCGTTGTGCCAATTGCCAAGCATCGGGCCGGGATTGTGGCTGCGAGCGCACGGCCCGTCATGCAGGCCCGCCAGATCGGGATGCGCGAAAGCGCGATCCGGCTCGCGCCATACTGGGCGAGATGAGTACCGTTTCACGATCGAGCCTGCCCGGGCTGCGGCGCAGCCTGCGCGCGCTGTTCCTGGCGGCGGCGATTGCTGCGGGGGCCGGCTGCGCCACCCGGCCCGTCAACCCGCCGATCGATCACGCCGAGCCGGCCCAGGGCTACAGCTTTGCCGCCCGCGACGGCGGCCGGCGCCCGCCCGACCTCGTGGTGCTGGCGTTTTCGGGCGGCGGCACGCGTGCCGCCGCCTTTTCCTACGGCGCGCTCGAAACCCTGCGCGCCACGCCGCGGCCGGCATCGCCCGCGGGCCCGGCAGCTTCGCTGCTCGATGCGGTGAGCGTGATCACCGGCGTCTCGGGGGGCAGCTTCACCGCGCTGGCCTACGCGCTCTACGGCGAGCGCCTGTTCGGCGAGTACGAGCGGCGCTTCCTGGAGCGCGACGTCGAGGCTGAACTGATCCTGCGGCTGTTCCAGCCCGGCTATTGGGGCGCGCTGTCGTCGACTGCCTGGGGCCGCTCCGAGCTGGCGGCAGACTACTACGACGAGATCCTGTTCGACGGCGCGACTTTCGCCGATCTGGTGAAGCGCCCCGGCCCGATGGTCGTGGCGGCCGCCACCGAGATCACCACCGGCGCCCGTTTCTACTTCACGCAGTCGATGTTCGACGTGCTGTGCTCGGATCTTTCGTCGGTGCGGCTCTCGCGTGCCGCCGCCTCGTCGTCGGCGGTGCCGGTGGTGCTGTCGCCGGTGACCTTCAACAACTACGGCGGGCGCTGCGACATCGCGCTGCCGCAGTGGATGGGCAGCGGCACGCCCGAGGATGCGGGTGCGTCGCGCGCCGCCGCGCGCGCACAGCGCGAGCGGCAGAACCTGCTGGCCTACCGCGACGCCGCGCAGCGCCCCTATCTGCACCTGGTGGACGGCGGCGTGTCGGACAACCTGGCCACGCGCGAGGTGCAGGCCATCCTGGACGAGATCGAGGCACGCAGCATCGCCGGCCTGCCCACCGGCTTCGAGGGCACGCGCAGCATCGCCATCGTCATCGTCAACGCCATGCCCACGCCCAAGCTGCTCTGGGACCAGAACGAATCGGCGCCCGGCAGCCTCGAGGTGCTGCTGCAAGCCACCGGCGTGCCGATCGACTTCTATTCCTACGAGTCGATCGACCAGCTGCGCGACACCGCCGCACGCTGGCGTGCCGCGAAGGCGATGCGCGCCAGCGGCGCGCTGCCCGAAGGAGCCGCCTTCCGCGCCGAGCGCCGCATGCCGGACATCGACCTGCACGTGATCGAGATCGCCTTCGACCAGCTTGCCGACGCGGGCGAGCGCGACTACCTGCGCCAGCTGCCCACGTCTTTCGCGCTGCCGCCCGAGGCGGTCGCTCGCCTGCGCCGCGCGGCCGGCGTGCTGCTGCGCCAGTCGGCCGACTTCCAGGCCTACCTGCGCTACCTTCAGGCGGGCGCGCCCGCCCGCTGATCGGGCCGGCCGGGCAAGTCCGGCCGGCGGTGGACCCGGTGATTCCGGCCGTGCCGCACCGGTCCGGCCGTGCAGCCCAGCGCCGGCGGCCGTGCGCCGGGCGGCGGTCTACCTGCCGTCGGCGGCGGTGGGCAGCACCGGCCGCGCGATCGGCCGCAGCATCTCGTAGGCGCGCGCCGCGCGCAGCACGAGCGCGTCGGCGAACATCGGGCCGACGATCTGCAGCCCGATCGGCAGGCCGTCGTTCGTCAAGCCGCAGGGGATCGTGCAGGCCGGCTGCTGGCTCAGGTTGAACGGGTACGAGAACGGCGTCCAGCCGAGCATGCTGTCGGGCGTCAGCGGCACGCTGCCGGCGGGGCGCGCGTCGAAGGCGGGCACCGCCACCGCCGGCGTGACCAGCAGGTCGAAGCGCTGCATGAACTGGCGCAGCTGCGCGCCGAGTGCGCCGCGCGCCAGCGTCAGCCGCTGCACGTCGAGCACGCTGTACGCCGAGCCCTGTTCGGCCTCGGCCGCGAAGTCGGGGTCGGTCAGCGCCTGCTGCTCGGGCGACAGCGTGTTCCACACCGTCCAGGTGCCGACGAACCACAGCCCGATCGTGATCGGCAGCGGGTCGTCGATGCCGGGGTCGACTTCGTCCACCTCGGCGCCGAGCGCGCGCAACTGCTGCACCGCCGCTTGCACCGCGGCCGCGACCTCGGGGTGGACGTTGCGCGCATACCCCAGCGTCGGCGAATACGCGATCTTCAGCCCGGCGATGCCGCGGTCCAGGCCAGCCAGGTAGTCGCTGTCGTCGGCCGGCAGCGAGTGCCAGTCGCGCGCGTCGGGCTGTTTGAGCACGTTCATCATCAGCGCCGCGTCGCGCACGCTCATCGTGTGCGGCCCGAGGTGCGCCACCGTGCCGAAGGGCGACAGCGGGTACGCCGGCACGCGGCCGAAGCTGGGCTTGAAGCCGAAGTTGCCGCAGAAGGCGGCCGGGATGCGCACCGAACCGGCGCCGTCGGTGCCCACGCTCAGCGGCCCCATGCCGGCGGCCACCGCCGCCGCGCTGCCGCCCGACGATCCGCCCGGCGTCTTGGCCGGGTTCCACGGGTTGCGCGTGATGCCGGTCAGCGGCGAATTGGTCTCGCCCTTGCAGCCGAACTCGGGCGTGGTGGTCTTGCCCAGCAGCACCGCGCCGGCCTCGCGCAGCCTGGCGGTGGCGGGTGCATCGGTGTCCCAGGCCTGGTTCGGGTCGACGGTACGGCTGCCGCGCAGCGTCGGCCAGCCGCGCGTGAGGATCAGGTCCTTGATCGACGCGGGCACGCCGTCCAGCGGCCCCATCGGCCGGCCTTCGCGCCAGCGCTGCTCGCTGGCCTGCGCGGCGGCCAGCGCGTCGTCGGCCGCGACGCGGCAAAAGGCGTTGAGCCGCGGGTTCAGCCGCTCGATGCGCTCCAGCACCGCGCAGGCGGCCTCGACCGGGCTGGCCCGGCGGCTGCGGTACAGCTGCAGCAGTTGGGTGGCGCTGCAGTCGGCCAGGTCGGTGGGGGTGTCCATCGCAGCCATCTCCGGGGCGGCGGCGCCAAGGCGTCGAGACCGGCTACGGTAGCGTGCTTCGACGCGGCGCGAAGCGGGTTTTCCCCGGACCGGACGGCGCGGCAGAATCGTCCGCTTCCCCAAGCCGAATCCGCAGGCCCTGCATGTCGATCGCCGAGCTCTTGGCCCTGGCCCAGGCCCAGGTGGCCGCCACCCTGGCGTCGCCGCGCGACATCGCGGCCTACGCGGCCTTCGTGCTGGCTGCCGGCTTCGTCGTGGCGGGCGCGCTGGTGAAGACGATGATCCCGCTGCGCTGGCTGGCGGTGGGCGGCAATCTCGGGCTGGTGGTCTACGGCGCGCTGCATCCGCAGTACAGCACGCTGATCGTCGCGGCGCTGCTGCTGCCGATCAACGTGCGCCGCGCGCGCCAGATGATGCGCCTGACGCGCCGCGTGCGCGCGGCCGAAGCGGCCGGCGACGCCAGCGGCCTGTGGCTGCGGCCGTACATGAAGCCGCGGCCGATCAAGGCCGGGACGGTGCTGTTCCGCAAGGGCGACGGCGCCGACCGCCTGTATTGCCTGGTCGACGGCGCGATCGAGCTCGTCGAGATCGGGGTGCGCATCGAACCGGGCAGGATCTTCGGCGAGATCGCCTTCTTCGCGCCGGACAAGCGGCGCACCCTGACCGCCCGCTGCGTCGAGCCGGGCACCGTGCTGACGATCGACGAAGCCACCGTCAAGCAGCTGTACTTCCAGAACCCGGCCTTCGGCTTCCACCTGATCGGGCTGGTCGCGGGCCGCCTGACGCAGGACGTGCGCCGCATCGAGCAGCGGCTGCAGGCGCAGTCGCGTCCGTCCTGACGGCGCAAGTCTTGGGGTGAAATTTGGGGTTGGCACCCGCCCGACGCCGCCGTACGCTTGGCGGCAACCGCACCGACCAGGGATACCAGGGGCTACAGCGCATGCACCGCACCGCAACGCAGGATCGCGCGGCTCGGACGACCGTGCTTCGCCGCCGGGATCTGCTCGGAATCGCCTTGCTGGCATTTGCGGCGCGGGCGCGCGCGCAGGCCCAGTCCGGCACGGCGGCGGTGCCGTTGGTGGCGGTGCTCGTGGCCACCGGGCTGCATGCGCTGGACTACCTGCGCCAGGGCCTGCGCGAACTGGGCTTCGTCGAGGGGCAGGACATCGCCTTCGCCTTCCGCTCGGCCGACGGCAACCCGCGCGACCTGCCGGGCTTGGCGCGCCATCTGGCGAGCCTGAAGCCGGCGGTGTTGTTCTGCGCGGGGCCGGCGGCCCTGGATGCGGCGGTGCACGCCACCAGCACCGTGCCGATCGTCGCGCTGGATCTGGAAACCGACCCGTTGCGCAGCGGGCTGGTGCGCTCGGTGCAGCAGCCGCGCACCAACGTCACCGGGCTGTTCATCGACCAGCCGCAGATCACCGCGCACTGGTTCGAGCTGCTGCGCCAGGTGCTGCCGCAGGCGCGCCGCGTGAACCTGCTGTGGGAGGCCAGCACCGGCCCGTGGCAACTGGGCGCCGCCAAGGACGCGGCGCGCCGGCAGGGCTTCGACGTGGACACCCTGGTGGTGCGCGACGAGCGCGAGTTCGAGCAGGAGCTGGGCGACGGCATGCGCCGCCGTCCCGAGGCGCTGGTGCTGCTGTCGTCGCCGCTGGTGCGGGCGCGCTCCAAAGGGGTGGCCGAGTTCTGCGCGCGCAACCGGCTGCCGGCGATCTCGCCCTTCGAGGAGTTCACGCGCGCCGGCGGCCTGATGAGCTACGGGCCCGAAGTACGGGATTTCTACCTGCGCAGCGCGGTCTTCGTGCAGAAGATCCTGAAGGGCGCGCGCGCCGGCGACCTGCCGCTGCTGCTGCCCGACCAGTTCAAGCTGGTGCTCAACCAGCGCACCGCTGAGGCCTTGGGCCTGAGCCTGAGCCCGGCGCTGCGCGCGCAGGCGCAGGAAGTGATTGGGTGACCGGCTCGGGGGCGCGGCGCGCAGCGCGCCGATCGGCTCGCGTGGTGGCGGCCGCAGCGCACGCGCCGCAGGATCGGATGCGCCGCCGGACTTTTCAGTGCGGGCTCGCGGCGCTGGCGCTGGCATGCGGCCGGCGGGCGTCGGCGCAGCCGAAGCGGGTCTTGCGCGTCGCCTGGGTGTCCACCGAGCGCCGCGACCGGCCGTCGCGCAACTTCGATGCTTTTCGCGCCGGCCTGCGCGAGCTGGGCTACGTTCAAGGTCGCGACCTGGTCATCGACACCTGGTGGGGCGACGGCTCGCGCGAGCAGGTCGAACGGCTGGTGCCGCAGATGCTGGGCGCCCGGCCCGACGTGGTGCTGGCCTCCGGCGGCCTGGCGCTGGGGGCGCTGATCCGCAGCGGCGTCAGGCTGCCGACCGTGTTCAGCGTCAGCGCCGATCCGGTGGCGGCCGGCTTCGTGCAGAGCTTTGCCCGCCCCGGCGGCCACATGACCGGCGTCAGCCTGTTCACGCTGGCGCTCGTGGGCAAGCGGCTCGAGTTGCTGAAGGAGATCGTGCCCGGCGCGCGCAAGGTGGCGTTGATCGCCAACCCGCAGCATCCGGGCGAATCGCAGGAGCTGGCCGCGGCACAGGCGGCGGCGGCGCCGCTCGGCCTGGCGGTGCGCTACTTTCCGGTCAAGAGCGAGGCCGAGCTCGAAGCCGCGCTGGCCGACATCGCGCGGCAGCGCGACGACGCGATCGTGGCCTTTGCCGACGGCTTCACGATGAGTTTCGCATCGCGCATCGCCGCGTTCTCGCTGCAGCACCGGATCCCGGCGATCGACGGCTGGGCGCAGTTCGCCCAGCAGGGCAACCTGCTGATCTACGGCCCGGTCATCGAGGAGGTGCACCGCCGCCTGGCGGCCTTCGTCGACCGGATCGCCAACGGGGCAAAGCCGGCGGATCTGCCGGTGGAACTGCCGACCCAGGTCGAACTGGTCGTCAACCTGAAGACGGCGCGGGCGATCGGGCTCGCGATCCCGGCTGCGGTGCTGCTGCGTGCCGACGAGGTGATCGAGTGAGCGCAGCCGGCGCGCCGGGGCGCGACCCGGCTGCGCCGCAGGGGCCCGATGCGCCGCCGGCCCCGGCGCCGGACGCGCACCGCGGCCGGCTGTTCCGCAAGTACCTGCTGCTGATCCTGTCGCTGGTGGGCGTGGCGCTGCTGGCCTCGGGCGGCATCAGCCTGTACTTCAACTGGCGCGAGGCCACCGCCGCGCTCGCCGGCCTGCAGCGCGAGAAGGCGGTCGGCGCCGCGGCGCGCATCGAACAGTACCTGCGCCAGATCACGCAGCAGCTGCAGTACGCGGCGCTGCCGCAGATGGGGGCCGGCGACCTGGAGCTGCGCCGCATCGAGTTCTTGAAGCTCATGCGCCAGGCGCCCGAGGTCACCGATATCGCGCTGATCGATGCCGACGGGCGCGAACGGATCGCCGAGTCGCGCCTGGGCATGAGCGCGCTCGCATCGGGCAAGGACCGCTCGGGCGAACCCGCCTTCGGGCAAGCGCGCCGCGGCCAGCCCTGGTTCGGCCCGGTGTACTTCCGCCAGGGGACAGAGCCCTACATGACGGTGGCCATCCGCTCCGGCGGCGACAAGCCGCTGCTGACTGTGGCCGAGCTGAACCTGAAGTTCATCCGGGACGTGGTCTCGCGCATCAAGATCGGCGCCCAGGGCAAGGCCTACGTGGTCGACGCCGGCGGCTATCTCGTCGCCGACCCCGACATCGGCCTGGTGCTGCGCAAGACGCAACTGGGCGGGCTCGAGCATGTGAAGGCCTTGACGGCGGCCTCGTCGGACGACGTGCCCGCGATGCCCTCGCACGACCTGGCCGGCACGCGCGTGCTGGCGTCGATGGCGCCGATCGAGCCGCTGGGCTGGCGGGTGTTCGTCGAGCAGCCGGCGAGCGAGGTGTATGCGCGGCTGAACGCGTCCGTCCTGTGGACGGGGGGGCTGCTGCTGGCCGGCCTGGCGGTGTCGGCGCTGGTGGCCGGTGCCTTGGCGCGCAGCATGGTGCGGCCGATCCGTACGCTGGACGAAGGCGCGCGCCGCATCGGCGCGGGCGAGCTGGACCAGCGCATCGAAGTCAAGACCGGCGACGAGCTCGAAGGCCTGGCCGAGCAGTTCAACCGCATGAGCGCGCAGCTGCGCGAGTCGTACGCGGGGCTCGAGCAGAAGGTGCAGGCGCGTACCGCCGAGCTGCGCGAGGCGCTGGACTACCAGACTGCCACGGCGGAGATTCTGCAGGTCATCAGCAGTTCGGTGTCGGACACGCAGCCCGTATTCGAGAAGATCCTCGACAGCTGCCGGAGGCTTTTTGCCGGCGCCAACATGGGCATCACCATGGTCGGCGACGACGGGCAGATCCATCTCTACGCCAACCGGTCGAGGCAGCCTGATGACTTGGCCGAGATCCGCAGGTTCTATCCACGCCCGCTCGCAGACTCGGTTCAGGGGCTGGCCATGCGTCAGCGCAAGATACTGCGCTACAGCGTGCGCAAGGATGCGCCCAACGTGCCGGAAGACCTGCGCATGCTGGCCGAACGCATCGGAGACAGCGTCATGCTGGTGGCACCGATGTCGTGGGAAGAGCAGGGTGTCGGTGCCATCAACATGTACCGAAGCTTGGACATGCCGTTTACCGACAAGGAGATCGGCCTGCTCAAGACCTTTGCCGACCAGGCGGTGATCGCGATCCAGAACGCGCGCCTGTTCCACGAGCTGCAGGACAAGACGCGCGAGCTCGAAGCCGCCAACCGGCACAAGAGCGAGTTCCTGGCGAACATGAGCCACGAACTGCGCACGCCGCTGAACGCGATCATCGGCTTCTCCGAGGTGCTGCTCGAACGCATGTTCGGCGAGTTGAACGACAAGCAGGACGACTACCTGAAGGACATCCACGCGTCGGGCAAGCATCTGCTGAGCCTGATCAACGACATCCTCGACCTGTCGAAGATCGAGGCCGGGCGGATGGAACTCGACGTCGAGGCTTTCGACGTGCCGGCGGCGATCGGCAGCGCGCTGGCGCTGGTGCGCGAGCGCGCGCAGCGCCATGGCATCGCGCTGGGGCTGGAAGTCGGCGCGGAAGTCGGCGAGATCCGCGCCGACGAGCGCAAGTTCAGACAGATCCTGCTGAACCTGCTGAGCAACGCGGTCAAGTTCACGCCCGACGGCGGGCGCGTCGTCGTGCGCGCGCGGCTGGCCGACGGCGTGCTCGAGGTGGCAGTGGCCGACACCGGCATCGGCATCGCCGCGCAAGACCAGACGGCGGCGTTCGACGAGTTTCGCCAGGTCGGCCGGCACTACACGAACAAGCAGGAGGGCACCGGCCTCGGCCTCGCGCTCGCCAGACGCTTCGTCGAACTGCACGGCGGCACGCTCACGCTTGACAGCGCGCCCGGCCGGGGTTCGACTTTCACCTTCACGCTGCCGTCGCAACCATGAAGACCGTGCTGATCGTCGAGGACAACGAAAAGAACATGAAGCTCGCGCGCGACATCCTGCGCGCCAAGGGCTATGCGGTGCTCGAAGCCGTGAACGGCCTCGATGGCGTGCGCCTGGCGATCGCGCACTGCCCTGACCTGGTGTTGATGGACATCCAGCTGCCCGACATCAACGGCATCGAGGCCTTCACGCGCATCCGCGCCGATGCCTCCACGGCCAAGGTGCCGGTGGTGGCCTTCACCGCATCGGTGACGCCGGGCGACCGCAGCCGCATCGGCCATGCCGGCTTCGACGGCTTCCTGAGCAAGCCGATCGACCTGAAGGAGTTTCTGGCGACGGTGCGGCGCCTGGCCGGGGAGCCCTCGACGTGACCCGGCCGGCAAGGATCCTGGTCGTCGACGACACGCCGGCCAACGTCAAGCTGCTCGTCGACCTGCTCGGCGCCAGAGGCTACGAGGCGATTCCCGTCGGCAGCGGCGAAGAGGCGCTGGCGCGCATCGCCGAGCAGCCGCCCGATCTGGTGCTGCTCGACATCATGATGCCGGGGCTGTCGGGCTACGAGGTCTGCCGCCGCATCCGCGCGACCGAAGCGACCGCGTTGCTGCCGGTCGTGCTGTGCACCTCGCTCGACCCGAAGCAGGAGCGCATCCACGGCATCGAGGCCGGCGCCGACGACTTCCTGCCCAAGCCGATCAACCAGCCCGAGCTGTTCGCGCGCGTGAAGTCGCTGCTGCGCATCAAGGCGCTGCAGGACGAGGTCAAGGAGCAGGCGGCGCAGCTCGCCGAGTGGAACGGCAAACTCGAGGACCGGGTGCGCGCGCAGCTCACGCAGATGGAGCGCTTGAGCCGGCTGAAGAACTTCTTCTCGCCGGCGCTGGCCGAGGCGATCGTCAGCGGCGGCGCCGACGACCCGCTGAAGAGCCACCGCCGCGAGATCACCGTCGTCTTCCTCGACCTGCGCGGCTTCACCGCCTTCACCGAAACCGCCGACCCCGAGGAGGTGATGCAGGTGCTGCGCGAGTACCACGCGGCGATGGGCGCGCTGATCCTGGCGCACGAGGGCACGCTCGAGCGCTTCACCGGCGACGGCATCATGGTGTTCTTCAACGACCCGGTGCCGGTGCCCGACCCGGCGGCGCGCGCGGCGCGCATGGCGCTGCAGATGCAGCAGCGCACCGCCGATCTGGCGGCCGGCTGGCGCAAGCGCGGCTACGAGCTGCAGCTGGGCATCGGCATCGCCACCGGCTTCGCGACGATCGGCGCGATCGGCTTCGAAGGCCGCATCGACTACGGCGCGATCGGCAACGTCACCAACCTCGCGGCGCGGCTGTGCGGGCAGGCCCCGGGCGGCGAGATCCTCGCTTCGCCGCGCGTCGCGGCGGCGTTGGAGGAAGGCTTCGTTCTCGATCCCGCGGGCGAACTCGCTTTGAAAGGCCTCGCGCGGCCGGTCAAGGTGGTGCGGGTGGCGCGGGAGCGGGCGTGAACCGGATCGCCCCGACCGCGCGCCGGCGATGCCTGTTCGCGGCCGGCGCCTGGCTGGCGGCTGTCAGGTTGCCGGCGGCTGCGCCGGTGCGACGGGTCGGCTATCTGATCTCGGGCACCCCGGGCAGCGCCGAGCACCTGTCGGCGGCGCTCGTCGAAGGGCTGCGCGAGCGCGGCTGGATCGAGGGGAAGAACCTGGTCCTCGACCGGCGCTGGACCGAGAACCAGCCGCCGCGCATCCCGGCGCTGGTGCAGGAACTGCTGGCCGCAGGCCCGGACGTGATGGTCACGACCAACGACGTCTATGCCCAGGCGATCGCGCGGGCGACGAAGACGGTGCCGATCGTGTTTGCCGTCGGCTTCGACCCGGTCGGCCTCGGCGTCGTGCAATCGCTGGCCAGGCCGGGCGGCAACGTCACCGGCTTGTCGGTGCTGGCCGACGAGCTCAATGCCAAGCGGCTCGGCCTGCTGAAGAACCTGCTGCCGCAGATGCGGCGCGTCGCCGTGCTGCACCAGGCCGATGACCCCCGCGTGGAGGCCGCGCTGGCCTCGATCCGCCGCGCGGGCGAAGCTGTCGGCGTCGCGGTCGAACCCCTGCCGGCGCGGCGGCGCGAGGACCTCGCACCCGCGATCATGCTGGCCGCGCGCACGGGCGCATCGGCGTTGATGAACGTTCCGAACCCTTTGTTCTTCCACGAGCGCCGCCTGATCGCCGAGACGAGCATCGAGCACGGGCTGGCGGCGGTCTTCGGCGCGACCGAATTCGCCGATGCGGGCATGCTGTTCGCGTACTCGGCCGACTTCGCGACGATGTTCCGCCGCGCGGGCCACCTGGTCGATCGGATCCTGCGCGGCGCTGCGCCGGCCGACATTCCGGTCGAGCAGGCGAACGTGTTCGAGTTCGTGCTGAACCTGAAGACCGCCCGCGCGCTCGGCATCGCGGTGCCGGCCGCCGTGCGGCTGGAGGCGACGCGGGCGATCGAGTAGCTCAGCCCGCCTGCGCCGCCGCCTTGTGGCGCTGCACGTCGGCGAGCAGCCGGCTGACGACCAGCTTCATGAAGTAGAAGCCGAGCTTGGGGTTCTGGTAGTAGAGCTGGTAGATCTGCTCGTCGGTCATCGTGTACAGGTCGCAATCGGTCTCGCACACGACCGTCAGCGTGCGCTTCTTGTCGGGCGCGAACAGCGCGATCTCGCCGATCAGGTTGTCGGGGCCGATGGTCGTGCCCACGCCTTCCAGCCGCAGGCGGCCGCTGCCGACGTAGTAGATCTCGTCGGCCTTGTCGCCTTCGCGGAACAACACGTGGCCGGCCTTGTGCTTGTGCAGGTGCATGTGCGGCAGCAGCCACTCCGACAGCGGCGACTTCTCGGTGACCTGCTCGATCTCCTTGGTCAGCCGCAGGATCTCGACCAGCCGCTTGGCGTTCATCGGCAGCAGGATCGAATTGAGCAGGAACTCGGGCAGCACCACCAGGTCGGACCAGGTGAACTCCAGGTGGAACAGGCTGTAGACGATCAGCAGCACGTTGCTGACCAGCGACAGGATGCGCAGCGGCACCATCGCGCGCATGTAGTGGCTGGCCAGGTAGAAGGCGCCGCCGGCCAGGCCGATGATGGTGATGAGGTCGAAGTGCATGGGTGTGACAGGCCCAGGGTGCGGTCGATGGGTCGTGGCCGCGGCAGTGCCGGCGGCCGCTGCGGGGAACGCGCGATTCTGGGGGATTCCGTCGTGCGCCGCGCGCTGCAGCTTCCCGCCGGCTCTGCTAGATTGCGGCGCCGACCAGACCGCCACCCCGGACACCCCGATGCCGCCATCCGCGCCGGACGCGAACCCGCGCTACACCGCCGTGGCGATGGCCTTGCACTGGCTGCTGGCGCTGGCCATCTTCGGCACCTTCGGCGTGGGCGTGTACATGGCCGACCTGCCGTTCTCGCCGCTGCGCATCAAGCTGATCAACTGGCACAAGTGGGCGGGCCTGTCGATCCTGCTGCTTTCGGCGCTGCGGCTGCTGTGGCGGCTCGCGCACCGGCCGCCGCCGCTGCCGCCGGCAGCGTTGGCGGCGATGCCGCCGTGGCAGTTGCGCGCCTTCCATGCGACGCACCACCTGATGTATGCGCTGTTCTTCGTGGTGCCGCTGCTGGGCTGGGCGTACAGCTCGGCAGCGGGCATGCCGCTGGTGTGGTTCGGCGTGCTGCCGCTGCCCGAGCTGTGGCCGGTGGAAGACAAGGATTTCGCGAAGGCCGTGCTCCTGCCGCTGCACGCGGCCGCGGCCTTCACGCTGGTCGCGCTGGCGGTGCTGCACACGGCCGCGGCGCTGAAGCATCACTTCATGGACCGCGACGGCCTGCTGGCTCGGATGGTGCCGTGGCTTCACTGGGATTCATCACGATGAACGTTCTCCGATTCCTGCGTCCGGCCGCACTCGGGCTGGCCCTCGGCTGTGCCGCCCCGGTCTGGGCGGAGCCGGCCCGGCTGCTGCCGGCCCAGAGCGAAATCGCCTTCATCAGCAAGCAGATGGGCGTGCCGGTGGACGGGCGCTTCAAGAAGTTCGACGCGGTGGTCAACTTCGACCCGCGCAAGCCCGAGACCGGCAGCGTGGCGATCACGATCGACGCCGGCAGCGCGGCGATCGGCGTGCCCGAGACCGACGCCGAGCTGCCCAAGCCGGTCTGGTTCAACGTCGCCAAGTTCCCGCAGGCGAGCTTCAAGTCGACGGCGATCAAGGGCCTGGGCAACGGCCGCTTCGAGGTGGCCGGCAAGATCGACATCAAGGGCAGCACGCGTGACCTGGTGGTGCCGGTGCAGATCACCCAGGCCGGTGGCACTTCCACCGCTGCCGGCAGCTTCGTGATCAAGCGGCTGGATTTCAAGATCGGCGAGGCCGAATGGGCCGACACCACCGTCGTCGCCAACGACGTGACCGTGAAGTTCAAGCTCGCGCTCGCGGGACTGGGGCCGCTGTGAGGCGCCTGCCCTTGGGCGCCTGCGCGGGCGCTGCCGCGCTGCTGGCCTGCGCGCTGCCGTTGCGGGCGCAGGCGCCGGCAGCGGCTTCCGTGTCCGCCGCCGCCCCTGCGGCCGCCGCTGCGAGCGCACCCGCACCGAACTACGCGATCGACCCGACCCACACCTTCGTCAACTACGAGATCGGGCATTTCGGCACCACCACCAACCGCGGCCGCTTCAGCACCAAGGACGGCACGCTGTTCTTCGACCGCGCCGCGCAGGCCGGCAAGGTCGAGGTGGTGATGGACATCAGCTCGGTCAACACCGGCGTCGATTTCCTGAACCGGCAGCTGCAGGGCAAGGACTTCCTCAACGTCGCCGACTACCCGACCGGCAAGTTCGTGTCCGACCAGTTCGTGTTCGCCGGCGACAAGGTGGCCGAAGTGCGCGGCCGGCTCACGCTGCTGGGCAAGACCAACCCGGTGACGCTGAAGGCGACCAACTTCAACTGCTACACCAGCCCGCTGATCAAGCGCGAAGTCTGCGGCGGCGACTTCGAGACCCGGATCAAGCGCAGCGCCTGGGGGATCCTGTGGGGCCTGACCTTCGGCTTCGAGGACGACGTGAAGCTGCTGGTCCAGGTCGAGGCGATCAAGATGCAGTGAACCGGCGCCGCCCGGCCCTGCGGGCGGTTAGAGCAGCCCCTCAGGGGTGATCACCGACAACACCTCGAGCATCGCGCGCGTCCAGATGTCGGTTTCGGGCTCCTCGACCTCGTGGTCGACGCCGCCGGGGTCGGTGGCGGTCCACACCAGGTCGCGGCCGTCGGCGGCCAGCGTCACCCGGTAGGCGCCCTGCTGGCGGATCACGTCGACCAGCTTCAGCACCTGCTGCGCGATCACCGGGCTGTCGATGAACAGGCCCATCTCGGTGTTGTGCTGGTCCGACCGCGGGTCGAAGTTCATCGAGCCGATGAACACCTTCTCCTGGTCGACGACGGCGCTCTTGGCGTGCAGCCGGCCGATCGAGCTCGAGAAGCGGCCCAGCCGCAGGCTGCGGCTGACCCGCTGCGGGCTCAGCTCGTACAGGTTGACGCCGAGCGCGAGCATCTGCGGCCGGTAGCGCCGGTAGCCGGTGTGCACCACCGGCTCGTCGGTGGCCGCCAGCGAATTGGTCACCAGCGTGTACTGCACGTGATAGGTCTCGATCGAGTGGCGCAGCGTTTCCATGCCGTTCGGCCCCGGGATCAGGTAGGGGCTGGTGATCACCGCTTCGCGGCGCGCGCGTCGCATCATCTCGACCACGTTGTAGCGCACGCTGTCGACGTCCTCGATCGGCACCGCCGCATAGGTCTGCTTCCAGCCGATGACCTTGTCGGGGTTGTCGGCATAGGCCTGCGCGTCGGCCCAGACCAGGCCGATCTTGCCGGCGTCCAGCTCGGCGCCGATCGGGCCGTAGCCGAGCACGTCGTTGGGCGGCGGCGCCTCCGGCGCCGGGGTTCCGCCGGTGCTGCCCAGCAACTCGACCGTTTCGGCGCCGCCGGCCTCGGCAGGCGGCGCGACGATGCGCACGACCGGGCGGGCCTCGGCACTGGTCAGGCGCTCGAACTCGGCCTGCAAGGCGGCGTCGGAGGCGCCGGTCTCGACGATCTCGCGCAGCGGCCGCACGCGCGCGCTGTTCCAGTAGTCGTCGAAGATCTGCGACAGCCTCGGCAGCAGCGCGCCGATCACGAAGGTGTCGAGGTCGACGAAGTTCGCGCCGGCGCCGACCATGAAGTACTCGTCGGCGATGTTGCGGCCGCCGGCCACCGCCATCACGCCGTCGGCGATGAACAGCTTGTTGTGCATGCGCCGGTGCACGCGGTCGAAATCGCCGGCGTTGGCCGCGAAGCGCGTCAGGAAGTTCTTGCGGCCGGTGGGGAAGGGGTTGAACAGCCGCACCTCGACGTTGGGGTACGCGTCCAGGCCCAGCAGCAGCGGGTCCATCCCGGACGTGTACAGGTCGTCGATGAGCAGCCGCACGTGCACGCCGCGCAGCGACGCGTCGCGCAGCGTGCGCAGCAGGTAGCGGCCGGTGCGGTCGTTGAAGATCTGGTAGTACTGCAGATCGAGCGTGCGCTCGGCGCGGCGCGCCAGCTCGATCCGGGCCTGCAGCGCGTATTGGCCGGTGGGCATCAGGCGAAAGCCGCTCTGCTCGGGGTCGGCCGTCGACGCCTTGGCGATGCGTGCGAGCGCGGTCTGCGGCGACGGCGCCGGCGCGTGGCTCTCGGGCCGCGGCGCCGGCGGCGGCAGGGTGCCGCAGGCCGCCAGCAGCACGGCCAGGATGCACAGCCAGGCCGTGCGCAGCAAGGACGCGGCAGGCTTCGGTGCGGCGATCATCGCTTGCACGAGGGTGAAGCCGGCATCGTAGCGCTTCGTGTTCCGATGCGCCGGCGAGCCGCTGCCGATCCTGGCCTCGAGCCGCAGGAGGGTGCCGGCCGAAGGCGCGCGGCGGGGCGGATCGAAAACGCCCGCCAGGGGCGGGCGACGGTGTGGATCGAAAACGCCCGCCAGAGGCGGGCGTTCGGGCGCCGGGTGCAGGGGATCCGGGCGCCGGCGGCAGCGCTCAGGCCTTCTTGACCCAGGCGCTGCACCAGCCGTTGGAGGCCACCAGCTTGCCCGGGAACAACGAGCACGGCCCGTCGGCCGCGCCGGCCTTGCCGCTGTACAGCTGGCAGTTGGCGCAGTGCTGCGAGGCTTCGTGCTTCGGGAACTTCTTGGCATCGGCCTTGGCCGTGTCATCGACATAGCCGAGCGACTTGGCCTGCGGGCTGTTCGGGTCCAGCTTGGCTTGCGCGACCGCACTCGCAGTTCCGAGCGCCGATCCGCCGGCAACCAGCGTCATCATGAATATTCGACGATTCGTCATCTTGTTGCTCCTTTGGCGATGCCAATGGTTGGGACGCGGCGTGCAGCGCAGCAAGTCGATGGCCACTTGGCCGCGCAGCAGTCTAGCGCGGCGGTACCCGGCCTACAGCCGGGTGTGGTTACGGCGGTGCCGCCTGCCGCCGGCCCCAGAATCGCCGCGTTCCGGCTGCGCTTCGCAGCGGCTGCATCCACGGACCGATGATGACTCCCGACACGCTGGCCGCGCTGGCTTTCGACCTCGACGGCACGCTGCTCGACAGCGCGCCCGATATCGCGGCCGCGCTGAATGCGGCGCTGGCGGCGGCGGGGCTGCCGCCGGCCGACATCGACCAGGTGCGTGCCTGGATCGGCGACGGCCCCGACCGGCTGATCGAACGTGCGCTCGCGGCGATCGGCCACGAGCCCGCCGCGTCGCGCGTGGCCGCATTGCGGGCCGGCTTCGACGCGGCGACGCTGGCGGCGCCGCTGCGTCTGGGGCGGGTGTACGACGGCATCGAGCCGCTGTTGCGGCGGCTCGCGCCGCGCTGGCCGCTGGTGGTGGTCACGAACAAGCCCTCGCACCTGGCGCGGGCGGTGCTCGACGCGGCCGGGCTGCTGACGCCGTTCGCGGCGGTCTACGGCGCCGACCGGCCCGCCTGGCGCAAGCCCGCGCCGGCGATGCTGCACGCGGCCGCACGCCAACTGGGCGTGGCGGCCCCTGCCTTGCTGATGATCGGCGACAGCGCGCCCGACCTGCAGGCCGCGCGCGCGGCCGGGTCGCCGATGCTGCTGGCGGGCTGGGGCTACGGCGACGGTTCCCGGTTGGCGCCGGCAGCCGACGCCTATGCCGAGCGCCCTGAAGCCGTGGGGCGCCTGCTGGGTGCCGCATGAAGCCGCCGCCGGATGCGGCAGCCCGGCAGCTGCTGCGCCGGCGATGCGATCAGCGGCCGTGCGTGCCGTGCACGTGGCGCCGGCCGGGTGCCGCAGGCGCGGCCGCGGCGGCGTGGTCCAGCCCGCTCAGGATGCCGCATTCGGCGATCGGGTGCGGTGCGGTGCAGCGCGCGCGCAGCGCCTTCAGGTCGCGCTCGAGCGCGCGCAATTCGCGGATGCGCTGCGCCACATGGCCGATGTGCGCGTCGAGCAGCGCGTTGATCTCGCCGCAATCCTGCGCGGGCGCATCGCGCAGCGCGAGCAGCGCGCGCACCTCGTCCAGCGCCATGTCGAGGCTGCGGCACTGGCGGATGAAGGCCAGCCGCTCGGCGTGCGCCGGCTGGTACATCCGGTAGTTGTTGTCGGAGCGCCGCGGCGGCGCGATCAGCCCCTCGCGCTCGTAGAAGCGGATCGTCTCCACCGGCGTGCCGGTGGCTTCGGCCAGGTCACCGATGCGCATGTCCTTCCTCCCCGTGTGCGGCGGCCTTGACTCTATACCGGCTTCAGGGTTTGCAATGCCGGCATCGGCGCTGCCCCGACACCCGCATGAACCACTCCCACTCCCACTCCCGCAGCCGCGGCGCCGCCGCCCTGGGCGCCGCCTGCTGCGCGCATGACCCGCCGCCGACCGCCGCGGTGCCGGCGCCCGAGCCTGGCGCCGGCTGGCGCCGCTTCCGGATCGCCGACATGGACTGTGCGGCCGAGGAGGCCGAGATCCGCCGCGCGGTCGACGGGATCGCGGGCATCCGCGGTCTGCACTTCCGGCTGGCGCAGCGCACGCTGGCGATCGATGCAAGCGCCGGCGGCGCGGTCGATGCCGCGCTGGCGGCGATCCGCAAGGCGGGCTTCGATCCGCGGCCGCTGGGCGCGACGGCGACGCCGGAATCTGCCGTTGCGGCTGATGACGGCCGCGACGACGACCACGACCACGGCCACGGCCACCACGACGCTGATCACGGCACCGGCCGCGACGGCCTGCGCCGGCTGGCGGTCGCGCTGGCGCTGGCCGCGGCTGCCGAGGCGATCGGCTGGTTCGCACCCGACGCGTTGCCCTGGCGCATCGCCGGCCTGGGCGTGGCCGCGGTGGCGATCGGGCTGTCGGGCTTCGACGTGTACCGCAAGGGCCTGGCCGCGCTGCGCCGTGGCCGGCTGAACATCAACGCGCTGATGACGGTGGCGGTGACCGGTGCGTTCGTGATCGGCCAGTGGCCCGAAGCGGCGATGGTCATGGCGCTGTACGCGATCGCCGAGGCCATCGAGGCGCGCGCGGTGGACCGCGCGCGCAACGCGATCCAGGGCCTGCTGGCGCTGGCGCCCGAGCAGGCCTCGGTGCGCCAGGCCGACGGCGGCTGGCTGACGGTGCCGGTGGCACAGGTGGCCGTGGGCGCGCGGCTGCGCGTCAAGCCCGGCGAGCGCGTGCCGCTGGACGGCGTCGTGCGCGCCGGCGCGACCAGCATCAACCAGGCGCCGGTCACCGGCGAGAGCATCCCGGTGGACAAGGCCATCGGCGACCCGGTGTTCGCCGGCACGATCAACGAGTCGGGCACTTTCGAGTTCGAGGCCTCGGCGCCGGCGTCGGACTCGACGCTGGCGCGCATCATCCATGCGGTCGAGCAGGCGCAGGCGACGCGCGCGCCCACCCAGGGCTTCGTCGACCGCTTCGCCGCGGTCTACACGCCGGCCGTGTTCGCCGTCGCGGTGGCGGTGGCGCTGGCCGGGCCGTGGCTCCTGGGCTGGAGCGCGCTGGGCGCGATCTACAAGGCGCTGGTGCTGCTGGTGATCGCCTGCCCCTGCGCGCTCGTCATCTCGACACCGGTCACGATCGTCAGCGGCCTGGCGGCGGCCGCGCGCCGCGGCGTGCTGATCAAGGGCGGCATCCACCTGGAGCTGGCGCGCAAGCTGAAGATCGTCGCGCTCGACAAGACCGGCACCGTCACCGAAGGCAAGCCGCGGCTGGTGCACTGGTCGGTGGTGGCGCCGGGCGCCGATGCCGCGGCGATCGAACACGCCGCCGCCGCGCTGGCCGGGCACTCGGACCACCCGGTGTCGCGCGCGATCGCTGCCGCCCTGCGGCCCAACCATGTGGACGCGCAGGACTTCAGCGTGATCGCCGGGCGCGGCGTGCAGGCCCGGATCGCGGGCACCGCCTACGTGCTCGGCAACCACCGGCTGATCGAGGAGCGCGGCCAGTGCTCGCCGGCGCTCGAGGCGGTGCTGTTCGAGCACGAGCGCGCCGGCCGCACGGTCACGCTGCTGGCCTGCGATGCCGGCGTGCTGGCGCTGTTCGCGGTGGCCGACACGATCAAGCCGCACTCGCGCGAGGCGGTCGCGGCGCTGCAGGCATTGGGCATCCGGGCGGTGATGCTCAGCGGCGACAACCAGGCCACTGCCGAGGCGATCGCGCGCGAGGCCGGAATCGACGAAGCGCGCGGCAACCTGCTGCCCGAAGACAAGCTCGCCGCGATCCGCGCGCTGCAGCAGGCGCACGGCCCGACCGCGATGGCGGGCGACGGCATCAACGACGCGCCGGCGCTGGCTCAGGCCGAGATCGGCGTGGCGATGGGCGCGGCCGGCACCGACACCGCGATGGAGGCCGCCGACATCGTGGTCATGAACGACGACCTGCGCCGCATCGCCGAGACGGTGCGGCTGTCGCGCGCGACGCATGCGGTGCTGCGGCAGAACATCGTGCTGGCGCTGGGCATCAAGGCGGTGTTCCTGGTGCTTGCGCTGGCCGGCGAAGCCACCATGTGGATGGCCGTGTTCGCCGACATGGGCGCGAGCCTGCTGGTCGTGTTCAACGGGCTGCGGCTGCTGCGCCACGGGCGCGCGGCCTGAGAGCCATCCCTTTCAAGGTCTTTCGAGATTACTGATCTAAGCTTCTGATTGCAGGGGGATTCCCTGCGATCTGGGAGCACGAGATCTGGCAAGAAGTCGTTGAGCGGTTCGAACAGCAAGCGCCCGGGGCGGTGATGGCGCATCTGGCGCTGGATCATGCGCTGCCGGCGAGCTGGATCGACGAGGTGTTCCAGGCGCATCGGCAACGGCAATACCCGAGGGAGTTGCTGTTTTCCAGCGTGGTGGAGCTGATGTTGCTGGTCACGCTGGGGCTGAGGCCGTCGCTGCACGCGGCGGCGCGCAAGATGGCCGATCGGCTGCCGGTGTCGCTGGCGGCGCTGTATGCGAAGGTGCAGCGCACCGAGCCGGCGGTGCTGCGCGCGCTGGTGCAAGGCAGCGCCGAGCGGCTGGTGTCGGTGTCCGGGTGCCTGCCCGAGCGGCACAGCCTGCCGGGCTGGCAGTTGCGGGTGTTCGACGGCAACCACCTGCCGGCCAGCCAGAAGCGGCTCGGGCCGCTGCGCGGGTTCCGGGGCGCAGCGCTGCCGGGCCACACGCTGGTGGTGTACGACCCGGACAGTGCGTTGGTGTGCGACATCGTGGCCTGCGAGGACGCGCACCAGAGCGAACGCACGGGCGCGGCCGCGCTGATCGAGCGTGCGCAGCCGCAGCAGGTGTGGATCGGTGACCGGCACTTCTGCACCCAGGCGATCCTGCTGGGGCTGGCCGAGCGCGGCGCGGGCTTCATCGTGCGCGAGCATGCGCGCCACCCGCGGCTGCGGGCCTCGGGGCCGTGGAGCCCGTCCACGGACATCGACACCGGGCAGGTGCGCGAGCAGGTCATCGAACTGGCCGAGCCGCACGAAGGTTTGTCCCCGCCCTGGCGGCGCATCGAGATCGCACTGCACACCCCCACCGACGCCGGCGATCAGACCATCGTGCTGTGGAGCAACCTGCCGGCCCAGATCGACGCCCCCACCCTCGCGCGGCTGTACCGCCAGCGCTGGCGCATCGAGGGCATGTTCGGCCGCCTGGAGTCGGTGCTCAACAGCGAGATCAAGACGCTGGGCCACCCACGCGCGGCGCTGCTGGGCTTTGCCGCGGCCGTGCTGGCCTACAACGTGCTGGCCCTGCTCAAGCAGTTCATCGAGCAGGCGCACCGCCAGACCCATCCCGAGCTGGACGTGTCCACCTATCACCTGGCGGTGGACATCACCAGCGACTACGGCACCCTGCTGCGCATGCTGCCGCCCGAGCAACTTCCGCGTGCCGGCCCAGATCCCCGGCAGTTCGCCCAACACCTGCTGCTGCTGGCCCGACGCATGAGCCCCAAGCAGCTGGCAACCTCCAAGCGCAAACCCAAGCCCCCGCAGGCCAAAGGCTACGTCGATGGCTCCATCGCCCGCTCTCATGTCTCCACTGCTCGCGTGCTCAAGCAGGCCGCCTTGAAAAGACCTTGAAAGGGATGGGCCTGAGAGCGCCCTCAGCGCCGGGCTGCACCCAGCCCGCCCCCGCCGAGGATCAAGAAAATTCGGGGCGGCCCGGCGTTTCCTCGAGAGCCGCCGCAGCCGCCGCGCCGGGCGAAGCCCGGCCGGTCAGCTGATGCCGAGGATCTTCATCGCCTCGGCCGGCGTGTCGATCGACGCCTGGTGCTGGCCAGCCTGTTGCAGCGTCTGGCCCTCGGCCCACAGCGCCTCGAGTTGGTCAGGCGCGCGGCGTCGCGCGCGCGATGATCGCCGCGCAGTCCACGCCGCGCGGCAGCGTGCCGTAGTTGCGCGCGCCGCCCTCGTCCAGGCGCGACGCGCAGAAGGCGTCGGCCACGGCTGCGGGCGCGTGCTGCACCAGCAGCGCGGCCTGGATCGCCAGCGCCATGCCGTCCACCACATGGCGCGCGCGGTATTCCAGGTCGGCGTGGTCGGCGAACTCGCGCTGCAGCGCCGCGGCCCGGCGGTCGAGCGCCGCGTTCGCGCCGCGCGCCTTGGCCAGTTCGGCGAAGAAGGCGCCGACCACCGCCGGCGTCTTCTCCATCGCGCGCAGCAGGTCCAGCGCCTGCACGTTGCCGCTGCCCTCCCAGATCGCGTTGACCGGCGACTCGCGGAACAGCCGCGGGAAGATGCTGTCCTCCATCACGCCGCTGCCGCCGATGCACTCCATCGCCTCGTATGCGTGGTTGGGCGTGCGCTTGCAGATCCAGTACTTGCCCACCGCGGTCAGCAGCCGCACCAGGTGATCCTCGTGCTCGACCTCGCGGCGGTCGAGCGCGCGCGCCACGCGCATCGTCAGCGCGAGCGAGCCCTCGTGCTCGAGCGCCAGGTCGGCGAGCACGTTGCGCATCAGCGGCTGCTCGTTCAGCACGCGCCCGAAGACGCGGCGGATGCCGCAGTGGTGCAGCGCCTGCGCCGCCGCCGCGCGTTGCCCGGCGGTGGAGCCGACCATGCAGTCGAAGCGCGTCATCGCGACCATCTCGATGATCGTGCGCACGCCGCGGCCCTCGGGGCCGACCATCCAGGCGAGCGCGCCGCGCAGCTCGGTCTCGCTCGACGCGTTGGACACGTTGCCCATCTTGCGCTTCAGGCGCAGCACCTGCAGCGGGTTCTTGGTGCCGTCGGGGCGCCAGCGCGGCAGCAGGAAGCAGCTCAGGCCGCCGGCGGTCTGCGCCAGCACCAGGAAGGCGTCGCACATCGGCGCCGACACGAAGTACTTGTGGCCGACCAGCTCGCAGGCCGCCCCCGGGCCTTCGGCCGTACCGGCCGGATACGCGCGCGTGGTGTTGGCGCGCACGTCGGAGCCGCCTTGCTTCTCCGTCATCGCCATGCCGATCGTCAGCCCGGCCTTGCGTGCATCGGGCACGTTGCGCGGGTCGTACACGCGCGCGGTGATCTTCGGCTCCCACAGCGCGGCCAGCGCCGGCGTGTGGCGCAGCGCCGGGATCGCCGCGAAGGTCATCGTGACCGGGCAGCCATGGCCGGCCTCGACCTGCGTCTGCAAGTAGGTGTGCGCGGCGCGCGCCACGTGCGCGCCGGTGCGCGGATCGGTCCACGGCGAGCTGTGCAGGCCGTGCTCGATCGCCGTCTTCATCAACTGGTGGTAGGCGGGGTGGTAGCGCACCAGGTCGACGCGGTTGCCGAAGCGGTCGTGGGTGTCGAGCTCGGGCGGGTTGCGGTTGGCCAGCACGCCGAGCTCGAGGTAGTCGGCCGAGCCGGTCAGCCGGCCGAAATCGGTGAGCGCGGCGTGGGCCCAGCCCGCACCTTCGCGCTGCACGGCATCGAGCAGCGCGGCGTCCTGCAGGTAGGCGTTGTAGTCCACCAGTTCGTGCGACACGTTGACCACCTCGTGCGTGTCGGCGAGGAACAGGGCGTCGCGGGCGATGGGTTCGGGTGCGTTCATGGCGGACCTTCGGCTGGCTGCGCAGCGGGGCACTTGCGGGCAGCCGCGATTGTCGGCCTCGGCCGCAGCCCGGGGCAAGCGATGCCCGAGCGGCGCGGCTGTCTCCTGGGCGACGACGCATGCGGCAGCCGGGCGGGATCCGCCCGCAGCCCGGCCGGCTCCTAGAATCGCCACGCGCGACCGCGCACGAGACGATGAGCAAGGCCTTCACGCGCGAAACCGATGCGGCCGACGACGACGATGGCGACGCCGGCGCTGCGCCGCCGCTGCCGGCGGGCACGCGCAACTACCTGACGCCGCAGGGCTGGGGCCGGCTGCGCGCCGAGTTGTTCGGGCTGCTCGACGACGAGCGGCCGAAGCTGGTCGAGACCGTGGCCTGGGCGGCGAAGAACGGCGACCGCTCGGAAAACGGCGACTACCTGTACGGCAAGAAGCGGCTGCGCGAGATCGACCGGCGCATCCGCTTCCTGACGCGCCGGCTGGACATCGCCGAGGTGGTGGACCCGTCGGTGCACCACGGCAGCGACCAGGTGTTCTTCGGCGCGACCGTCACCTACGCCGACGAGCAGGGCGTGGAGCGCACCGTGACGATCAAGGGCATCGACGAGGCCGACAGCCTGGCCGGCGAAGTCAGCTGGATCGCGCCGGTGGCGCGTGCGCTGCTGAAGGCGCGTGCCGGCGACGAGGTGGTGCTGCACACGCCTCTGGGCGTGCAGCGGCTCGAGGTGCTGAGCGTGCGCTACCCGCCGCCGCCGCCGCCGCGCACCGCCTTCAAGGCTTGATGCGCTGCACGCGCAGCACCGGCGGCGCGCGCCGCAGCGCGCGCAGCACGCCGGCCAGGTGCAGCCGGTCGCGCACGCTGATCAGCAGCCGCAGCTCCGCCGTCTCGTGCGCGCGCTCCTCGCCCATGTCGAGATGCGTGATGTCGGCCTCGGCGGCGGCGATCGCCGAGGCCACCTGCGCGAGCACGCCGGTGCCGTTGCGCACCAGCACCTGCACCGCCGCCTCGTAGGTGCGGGTCTGCTCGTCGGCCCATTCGACCTGCATGAAGCGCTCGCGGTCGCGCTCGAACAGGCGGCGGCCGGTCTGGCAATCGGCGGTGTGCACCAGCAGGCCCTCGCCGCGGCCGAGGTAGCCGACGAGCGCGTCGCCGGGGATCGGCCGGCAGCAGGGGGCGAGCTTGACCGAAGCGCCTTCGCTGCCGTCGATGAAGGCCACGCCGTTCGGGTGCCCGGCGGCGTCGCTGCCGTAGTGGCCCAGCGACAGGGTCACCGCGTCGGGCCGGATGCCGCGTTCGGCCATCAGCGCGGCCAGCCGCTTCGCGACGATGCCGGCGATCTTGCGGCCCAGCGCGATGTCCACCAGCAGCTCGCCGCGGCCGCGGTTGCCGCTCCAGCGCGTCAGCTGCTGCCACAGCGCCGCGGCGGCTTCATCGGCCGGGTTGGCGCTCGGCAGCTCCAGGCCCTCGGCGCGCAGCGCCTGCGCGAGCATCTTCTCGCCCACCGCGCGCGCCTCGTCCTGCTCCATCGTCTTCAGGTACTGGCGGATCTTGGAGCGCGCGCGCCCGGTGCGCACGATCGACAGCCACGCCGGGTTGGGCCGCGCGCCCGGGGCGGTGACGATCTCGACGACGTCGCCGCTGCGCAGCTCGGTGCGCAGCGCCGCCGGCTCGCCGTTGATCGATGCCGCGACGCAGCGGTCGCCGACGTCGGAGTGGATCGCGTAGGCGAAGTCCACCGGGGTGGCGCCGCGCGGCAACGCCAGGATCCGGCTCTTGGGCGTGAACACGTAGACCGCGTCGGGGAACAGGTCGATGCGCACGTGCTCGAGGAACTCGGCCGAATCGTTGGTCGTGTCCTGGATTTCGATCAGCGACTGCAGCCACATCGAGCCCAGGCGCTGCGCGTCGTCGGCGCTGCCCTTGCCGCCGGTCTTGTACAGCCAGTGCGCGGCGATGCCGGTCTCGGCCACCGCGTGCATCGCGTCGGTGCGCAGCTGGAACTCGACCGAGGTGCCCAGCGGGTTGACCAGCGTGGTGTGCAGCGACTGGTAGCCGTTGACCTTGGGGATCGCGATGAAGTCCTTGAAGCGCCCCGGCACCGGCTTGTACAGCTGGTGCAGCACGCCCAGGCCCAGGTAGCACTCGGGCTGGGTCGGCACGATGATGCGAAAGCCGAACACGTCGTTGACCTGGGCGAAGCCGGCGCGCTTCTCGCGCATCTTGCGGTAGATCGAGTAGACGGTCTTCTCGCGCCCCGACACCTTGGCCTTGATCTTGGCCGCGGCGAAGGCGCGCTCGACCTCGCGGTGCACGCGCTCGACGATGTCGCGCCGGTAGCCGCGCGCGCGCTGCACCGCCTTGGCCAGCGCCGCGTAGCGCCACGGGTACAGGAACTCGAAGCACAGCTCCTGCAGTTCGCGGTAGGTCTGGTTCAGGCCCAGGCGGTGGGCGATCGGCGCGTAGATGTCGAGCGTCTCGCGCGCGATGCGCTGGCGCTTGTCGGGCGCCATCGCCGCCATCGTGCGCATGTTGTGCAGCCGGTCGGCGAGCTTGACCAGGATCACGCGCACGTCGCGCGCCATCGCCAGCAGCATCTTGCGGAACGATTCGGCCTGGCCCTCTTCGCGCGTGTTGAACTGCAGCTTGTCGAGCTTGGTCAGCCCGTCGACCAGTTCGGCGGTGGGGGCGCCGAACTGCTCGATCAGCCGCGGCTTGGTGACGCCGCGGTCCTCCATGGTGTCGTGCAGCAGCGCGGCCATGATCGCCTGCACGTCGAGCTTCCAGTCGGCGCACAGCCCCGCCACCGCGATCGGGTGGGTGATGTAGGGCTCGCCGCTGGCGCGGAACTGGCCGAGATGGGCCTCGTCGGCGAAGCGGTACGCCTCGAGCACCTGCTTGTGCTCGGCGCGGCTCAGGTAGCCGAGCTTGTGGGTGAGGGCGGCGAAGGAGGCCGCCTGCACGCCCTTTTCCGGCGGCGCGGACACGTTGCGCGACCGCCCCTGCAAGGCGGCCGGCAGCAGTTCGGCGGCGAGCGAGCGAATCCCCATGGTGCCGAATCTAGCAGTATCGGCCCCGGCGCTGCGGGTCTGGGGGCGGCGGGCGCGGCCCGCCGCGGGGCTCAGCCGGTCAGATCGGCACCTTGCGCAGCATCTCCAGGCCGATCTCGCCGGCGGCGATCTCGCGCAGCGCGGTCACGCCGGGCTTGTTGCGCGTGTCGATCTTCGGCGCGTGGCCCTGGCTGAGCATGCGCGCGCGGTAGGTCGCGGCCAGCACGAGCTGGAAGCGGTTCGGGATCTTTTCCAGGCAATCTTCGACGGTGATGCGGGCCATGGCGTCTTGCAGGTCTGCGCGGGTGAGGGCAGCAGGTCAACCGATGCCGAGCGCGGCGAACACCGTGCTGCGGTTGCGGGCCTGTGCCGCGTATTTCAGCCGCTGGGAATGGACGATCGTCTTCAGGTCGAAGAGCGCCGCCTCGAAGAGGGCATTGATTATAACGAAGTCGAAATGGCGGGCCTGGGCCACCTCCAGCCGGGCATTGGCCAGGCGCTGTTCGATCATCGCTTCGCCGTCCTCGCCGCGGCGCAGCAGCCGCTGGCGCAGTTCATCCCAGCTCGGCGGCAGCACGAACACCAGCACCGCGTCGGGGAACAGGCGGCGGATCTGCAGCGCGCCCTGCCAGTCGATCTCGAGCACGATGTCCAGGCCGCCGGCCAGGCCCTGCTCGATCGCGCGGCGCGAGGTGCCGTACAGGCGGCCGTGCACCTGCGCCCACTCGACGAATTCGCCGCGTTCGACCATCGCGCGAAAGGTCGGCTCGTCGGTGAAGTGGTACTCGCGCCCCGACTGCTCCTGGCCGCGCGGCGCGCGCGTGGTGTGCGACACCGACACGCTCAGGTGCGAATCGAGCTCGAGCAGCGCCTGGACCAGGCTGGACTTGCCGGTGCCGCTGGGGGCCGACACGACGTACAGGTTGCCGGGGGAGTGCATTGCGGGATGGGCAATCGCAAGCGGCGCCGAAACGGCGCCGCGCAGGATGTCGAAGCGGGGGGGCGAAAGTCTAGCAGCGCGGTGCGGGTACTTCTTCAGAGGATGGCACCGGGGCAGCGCTCGCGGCACGCGAAACGCCATGCGTTCGGCGGCTATTTGGCTGAACGGAGTTGGCCACCCCGTCGGCGGCCCCCGTGTGCCAAGAAGGGACGCGCGGAAGGCTGGTTCTGGTGGATCGACGAAACACCGCAACGGGACGACATCAGACCGTGGAAGGACAACCTCGCTTCATGCCGGGCGCGGCGGATCGTTCGCGAGGCCGCTGCTGCTGGCTGCAGGCCCGGGCGCCAGGCCTGCATCCTGCGGCGGCAGGTGGCGCACCACGACTTCGCGCTGCGGCCTGGGGACTTCGATTCCGGCCTCGGCCAGGCCGTTGCGGATCTTCAGCGCCAGTTCGGTGCGCACGTTCAGCCAGTCTTCGAAGTTGTGGACCCACGCGCGCACGCCGAACTGCAACTCGCCCGGCGCCAGGCCGATCATGATGCAGTCCGCGGCCGGCACCGCGGCCACGCCCTTGCACGAGCGCGCGATCTGCAGCAGCAGGTCCATCGTGCGCTGCGGGTCGGCCGCATAGTGCGTGCTGACGGTCAGCTCGAAGCGCCGGCGGGTGCCGTGCAGCGTCCAGTTCGTCATCTTGTCGGCCAGCAGCATGCCGTTGGGCACCACCACGTCGGCACCGTCGAAGGTGGTGACGACGGTCGCGCGCAGGCCGATCTCGCGCACCTGCCCCAGCACGCCGGTGACTTCGACGATGTCGCCGGGCTGCAGCGGCCGCTCGAACATCAGGATCAGCCCCGCGACGAAGCTGCGCACCACGTCCTGCAGGCCGAAGCCGATGCCCACGCCGAGCGCACCGAGGATCAGCGTCAGCTGCCCGATCTGGAAGCCCGCCGCCGCCAGCGCCGCCAGCATGCCGAGGAGCAACACGACGTAATAGGTCAGCGACGACACGCTGTTGCCCACGCCGCGCGGCAGCGACAGGCCCGGCAGCACGTCTTCGGCCAGCACCTGGCGGATCGTGCGGGCGAGCCAGAACGCGAACATCGTCGCGAGCGCGAAGGACACCAGGCTGCCCAGGCTCAGCGACAGCTCGCCGATCTGGAACTTGTGCGTCAACACCTCCATCGCGAACGACGACAGCGGGCGATACACGCGGAAGGACCGCAGCGTGAACAGCAGCCAGGCCGCGACCAGCAGCACGCGCCCGATGGTGACCGCGGTGGATCCGAGCGACGACGAGTAGCGTTCGACGAAGCGCGCCATCGTCGCCCCGGCCAGCAGCACCTGCGCCAGCGCCACGACCACCTTGCTGGCCGCATAGATCGCCAACGCCGCGTAGCTGCTGTCCAGCGTGGCCGACACCAGCATCGCCGACAGCGACACGTTGCCCAGCAGGTTCGACAGGGCTGCCGCCGACAACGCGGCACAGGCGGCCCAGGCCACCACCTTCCACGAGCCGGAGCGGAAGCTGTGCTCGCTGGGCTCGCCGCCGCGCGCGCGCAGCAGCCGTTGTGCCAGCGTCAGCAGCATCAGCAGGGTCACGGCCAGCAGCAGCAGCCGGTACAGCAGCGCATTGCCGACGAGCAGCGACACGATCATGTTGACGAAATAGAAGACCGCGCTCAGGTAGGCCCACGGGCCCACCATGGTCAGCATGCGCCGCTGCATCAGCGCCAATACCGGCACCCAGGCCAGCAGCATCACCAGCTGTTGCCGAAGATTCGGCCCCTGCAGCCCGTAGGCCACGGCGATGGCGGCCACCAGCAGCAACCAGGCCGCCCAGGGCCGGGCCAGCGCCAGCAGCGCGGATTCACCCAGCTGGCCGGCCGCGACCAGGCGAGTCGCGCGCCGCCGGAACCAGAAGACCAGCGGCAGCAACAGCGCGCAAGCCGCGGCCAGCACCGGCAGGATGCGCGCGTTGGCGGCGTCGTAGTCGCGCGCGAACGCGGTCTCGATCTCCAGGCTGCGGCGCATGCCGGCCGTGACCGACTGCCGCACGTTGCCCTCGCGCAGTGCCTGCCACAGCGGCTGGGAATCCATCGCCGCCAGGCGCCGGTCCTGCTCGGCCACCTCGGCCACCACGGTCGTCAGGCCGCGCTGCACCTGCGCGGCGAGCGCGTTGCTCTTGCGCCCCAGGTCGAGCAGCCGGCTCAGCGGCCCGGCCAACGCGCGCTGCGCGCGGTCGACCTGTGCGGCCATCTCGTCGGCCCGCCGCACCAGCACCGGCGACAGGTGGGGCTCGGTGCTCGTGGCGAGCCAGGCCGCGCGCCGCGCCGCGAGCTCGGCTGCGTCGTCGGATGCGGCGTTGGTCAGGCGCGCGAGCTCGGCGCGGGTCTGCGCGAGCACGCGGTCCTTCAGCTGCCAATGCCGCTCGAGGCTTTCCAGCCGCTGCACCGACAGCAGGCCCAGGTCGCCGCGCTCGGTGCGCGCTTCGAGCTCGTCCAGCCCTGCGGCCTGGCGCTTCAGATCGCGCTCGACCCGATCGACCCGGTCGGCCATCTGAATGCGACGCTGCACGCCCAGCAGGAACTTCTCGTCGGCGTCGGCGCGCGCCGGAATGTCGGCCGCCGCGATCGCCGGGCTGGCGTCGGCAGGCGGCGTCTGCTGCGCCGCGGCCGGCGCCAGCAGCGCGAGCCACAGCAGCGCGAGCCACGGCAGCATCAGCAAGGGCAGCAGCGGCAGCGCTGCCGCGCCGCCCGCACGGCGGCACCGCCGGTGGATTCCGCGCAATCCCATCGGCCGGCGGCGGCGCGCGCTACTCGCCGCAGAGCAGCCGCATGCGGCGCTCGGCGATGTCGAAGGCCTCGTCGGTCTGCGCATCCAGCACCTGCTGCTTGGCCTGCGAGCAGGCGGCGGCGGCTTCGACGTCGGCCGGCGCCGCAGGTGCCGGCGCCGGCGGGGCTGCCGGCCGCGATGCCGGCGCACAGCGCGAATCGGGCACCAGGCGGATGTTGTTGAAGCTGCCCTGCTCGATCGCGACGCAGTCGCCGACGCGCTTGCCGGCCTGGTCGGAAATGAAGCGGATCGTGGTGCGGCCGTCGATCAGCACGGTGTATTCGAACACCTGCGAGCTGCCCGCGAGCGTGCCCACGCCGCGCCCCGCGGCAGCACCGCCGGCGGTGCGCAGCGCGCGGTTGCTGCTCGAGCGGCCGCTGCCGCTGGCGAAGCCCACGGTACCGCCGACGACGGTGCCGACGTTGCGGGCGCTGTTGCTCACGTCGGTGACCACCGCGACGTTGGTGACGCGGCCGTACTGCACCTGGGCCTGCGCGCCGGCGTGCAGCGGCAGCAGCGCCAGCGCGCAAAGTGCCGCGGGGGCGGCGATCGTGCGGAATCGGTTCATGCGTACTCCTGGATCGGACAAGATGTTTGTCGGGAAGGCGGACTGGAATCGTGCGCTGCCGGCGATTGTGCCGCCGGTTCCGGGATCAAGGCCGTTGCGCCTGCCTGCCGGCACGGCCTGCCGCGTCGCGGATACTGCGCGCCGCCGGCCGGGCGGGACGATCCCGGCAGGCTGCATCCGTCAACTGCCGCCGACACCGCCATGAAGCTCGATGCCGCTCTGGGCGCCTGGGAACGAGCCTGCGTGCGCGCCGGCGCGCTGCGCTTCGTCGACCTGAACCTGCGCGCCGCCGGCCAGGTGATGTTCCAGGACAACCCGCTGAGCGGGCTGCTGTTCCTGGCGGCGATCGCCTGGGCCGCGATCGATGCCGGCACGCCCGCGATCCTGGCGGGCACGCTGCTCGGACTGGCGGCGGCCACGCTGACGGCGATCTGGCTGCGCGCCGACGCGTCGAACCTGGCGGCCGGGCTGTACGGCTACAACGGTGCGCTGGTCGGCCTGGCGCTGCCGATCTTCCTGCAGCCGTCGCCGCTGCTGTGGGCCTGCGTGCTGCTGGGTGCGGCGGCGTCGGTCGTCGGCACCATCTGGACGGCCGCCGTCACGCGCAACTGGGGCGGTGCGGCGCTGACCTTTCCGTTCGTGCTGACGACCTGGGTGCTGCTGCTGGCCGGCCGCGCCTTCGCCGGGCTGGGGAGCCAGGCGCTGCCCCCGCCGGGGCCGACCGGCGCGGCACCCGCGCTGCCGTTGGCCGCGGCCGACATCGTCGTCGCGGTGCTGCGCAGCGTGTCGCAGGTCTTCTTCCTGGACGACACCGTGGCGGCGCTGCTGCTGCTGGCCGGGCTTGTGCTGGGCTCGCCGGCGGCTGCCGCGCTGGCGCTCGCCGGTGCGCTGCTGGCGGTGCTGGCCGCGATGGCGATGGGGGCCGACGGCGGGCTGATCCGCGCCGGCCTGATGGGATTCAGCCCGGTGCTGACGGCGGTCGCGCTCGGGTCGGTGTTCTATGCGCCGTCGGCGCGGGTGCTGGCGTATGCGGCCGTGGGCACGCTGTTCACGGTCGTGCTGCAGGGTGCGATGAACGCGGCGCTGGCGCCGTTGGGCATCCCGACGCTGACCGCGCCCTTCATCTTCGCCACGTGGCTGTTCCTGCTGCCGCGGCGGCACGTCGCCGGCATCGTCGAGCCCGCCGACGCGCCCTGACGGGCGCGCGCGCGAGCCGGCCGGGCTTGCGCTACTTCGGCACCGTCTCGGATTCGACCACGAGGTCGAGCACGTAGACGTAGCGCGACGCGTCGGCCGGCGGCTGCGGCCGGGTGAAGCGGTTGATGCGCAGCACGTTGCGCACGCCGCTGTGATGGGTGTAGCCGTCGATGGAGCCGTGGAACACCTGCCACGGGCCGGGCGGGTCGATGCGCAGGCCCTGCGCATCGAAGCGGCGTTCGCGCACCTGCAGGCACTGCGTGCGCTGCACGCCGCTGACGCAGTCCACCGTCTGCGGCGCCACCTCGAGGAAGATGCGCGTGGGCTCGCCGTACAGGCTTTGCGGCGTGCGCTGGCCGCCGAAATACAGCGTCTGGCGTTCGGCGCTGCGCAACCGCAGCGTGGGCTCGACGCCGGGCGCGACCAACACGTCCAGCGGCTGCGCCAGCACCTTGGCCAGCGCCGCGTCGGCCTGCATCAGCGCCGGCTCGCAGGCCATCATCGTGGCTGCCAGGCGGCTGACGTCGAGCCGGCGCTGCGGGCTCAGCCGCCAGCCGCCGTTCATGCTGTTGCAGCCGCCGGTCACGTGCAGCCGCTCGCCTTCGAAGCGCAGCACGAAGGCGTGGCCGGGCGGCAGCAGCGCAGCGATCGGCTGGCCGTCGGCATCGGTGGCCGCCTGCAGCGTCCAGCGGTGGTCTTGCAGCGCGCGCACCAGGGCCGCGTCGGCGCCGCGGCGCGGCGGCTTCGCGGCGGGGCTGCCGCCGTCATGCGGGGGCTGGGGCGGCTGGGCCTGCAGGCTGAAGGCCGGCAATGCCAGCGCGGCGAGCAGCGCGACGCGGCGCAGGTACGTGGGCATCGGTTCTCCGATCAAGTGGTGGGCCCGGCGCGGACCCGCCGCGCGGGCAGGGCGGGTCATTTGGCCGGCTGCTGCGTCAGCACCCGGTTCGGCGTGTTCCACGGCGGCGCGCTGCCGTCGGCGTTGAGCTGCAGCAGCCGGCCTTCGCCGACGCGGAACTGCCGGCCCTGGCCGGCCGCGTCGAGCTTGATCGAGCCGTCGTCGGCGCTCCAGCTGAAGCGGCCGCGCACCGTCTGCGGCTCGGCCTGGCGCTCCAGGTACTGCGTGCTCAGTTCGTAGCTGCCGTCGTGCCGCAGCGTCAGCCGCATCTTGATGCCGGGGCAGTCGGCGCAGGGCGTGATGCCTTCGTAGACGCCCGGCCAGTCGAGCGAATCGCGGCTGCTGTGTGCGGGGTCGGGATTGTCGGCAGCCGACGCCCAATCCTGTTGGCGCTGCGCGCAGCCTGCCAGCGCAACCGCCAGCGCCATTGCGAGGGTGAAGTGCAGTTTCATCTCAGCAGCTCGATGCCGGTGTTGGTCACGCGCACGCGGTCGCCGATGCGCAGCGCCGGCGCGGTGGTCTGCTGCACCGTGGCGACGCTGCCGTCGTCGTAGCGCACGCCGATGCGCCACACGAAGGTGCGGCTGTGCTGCGCGGCCTGGCTGCCCAGGTAGGCGCCGCCGGCCGCACCGACGACGGTGGCCACCGTCTGGCCGGTGCCGCCGCCGAACAGGCTGCCGATGCCGCCGCCGATCAGCGCGCCGCCGATGCCGCCGGCGACCGGGTTCACGTTCTGCACCGAATCCTGGGTGATCGAGATCACCGTGCCGGTGCGCGCCGATGGCTCCGACACCTGGAAGGCCGGCGGCGTGCTGCACGCCGCCAGCAGCAGCGCACAGGCCGCGGTCCACAGGGCGGCGGCGCGCCGCCAGATCGAGACTCGGGTCATGGCGGGGTCCGCTCGAAGAGGTGGGTTCATTCGGGAATCGCGTTCAGCAGGTACATCATCGCCAGCAGGCCCGTCGGGCGACCCAGCTTGCCGAGCCACTGCTCGAAGATGGCGTCGATGTCGCCGCCGACGTAGGCCTGCGTCAGCGCGCGGTTGACCTCGAGGCGCAGCGCCGAATCGTTGCGCGGCAACGCGAACGCGTAGGGCTCGAAGGAGAAATCCTCCAGCACCAGCGCCACGCGTGCCGGATCGCGCGCCTGCATGGCCAGCGCCGCGAGCTCGACCTTGTCGCCGGCGTAGGCATCGACCGTGCCGGCCTCGAGCAGCGACAGCCCGACGCCGGCTGTGTCGACCGGCACCAGCGTCGCCTGCACCTGGCGCAGGCGCAGCGCCTTCTCGAGCCGCTGCTCGGTGGTCGTGCCCTTCAGCACCGCCACGCGCTTGCCGGCCAGGTCGGCGATGCGGTTGACGGGCGCGCCGGCCTTGACGAGCAGGCCGCCGCCGTCGACGAAGATCAGGTTGGAGAAGTCCACCTGCGCCAGCCGCGTCTGCGTCTGCGTGGTGTTGGCACATTCCAGCTCGGCGCGCCCGCCGGCCACCATCTGCAGCCGCTGCTCGACCGATCCCGGGATCCAGTTGATCTGCAGCTCGGGCTCGCCCAGCGCACGCGCGATCTGCGCGACGGCACGCTTGCACAGTTCGATCGAATAGCCCTGGGGCGCTGCACCGGCGCCTGCGGCTGCCGAGAACGGCGCCGAGTCCGGCGAGAACGCGACGTTGATCGACTTGGCCGCCTTGATCCGGGCCAGGGTGGGCGATTGGCCCTGCGCCAGCGCGCTGCCGCCGCAAGTGGCGGCAGCGGCGAATGCCGCAGCCAGGACGATCTTCAGCATGGCGGGTTCCGCGGTCGAGTCGAAGGGGCAGGGTGCGCAGTCTACCGCCGCCGGCCGGCGCCGCGTCCCGCAGGTGGGGCCGGACGCGGCCGGGGCAGCGCCTGCGTTGAGGCACACTCGCGGCCGTCGCCCCATTCGATGCCCCGACCCGAACCGATGGAAAAACTGCGCGCCGTGGTGCACGGCACCGTCCTGATGCTGATCATCGGCTGGCTGCTGAGCGCGGGCAAGATGATCCTCGTGCCGGCGGTGCTCGGCGCCGTCGTCGTCTACGTGATCGTCGGGCTGGCGCAGGTGCTGGGCCGCGTGCCCGGGATCGGGCCCAGTCTGCCGCTGCAGCTGCGCTACCTGTTCTCGTTCGCGGCGATCGGCCTGGCCTTCTTCCTGCTGGCCTACCTGATCGCCGCCAACAAGGACCGGGCGCTGGCGCTGGCGCCGCAGTACCAGCAGTCGCTGCTGGCGTCGATCCAGCAGGTGGCGGTGCGCCTGGGCATCGAGACCGAGCCCACCTGGGCGATGCTGCGCCAGGAACTGATGGCGCAGATCAACCTGCAGCGGCTGGTCACCTCGCTGCTGGCGTCGCTGGGCTCGATGCTCGTGACCTTCGTCGTCGTGATGCTGTATGCGACCTTCCTGCTGGTCGAGCGCCGCGCCTTCGACGCCAAGCTGGCGGCGATGTCCGACGACCCGAAGCAGGTGGCGCGCCTGCGCACGGTGATCGGCACGATCAACCGGCGCATCGGCTCGTACCTGGCGCTGAAGACGCTGCTGAGCGTGCTGCTGGGCGTCGTCAGCTGGGTGGTGATGCGGCTGTACGGGCTCGAGTTCGCGGCGTTGCTGGCGGTGCTGACCGGGTTCCTGAACTTCGTGCCCTACGTGGGCTCGGTGCTCGGCGTGGTGCTGCCCGCACTGGTGGCGGTGGTGCAGTACCAGGAACTGGGCTCGATCCTGACGCTGGTGCTGGCGCTGTCCGCGGTGCAGTTCGTGATCGGCAACTTCCTCGACCCCTACGTGATGGGCAGCTCGCTGAACCTGAGCCCCTTCGCGATCCTGATCAGCCTGGCGCTGTGGTCGGAGTTGTGGGGCATCCCCGGTGCCTTCCTGGCCGTGCCGATCACCGCGATCGTCACGATCGTGTTCGCCGGTTTCCCGGGCACGCGCCAGGTGGCGGTGCTGCTGTCGAAGAACGGGCAGGTCTGAGGGTTCCGGATGGTCCGCCTGCTGCGCGAACTCGGCGCGCTGCTGCGCGACGCGGCGCTGAACTGGGTCGAGGACCATGCGCAGAGCATGGGCGCGGCGCTGGCCTTCTACACGATCTTCTCGGTCGCGCCGCTGCTGCTGATCGTGATCGCGGTGGCCGGTGCCGTCTTCGGCGAGGAGGCCGCGCGCGGCGAGATCTACGTGCAACTGCACGGCATGCTCGGCACCACCGGCGCACGCGCCGTCCAGGGGTTGCTGGAAAGCGCGCGCCGGCCGGCCGACAATGTGCCGGCGGCCGTGTTTGGCGTGATCCTGCTGTTCGTCGCCGCGACCTCGGTGTTCGCCGAGTTGCAGGATTCGCTGAACCGCATCTGGCACGTGCCCAAGCGCGCGGCGCACAGCGGCCTATGGGCGATCGTGCGCACGCGGCTGCTGTCCTTCGGCATGATCCTCGGGATCGGCTTCCTGCTGATCGTGTCGCTGGCCTTCAGCGCGGCGATGCGCGCGCTCAGCCGCTGGTGGGATCCGCAGTCGCAGAGCTGGCTCAGCTTCAGCGGCGCCAGCGAGACGGGGCTGAGCCTGCTGCTGGTGACCGTGGTGTTCGCGATGATCTACAAGGCGATGCCGCGCGCCGACATCCACTGGCGCGACGTGTGGGTGGGCGCGGGCGTGACCTCGGTGCTGTTCGTCGCCGGCAAGTTCCTGATCGGCCTGTACATCGGCCGCAGCGGCATCACCTCGGCCTTCGGCGCGGCGGCCTCGCTGATCGTGGTGCTGCTGTGGGTGTACTACTCGGCGCAGATCTTCCTGTTCGGCGCCGAGTTCACCTGGGCCTATGCGCACCGCTTCGGCTCGCGCCGCGGCATGCCGCAGCGCTGAGCGTGTCCGGCGGGGCGGGGCGGCATCGAGCCCGCCCTTGGCTCCGCCGGCGCCGGATCAGGACAACGCCTTGGCCTTGAGCCGGTCGAACTCGGCCTGGGTGATCGTGCCGGCGTCGAGCAGCGCCTTGGCCTCGGCGATGTCGGCGGCGGGCGACTTGCCCGCGACCGTCTTGATGTAGGCGTCGGTGTCGGCCTTGGCCTTTTGCAGGCTGGCCTGCTGGCGCAGCGACATGCCGCGGCCGCGCGCGATGATGTAGATGATCGCCGTCAGCACCGGGATGAAGATCAGCCCCAGCATCCACAGCACCTTGGCGAAGCCGCCGAGTTCGTGGTCGCGGAACAGATCGACCACGATCTGGAACATGATGATCAGGTAGGCGATGAAGAAGAAGGTCGAGATCATCAACCAGACGATGTCCCAGAAATTGCTCATGATGGTTGTCCTTCGGAGGGTTCGGGTTTCGGAAGTTCGGCAGGCGGCGCTCATCGCCGTCCCCACAGAACGGCCGGGCCGCGGGAAGTTCCGCGGCTCGGTCGTGGGATCTCGCGGGTTCGGCGCCTTGCGGCGCCGGGCGGTTCAGAACGCGTAGCGCAGGATCGCGGCGAGGCTGCCGCCGCCGGGGATGTCGGCGCGGCGCAGCCCCAGCACCTTGGCGCCGGCGTTCAGCGCGCGCAGCGCGATCTGGTCGACCACGCCGCCGCC
>Ga0209507_1000247_pt1 | contig 69053 bp, 57 predicted proteins | sample AD_UKC028_MetaG_FD_184414 | JGI IMG/M metagenome (GOLD analysis project Ga0209507, IMG submission 184414) | Active sludge microbial communities of municipal wastewater-treating anaerobic digesters from USA - AD_UKC028_MetaG (SPAdes) (version 2) | ecosystem: Engineered > Bioreactor > Anaerobic >...
GCCGGCCCTGCGAGCTTCGGATCGGTCCGGCCGGTCCGACTAGTCCGACCAGTCCGGCAAGCCCACGCTTGACTTGGCCTTTCCTTTGCGCATAGAATGCGGCCATCATGGCAGAATCCAAGTTCAGGCACTTCGTCAAGTACGTGGTCATCGACATCCTGCTGGCGGCGCTGATCTCCTTCTTTCTCATCAACTACGTCGTCTCGGCGTTCAAGATCGAGGGCGACTCCATGCGGCCGCAGCTTCGCGACCAGGAGCGGGTGCTGATCTCCAAACTGGCGGTGCGCAAGGCCGGCAGCCTGCGCCGCTTCGACCTGGTGGTGCTCTACAAGCCCGACGAGCCGGAGAAGTCGCTGATCAAGCGCATCATCGGCATGCCCGGCGAGGTGGTGGAGATCCGCGGCGGCGAGGTGCTGGTCAACGACAAGCCGCTGAAGCAGCCCTTCGCCGCCGCCGGCGACGCCGCCCGCTCGCCCTCCGACATGAAGGCGCTGCTCATCCCGCGTGGCACCTTCTTCGTCATGGGCGATAACCGCTCGATCAGCTTCGATTCGCGCCTGTTCGGCCCGGTGCCGCAGAAGTACATCTACGGCAAGGCTTTCTTCCGCTATTGGCCGCCGGCGGCGATGGGCACGATCCGCTGACGATTTAAAAAAAATAATCCTTTTGCATCGGCAATTTCGGATGGAGAATCTTTACCTGCGGCGCAGGATGTGGTATAAAATACCCTGATGAAGCCCCGGAAACCCCTTCTCGCCCTGCTGGCCCTCCTCTGCCTGGCCGTTGAACCGGGGAGGAGCGCCGACATCGCCGAGCTGAAGCGCCAGGTGGCCTCGATCGGCCGCCTGGAGTTCAAGCGCGACGTGCCCGTGCGCTACCTCGACCGCGCCCAGCTCCGCTCCTACGTCGAGCGCCTGTTCGCCGAGGACTACCCGGCCGAGCTGGCCGCGCGTGAATCGGAATACCTCTACTGGATGGGCTTCACCCGCGAGCGCGTCGACCTGCGCGACCTGCGCCGGCGCATCATCCTGGAGAACGTCGGCGGCATGTACAACGAGAAGACCGACGAGCTGCTGGCCGTCGAGGAGTTCCGCCAGGTGGACATGCTGAACGCGCCGGCGCTGGCCCACGAGCTGCGCCACGCCCTGCAGGACCAGTACTTCGACCTGGCCGCCGTGCTCGGCGACCTCTCGGACTTCGACGACCGCAAGCTGGCGGCGCTGGCCGCCGTCGAGGGCGACGCCACCCTGGTGATGGTGAAGCAGATGGGCTTCGACCCCGACCAGGTCGGCGACGCCTTCAGCCCGGAGAACATCCTCTCCTACTCGGCCCTGGCCGGCGCCACCACCCTGGCCGCGGCGCCCGAGGTGGTGCGGCTGCAGCTGCTCATGCCCTACCTGGACGGCATGCGCTTCAGCCGCGCCGTCGTCCGCGACGGCGGCTGGAAGGCGCTGAACCGCGTGCTGGCGCGCAAGCCTCTCTCCTCGGAGCAGGTGCTGCACCCGGGCAAGTACGCCGCCGGCGAGCGGCCCCTGGAGACCGCCATCCGCTTCCGCCCTTCCCGCGGCGAGCGGTTCCACTCCGGCGTCGTCGGCGAGTACTACCTGAACGTCCTGCTGAAGCAGGGCGACGAAACCGCCGATGCCGCGCAGGGCTGGGGCGGCGACGCCTTCGCCCTCTACCGCGACAACGAAGCGCGGCTGCTGCTGTGGAAGTCGCGCTGGGACACGCCCGCCGCCGCCTCGCGCTTCCACGCCGATTTCCGCCGCTTCCTGGAGCGGAGCTTCCGCGTCAACTTCCGGGAAGGGAGCGAGGGCGGGCGGATCTTCCTCGCCGGCCGCTCCGACGCCGGCTATTTCTTCCTCAGCCGCGACAACGACCGCCTGTTCTACGCGCGCGGCAGCGACCGCGATCCGATCAACGAACTCATCAGCGGAGGTATATATGATTAACGCCACCCAGATCCGCCGGGGAATGATCATCCTGATGGACAACAAGCTGTACCGCGTCGAGGAGATGGACCACGTCACGCCGGGGCGCTACAAGTCGACCATCCACGTCAAGATGCGCGACCTGGAGAGCGACGTGCGCTCGCCGTTCCGCTTCGGCTCCTCCGACCGCGTGGAGAAGGTGACCCTGGACACCAAGGAGGTCACCTACTCCTACCACGACGGCACCCACTACATCTTCATGGACACCCAGACCTACGACCAGATCAGCCTGGACGAGGAGTTCATCGCCGACAACGTCTACTACCTGAAGGAGAACGAGACCTACCAGATGGAGTTCTTCCAGGGCAAGCCGATCAACATCGTGCCGCCGCTGTCCATGGAGTTCACCGTCGCCGAGACCGAGAAGACCATGAAGGGCTCGACGGTGCAGGCCTCCTACAAGCCGGCCAAGCTCGACTGCGGGCTCGAGGTGATGGTGCCCCCCTTCATCGAGGAGGGGACGGTCATCAAGGTCGACACCCGCGACGGCTCCTACATCGAGCGCGTCAGCAAGTAAGCGCCCCCGCCCCGCGCGGGGATCGCGGGGGACGGGTACAGGAGCCAGACCGCCCGGCTGCTCGCCGGCCGCATGCCGCTTCAGCGGATGTTGCTGCGCCTGCCAGGCGTTGCCTGCTTTGTGCCGTGTGCCTTCTGCCCGGCAGATTCTTTCTTATTGCGCTTTCCTAACGCCCGCTGTCCTTAGGGCTGTTGCTCGTCACGCGTCACGCCTCACGAGTCACGAGTATTTTGGACAGGTCTGGTTGCGTGCTGTTCCTAACACTATCACTAACACTATCACTTTTTTTGTATTATTTGTCGGCCAGCAGGAAGGCCGCCAGAAAGACCAGCCGGCTTACCCGCTCCATGGTGTCGCCGCCTAGCTTTTCGATGCTGTCGGCCGGGGTATGGTAGTTCTCGCCCATGCCGCTGAGGACGAAAGCCCAGGGGCGGCCGGCCATGGCGAACGGGGCGTGGTCGCTGCCGCCCGACATGCGGTCCAGGCTCCGCGGCGTCTCGCGGTACAGAATGTCCATGCCGGCGCTGCGGTTGGCCGCCGTCAGTGCCTCTCTCAGGTCGGGCGCCCCGGCGGAGAGGGAGAGGGGCAGGAAGCGGTCGGGGCGGATCCGCTTCAGCAGCTCGTCGGCCTTGATGTTCATCATGCGCGTCATGCGCCCCAGCCCCTTCTCGTCCCAGGGCACGGCGATCATGTCCAGGTTGAGGTAGGCCAGCGTCTTCTCCATGGCGAAGAGCGGGTGCTGCACGTACCAGCGCGATCCCAGCAGCCCCTCCTCCTCGCCGGTCCAAAGGCAGAACACCACGCTGCGTTTGGGCTTCTCGGGGTTCAGCGCCAGGGCCCGGGCCATGGCCAGCACGCCGCAGGCGCCCGAGCCGTTGTCCTCGGCGCCGTTGAAGATGTAGTCGCCCTTGCGCCCCAGGTGGTCGAGGTGGCCGCCGATGACCACCGCCTCGTCCCTGAGCGCCGGGTCGCTGCCCTCGATCCAGCCGACGACGTTGGCGCTGCGGGCCAGCTCGTAGCGGACCCGGTTGCTCAGGCGCAGGCTGGTGCCGGGGAGGGCCAGCGAGCGCGGCCGCCAGCGGGCGGCGATCTCCTGCTGCAGGGCATCCACGGTCTTGCCCGCAACAGCCAGCAGGGCGTCGGCCATTTCGCGGGAGACGCGGAGGATGGGCCGCCCCTCCCAGGGCATGCCCTTGGCGCCGGGGATGAGCAGCCGCTTGCGGGAGTCGGGCAGGATGGGCTTGTCGTCGTTCACCCGGCGGCGGTCGACGATCTCCTGCTGGATGTCGCCGTCCGCCAGCGAGCTCCTGGCGATGAGCACGGCCGCGGCGCCGCGCTTGAACAGCTCGCCGGCCTTGGCGAAGTCGGCGCCGCCGCCGCGGCGCATCATGGGCGCGGCGGCGAGGTATTTCTCCTTCAGCTCCTTGTTCTTCTGGAAGGGGGAGGCGGGGTCGTCGCGGCCCGGGGCGTCGGAGAGGATCAGCACGATCCGGTCCTTGACGTCGATGCCGGCCAGGTCGTCCCAGCCGGCCTGCTTCTCGCTGATGCCGTAGCCGGCGAAGACCAGCGGCGCGCTCACCTCGAGGGGCAGCGAGGAGCTGAAGGTGAAGTCGACGTCGGGGGCGAAGGCGCGCGAGCCGCGCGCCGTCCCGGAGAGGGTCTCCAGCACGGCGGCCGCCTGCGATTCGACCGCCTCCTTCATGACGAACTCCTGCAGGAAGCCGCGCTCGGGCTTGGCCGGCTGGCGGCCGGGCTCGGGGCCGAAGAAGCCGGCCGCCGGCGCCTTCGGCATGTCGCCGCCGGGCTGGAGGCCCCAGAGGGCGAACAGCGACTGGGCGTAGGCGGCGGCGGTGTCGTAGCCGCGGCTGGCCGCCTCGCGGCCCTCGAGGGCATCGTGGGAGAGGAAGGCCAGCATGGCCATGAGGTCACCGGCGGTGATCGAGTCGAAGCCGGCCTTGGCGCGGGCCGGGACGGCCTCGGGCGTGGAGACCGCCTGCAGGTTCTTCATCATCTCGGCGGCCGGGTCGGCCTTGTCGGCGCGCGGCGGCGTCCCCTGGGCGGGGAGGAAGGCGAGAAACAGGACTCCGATCACGACGGCAAAGAGGATTCGTTTCATGGCTGACTCCTTGAGAGTGGTCTACGAAAAAATGGGCGGGATGGTTCCCCGGCGTTCAAGAAAGTTCAAGGGTGGAAGGAGTGAAGAGTTCATGAGTAAAAAAGAGCCGGCAGCTCGATGTCAGTGCCGTTCACCCTTTTACCCGTCTACCCGTCTACAGGTCTGCCAGATCTATTAAAACTCGACTCCGAACTTGTTCTTCAGCGCCAGCGCCAGGACGAAGGTCACGATCAGGTACCAGATCAGCCAGTGGGTGCGGATGCCCAGGAAGGAGACGGAGCGGGGCGGGTACTGGACCGACACGGCGCGGATGGGCTCGCGCGCCTCGAGCAGCTTCTCGGCCGGGTAGATGAAGTGCGCCAGCGATGAGGCGGCGAGCCGGCGGTTGGAGAGGGCCGGCTGGCCGCCTCCGACGACGACCTTCTTGCTCACCGTGACGCCGTCGACGGTGATGGCCACGGCCGGGGCGCCGGGCGCGACCGCCTTGAGTTTCCAGTCGATCTCGCCCAGGGCGTCGACATAGACCGGATTCATGGCCGCCCGCAGCTCCGGGCCGGTCCTCAGCCCGGCCTCGCGGCCGGCGATGCCGCTTGCGAAGCTCGCCTTGAGCGTGACGCTCTCGCCGGGGCGGAAGGGGCGCATGCCGTAGCGGATGTCCATCTGCACGAACAGCAGGAACAGCAGGGGCAGGACCGCCAGCAGCGGCGCCAGGTTGAGGGCGAAGTACTTGCCGGTGTAGAACAGGCTCCGGAAGAACGAGCCGACGATCGTGCGCCAGAAGTCGCGGTAGAGGCGGATGGCCAGGATGTTGGCCTTGATGCGGTCCTTGGCCTCGCGCACCTTGCCCGGGCTGGAGATCCAGCGGTAGACGACCAGCACGAACAGCGAGGTGAGCACGCCCAGGAACAGCACGCCCCAGAAAGGTGGCAGGGCGGCCAACGGCAGCAGCAGCACGTCGCAGGCGCGCGTGGCCAGGTAGTTGATCTTCTGCAGCATCTAGGAGATGTAGCCCAGGCCGCTGAGCTTGTTGGCCAGCTCCTCCTTGTTGCCGCCGTCGCCGCTCTTGATCTTGTCGTATTCCTTGCCGATCAGGTCCTCGACCATCTCCTCCAGCGACGAGTAGCCGTGGAAGGCGATGATGGCCTCGGCTTTCTGGTCGGCTTCCTTGCTGAGCTTCACTTTGCTTGCCATGGGGTTCCTCCTAGATGACCGCCTTGCCTTTCATGGCCGGCGGGGCGTCGATGCCGAAATATTTCAGGATGGTGGGCGCGATGTCCTGCATGTCGGGCACGGGCTTGGTGATCTTGAAGCTGGAGATGAAGCTGGCCGGGACCTTGAGCGGGTCGACGCAGTGGTCGCCCGACCACCAGCCCATGTTGTCCATGATCGTCTCGCGGCTGATCGTGCCCAGGGCCGAGTCGTCGCTGATGCGGTAGCCGCGGTTGAAGCCCACGATGATGTCGGGGGCGCGGTCGATGTGGTCCCTGGAGAAGTGGTCCTCGGAGATGTAGGCGCAGCTGACGACGCGCGAGCCGTCCTGGGGGTCGACCAGCGCCTCCAGCCTGGCCTTGAGCTCCTCCAGCAGCCGCCGCCGCTCGCCGGCGCCGACGATGCCCTCGCGCTCGCGGCCGGCCTGGTTGAGGTAGAAGCCGTTGAGCCCCAGGGCGTAGGCCTTGGAGCGGCCCCAGTCGGCCGTGTCGAAGATGGACGAGCCGGCGTCGCGGGCGCCCAGCGCCAGGTAGCCCTGCTCCGCCAGCCAGTTGTTGACATTGACTTCGCGGCGGAAGGGGGCGAAGCCGTGGTCGGACATGGCCAGCACCGGCACCTCGGGGCCGACCGCCTGCAGCGCCCTGGCCAGCACGCGGTCGAACTTGCGGTACATCTCGTCGGTGATGTAGCCGAAGCGGCGGCCCTCCTCCTCGTGGTAGAAGGGGTGGGTCTTGTCGTTCAGCGCCCAGAACATGTGCTGCCCCTGGTCCAGCGAGGAGAAGTAGAAGAAGAGCAGCCCCTCCTTCTGCGACTGGAAGCGGCGCAGCTCGTAGTCGAACAAGCGCCGGCTCTCATCGAAGACCGAGAGCGACTGCACGATGTAGTTCTCCATGGAGAACGTGCCCTGGCTCAGCGCCTTGGTGTCGGCCGGCAGGCCGATGGTGTGGAACAGGCCGACGCGGTCGGCGAGCTCCCTGGAGTAGCCCGCCGGCGTGCTGATGGGCACGGCCGGGTGGCGCGGGCTGACGTGGATGGGGGAGACGTACAGGCGGAAGCGCTCGCCCATCTCCATCAGGTAGAACTTGACCATGCCGGTGATGGAGGCCAGGCCGGAGATGAGGGTGAAGTCGATCTCCACCCAGTCGGAGTACTCCTTCTCGGCCAGCAGGACCTCCTGGCCCTGGACGTCGATGCGCACGGTGCGGTGGCGGTTGTCGACGTAGGCCTTGAAGGGGACGATGACCGGCTCGGCCTCCTTGAGCAGGTCGTTCTTGGGGCCGTCGATCTGCCCCTCCATGACGTTGTTCTCGTCGATGTAGGCGTAGTAGACGTTGTTGGGCGAGCGGTCGGTCTGCGACTCGCGCTCGTCGGAGGTGTAGAGGGTGTAGATGCCGTAAGTGCCCTGGATGTCGGGGGTGCCCATGCCGGCCAGGGTGCGCTGCCTGCTCTCCGAGGGCGGGTAGTTGGTCGGCACCTTGAAGATGGTGGCCGGGATGCCGCGCTCCTCCAGCGAGTCCCAGAACGCCGGCCCCTCGCGGCGCAGCACCACCTTGCCCGGCTTGAGCGGGATGCGGTAGCTGCCCAGGTTGACCATCATGCGCGAGGGCAGCGTCTCGCTCTGGGCGAACATGGGGAAATAGGTCTTGGGGTCGCGGTGCAGGAAGTCGAAGATGCCGGTGACGCCGGGGTCGGCGCCGGAGATGAAGCTCCCCCAGGCCACCGGGCTCTGCGGCGGGATGCTCGAGCGCATCATGGTGAAGGCGCCGCGCTCGCCCAGGCTGCGCATGGCGGGCAGCTGGCCCTGCTGCATCAGGCGGTTGACGATGCCCGGGTCCATGCCGTCCAGGCCCAGGATCAGCATCTTCCTGCCCATGGGCCGGCCGGCGCCGAAGTTCATGAACGGGGCCGCGGCCGCGATGGCGCCGCCGCTCTTTATAAAGTCTCGTCTTTTCATCGGATTCTTCCTTGGGAGGTCAATGGCTGCCTAATAATATACCAATTCCGTCACGATTTCAACCGCTTTGCAGGCTTTCGGCCGTGGTTGCATTCGCCCGTTGCCATCGGTTACCATCGGTCATGCGCGACGCGTTCACGCCGGTCTTCCTCCTGGCCCTGGCCATGCTGTTCCTGGTCCATGGCCTGGCGCCGGCGGCCGATATGCTCCGCATCCTGGCCCTGTCCGCCTTCACCCTATTCCTGGCCCTGTTCGTGCTTGGGAAAAACAGGGCCGCCTACGCGCTGGTCGCGCTGGCCCTGGCCGCACTGCTGGCCTCGGCATATCTCCGCCAGCGCGAGGGATACGAGCTCGGCCGCGGGCAGCGCTTCCCGGCCGGCGACTACGTCATGCTGCGCGGGAGGCTGCTGGCCTATCCCGAGATCGGCCGCGACCGTTCCATCCTGGCACTGCGCGCCGATCCGGCATCTGGGCCGGGCGGCAACGGCCGGCGCGGGCTGGTCTTCCGGGTCGCCGTCAGCGGCGACCTGCGCGGCCTGGACCGCGGCAACCGGCTGGAGATCGACGCCCGCGTCGACCCGCGCCGGCCGAGCCGAAATTTTTTCCCGAGCGCCTACGAGTCGTTCCTGCTCAGCGAGGGGATCGAGCAGTCCGCCTTCTGCAAGTCGGCGCGCCTGGTGCGGGTGACGGGGCGGGCGAACCTTTTCTGGCGCTTCGTCGGCGCCTGGCGCAACCGCGTGCGCGCTGCAATCGAAAGGCGCTACCTGGCCGCGGACGGGACGCTGCGGCCGCAGGGGGTGTTCTTGGAGGCGACGCTGCTGGGCGACCGCGGCCGGCTCGAGAACGGCGAGCAGGAGGCGCTCATCGGCAGCGGCGTCTTCCACCTGCTGGCCATCTCGGGCGGCAACATCGCCATGCTGGCCCTGGTTTCGCTTTTCCTCCTCCGCCGGCTGCGCCTGGGGCTCAAGGCGCGCTATGCCGCCGCCGCCGTGCTGCTGCTCCTCTACCTGGCCCTCTCGGGCTTCGACGTCTCCGCCGAGCGGGCGGTGCTGATGGCGCTGCTGGTCTTTGCCGGCCGCGTCTGGTTCATGGACGTCGAGCCGGCGAACCTCCTCTCCTTCTGCGGCCTGCTGCTGCTGGCCGCGAACCCGGCGCAGTTCCTCGACCCCGGCTTCATCCTGACCTTCGCCCTGACCGCGGCCATCCTGGCCGGCCGGCCGCTCTTCCTGCCCCGGCTGCGCGCCCTGCCGCGCTGGGCCGCCGAGCTGGTCGCGGCCAACTTCTCCGCCGGCATACTGGCCCTGCCGCTCTCGCTCCATTTTTTCCAGCGCTACGCCTTTTCCGGATTGCTCAGCGGCCTGCTGCTGGCACCGCTGGCCGCCGGCGTCACGGTCTGCGGCGTGCTGCTGCTGCCGCTCTCCTGGCTGCCGGCGGCGGCATCGGCGGCGCTGCTGCCGGCCGGCGTCATGCTGGACTTCTTCTTCGCCGCCAGCGGCTGGATCGCCCGCCATGCCGGGCTGAACGTCTTCCGCCCGTCGCCTCCATTCTGGCTGGTCGTGCTGGCCGGCGCGGCCTTCTTCGCGGTTGGCCGCGAGCGGCTCGGGCGCGCCTGGCGCGGCGTGGCGGCCGTGATCCTGGCCGGAGTTCTGCTCTTCGTTTCCCTGCCGCCGCGCCGTTACCGGCCGCCGGGTCTCGAGCTCTATTTTCTCGACGTCGGCCACGGCGATGCCATCGTGGCCGTGCCGCCCACCGGGGACGCCCTGCTGGTGGACGGCGGCGGCTCGAGTTTTTCCGAGTTCCAGGTCGGCCGCCGGCTGGTCCTGCCCTTCCTGCTGCAGAAGCGCATCCATGTCCGCTGGGCGGCCGCCAGCCACTTCCATCCCGATCACGCCGAGGGGCTGGCCGAGATCCTTCCCATACTCAGGCCGGAGGAGCTGTGGGTATCCTCCTCGGCGACCGGCGATCCCCAGTGGCGGGGCCTGCTTGCTGCCCGGCCGGCGAAAACCCGGCTGGTCAAGATTTTTCGGGGATTCGGCCGGCGAGCGGGCGGAGTGACGATCGCCTGCCTGGCGCCGCCGGCGTTCATCGAGGCGGAGGCGGCGGAAAACGCCCATTCCATGGTCCTGCGCGTGGCGGACGGCCGCTTCTCCTTCCTGCTGGCCGGGGACATCGAGAAACGGGGCGAAGAGGAATTGGCTTCGGCTTGTGGCTCCGGTCTCGCATCCTCCGTCCTGAAGATCCCCCACCACGGCTCGCGCACCTCCTCGTCGGCCCTGTTGTGCGACGCGGCGGCGCCGCTCCTGGCCGTGATCTCCTCCCAGGCGTTCAGCTCCTACGGCTTCCCGCACCGCGAGGTGCTCGCGCGGCTGAAGGAGCGCGGCATCCGCTGGCTCAATACGGCCAGGAGCGGAGGCATCAAGGTCGCGGTTGTGGATGGAAAAATGAATGTCGAAGTATCTAAGTAATAGGTCTTGGCGGACGGCGTACGCCGTATGCCGAGTCCGGGCCGGCGCTTGACTAAACCGGCCCGCATCTCTACAATCGTCCAATGATTAAAAGCAAAATCGTGATCCTCTCGATATTCCTTCTGCTGCCGGCCCTGCTCCATGCCGCCGACAAGGCCTATGTGATCGCCGAGTTGAAGCCCGCGGGCAAGGGCGTCCAGCTGGTGCTGCGCGACCTGGAGAACGAAGGCAAGCTCTTCCAGCTGGTCGTCTACGAGCAGGACCGGCTGGTCGACCTGGCCGAAGGCCGCGAGGTGCCGGGGACCGGCCTCCGCCAGGGCGACATCCTGTTCCTCGGCTCGGGCAAGCAGATGTTCATCGCCCCCGGCCGGACCGTGCACGCCAGGCTCGCCGCCGGCCAGCCCGAGGAGGCCAAAACCATCAATGAGCTCAGCCGCAGGCTCGCCGCAGGCGCGGGCGCCCCGCGGCAGGACGCCGGGCCTGCGATCGCTGACGGCGCCGGCGCCGAGCTCGACAAGGTGCGGCGCTCCTTCCTGTTCGTCCTCGAGTTCGCATTGGGCGCGCCGTTCACCGCCGGCCAGGAGCGGCTCATCCTGGCGCAGTTCGGCCCCGGCTGGTGGGCGGGCAAGAGCGCCGAGGAGAGGAAGTCGTTCGCCCAGTACCCGCAGGTCGTGGACTGGATCCTGAAGGCCGGGCAGAAAGACCTCGAGGAGATGCGCAAGAGCCTGGAGGAGACGACGCGCCAGTGGCTGAAGGAGTCGCCCGCCTCCGACCCGGTGGTGGCCATGATCCGCGGCCGGCTGGCCGAACGCGGCCGGACGGTTGTTCCCGGCGACCCGCCGCTCACCGAGATGGCCGCCGCCGCCTTCAGCGAGCTGTACGCCTACTCCCGCCTCCTGCGCCGCAACACTTCCGCCCTGCCCGAGCAGGTCCCCGCCGCCGACAGCGCCGGGGCCCGCGCCGAGCTGCTGCGCGCCTGGCCGCGCTTCAGCGCCGCCGAGAAGGCCCAGGTGGCGACGACGCCCGGACTGTGGTTGGTGCTGCGCACCCTGGTCGCCCACGGCGACCAGGCCCAGCGGCGCCATGCCCTGGAGCGGCTCCTTTCCGTGACCTCCGGCGAGGCGACCACGGTCCGCGGCCGGCCGGCCGGCAAGGGCGACGACCCGGTGGCGGCCATGCTCAAGCACAACGTGCTGATGAACATCCAGCAGCAGACCTTCAACCAGTACATGTGGAGCCGGGGATTCAATTATCACCCGACCTACGGCAAGATGTGGTAAAAGCTGCGAAGCCAGAGGTTCCAGGTTCCACGTGCCACGTCCCACGTTGGGAAAGATTCCGCGATTTTAGCGGGATACGGCGTACGGCTGCAGCAAACAAACGGACTGCTCTGGGGGACGGAACTTTAATTTTTGACTTTTTTTAAGATTGCGGGAAATCCTTCCGGCCGGGGCTTCTTTCGGAAAAAAGCGACACGCATTGCTTCTGAAATCAAAAAATTAAAATATCAAAGTTCCGTCCCCTGGCAAATAGTTTAGCGCAATCGCAATTACTCGTCACTTGTCACTCGTCACTTTTTTATCCCGCCTGGCAGCAGATCCTGGCTACGCGCTTGGCGATGGCCAGGATGGTCAGGATGGGCGGGTTGCCCAGCGAGGCCGGGAACAGGCTGGCGTCGGCCACGAAGAGGTTTTCCGGCAGCCGGGGGTCGTGGAAGGTCCGGGCCTGCGCCGCGGTCAGCGGCAGCATCCCTCCGGGGTGCCCGGCGTTGAGGGTGCCGAAAAACAGGCGGCCCTTGTCCACCCCCGCCCGCTGGAACATCTCGGCGCATGCGGCCGCCGCCCGCTCCAGGCGCTCGCGGTCCCTGGCGGTCAACGGCTTGCGGATGCGCTTCCCGCTGATGCCGCCTTGGCTCTCGTCGGCCAGCTTGATCATCAGGCTGTATATGCTGCCGGCCTTATGGCGCCATTCGCGGTTGAAGAAGAAGCTGAGCAGGTCGAAGTAGGGCGAGATGATGAAACCGTCCATCTGCGCGGCGAAAGGCATGGGCAGCTCGCGGTCCTGGCGGCAGTCTTTCATCTCGGCGGCCACGCAGAGTACCGGATCCACGAACAGCGAGTCGTCGCAGCCGATGCCCGAGTCCTGCAGGATCCTTGGCGTTCCCAGGCCGCCGGCGGCCAGGACGACCAGGTCGGCGGGGAACCATTTCCCATGCGCGCCGTGCCGGGCCAGCACCCCGCGGGCTCGGCCCTGGTCGTGGACGACACGCACGGCTGGGTGGGAAGTCAGCAGGCGGGCGCCCTTATGCCGCGCCTGGTCCAGGAGCCGCCGGCTGTCCCACTTGACGCCGCTCGGGCAGCCCAGCACGCAGCGGCCGCAGCCGCGGCAATGGGCGTAGTCGCCCATCTTGGGCATGGGCTGCGGATCGAGCCCCATCTCCCGGCAGATCGAGAAAAAACGTGTCGTGAGGGGGCGCCAAGTTTTTTGATGGCCCGAGAACACGGGAATCTCGCGGGAAAGCCCGGCGAATTCCTCGTCCAGGTCGATGCCCAGCTCCTTCAGCGCCCCGTCGAAACGCAGGGCGTTGCCGGTGCTGAGGGTCGTGGTGCCGCCCGTGGCACGGCCGCTGACCACGAGCATGCCCGCGTCGGTTCGCTGGATCCTCATGGCCGGGAAGAGCCATTCAATCTCGCGGGCGTCGAACAGCAGCCCGGTCTTCCTGAGCTTGGTGATCAGGCCGAGGTTGAGGCCGAAAGGGCGGAACTCGCGGCCCGCTTCCAGCACCGTGACCTGGTATTTCCCCTGCAGCTCCCGGGCGCACATGGCGCCGCCGGCGCCGCTGCCGATCACCACGGCCCTATTCATCGTCACCCTCCCGGTCGATGCGGCCGCGGCAACGGTCGCTCCCTTCCGTCAGCCGCTCGCTGAACACGAGACGCCCGCCGCTCAGGCCGGCGACGATCCCCTCATCCATGGCCGACATGAAGCGGCAGATTTCCGGCGGATAATGAGCTGCGAGGGAGCAGCGGCGGATCGTCACGCCGCCGTGGGCGTCGACCGCCAGGTCGATGGCCAGCAGGCGATAAATCGCTCGCAGCGCAGCGGCCTCGTCGGCGCGGTTGCGGATGGGCAGCCGCGAACGGATGTCCCGGCCCAGGCGCACGGAGCGGTCGCGCAGCGTTTCCCTGACCGCCTGCTCCGTCCCGGCGGCCAGCGACCTTTCGGCTTCGGCGCGGGTGAAGCACGCGTAACTCTGGAGGATATCGGCCCGGGACATGGCGCGCAAATCGGGCGGCTGTTGTCCGAAGGCCTCGGCCGTCATTCGGAACAAGTCTTTGAGCCCCTTCTTCCCGCCGGCCAGGCGCAGGCCCCCCAGCATCAGCCGCAGGGTCAGGTTGGCCATGAGGCGGAGCGGCGCCTCTGCAGGCGGAACAAGCATAGCGCCAGGGCGCCGATGCCCCCGTCCACGACGGCGTTGGCCAGGCAGATCAGGTAGGGGGCGCGGCCGAAAAAGAAGAGCAGCGACAGTACGGCGCTGGCGAGCTTTCCCCATGCCAGCAGCATCGGGAAAATGGGATTCCCCGGCCTGCGAAACATCAGCCCGGCCAGCAGGGTGACCAGGACCATGTACGCCAGCGCCAGGACGGGGAAAAAGCTCCCGGCCTGGACCGGGGCGGGATACAGCCCCAGCGGTGCGGAAAGGCGGTTGAACCATTCGAGGATCGGTTCCGGCGCGGCATAGAAGGCCAGTCCCACGGCCGCGAAGCATGCGGCCATGGCCGCGCTGGCGAAGCGGTAGAAGATCAGTCCCGTGTTCTTCACGCGCGTCCTCCCTGGCGGCCGCGGAGATAGAGGCGGAAAAAGCCGGAGAGCTTCCCGAATTCGGCCTTGTCCGCCACCCGCTGCGAGGCGGCGATATCGAGGAACCCCCGGCCGTTGGCAGCGTCGCGGATCAGCGGAAAGTTGCGGTTGATGAAGCACAGGTCGCCGGAGGGGAAGCGTGCCTTCATCGCCGCGAAGATCTCCTTCAGGGGGCGGTCGCGGAGATTGCCGAAGGTCATGGGCGTGAACACGCAGGGGCTGACCTCGCCGCAGGCGTCGACGTAGACCATCTTGTGCCCGGCGTTGCAGCCGAAGTGCTCGCGGCTCTCGAAATGGCCCAGGTAGTTGACGGTCATGCCGGGGCGGCGGTTCCAGCGGTCCTGGATCGTGAACAACTCCCGGTGCTCCTCCGGACGGATCACCTGCTCCTCGTTCCAGAAGGCGGCCACCGACGGCTTGGGCTCGCACAGCCAGGCCTCGTCGATGCCCAGTCCGCGCAGGAACTCCAGAAACGGCTCGACCTCGTTGCGGCAGATCATCTCGCGATTGACCACCGCCGACACGCCGACCTGGATGCCTCCCGTCTCGCGGATCAGGCGGATGGCGTTCATGGCGGTGGCGAACGCCCCGGCCAGGCCGCGGTTGCGGTCATGAACCTCCGGCAGCCAGTGGTCCAGGCTGACCGACACCGAGAAAAGCCCGGCGTCCCGCAGCTCCCGCGCCTTCTCCCGGGTCAGGGTGCTGCCGGTGGTGAACAGCTTGACGGCGCAGCCGCCGGCGGCGGTCTCGACAATGCGCGCGATGTCCGAGTTCAGCAGCGGCTCGCCGCCGGTGAGTCCCAGCCAGCAGACGCCAAGCTCCTGCAGCTCGTGCACCGCGCGCAGGATGGCCGCCGTGTCCATGGCCTTGCCGCCGCGCTCGCGGCTGTAGCAATAGACGCACGCTTGAGGGCAGGCGTTGGTCAGGCCGATCTGGGCGTGGGAGGGGCCCAGAACGCGCTTCAGCAGGTGCAGGTCAACGAAGCGGGCGAAGGCCGGGTGGTTGAGGGGCGGCAGGTGGGAATGGACGATCCAGTGGCCGGCGCTGTCCTTGAGGCGGAATTTGTTGATGTAGCGCAGGAAGAACAGGTTCAGGGCCGGCGAGACGCGGGCCATGCGCGGCACGCGCCGCAACGTCTTTGCCAGGAAGATGGTGTTTTTCAACAGGGCCATGATTTGACGAGAATAATACTCCGACCGTGCGGCGGAACGCAAGTGATGAGTGATCAGTGATGCGAGATGAGAAAAAGCAAAGGTCCGGGCTTTTGCCTTGCCGTCTGCCGTACGCCAAGCCTCAGCCTTCGTCACTTGTCACTTTTTCAAAATACAGAATAAGCTCGATCCATCCACCTCGGTCAGGGTGATTTCAACGGGCAGTCCCGCGGCCAGGGAGCGGAACTCGTCCGGCGAGACCGTCGTGGCCGTGAACCCGTCCTTGCAGGCGATGAAGCCGTTCTTCGTCCGCTGCCAGTCGATCTCGCCCAGTAGGCCAGCGTCCGCCTGGAGCCGGAACCACTCCAGGCGCTGCTCCCAGAACTGCTCGGCATAGGTCGAGAAGAGTGCCGTGCCGCCTGGGCGGCACATTTTCAGCGCTTCCCGCAGCAAGGTCCGCTGGTCGCGATGGAAGGCCGAGATGCCGTTCTGCAGGCAGAGGACCACGTCGAAGCGGCTGTCCTCCAGGTTGAGCGCGGCCGCGTCCATTTCCAGGACCGTGACGTTGGCGAGCGCCCTGGCGGTCTCCCGGGCTAGGACTACGCTTGCCGGCGCGTTGTCTATGGCCGTCACCAAGCCTGCTTTCGCGGCCAGTTCGGGAAGAGTGCGGCCGTAGCCGCAGCCGAGGTCCAGGACTGAGTTGCCGGGTTTTATGAATTCCAGGGCGAAGTCGAGCTCTGCGCGCAGGTATTGCCGGACGCGCGGCGGCGCGATCTCGTAGCAGCGCCTCAGCTTCTCCGCCGCCAGCCTCTCGGCATAATAGTCGCCCATATTGCTTCTATTATAAATTCTGATCCCCTGTGTGGCAATGCGCGTCAAACTCTTGTTCAAGGTTAATGGGGGAGGTCAATAGCGAATGGAATCCTGAGTCAGGGGCTAGAATGGATTTGTGCAAAAAAAGCACCGTTCCCAATTCACGATTCATGAGGCAACCGGATCCCATTGCATATGACGTTCCGCCATTGCATGAACCGCGGGAACGGCGGGGAAGCCAACCTGTTTATTTCGCGCTTATATTAAAAATATTCAAAAAAATGTTTTATTTTGGCGAAAAAGGCATGTGAACCAGGTTGGGGGGAAAATATTTTCCTGATCTCCAAACAAAATTCGCACCTGGCGTTCATTTTTTATGACACAAATGGCGGCCCGCAGGCAAAAAATTCTGGCATCTATCTTGCTTATTCTTGATTGATGTTCGTGCATCTTCTTCTATAATTGAGTGATATGAATTGAAAAAAGGAGGGGCATGAAAAACTGGCTGGGAATCGGGTTGCTGTTCATCAGCAGCATTTTCATATGGGCCCGGAATGGCGATCAGGACCGGGAAGACCGCTACTCCCACGTGAACGAGAATGTGGAAGTGGTCAATATCGAGATGATCGTACGGGTGCAGAGGAACGGGCAGCCTGTGAGCGGGCTGCAAAAAGGCGATTTCATCCTGAAAGAGAATGGCCGCCCAGTCGAGATCAACGGTTTCCGCGAAGTGCGCCGCCGCATCAGCAAGCCGCCGGCAAATGAGGAACAAGCGCCAGTCGCCGTGCAGGGAGCGCCGGGGAGGCTCTTTGTCATCTGCTTCTGGCTGTGGGGACGTGAGGCCGCCTATTCCGAGACCCTGGATCGTTTTTTTCGTGACATCTTCCGCCCCGGCGATTACGTTATCCTGGCTCACACCAGGAATATCGCGGCGATCGGCTCGGTGGACCAGATCGCCCCGGTGCGGGCCAAATTCGAGGACGAATTGAAAAAAAGCATTGAGCTTGACAATATTACGCGTGCCCAGTTGTACGACCAGATCGACGACGCCATCAGCAGCTACTTGAACCGCGGTGCGAACGATCACGAAGTGATCGCGCGGATGACTCTGCAGTCAAGCATCGCCAACAGCTGGAAGGAATTCAAGGAGAGATTCCTCAAGGGCAACTCGGGCAGCCTGGTCCGCCTGGCCGATTCGATGAAACCCATCAACAGGGAAAAATGGATGCTGATCTTTCTTCAGGAGGAGCTTTTCCCGAAGTTCAACGAAAGCGGCGAGATTCCCGCCTTCCGCAACCGGCTTGAGGAGATGAGGAAGAGCCTGGGGGACCCGGTCACCATCTTCAACGAAAAAGTGCGTTCGTCTTTCATCGCCGCCGATGCCACGGTCAGCCTGATCCGTCTCAGCGCCCGCAGCCTGGAGAACCAGGGCCGCTCCCCCTATTACAGCCAGCAGGTCGCTTATTCGAACCGGGACGAGTGTTTTCAGCGGATCAGCCGCGTCACCGGCGGCACTGTGATCACCGACAACAACCTCACCCGCGCCCTGAACCAGGCGGCCGAAAAGGAAGACATCTGCTATGTCATCTCCTTTGCCCCGGAGGGCATTTCCAAGAAAAGGAAGATGAACTTGACCTGCCGGGACGCGAGCCTTGACGTGATCGCCGGCCGATATTTTGATCCGCAAGATCAGCAGGAGATGACGCTTTCCGATATCAGACTCGCCGATTCCACGCTCACCTTCAGCCTGCGCGGATACAGCCGCCTCTTTGAAGCCGGGCGCCTGCAGGGGAGGGTCCTGATCCGCGTGACATCCGACGGCGCCGGATCGGCCAATGTGGAAGGCGCGCGCGAGTTCACCCTGTCCGATCCGAGCGTGCGGATCCCGGTGACGCTGCGCCTGCCGCGCGGCCAGCGGTATGCTTTTACGATCCGGGTATTGGACCACATCAGCGGCCGTGAAACGGTCAAGCAAATCGTACTGCGTAACATGTGATTCCGGGCGCATATTGGCGACGTTCGTTGGAAGGTGCGGGGAGGCTGTTGGGGACGGTACCTGGGGACCTGTTGGACGGTACCTGACAATTTGACATTTAACGTGTTCAAGATTAATTGAAAACGGTTTTAGAATTGAGTATAGAGGTTCTATGGGCAAGATGAATCGAATATTTTTGCTTGTTGCCGTGATTCTTTTGATTGCGGTGGGCTTAAAGGGCGAGAAAACCTTCGTGATTAGCGGGACGGTGACGGACTTCAAAGGCCGGCCGATCGAGGGGGCCACTATTCGATTGAAGAATCGTGCATTCGAGAACCTGTACGAGACTCTGTCCGATCAGAAAGGACACTATTCCATGGCGGTGAAGGAAGGGGATTACTATTGCCTGTACGCCATCAAGGAGTCCGAATACCGGGTCAACCGGCTCGAGTACTGGGCGTGGAACGTGCCGGTCCACTTGGACATGAAGATCGATCCCCGGTATGACCGGATGGAGATATACGGGGTCAATGCCTTCGAGCCCCAGGTCACGCCCCAGGAAACCTACATGGTGTACTTCCGGCCCATGAGCCTTGGCAAATCGCTGGCCCTCGTGGCCGGGCGGAAGGTCGGCGAAAAGGAGTTCCAGGGCGCCGCACGGGCGGAAAGGCTCCTGAATGAGAAGGGCAAACTGATCGACGTAGCTCCCGACGCCATAACGGCCGAAGAGTTGGTCATGGAAATCAACGGTGCCCGGGCGGAAATCTTGGGGATCCAGAAAACGAGGGAATTCGCGAGAGGCTTTTTTTTCCACGGCTATCTCGTGCAGATCATGAAGCCTAAAAATGGCGCGCGGTCTATCCCGGGGTACGACCGCATCTCCATCACGCTCCACTCCAAGGAGACAGGCGAGAGCGGGATGGGGGAAGCATTCGTGTATGCCTTGGGGACGGAACTTTAATTTTTGACTTTTTTCCAACGACGGAGGAACTCCTCCGGTCTCAGTTATTCTTATTGGACTGTGTCGCGAACGTCCCCGTATAATTCAAAAAGTCAATTTTTAAAGGTCCGTCCCCAATTTGCCGGGGCGGGGCTTGACATGACGTTATATGTATTGTAGCATTACAATATACTATGAATACAATAACAAACAAGGAGGCGGCGCTGCTGAGCCTGCTGTCCGAAAAACCGAAGCACGCCTATGAGATCGAGCAGGACATCAAGGAGCGCGACATGCGCTACTGGACGGAGATCTCCATGTCCTCGGTCTACAAGCTGCTCAACAAGCTCGAAGCCCGTGAGCTGCTCCGGAGCACCGTCAGGGTTTCCAAGAAGAACGTGACCCAGAAGGTGTATGCGCTGACGGCCCAGGGCCGGAAGGCGTTCAAGGACAAGCTGCGGCTCCTGCTCTCGACCTGGGAGCCCTCCCGGCACCCGTTCGACATCGGCCTGGCCAGCCTGTGGCTGTTGGGCCGGCCGGAGGCGGTCGCCCTGCTGGGGAAATACGGCGAGCACTTGGATCGCATGCTCGGCTGCTACGCTGATCTGGAAAAATACCTCAAGAAGCACCGATGCCCGCCCGGGAACGTGCAACTGGCGACCCGGCGGCTGCGCATGCTGGACGGCGAGAAGAAATGGCTGCAGGAGTTCATCCGCGACCTGCAGCGCGGATAGAGGCGGAACGCCAGCGCCGGGTTGGCCGGGAAAGGAGCCGGCCGCGCCATGAACGACAGCATCGTCATCACCAACGCCAGCATCCATAACCTGAAGAACGTCTCCCTGGCGATCCCGAAGAACAGGATCGTCGCCTTCACCGGCGTGTCCGGGTCCGGCAAGTCCTCCCTGGTGTTCGACACGATCTACACCGAGGCGCAGCGGCAGCTAATCGAGACGTTCTCATCGTTCGCCCGGGCGCGCCTGCCCAAGCTGTCCCGCCCGCCGGTGGACGAGATCCGCAACATCTCGACGGCCATCGTCATCGACCAGAAGCGCATGGGCGTGAACCTGCGCAGCACGGTCGGGACGGCCACCGAGATCAGCACCTACCTGCGCCTGCTCTTCTCCCGCTGCGGCGACCCCTTCATTGGCCCCTCGTTCATGTTCGGCTTCAACCATCCCCAGGGCATGTGCCCCGACTGCCAGGGGATCGGCCAGGTGATCGCCATGGACGTCGACCGCCTGATCCGCTGGGATAAGTCGATCCGCGAGGGGGCCGTCGATCATCCCGACTACCGGGTCGGCGGCTGGCTCTGGCGGGAGATCATGGCTATGGACCTGTTCCCGGTCGACACGCCGCTGCGAGATTTCAGCGAGCCGGACCGGCAGCGGTTCCTCCATGCCGAGGGCATCCCGGTCGAACGGCGACACGGCGCGGGCATCTATACCAAGAATTTCGAGGGCGTGGCCCGCAAGCTGCAGCGGCTGCACCTGAGCCGGCCGGCGGAGCAGCTGAACCAGTCCCGGCGCTCCGCCTACGAGAAATATTTCACGCAGAAGGAGTGCCCCGGCTGCGGCGGCGACCGCATCAGCCCCCAGGCCCGGAGCGTCCGCCTGAACGGCCGCAACATCGCCGAGCTGTCGCGGCTGGAGCTGGCCGAACTGGACGGTTTCCTGTCGGGGGTGGACGGCGATGTCGCCCGGCCGCTAGTGGCGAAGGCAAGGCGGATCCTCGCGCACCTGATCGAGATCGGCGTCGGTTACCTGTCGCTGAACCGGCCGGTGTCCACCCTCTCCGGCGGCGAGAGCCAGCGGGTCAAGATGGCGCGGCAGCTGGACTGCGACCTGGTGGACATGATGTACATCCTCGACGAGCCGTCCATCGGGCTCCATCCCCGGGACATCGGCCAGCTGCTGGACATGCTGCGGCAGCTGAAGGACAAGGGGAACACCGTGCTGGTCGTCGAGCATGACCCCGCCGTGATGGCCTGCGCGGAGCACGTCGTGGACATCGGGCCCGGCGCGGGCAGCCTGGGCGGAGAGATCGTTTTTTCGGGCACGTTGGCCGACCTGAAAAGGCAGGAGCATAACCTGACCGCGCGGTACCTGAGGAAAAGGGAGCCGGCCCGCCGCGAGCGCAAGAAATGGACCGCCGCTATCGAGATCCGCGGCGCCACGCTGCACAACCTGAAGAACGTCTCCACCCGCATTCCCAGGGGTGTCCTGACCTGCGTCACCGGGGTCGCCGGCTCGGGAAAGAGCAGCCTGATCAACGACTTTTTCCTGGCCGGCAACCGCGACGCCGTCATTGTCGACCAGTCGCCGGTCGGCCGCTCCTCGCGTTCCAATCCCCTGACCTATATCGGAGCGTTCGAGGCGGTGCGCAGGGAATTCGCCAGGGCCGCGGGCAGGCCGGCGTCGCTGTTCAGCTTCAATTCCCGGGGCGCCTGCCCGAAGTGCAAGGGGCTCGGCGCCATCGCCGTGGAAATGAGTTTCCTGGACGAGGTGAAAATCGTCTGCGACGAATGCCAGGGGAAACGATACACCGAGGAGGTCCTGGCCCTGGCGGTCAAGGGTCGGAACATCCATGACGTCCTGCGCATGACCGCCCGGGAAGCCCTCGGATATTTCGATGACCGGGAGATCCGGCGCAAGCTGCAGGTGCTGTGCGAAGTGGGCCTGGACTATCTCGAGCTCGGGCAGCCCCTGAGCACCCTCTCCGGCGGGGAGTGCCAGCGGATCAAGCTGGCGTCCGAACTGCACAAGAAGGGCCGGGTCTATGTCATGGACGAGCCGACGACCGGTCTGCACATGGCCGACATCGACAAGCTGCTGGGCATCATCCGCGACCTGGTGAAGAAGGACAACACGGTGATCGTCATCGAGCATAACCTGGACGTGATCAGCCAGGCCGACTGGGTCATCGACCTCGGCCCCGAGGGCGGCAGCCGGGGCGGGGAGATCGTTTTCGAGGGGACTCCGGAAGACCTGGTGAAATGCGGGAAAGGCCATACGGGTAGATACCTGAACGATTTCTACCAGGGCCGCTGAACTTAGAAATCGGCAAGGTGTAGGTCTTGGGGACGGAACTTTAATTATTGACTTTTTTACAGCGGTGGAGGAGTTCGTCCAGTCCCAGTTTTTTTGCAGGATTTGCTATGATCGTTCCAATATGTCTGAAAAGTCAATTTTTAAAGGTCCGTCCCCAATTCGTAACCCGTTTGCGCCTGATTTCGTATAACTTGGCCGGATGGGACTGCAGAAATCCAGGGAATGGGGGAACAGCATGGAAAAGGAAAAAACACTGACGAGACGGAAGTTCCTGGTCCGGGCGGCACAGGGGGCGACCTCGGTGGCGGCGCTGCCGCTGATCGGGATGAGGCGGGCGGACACGCAGGAGAAGCCGGCGGAAGAGAACAATGCCGTTGCCGGGAAGAAGCCCATCACTCGCGTCCTGGGACGCACCGGCATCGAGATCCCCATCGTGAACATGGGGGTGATGAATGCCGACAACCCGGCGCTGGTCCGCCGCGCCTTCGAGTCCGGCATGCGCTTGTTCGATACCGCCGCCCATTACCAGCGCGGCCGCAACGAGGAGATGGTCGGCTCGGTCCTGCGGGAGCTGAAGGCGCGCGACCAGGCGGTCATCGTCACCAAGGTCTTCCTGCCGCCGCCGCAGCGCGAGATTCCCGCCGGGCAGGTCAAGGCCTTTTTCCTCAAGACCGCCGAGGAGAGCCTGCGCCGGCTGAAGACCGACCACGTCGACGTCCTCTTCTCCCACAACGTCTGGACCGTCGACTACCTCAAGAACCCGGGCGTGCTCGAGGCGCTGCAGCAGCTGAAGAAGCAGGGCAAGACCCGCTTCGTCGGCTTCTCCACCCACATGGCGATGGCGGAGTGCCTGGATGCCGCCGCCGGCATGGGCTTCTACGACGTCGCGCTGGCCTCCTTCAACTACTCGTTCCACGACTATGTGCCCCTGCACCAGGCGCTGGCCAAGGCGGCCGCCGCCGGGATGGGCCTGATGGCCATGAAGACCCAGTGCCAGCAGGACTGGTACCGCGAGGAGATGCCGCCGGAGCTGCAGGCGTTCTACGGCGGCCAGGTCATGCACCCGGCGCTGCTCAAGTGGGCGCTGCGCCACGACTTCATCGCCTGCGCCGTCCCCGGGTTCGTCACCTTCCAGCAGATGGAGGTGGACTGGGCCTGCGCCTTCGGCATCGAGTACACGCCGGAGGAGAGGAAGTTTCTGGAGGACCGGGGCGTCAAGCTGGCCATGGCGGCCGTCTGCCGCCGCTGCGGCGCCTGCGCCTCCACCTGCCCGCGCGGCGCCGACGTCCCCGAGCTGGTGCGCGCCCACATGTACGCCTTCAGCTACGGCAACCCCGGCCACGCCCGCCAGACGCTGGACGTCATCCCCGCCGGCCGCGGGCTGGACCTTTGCCGCGACTGCGACAACTGCCGGGCCGGCTGCGCCGGCAGGGTGCAGGTGGCCCGCCGGATCGGGCAGCTGAAAGAGGCGTACGCGTGAGGAGAAGCCGGCAATCGCCGGCTTTTTACAATGGGCGTCATTGAAGGAGGCAAAATGAAGAATGGGCACGCTCCCCTGGCAATCCTCGCGGTCATGGCATTCGCCTTGATGCTGCCGGCTGCGGCGGAGGAGAAGCCGACGGCGCCGCTGCGTCCCCACATGGGGCAGGTCATGTTCCCTTATCCCCCGTTGAACGCGGTGGTGATGTTCGGCGCCCGGGCGGAGGATCCCGCGCCGGCTTCGCGGCCCTGGAAATGGAACGGCCGCGAGTGGGAAGCGTTCGCCGGCGAAGCTCCGGCCTTCCACTACTGGAACGCCATGGCCTATGATTCCCGGCGGCAGCGGCTGGTGGCGTTCGGCGGGAAAGACAAGAAGCAGAAGGGCTACGGCGATTTCTGGGAGTGGGACGGCGGGAAGTGGAGCGCGATCGCGGCCAAGGTCCTGCCGCCGGGGAGGGCGCACTTCGCCCTGGCCTACGACGAGGCGCGGGGCCGGACGGTCCTCTTCGGCGGGCATGACGGCGACGCCATCCTGGGCGACACCTGGGAGTGGGACGGCAGCGAGTGGCGCCGGGCGGAGGGCCCGGCTCCGGCCCCAAGGTGCCTGCACACCATGACCTACGACCCGGCGAGAAAAAAGATCGTGCTGGTCGGCGGATCGGGGGACCCCGTGAACCGGATCGTCTTCTCGGACGTCTGGGAGTGGGACGGAACCCGCTGGACCGAGGTCAAGGTGAAGAACCCGCTGAGGATCAGTTACCACGCCGCGGCGTACAATCCCGCGGCGGGATGCCTGTTGGTGAGCGGAGGCTTCGCCGTCTCCCACAAGCCCCTGGCGGCGGCCTGGAAGCTTCGCGGCGACGAATGGCAGAGATCGGCAATGGACCTTCCTTCGCCGCTGGAGGCCCACATGATGGCCTGGGACCCCGATCGCCGGCAAATGGTCCTCTTCGGCGGCTGGGGCGTCGAGAACGGCAAGCTCGTGGCCAGGGAGGGGACCTGGATCTGGGACGGAAGCAAGTGGAGCGGTTTCTAGAGGCGTCGGGCGACAGACGTTAGCAAGAGGAATAATTGAAACAGCTGGCGCTTGGCGCAGGGCGTACGGCATTCGGTGGACGGCAGCAGCAACCAAACGAACTATCGTGACGCGTAACGCGTGACCCGTGACGAGGAGCAGCAGTCTCTGAATGCCGTCTGATTTAATGTCCTTGGCGGTAAAGTCTATTAAGGAGTTGACGGTTTATCACGGTTTCTTGCTGACACCGTCACTGGCACTTTTTTTGGGTAATAGTGGACCGGTTCGCGCGTCTATTGGGCATGGGATCAAGGAGATTGGTGTCCATTGATCCGGCTGCGGAATTGACATCCGCCGGGACTGTCCATAAGATGGGGGAACAGGGCCGGGATTCCGGGAGGAAGACCATGATGAGATCCAGCCGAACGGCGCCATGTCTTTCAGCATTCTGCCTGCTGCTCCTGGCCGCTCTTGCCGCGCCGGCGCAGCAGCTGCCGCCGCCCTCCAGGGAGCCGGTCGACGTGCCGCGCATCGAGGGCAAGGTCTCGGTCGACGGCCGCCTCGACGAGCCGGCCTGGCAGCAGGCGCTGATCCTCGACCTGCCGGTCGAGACCCAGCCGGGCGACAACATCCCCGCCTCGATCCGGACCGAGGTGCGCGTCTTCTACGGCAGGGACGCCATCTACTTCGGCCTGGAGTGCTTTGACCCCGACCCGTCCGCCATCCGCGCCCGCTTCGCCGAGCGCGACCAGTTCGAGTCCGACGACCTGATCAACGTCAACCTCGACACCTTCAATGACGAGCGGCGCAATTATTACTTCGGCTGCAACCCGCTGGGCGTACAAAAGGACGGCCTGGAGACGACGGGCGGTGACCAGTCCTGGGACGCCATCTGGGCGTCGGCGGGGCGCATCCACGAGCGCGGCTACACCATCGAGATGGCCATCCCCTTCTCCTCGCTGCAGTTCCAGCGCACCGCCGGGCCGCAGGTGTGGGGGCTGGACGTCTCGCGCTGGTACCCGCGCTCGCAGCGCCGACGCATGGGGCTGGTGCCGATCCCCCGGGACGACAACTGCTACCAGTGCCAGTTCATGAAGATCCGCGGCTTCGCCGGCATCAAGCCCGGCCGGCGCATCGAGCTCGTCCCCACCCTGACCGGCATCAAGACCGACGGACGTGATCCCATGCCCAATGGCGGCTTCTCCACGATTTCCAAGGACCTCGATCCCGGCCTGACCGCCAAGTGGGGGGTCACCCCCAACCTGACGCTGAACGCGACGGCCAACCCCGACTTCTCGCAGGTGGAGGCGGACGCGCAGCAGCTCAACGTCAACCAGCCCTTCGCCCTCTACTACCAGGAGAAGCGCCCCTTCTTCACCGAGGGCGCCGACTTCTTCAGCACGCCCTTCCGGGCGGTCTACACGCGCACGCTGCGCGATCCCCGCTGGGGGCTGAAGCTGACGGGCAAGGAGGGGGCGAACACCATCGGCGCCTACTTCGTCCAGGACGAGCTGACCAACCTCATCTTCCCCGGCAGCCAGGGCTCGGGCGCCGCCTCGCTCGACCAGCTCTCGTCGGGGCTGGTGCTGCGCTACAAGCGCGACCTGGGCAACCGCACCACCCTGGGGGCGCTCTTCACCAACCGCGGCGGCGAGGACTATTTCAACCGCGTCTACGGCCTCGACGGCGCGGCCCGCTTCACCCGCCGCGACCGGCTGACCTTCCAGTTCCTCGGCTCCTCCACCGCCTATCCCGACGCGGTCGCCCTGGACAACGGCCAGCCCCTGGGCACGCTGAGCGACCGGGCGTTCAGCGTGGAATTCCAGCACACCGGGCGCAACCTGCAGTATTACGCCGGCTACGACGACGTCGGCCCGGAGTTCCGCGCCGACCTGGGCTTCATGCCCAGAGTCGACTACCGGGAGCTCGAGGGCGGCGTGAGCTACGGCTGGCGCCGCAACCGCGGCTGGTGGTCGCAGATCCGCCTGGGCACCAGCTACGAGCGCTCCGAGGACCGGCAGGGCCGCTTCCTCTTCGAGATGAACAGCGTGAACCTCACCTTCCAGGGGGCCATGCAGTCCTATTTCTACGTATACGGCTACCGCATGCGCGAGGACTACCTGGGCCGAGTCTATCCCGAGTGGGCCGCAGAGACCCTATTGCAATTCCGGCCCATTGCCGCCATGCAGCTGACCCTCTACGGCAACCTGGGCGACGCCGTCGACTACGAGAACGCCCGGCCGGCATGGCAGGTCCAGGCCAACCCCGCGCTCACGCTCAACCTCGGCCGCCGCCTGGCCTTCGAGCTCGACCACAACTACAAGCGCATGAATGTCGGCGGCCGGGAGCTGTTCACGGCCAACATCACCCAGGCCAAGCTCATCTACCATATCAACCTGCGCCTGTTCCTGCGCACCATCGGCCAGTACGTCGACTACCGCTACAACGCCGCCAACTACACCTTCCCGGTCGACCCCGTTTACAGGCGCTTCTTCACCCAGCTCCTCTTCTCCTACCAGCTGAACCCGCGCACCGTGCTGTTCCTGGGCTACTCCGACAACGCGCTGGGCACCCAGGACTACCGCCTGACCCGCAGCGACAGGACCATTTTTATGAAAGTGAGCTACTCTTGGCAGATCTAGTACTCGTTGATGGGTAGAAATGTAGATGGGTAGAAGGGTTAGCTGCACTGACAGCGATCAGGCCAAATAGAATAATGCAAGACCTGGCCCCAATGCCTGGCAGAAAAACAACGAGGTGAAACATGAAATCAGCGGCCTTGTTCACGATCGACCATGAAAAATGCTCCCGCGACGGCCTGTGCGCCGCGGACTGCCCGGCGGGGATCATCGCCATGGGCGCAAGCGGCCCCGAGCCGGCCGCCGGCGCGCGGCGGCTGTGCATCAACTGCGGCCACTGCGCCGCCGTCTGCCCGCACGGCGCCCTCACCCTGCGCACCATGCCGCTGGAGCAGTGCCCGCCCCTGCCCGACGGCTGGCGGCTGACGCCGGCCCAGGTGGAGACGCTTCTCAAAGGGCGGCGCAGCGTGCGCTCCTACAGGCAGGAAGCGGTTCCCCGCGGCGTGCTGGCCAAGGTCATCGACGCGGCGCGCTTCGCGCCGACGGCGGGCAACGCCCAGGCCGTGCACTGGACGGTGATCTACGATCCCGACGGGGTCCGGCGCGTCGCCGGGGCGGTGATCGACTGGCTGCGCGAGGCGTCGCAAACGCCGGCGATGGCCTGGGCCCAGGCCCTGGTCGGCGCCTGGGAGAACGGCCGGGACCCGGTCTGCCGCTCCGCGCCCCACCTCATCCTGGCCCACGCGCCGGAGGCCCAGGCGCAGATGGCCGCTGCGGACGGGGCGATCGCCCTGACGTTCGCGGAGCTGGCGGCCGTTTCCCATAGGCTCGGAACGTGCTGGGCCGGCTTCGTGATGATGGCCGCTGCCAGGTCGGCGGCGGCGTCCGCGGCGCTGAACCTGCCCGCGGGGCACATGCTCCTCGGCGGCATGATGATCGGCTATCCCAAGGTGGAGTATCGCCGCATCCCGCTGCGCGACGAGCCGCGCGTGACCTGGAGGTGACCCCGGGGCCATTGAGGAAGGTACGGGTTGATGGGCTGCCGCAATGGAAGCGGAAACCCTGGAAAGGTTGAAGCCAACGCCCCAGGAGTGCCATAATGGTGAATATATGATAGGACGGATATGCCGGCAATGAATGTCATGAAGAGAGAGATGGTGGCGCCGTGCGGCATGAACTGCAACCTGTGCAGCTGGGTGCTGGACCCAAGCAAGCCGGGGTGCGTCGGCTGCCGGCGGCGGGGCAGGGGATGCATCCACAAGAAAGGGCTGTGCCCGAAGCTTGCCAAGAGCGAGATCAATTTCTGCTATTTGTGCGCCAAGTTTCCCTGCCCGAGCCTGCTGCTGATCGAGAAGCGCTACCTCCGTGCGCATAACTATAGCTTCGTGGAGAACCTGAACTATATCCGCCAGCGGGGCATGCCGGCCTTCCTGAAGCGTGAATCACAGCGTTATGCCTGCCCCTCCTGCGGCAAGCTGCTCACCGTGCACAGCGACATATGCCCCCACTGCCGGCAACGGCACGCCCGCAAGGACCGGCGCTGAACCGGCCTTTTTTTCCGCCGGGTTTATTGCATTGAATTTCAGGGTGCTTGGTGCCGGGTCTTGCATGACCGCATTCCCCCGGGTCATGGAATTTGTTCAAGCTTCCTACGTGATGATGAAAGACCTGACACTACATGCTCAATCCCTTTCGCGCCTTTCATGACATCTCGGGTATGAGGGATGACGGCCGGGGTATTTCCCGGCGCCGGACGGAAGGCGCGGGCAGCTGAAATCCTTTCGGGATGGGGGCCGGGCCATTCCCCATGCTTGGCACCGATCATGCATCCATTCATTGCCGGCCCAAACGGGAGGGCCTGCGCCAGGAGGGACAAATGAACGGTCATGCCGCTGCCGAAGAAATCGTCGCCGCCAGGAAGCGCTGGCGCCTGATCCTGTTCGCGGCCATTGCCGTCGCGCTGGCCACGTACGCCGCGAACAACGTGCTGCTGATCTTGGTCGTGCACTTTGCCGTCGCCGGCATCGCAGGCCAATACGCCGCTTGCCTCGGGTATTCCGCGCTGGGGGCCTTTTTGGCCGCGCTTTTCCTGCCTGTGCTTGTGCCGTTGGGCATCGCCATTTTCCTGAGCCCCCAGGGCAGGTCGGGCCAGTACCCGAAGGCGGTGGTGCTTGCGCAATTGACCCGAAGCGCGGGCCTTTTCTCCGGTACCGTCGATGTGAGCGGCGAGAACGCGATCCTGAAGCCTTTCCCGGGCTTTTTCGGCGGCACCGCCTTCGCCCTGGCCGACCAGCGGCTGATGTTCGCCATCATCCCGGGACACTTCAAGTGGCGGGTCACCTCGTCCAGCCAGTCCATGACCTTTCTCTCCCTCGACCAGCTCGGTGACGAGGCGTTTGCCGAGATCATCGGCATGCTGACCGAGGCCGTGATGCGGAAAAAAGCCGCGGGCCTGCAGCTGGTCATGGCCGATTACGCGGGCCGGGCGGCGCTCATTGATCTTTCCCGCCTGGGCCGCAATCCCGCCCTGCTCGAGGCCATCGCCCGCACCCGGCCGGGCCGCCTGGAAAAGCTGCGGCAATGGCTTGCCGATGAAGCGCGGGTCATCATGAAGGGGATCTCATTGACGGCGGCCGGCATCGAGCGGAGAAAGAGCGTGCTTCCCTGGGACGAGATCGAGACCTTCCAGACCATGACGCAGAACGGGATGATGACCTCGCTGAATGTCGTCCTGAAGAAAACGAAGCCAGGCCTCTTCACGGGCAAGGAGCGCAACCTGACCGAGAACCTGCTTCCCGCCTTTTCCCCCAGCCGCAAGGAGTGGTATTCGGCCGAGTGCTTCTTCTGGACGCAGATGAAGGAGCGGCCTTAGGGGCCCAATGGGAACGATGCCTGTGTTGATGCAAACAGGCATGAGATAGAAAAAAGGCGAAGTCTCCGGCCTGGCAGATTGGATAGAAGGGACTTGATCGATGGCTTTTAAAGTGCGTCGTTACCGATCTGCCCTGCGACTATATCCTCTCCCAACGCGACTTCATGGTCGCCTGGCCGGTCTTGTCAAAGATCACCTCGGCATTCCAGGCATAACTCTTGGGCCATTCCGAAAACATCTTGACCATGAAAAACAGCAATTTCAGGCCCAATCTTCTTTCTTTCGGCCGCCATCCCCCCACTGGCCGAAGCCGTATCGTTGCCTTGTCCTCGATTTTTTGCAGGGCATACTCTCCCAAGATGACTCCCGTCGATCCATCCGTTGCGATCGAAAATTCTCCGCTGATGCGCGCGCCGTCCCTGATGCAGGCCATTTCCGGGAACGGCGGGGAAAAGCGAATGTCAACTTGGTGTTTCTTGCTTTTTGCGCTCATGCGCTTGATCTCGGGATGTCCGCCATGGTCGCTCAATTCGTATGTCGTGCCGTCGTCTTCGGCATTGTTGTCCCCAGTGCGCCGCAAGGGCCTCAAAGCTCCCTGGAAGTTTTTGTTCCAATCGACATTGAACGTGTCGGGAGAATAGCGTGTCAAGTAGTTTCGTGCGCCGTCGATCGGCAACGGGAAGGAATCGGGAGCATGCTTCCTCTTCCCGATTCGGATCTCGATCCTGGAGAATTTTCTTTTGGCGAATGACATCCCGTGCAACGAATAGATGGGAAAAACAGCCGGTTGCCTGGAAACCGTGCCGATCGGCGCCAGCAGGAAAAATGGGTTTTTCCTTGACCGATCGCTTTCGCTGACTTTCACTTCTATCGGGCGCCCGATGCCGTCGGCAAAGGCGAAATACACGTCCAGCCGATCGGGATGCACGGCGAATCTGGCATCCTCCATGGGGCGCACATGAAAGCGGACATCATTCAGGATGGTTGCCTGCGAGCAAAACGGATAACCGGCCTGATGGTAGACATCCGCTGTCCCGTCTTTTCGATAGGCGATCGCCAAAAGCTTCCTTTGGCCGTTCGCATCGCGCGCCTGCTGCAATTCAAAGGTGTTGTAGAATTCATCCGGGTCTTTCTTGAAATCAACCAGGATCAGCTGCTCCATGTTGTCGATACCCAGGCTGAAAGGCGAATAGAAAGCTCCGCTTGATCGCGGCGCATAAATATCCGCTCCGCGGGATGCGGGCTCTTTTCCGCCTTCGACGCGCTTGCTCGTCTTCATCGCTTTCTCCTTCCGCCTACAGACTGGGCGCATTGCCTTGAGCAAGGGATTCTATGCTGTTTTTGACGACGCCGCAACAACCCGTTGGTGACGGTTTATCGCCGTGCTCGGGGACGGGTCATCCATACGCATAAAGCCGATTTGTCAGGATGGCGGGGGCACCTTGTTTTTTGCGAATCCTTTGTGGGCGGTTCCCGGCAAATTGACAGCTAGAAAGGGAAGGAACCGCCCCATTGCCCCGCCGTTTATATCCCGGGGACGGCGGTCCCTCGTCACTGAGTTCGAAGAGTTAACTTTAAATTTCCTGCTGGAGGGTGGCGATGAAATGGGTGAGCTGGCGGTGGTTCCTGACGCCGAGCTTGCGATACAGGTGCGAAATGTGATTCTTGACCGTATGGACCGAGATGAACAGCATGTCCTCGATCTGCCGGTTGGTCTTGCCGTCCAGGACCAGCTTCAGGATCTCCATCTCGCGGGCGGAAATGCCATGGGTATGCCTCAGGGAGTCGATGCGGCTGTCGGCATTGCTGATCTTGCTCATGGCCCCGGCCCAGGGGATATAATAGAATTTCAGCCATATCACGGGCAGAAGATAGACGTAGATCATCGCCGGCTTCGCGAGAACGGTGGCCCAGCCATCCAGCCCCGCCAGGCTCAGCAGGAGCAGCGCCGCCTGCGACATGATCTGGCCCAGGAAAAGCCAGGCGAAGGCGCGGTTGGCCCGCCGCAGCTCCGGGTCGGGCCGGCCGCGGCTTTCCATCAGCAGGAGAACCAGCCAAAGCGTTTTCAGCGCGTTCAGCGGCCAGGCGTAGAGGTTCCAGAAATGGAGATAGGCTGACTTGGGCATCAAGGCCGGGAAGCGCGAAGCCAGGAGGAAATAGACCACCAAGCCGGCGGCGAAGGAAAGCAGGGCCGGCAGGAACCAGCGGGAGAGTTTTTTCTGGCGTTGCCAGGCGATCAGCTTGAACTGGCAGAAGGTCAATCCCAGCAGCAGCGCCAGGCTCAAGGGCCAATCGATCCTTTTAATGGAGGGCAGCAGGTTCAGCCATTGGGCGGACGTCAGGTTGCTGGAAAAATAGAGCCAAAAGAAGTTTTCGATCTGATGCAGGTTGAACAGGACCAGGAAGCCCAGGAAAAAGCGCAGGCCGCCTTCCGTGAAGCGCCGCGACTTGTGCTGGAAGTAAAAGATGGCCCACGCCCCAACCAGCAGGACGAATACCGTGGCCAGGACATTCAGATGCTTCAAAAAGCCTCCAGGATCAAGACACGAGTATAAATTAAGCTCGCTGATTTGGCAAGAATTCCCCGGGCGAGGTATGGGTAATTCGTATCATTTTATGGAATCATCCCGTTTTCTCATAGTCGGACAGAATACCCCGGCGTATCATGGGCGGCAGATGGCGGCAAAGCCGGCCAGCCAACAGCCGAGGAGATCATCATGAGTATCAAAAAGTACATGCGCGCGGTTCTGGCGGCCCTGGCCGCAGTTTTTTTGCTGCCGGCGGCCATCCAGGCCGTGGAGCCGGCCCTGCCGCTCGCGGTACGCAGCGAAAAGATCGCTTCGGCCAGGGTGGGGGAGCTCCGCAAGTTCCATGTCTCGCTGCCCGACGGCTATGCCGCTTCGGACGAAAGGTACCCCGTCCTGCTCATGCTGGACGGCGAGTTCAACTTCAACTCGGGCGAGATCGGTGGCCTGCGCCATGCCGCCCAGCAGGGCCTGATCCCGGAATTCATCATTGTGGGCATACCGAACACCGATCGCGGCCTGGACTGCTTCCCCGAAGAGCTCACCTACCCCGACGGCGGCAAGGCCGGGGGGCGGGCCGACCGCTTCCTCGATTTTATCGGCGAGGAGCTGGTCCCCTATATCGATAAGAACTACCGCAGCCAACCCTTCCGCGTGCTCTACGGCACCTCCAACACGGGGTTCACGGCGGTCTACGCACTGTTCCGCGCCCCCGGGCTCGCCGACTACTATGTCGCCGCCAGCGCCACGCTGCGCGTGCCCGGTTTCCTCGCCAGGCGCGACCAGCTGATTCGCGAATTCAAGGGCGGGAAGCGAAGACTGGCCCTGGTGATGGGCGAGAACGATTATCCCACGATATTGAGCCAGAACGGGGAGTTGAAGGAGGCGTGCGACGTGATCGCGCCGGCGGGGCTGTCCTGCCGGTTTACCGTGATCGAGAACGCCGGGCATGTCCCTGCCAATGCCCTGCTGGAAGGGCTGCGCCGCCTGTTCAGCGGATGGAAGGCGGCCAAGCCCGTTCCGGGTTCCGACGATCGGCCATGAAATAAAGAGGAGGTACCCATGGAAGCGAAACAGAGCCGGCGGCGTTTCTTGAAGCGGTGTGCGCAGTATGGCGGGGCCTGCTGCGTGTTGATGGCCTGGAACCGGAGTCTCCCGGCGATGCATGGCCGCGAGGAAAATCAGGAGCAGAAACCGAAGCCTATCGATTTCGCCAAGCTGTCCTACTGCGGCATCCCCTGCCTGCAGTCCTGCGAACTCTACAAAGCGACCGTGGAAAACGACGGGCCGGCGAAGAGGCTCATCTACGAGCAGTGGAACTGGAAGAAGAAGTTCGCCATCGACTACAGCCCGGAAAAGGTCTTCTGCCACTCCTGTAAGCCGGGAGACCAGCCCCTGAAGCCCGGCATGGCCGAGTGCACGGTCCGCAACTGCGCCATGGCCAACGGCATGGAATCGTGCGTCCAATGCAAAAATCTGGCCGCCTGCGACAAGGAACTGTGGAAGTCCTGGCCCCAGGCCCATGAGTTCGCCAAAAAAATGCAGGCGCGCTATCTCGCCGAGCCCGGGGCAACCTTGCGGGGAACCAGGGCCGGACGGCGATGAATTCGACCGTTGAAGGGAAGCGTGGAAGATATGCAAAACAAGGAGAAAAACATGAAGCGAAATGAATTCATCAAGAAGTGCGGCGCCGGCATCTGCGGCTGCGGCGTGCTGGGCCTCCTGGCCCCGGTTGCGGCGCAGGCAACCGGAGCCGACGCGCCGGCGGCGACCGCGCCCGTCGATCCCGAGCTGCTGACGCAGCAGCTGGAGGGCGCCCGCGTGCGCTTCGTCAAGCTGTTATCCGTCATGGACAAGCAGCTCGATGAAGCCACCCGGCGCGAGATCCTGCTGGCCCTGGGCCGCGAATGCGCCCAGCCGTACGTCCCGTTCTTCGAAAAGTACCGCGGCGACCTCCCGGGCTTCCTGGCCCGGATCAAGGCCGCCTGGCTCGAAAGGGCCGATCTCGACGAAAAGACCGGCGTCCTGCATACGATCGGCAAGCCCGGCCCCTGCGCCTGCCCGCTGGTGAAGATCGGCCTGACCCCGGCCCAGTTCTGCCTGTGCTCCCTCGGCTGGAACCAGCTCGCCTTCTCGACCGTGCTGGGCAGGCCGGTCGCCATCGAGATCGAGGAGTCGGTCCTGCGCGGCGGCACGCGCTGCAGCTTCCGCGTCGCCACCAAGGGGTGACCCGGTGCCTGAAAACAGGGTCCTGCAAGACGGAAAACGCGTCGGGACCGCCCTGGCCGTCATTTTGTTCCCGCTGGTCTTTGTCTTTGCCTTCGCGGTTCACCCCGGGTTGTCGAATCCGCATTTCCTCGGTCCGGAAGAGCTCATCATGCGGGCGCACCATGACGGGCTGCTGCAGTTCGGCCACCTGCTGGTCACCCTGTGCACCGTCCTCCTGATCGTCGCGGCCTTGCATTTCATGACGATCCTGGAAAAATCCTCGGCATGGGCCGGGACCATCGGCGGCATGCTGGCCATATCCGGGGCCGTGATTCTCGCGGCGGACAAAGGCGCCTTGTGCCTGACGATGAGTGCCTTCGACCGCCTTCCCGAGCCGCAGTTTTCGCAGATGCTTCCCGGCTTGCTGGCGATGTTCTCCAGGCAGGGGTGGCTGGTCATCCTCTGGGGCATCGTCCTCCTGCCCATCGGCTTCGCGATCCAGGCGCTGGCGTTGATCGGGACCCGCGCGCTTCCGCGCTGGCAGGGGATCACGTTCTTGATCGGAGTACTGTTCGTGGGAACCCCGGACGGCGCGGAGATCATCAACCTAGGCGCGTCCCTGCTCATGGCCGCGGCCATGGTTCCTTACGGGATAACGCTCTTGAAGGAACCGCGTATGTGACGCGGCTTCCTCATGCCAGGTCTATGCCGGCAGGAATGCCTTAAGATAAGGAGTTTATTGTGAAAGCGATCATATACACGGAGTATGGACCGCCGGAGGTCCTGCGGCTCGCGGAAGTGAAAAAAACCGTTCCGCGAGACAATGAGATCCTGGTGCGGGTCCATGCGACCCCCGTCAGCTTCGGGGACATGTTGGTCCGCGACTTGAGAGCGGTCTCGCCGAAAAAATTCCACATGCCCTTCCTGTTCTGGCTTATCGCCAAGATTTATTTCGGCTTCAGAAAACCGAGGATCGCCATCCTGGGAAGCGAGTTTGCCGGGGAGGTCGAAGCGGTGGGAAGGAATGTCCGGCGCTTCCAGCCGGGAGACGCCGTTTTCGGCTTCCTCGGGCAGCGCATGGGGGCTTATGCCGAGTACCTCCGCATGCCGGAAAACGGGGTGGTCGCGAAGAAACCGGCCAATATGAGCTACGAGGAGGCCGCCGCCGTTCCGTATGGGGCGCTCATGGCGCTGAGCCTGTGCGGGAAAGTCGAGCTGCTCCCGGGGCAACGGGTCCTGGTCATCGGGGCTTCCGGCGGCATCGGCCCGGCGGTGGTACAGCTCGCAAAGTTCAAGGGGGCGAACGTGACGGGGGTTTGCGGCACGCCCAGGCTGGGCTACGTCAGATCCCTGGGAGCGGACAGGGTCATCGATTACGCCGAGGAGAATTTCATGGACAGCGGGGAAACCTATGACGTCATTTTCGACATCCTGGGCAAGATGCCGTTCGCGGGAATCAGGCGTTCGCTTGCCCCGAACGGGCGGTGTCTTCTGGTCAGCTTCAAGATGAAGCAGCTGTTCCAGATGCTGCGGACATCTTGCATCGGCGACAGGAAGGTTGTCTGCGCGCTGGCGACCGAACGAGCCGAAGACCTGGCCTTGATCAAGGACCTGGTCGAGGCGGGGAAGTTCAAGGCGGTCATCGACCGCTGCTTTCCGCTGGCGCAGGCCGCCGCGGCCCACGCCTATGTCATGCAAGGGCATAGAAAGGGGAGCGTGGTCATCGCCATGGAAAATTCGGGAGGAGCAAATGCCGGTCAATAGAAAAAGCGTGTTGCTGAGCGGCATGATCGCCGCAATGGTCATCATCGCCAGCGCGGTGGCCATGGTCCCCTTCGTGGGGGACGAGATGGACCAAGCCCTTGCCGATCGCGGCTTGCCGCCGATGGGCGGCCCGGCAATGGCATTCTTCGGCGTGTTTTCGCTGGCCATGGGGATCGTTCTTGTCTGGCTGTACGCCGTCCTGAAGGCCCATTTCGGGCCCGGGAAAAGGACGGCGGCGATCGCCTCCTCTATCGTCTGGTTCCTGGCATACTTTTTCAGCAATGCGGCGAAGGTGGCCTACGGTTTCCTGCCCGTCCGGCTCACCGTGATCGGGACGGCCTGGGGCCTGGTCGAGGTGGCTTTGGCCGGCCTGATAGGCGCTCATTTTTTCGAGAAAAAATGAACTCGCTGCGCTCGGGCAATCATCGGGGCGAAGGAGACGGCTGCCGAATGATTCTTTTTGAAACGAATGAGTCAAGAATGGTATCGGGCTCCAGCGGTCGTTTTCCTGCCGGCGGCAAACGGGACCCGGTAACCGGTTCGGGGGAACCGGAGTCCTAAATTAGAAGATGCTTTTAACAGGAGAAAAAATGAAAACATCAGTCGTCATCCTGGTTCTGTTATTTGTCGCGCCATTCGCCTTTCCTCAAGCTGACTGCGATTGCGAGCAGGCGATGAAGCAGTTGATCCGGAAGGTCGAAGCCGAATATCCCGGGTTCAAGGACAAAACGAAGGACAGGCTGGTTTATGACAATTTCAAGGAAACTCTTGTCGCCAAGGCCAGGCAAGCCAGGAATCCGGATTGCATCGAACTGCTGAGACGCTATAAGGACTTCTTCCGGGACGGCCATATGAGCATTTATCCCTCGGGAAATCAAGCGGACCTGAACGGCAAGGAAGGGAAGATCCGAATCAATCGGGACGATTTTCAAAAGCGAATCCTGGATACGACAGACCCTCTCGAGGGAATCTGGAAATCGGATGCGTACAAAGTCGGCATCGTCAGGATGGATGGTGAATACGCGGGGTTTATCATGGAGGCAGATCCCGCTTATTGGAGACCCGATGAGATAAAATTCAGGCTGTTCGAAAACGGAAAGGCTTTCTATTATCTGCGCGATCACTCCCTGTCCGAGGAAACGTATGAGCTGGTTGACGGGTGGATCTTGTTCTTTAATTTTTCAAAATACGTGAAGCTGCAGCCAAAACCGAACCTGACGGATGAGGAAATCAAGTCAAGAATGGTTGACCTGGAAGGATGCTATTTTAAAAAGCTCACTGAAAAAACGTCGCTGCTTTGCCTTTCCAGCTTTGAGCACAATTTTACGGAACGGATCAACAAGCTGCTGGCGGATCACAAGGACGACCTGGAAAACGGCGGAAATTTGATCATTGACGTGAGAAACAACCTGGGAGGTGTTTACGAGTCTTATGAAAAGCTGCTCCCGTACGTTTTGACGGGAGATGTTCGGGGGATGGGCATGGAGTTTCTCGCCACCGAGACGCTGATCAACGAGGTGCAAAACTGGTACGAGGATGAAGAGGGAAGGAAGAAGGCGAGCGGATGGATAAAAATGTTCAAGGAGAAGATGGGGCAGTTCGTCAACACCGACCCGGACGACGCCTACGTGACCGAGGTCAAGCCGGAAAAGAAAAGCCCCGCTCAGATCGTGATCCTTGCGAACCGCAGGACCGCGAGCTCGGGCGAGGCGTTCGTCCTGGACGCGAAGCAGAGCAAAAAAGTGAAGATACTCGGCACCCCCACCTACGGGGCGCTGGATTACGGGTCGGCAAGTTTCTTTGATTTCGGCTGCGGGAACTACAAGCTGATGATGCCGACCTGGAGATCGATGAGGCTTCCGGATTATCCCATAGACAATATCGGCATCCAGCCGGATATTTATCTCGACAAATCCGTGAAGGATTGGGTGCGGTTTGCGGTGGATTATCTGGAAGGCAATACGTGATATTGGCTGGACCTGGCGCGGGATGCAACGATGAAAGACCTGAAGCCATTTTGAATACGGCCTGTTTGGGGACCATCTGCGAGCTGCCGCCGTCGGGCAGGGATCGGCCGAACCATTTGGCTGCCGTTCCGTTCGCGTGCGCCAGCGGTTCACTTCGTTGCCTCATCCTCTTTCAAGCCGAGCTGGTTCCCCGCCGGCTGTCCTCCTGGGGGATTGGCGGCGCCGCGCCGGCCGGCGCCGCCAGTCTCCCGCTTTTCTCCCGCGCCGTCGATGATCCGAATCGCCATGTCCGGAGCCAGGCTTTTGTTGCTTTTGGGGGCGGGCTTGATATTTTGTAATCAGGTGATGGCGCGCGTCAGGCCGAGCGGCTTTGCCTCGTTGAATCGTCCGAGAAAGCCGGTTGGTTTGTTGCTGCATAAAAACAAGCCCCGTCCCCCAATCACTCCCCTGCATAAAAACAAGCACGCAATCACTCCTGATCGGGTCTTGCCCGTATCGCGGAAAAAAATGGATAAGGGATCGTTTAGTATTGTAAAATGCGGCAGGCGGCTCCGTCGCCTGTCCGCCATGCCCAAGGGAGGATCCATGAAACAAAAGCATCTTGTCATCCTGGCGGCCTGCCTGGTCCTGGCTTCAGGTTCGCGCCTCTACCCGGAAAACATCGGCAAGCGCATCGACCGGTTGATGAGTTCCCTTTATCGGAACGGCCAGTTCAACGGCACCATCCTGGCCAACCGTGATGCCTTGAAGACGAAGGGCGGTGCGCCCTCTCCCCTTTGATAGGATGAAACCGCTATGCGCCCTGCAAAAAAACAAGCGTTCCTGCTGATCGCGCTGCTCGCGATCGGCGGCCGACTCCCCGCCCAGGACGATGAGATCTTCCTTTTGCCTGTGGCCGTGTCCAAGGACAAGACGATCGTTTACAAGCGGGTCATCCGCTTTGTCAAAGACAGGAATGGGTGGCAGGTGCGGGACTATTTTGAAAACGGGCAGATCCAGATGGATGCGTTCTACAGCTCCTTCGACCGGAACGTAAAGGAAGAATACCAATGCAACTATCGCTCCAACACCAAGGAGGGCGAATACCGGCAGTGGTATGCGAACGGCCGGCTCGAGTTCAGCGGGAACTATGAAAAAGGCCTGCGGAACGGGCCCAGCACCTCCTGGTATGAAAACGGCATAAAGGAGGCGGTGGAGAACTGGCTGCACGGCCAGCTGCATGGAGCGGTGAAATACTGGACGGAGCAAGGGGAGCTTCAGTTCGACCTGGAGTTCGACCACGGGATGAACCGCCATCCCGCGGAGGCGCATTACCGCTACCTGGAATACCTGCCGAAAGGATACGCGGCCGACCCGGCAAAAAAATGGCCGTTGGTCATCTTTCTGCACGGGGGCTCGCGGCGGGGAAGCGACCTGAAAAAGTTGTACGCCGACGGCATCTTCGACCAGGTATACCGCGGCCGGGATTTCCCGTTCGTCATCGCGGCCCCGCAATGCCCCGAACACATCCGCTGGTCCACCGAAAACTGGTTTGAGAACTTTTTCCGGGAAGTGACAGGCCAATACCGCATCGACCGCGACCGGGTCTATCTGACCGGCAACAGCCTGGGAGGGTCGGGCACATGGTACTTGGCGGTGAAGTACCCGGAAAAATTCGCGGCCATCGCCCCGCTGTGCGGGTTCACCACGCATATGGAATATATAGAAAAAAACATCGCCCGGCTGAACGACATGCCCATCTGGGCTTTTCACGGGAAAATGGACGCCGTGGTGCCGTTCGAGGAAACGAAAAAAATGGTCAGGAAGCTCGAGGGCAAGAACGAGGACCTGAGGTTTACGATCGAACCGGCTGCCGGGCACGGGATCCATTGGCAGGTCTACCCGGGGCAGGAGTTGTATGATTGGTTCTTGAAACACGACCGGCGGCAGGCTCAGGCCCCGCCGCCGATCCGCTAGCGGGATGCCGGTGCCATTCCGCCCAGGCCCCTGTTTCCGCATGCGATTTTCAATCGCGACGCCTCAACTGAAAAACGCTCCCGTAACAGCCGGAATGCTTGCGGCAGAGTTCGATCTCCATCTGGACCGTGGCCGCAGGACGCCGGATCCCCGGCTTCCCCGTGCCTGAAAATTGCGATCGCCTTACTGGCCGATCGCTCTTTTATATATGCGGCGGCGCTTGTGGTTGACCGGATTGAAGTACTTCCATTGCGCCTGGACCTTGGGATTGTTCTCGAGCTCCTGGTTCGATTCCGCGTACTTGAAGCCCTTTTTCAATGACGACTTGACGATCTCCACCGACATCAGCAAGTCCACGCCCTGGCCGCGGTAATTCTTGCGCACGCCGGCGAGGCAGAAATCGATGACCTCATAGGTTTTCAGCGCTTTCAGCATGTAAAGCCAGCCCAGGGGAAAAAGCCTGCCGCGCGCTTTTTGCATGGCCTTGGACAGGCTGGGCATGGTGACCAGGAAGCCGATCATTTCACCCGACTCGTTCAGCACGGCCTTGATCAGCTCGGGGTCGGTAAAAGGCAGATATTTCTTGACGTAATAATGGATCTGCTCATGGGTCATGGGGACGGAGCCGTAGATTTCTTCAAACGACTCGTCGAGCAGTTGGAAAATCTCTTCCCCGTGATCGACGATATCCTTCCGGCTTTTGAATTCCAGGAGCCGGAAGTTGCCGCGCTCGCGGACACGGTCGGCGAGCCGCACCAGCTTTTCCGGGACGCCCGTCTCGTGGGGCACCGTCGACAGGAACTCGACATAATCGATCTCCTTCTGAAAACCCAGTTTCTCCATGTACTGGGAGTAGTAGGGATGGTTGTAGATCCCGGCGATGGTGCCGAGTTTGTCGAAGCCCTGGATCAGCATGCCCTGCGGGTCCAGGTCCGTGAACCCGTGCGGGCCGGTGATCGTTTCCATGCCGTTCTCTCTTCCCCACGCCTCGAGGGCGGCGAACAGGGCCCGGGGCACTTCCTCGTCCTCGATGGTGTCGAACCAGCCGAAGCGGACATCCTTCGTGCCGTATTTCTTGTTGGCGACATGGCTGATGATCGCCGCCAGCCGGCCCACCGGCCGTCCGTCTTGATAGGCGATGAAAAAACGGGCCTCGGCCTGAGCGAAGGCCGGGTTCTTGGCCCTGTCGAACGTGGCGATATCGTCCATGATCAACGGCGGGATCCAATAGGGATTGCCCTTGTAAATGGCGAACGGGACTTTGACGAATTTCCGGATCTCGCTTTTTGTCTGCGCCGGCTTCACGGTGATGCTCATGTTCTGCTCCTGGCGGCCATTATATCAAAAGCGGGGAAAATCGGATATTGAATTCATCTCAGGCGCGCCGCGGTGGCCTAATCAAGGGCGCCGGCCGTCCGCCAAGTTGAAGCCGAAGCCTGGCATGTGACATCCGAATTCAGCTATGATATGCGCATGAAGAAAAAGCTCTTCCCGTTCCTGGGCGCTGTGTCGCCCGGCATTTGGGTCGCCCTGGGGGTGATGGCCGTTCAGCTCCCCGCCGTCCTGTCGGGGGGCTTCGGCATGTTCCGCGACGAGTTCTACTACATCGCCTGCAGCGACCACCTCGCCTGGGGCTTTGTCGACCACCCGCCGCTGTCGATCTTCATCCTGCGCCTGCTGCGCTCGGGTTTCGGCGATTCGCTGGCGGCCATGCGGCTGGCATCGGCGCTGGCGGTGGCGGTCCTGGCCTGGCTCGGCGGCATGCTGGCACGGGAGATGGGCGGCTCGCGCTTCGCCCAGTTCCTGGCCGCGCTGGCCTGCGGCATCGCGCCGGTCTACCTGGCCGTGGGCAGTTTTTATTCCATGAACATCTTCGAGCCGCTGTGCTGGATGGGCTGTGCCTGGGTGCTGCTGCGCATGATCCGCAGCGGCCGCCGGGAGCTCTGGGTCCCCTTCGGCGTCCTGGCCGGGCTGGGCCTGCTGAACAAGCACAGCATGCTGTTCTTCGGGGCCGCGCTCGTCGCCGGCCTGCTGCTCACCCGCGAGCGGCGCCTGCTGGCCGGCATATGGCCCTGGGTCGGCGGCGCCATCGCCCTGTGGTTCATCCTGCCCAACCTGTTCTGGCTGGCCCGGCACGACTGGGCGACCCTGGAGTTCATGCGCAACGCCCAGCAGTGGAAGAACCTGCCCATGTCGCCCCTGGAGTTCCTCAAGGCCCAGGTGCTGCTGCAGCATCCCCTGACCCTGCCCCTCTGGCTGGCCGGTCTGGCGGCCATGCTGTTCCATCCGCAATTGAAGAAATACCGCGGCGTCGGCTTGGCGTTCATCCTGCTTTTCGCCCTGTTCGTGGCGCAGCGGGGTAAGCCCTATTACCTTTCCCCGATCTTTCCCCTGCTGCTGGCCGCGGGCGCGGTCCTCGTGGAACTGGCCGCCAACGGCCGCCTGGGCCGAGTCGCCCGGGGCGCGTATGCCGCGCTGCTGGTGATCGGCGGCCTGGCGCTGCTGCCGATGTGGGTGCCGCTGCTGCCGGTGGAGGGCCAGATCCGCTACACGCGGGCGATCGGCATGGCGCCGCCGCAGATGGAACGCGGCCGCATGACGGAACTGCACCAGGTCTATGCCGACCGCTTCGGCTGGCAAGAGATGGTGGACGTCGTGGCGAAGGCCTATCGTTCGCTTTCCCCTCAGGAGCAGGTCGAGGCGGCCGTCTTCACGCAGAACTACGGCGAAGCCGGCGCGGTGGACTATTTCGGCAGGAAGCTGGGGCTGCCCCCGGCGGTCTCGGGCCACAACAACTACTGGCTGTGGGGGCTGCGCGGGCGGACGGGCCGGGTGCTGATCGTCATCGGCGGGGACGCTGAGGATCACCGCCAGGTTTTCGAAGAGGTGACGCTGTTCGCCGTCCATCGGAACCGCTACGCCATGCCCGAGGAAACCGACCTGCCGATCTGGATCTGCCGCAAGCCGAAGGTCAGCCTGGAGCAGGTCTGGCCACGGGTGAAGCATTTCGGATGACCGGACTTTCAAAAACTGCGGAAGGGTAGACGAATGGAAGGGGCAACGGCACTCTCAGCGAGTTGGGCGCCGTGAGGCAAGGATGAAGGCGGCTTGGCGTCGGCCAACTCCGGGCCGCGCGCCTAGTTCAACTCATCCGGAATCTTGAACAGCTCGCCGGGGGCGTCGACATTGAAGCGGACGTTCTGGTAGCGCCCCTTCTCCCTGCCGTCGCGTCCCGCGTAGACGTAGCCGTCAGGGAAGCGGACGCCGTCGGTCTCCACGTAGCCTTCGATCAGGTTCTCCCACGGCGGCTCAGTGCCCTTCCCGTCCCCGTCCCAGCTGACCATCCTCTTGGTGACCAGGAAGCTCCGGGCGTCGACGAAATAGGTGACGCTCCCCCCCAGCGGCAGGGGCACGAACAGCTTATAGGCGTCGGAGCCGTCCACCGCCTCGATGCCCCTGAGCTCCGCGGGATGGTCGAAGAAGGCCGGGAAGATGATGGCGATGTCCACCTCGAAGTGCCGCCAGTACTTTTCCTCGATCAGCTCGGGGCCGCGGGGATTGCCCTTCTCGTCGGGCGCCCGGGTTGCCCAGGCGGCGCGCTTGCCGTCGAAGACCAGCACGCCCGCCCGCGTCTCGTTGCGGAAGAGGTTCGGCCGGCGGACGGTCTGGCGGTTGGGCACCGCGGCGCCGTGAAAGTATCCCTCCACGTATATGGAACGGAGGTCGGCGCTGGACCGCTCGCCGAACATCGCCTTCCAGGCCCTGGCGACGATCTCCTCGCCGGGCAGCGTCGTGCTTTCTGCCTGGCTGCCGGCGGCGGCGGCCGGTGCGGCCAGGCGCAGGAGGGCCAGCGTCACCAGCATCCCGATGAGTTTCCATTTTTTCATGCTTTCATTTTCTCCATAGGGCGGAATGGCCAGGCCGCGCAAGCCGGCTTCGCGCTCGGGCTTCCATCATATGATAATCGGTTTCCCGCCGTTTGCCAACAAAAAACCGCGTGTTCAATAACTTGAATTATCCTTTGCCATCGGCAATGATCGAGAAAGGGCGTCGGGTACGGGTGATCGGGTTCAGGGAAGACGAACGAGCGCTGAAATCAATTCCGGCAGGGCCTTTTGCTTGTCACGCCTCACGAAGGCCGATCCCTCGCTGTTTCTCATTATTCATCGTTCATCACTCCGCACGACAGGCCGCTTTCTCAGTTGACGAGCTCCTTGGCCGGATCGTCCCCGCCGGTGATGGTGCGCATGTTCTCGCGAACCATCGTGCTGCTGGTCGGCGAGAAGAACGCGGCCGGCATCGGTTTCAATCGCGCGGCGAGCAGCCGGGCCTGGGCGATGCCGAGCGGCCAAGCGCTCTTCCTGGGCCCCGGTTCGCTCAGGGGATGACCAGCAATTCCACGCGCCGGTTCAATGCCCGGCCCTTCTCGCTGGCGTTGTCGGCCTTGGGCTGGCTCTCGCCGCAGCCGACGACCTCGAAGCGGACGTCGCCGGCGACGCCGGACTTCTTCAGGGCGTCGCGGACCGAACGGGCGCGGTTTTCCGACAGCACCTGGTTGGACTCATCGCTGCCCACGCTGTCGGTGTGCCCCTCCACGCGCACCCGGCAGCCCGGGTAGGTGGCGATGATGCGGGCGATGCTGGCGATGGCGCGGGACGCCTCCGGCTTGAGGTCGAAGCGGTTGGTGTCGAACAGCACCTGGGCGTCGAGCTGGATGCGGATGCCTTCCCGGGTCGCATGGGCGTCCACGTCCTTCATGGCGCCGGAGACGCCGGAGGAGAAGTCCGCCAGGGAGAAGATCCGCTCTGCTTCCGAGCCGGGGACGGTGACGTACAGCTGCAGGCCGACCTCGGTTGCCGGCCCCTGGAAGTACCAGACCTTGATGGCGTGCCGGCCCTTGCCCAGGTCGACCTCGGCTTCCCCCGACGCCATGCCGTGGATGCCGTCGTTGTCGATGACCTGGCGGCCGTCGATCCACAGGCGGCTGCCGTCGTCCGATTCCAGCCGCCATTTATGCAGGCCGGGAGCGCTGATCTCGAACGTGCCGGAGTACAGGATGCCGAACCACTCGAAGCGGTCGGTCACGCCCGGGAATCCCTCCTGGAAGTCGCGGAGCGGGATGTCCAGTTTCTCGGTGTAAATGATCCCCTTGGGCTCCTGCTTTTCGATGCCGTCCGGCATGGCCTCTGTGTCCGCGGGCAGGAAATAGATCGCTCCCTTCAAGTTCAGCAGCCCCGGGTCCTTGCTGCCGAAGCCGGAGTCCTCGGCCGGCAGGGCGGAAAAGAACGCAATGGTTATGATCATTCCTACGATCATGGTTTTCATCGACTGCCTCCGTTTATGAATTCCGCCGCTCCTGGAAACGGCTGCAAGATATCCCGATCCGAAGCTCATTGTAATCCATCGGCGGCGGCAATTCAACCAACCCCGGGTCTCATCAGAGGATCGGCATGTCGGCGCGTTGGCGCGAATCCCGCATCCGGCGTGATCATCACAAATTTCCCATGATGGACATGGCCGCGATCCGGGGCGGTTCCCCAAGAGACGAAATCGCGCAAAGCTTTTGCCGTCCGCAGGATCGCCTTGATCGGCGGAGAGTGGTACAATGATTTTCCCCGAGCGAGGAGAAGAGCGATGAAAACAACGATGTGCTTCATCCTGCTGGCCGCACTGCTGCCCTTTGCCGGGTGCAGCCAGGGCGATGCCAACGATATCCGCGGCGACTGGTCGTTCCGCCACGAAGGCGAGGAGCAGTTCGCCCTGCGCTTCGAGGGGAGCCGCGAGAGCGGCACGGTGCGGCAGGTCGGCTTCGGCAACGGCCAGGGAAGCTACACCGTGACCGGCAAGGATGTCGTCTTCGACTACGCGAGCGATGATATCGGCGGCCGGAGCTGCAGCTTCGTCGGCGCCTTCGAGTCGGACGATGCCATGGCCGGGACCATGACGATCCTCGCCCCCTACCCGCCCTTCAACTGGAGCGTCGAGGTGGAGGGAACGCGATTATAAAATACTCAGTGCTAAGGAATTGGCCTGCTGTAAGACAAGCAAGGCAAAAGGCAAAAGTGGAAAGCCCTCGCCGTCAGATATTCAGAAAATATTGTTACTCATCGCTCGTCACTCGTCACTCGTCACGTAGCTCGTAGAATCGCCTGCCTTACGCTATTCGCCTGTCGCCAAGTTCCTTTTTTCTCTTTTCATTGCTGTTCCTGACACAAACACTAACACTAACACACAGGGCTCGGTTTATTGCTTTTGCCACATGCCGTCCGCCGAGCACTTTCCTGTTTCGGTTTTCTTTTTGCAGTCGTCTGACATCTAGCATTTGTTTTTTATGTTTTTCATGCAGCCGGGTGATTGCCTTGCCGTCAGCCGTACGCCGTATGCCGTCCGCCGAGCACTTGCCTTTTTTAACTCCCTTTTATGCTAACGCCTAACGTCTCGTGTTTATGATATATTGAACCCATGAAGACCCGCGTGAAAATTTGCTGCATGCATTCGGTCGAGGAGGCCAGGCTGGCCGTATCCATGGGCGCCTCGGCCGTGGGATTGGTCGGGGCCATGCCCAGCGGCCCCGGGCCGATCGACGACGGCCTGATCCGCCTGATCGCCGCTTCGGTGCCGCCGCCGGTCGCGACGTTCCTGCTCACCTGCGAGACGCGCGCCAGCGAGATCGTCGCCCACCATCGCCGCACCCTGACCAGCACCATCCAGCTGGTCGATGCGCCCGAGCCCGGTGCGGTCGCCGCCGTCCGGGCCGAGCTGCCGGCGGTCAAGATTGTCCGCGTCGTCCACGTCCGCAACGAGGAATCGGTCGAGGAGGCGCTGCGCGCTGCCGGCGAGGCCGACGCCCTGCTGCTCGACAGCGGCAACCCCGACTGCGCCGTCAAGCAGCTTGGCGGCACCGGCCGCGTCCACGACTGGCGCCTCAGCCGCCGCATCGTCGAGCGCTCGCCCAAGCCGGTCTTCCTTGCCGGCGGCCTGAAGCCGGAGAACGTGCGCGCTGCCATCGAGCAGGTCGACCCCTTCGGCGTCGACCTGTGCACCGGCGTGCGCACCGATAACCGCCTCGATCCGCGCAAGCTGGAGGCGTTCTTCGGGGAAGTGGAAGCGGCGAATCGGGGCTAAGGATTTCAGGAAGAAGGAAAACAAGGAAAAAGGTAAAAGGTAAAAGGAAAAAGTGAAAAGCCCTCAAAACCAAAAAGGAAGGTCGACATGAAGAAGATCATCGTCTCGGTCCTGTTGGTTGCCTGGATCGCCGGGACCGCAGCGGTCCTCGGCCAGGAGGCCAAGCCCGTCCCCAAGGTCATCAAGCTGGACAGCGGCGGCAAGGAGTACCTGCGGGTCCTGGGCGGGCCGCCCGAAACATCGACCATGCACGCGGGACTGGTCACGCTGGCCCCGGGCAAGTCGGTCGGCCGGCACAGCACGAAACAATACGAGGAAGTGCTCGTGGTATTCGCGGGGCAGGGCAAAATGGAGATCGCCGGCGGCCCGGTCCTCGAGTTCGCCCAGGGCGAGGTCCTCTATTGCCCGCCCGGAACCGAGCATGACGTGACCAACACCGGCGGGTCCAGCCTTTCGTACCTCTACGTGGTCGCCGAGGCGAAGCGATAGGCGGCCCCGGTCGTTGGGAAGCCGGGGTGAGGTGAATCGCGGCGCGTCCGCCGGCCGCCAGGCAGAGGGATAGCCGGATTCCTGGACCGGTCAGCGATCGGTCTTCAGCTCATTTCCCCTTCAGCGCGTCATGCCCCGGCTGCCTGGGGATCCGGCGGGAGAACCAGGAGTCGACCGACCAGGCGAACGCCTTCTTGACCGGCCCCAGGCGCGTGGGATAGAAATAATCGGACGTGAACCAGCCCTGGTCACGGTAATAGCAGTAGTCCCGCCATCCCTCGTCCAGCATCAGACGCATGCTCGTCCGGCCCCAGCGGAACATGAACAGCTCGAACAGCGAGGGGGTGGGGAGTTTCCGGCTGGCCAGCGTGGCGTAGAACTCCCGGCTCAGACGGTCGATCGTCTTCTCATTGCGCTGGCGCACCTCGTCCGTCATGGGTTCGAGCGACTTCACCACGCGGCCCTTGACGACGTTGAAGCGCAGCCCCATGCCGATGAAGTCGAAGTACCTGGCGATCTCCTTGCCGCGGTAGATCGCCTCGACGGTGATGGAGGTGAACGCCTTGCCGAAGCCGCGCGGCCGGTGCAGGGCGAACGCCAGGCGGTCCAGGAAGACCTTCATCAGCCCGGAGACGTTGAATGAATAGTTGGGCGACGCGAAGACGACCCCGTCCGCGCCGAAGAACTTCTGCAGCAGCAGGTCGCGGTCGTCCTGCAGCGGGCACAGCTCCTCACCCTTGCCGGTGCACAGCGTGCAGCCCTTGCAGATCTCCAGGCGGTAATCGCTGAGGAAAACGGTCTCGGTCTCGACGTCGCCGCGGGCGCGCAGGTTCGCCAGGAACCGCTCCACGGCGCGATAGGTGTGCTGCCGGCGGGCGCTGCCGACGAAGGCGGCGACTTTCATCATCAGGTCCTCGCTGGCCATTGAATAATCCCGCGAAAACCGGATGTCAAGCTCGGGGAAAGGCTGGATTTCCAACCGGAAAAAGCGCGGGAAAACATTGGAAGCCGTGACGGCGGCGGCTAGCCCTGGACGACGACCTTGTCCGATTTCTTGCCGCTCATGAATTCGATGTCGATGCGGCCGATGCAGACCCTGGCCATGGAGGCGTCGGTGACCTGGGCGGCGGCGACCGCCTCCGGATTGCGCTCCAATTGGCGGATCATCACGCCGAGGGCGTGGCGCTTCTCGGCCGGGTCGTCGACGAAGCAAACCCGGCCGGCGAACTGGACGCTGTCGAACAGGTGGTCGCAATGGCCGTGGGAATAGCCCCGGTCAAGTATGGCCTGCCCCCAGACGCGGGGATTGGCCTTGAGGAAATCGATCTTCTTCCCTTCGCGGGCGCAGTGGAAATAGAGCGCGTTCCGCTCCCGGTCGTAGCCGGGGCTGAGTGTGACCAGGTAGGGCTCGTCGCCCCGGCACATGGCCACGGTGACGCAGAGCGCCCCGGCGAGGATCGCCTTCATCTCGGCGGGGTCCTTGATCTCCTTCTCCTTGCGGCGCAGCGGGTGGTATCTTTCCATGCCGGGTTTCTCCTTGGCGCGGCCTCATTGTAGCGTTCGCTGCAGCGGGAATCAATTGCCAGGCCCCGCGTAGTGGCTACAACGCGGGCTTGCGTCTGACAAATTGGCTATAATGAAAAAATAATGTAAAAATAAATTGATAACAAGTTAAACATTTAATATATTATGTTCGTACATCATAACATGATGTCATTGAAAATGAACATGAGGAGACAACCTTGGAACAGAAAGAAAAGCAAATCCTGGCTTCCATTATCGGCTCCGTGCTGACCCTGGGAGCATATTCGCTGTACGTGTACCACAAGCACATCGCGGCGAACCCGGCCGTCATCGACGACTTCAAGTTCTGGGGCAAGGCCTTCCTGATCCTGATCCCCGTCGGGATCGCCGTGCAGATCGTCATCCATATCATATTCGCCATCGTCAACAAAATCGCCACCGGCGAGGACATCCCGACGGTCGACGACGAGCGCGACAAGCTGATCGAGCTGAAGTCCATCCGCATCTCCCACTGGCTGTTCACCCTGGGCTTCTTCCTGGCCATGGGGTCGCAGGCCCTGGGCATGCGGCCCTGGGTGATGTTCGCCGTCCTGCTGGGCTCGGGATTCCTCGCTTCCGTCATCGCCGAGGCGGCCAGGATCAGCTTCTACCGCAGGGGGCATTAGCATGGCTCGCTGCGTCATCACGAACGAGATCCGCAAGCTGCGCTTCCTGGCCGGCGAGATGACCCAGCAGCAGCTGGCCGACAGGACGGAGGTGACGCGCCAGACCGTCGCCGCCATCGAGAACGGCAAGTACTACCCGTCCCTGGAGCTGGCCTTCCGCATCGCCCAGGTCTTCGGCCTGCCGCTGACGGAGGTATTCTCCTTCCGGCTCGAGGAGTGACCCGCATGAACGATGCAAAAAGCATTCGCCTGGAGGACAAAGCAATGAACACGATCGTGACCGGCGACTCGTCGTCGCTGCGCAAGGCGGCGCGGACGGCGGGATGGCTGTACCTGTCCATGGCGGTCTTCAGCGCCTTCAGCATGCTGTTCGTGACCCCGAAGGTCCTGGTGCCCGGCGACGCCGCCGCCACCGCCGCCAACATCCTGGCGTCCGAGCGGCTCTTCCGCCTCGGCTTCGCGAGCAACCTGGCCGGCCAGGTCATCTTCCTGTTCCTGGCCTATGCGCTGTACAAGCTGTTCCGGTCCGTGAGCAGGGACCAGGCCCGGCTGATGGTCATGCTCGTGGTCGCCAGCGTTCCCGTCACCTTCGTCAGCATGCTCGGCCAGCTCGCCCCCGTCGTGCTCCTGAAGGGCGGCTCCGTTCTCTCGGCCTTTGACCCGGCGCAGCGCCAGGCGCTGGCCATGACGTTCTTCGACCTGCACGAGCAGGGGATCCTGCTGGCCGGGGTCTTCTGGGGCCTGTGGCTCCTGCCCCTGGGGATCCTGGCCTTCAAGTCAGGGTTCATCCCCAGGGTGTTCGCCATCCTGCTGTGGGCCGGCTGCTTCGGCTACCTGCTGGACTCGCTAGCGGTCTTCGTCTTCCCGGAGCACAGGGCGCTCGTCGCGCCAGTGGTGACCGCGTCCGAGCTCGCCAGCGAGATCCCGTTCATCCTCTGGCTGCTGATCAGGGGCGTACGGGATCCACGACCCGCCGCGGCCGCGGGCCGCTGACGGCCGCCGGACGCCCGCAGCGGTGAAGGAGGAAACGGAATGAAGGCGATCGTGTACGCGAGATACGGGCCGCCGGACGTGCTGCGGATGACGGAGGTGGAGAAGCCGGTCCCGCGCGGCAACGAGGTGTTGGTGAAGGTCGAGGCCGCCTCGGTGAACGCCTTCGACTGGCACATGCTGCGGGGCAAGCCCTTCGTCGCCCGCCTGGCCGGCGGGCTGTTCCGGCCCAGGCACGCGATCCTGGGCGAGGACGTCGCGGGGAAGGTCGAGGCCGTCGGCAGGGGCGTTACGCGATTCAAGCCCGGCGACGAGGTGTTCGGCGACATCGCCGCCGGCGGCTCGGGCGGCTTCGCGGAGTACGTGTGCGCCCGCCAGGACCTGCTGGCGCCGAAGCCGGCCAACCTGGCCTTCGCCGAGGCAGCCGCGGTCCCCATGGCCGCGGTCACGGCCCTGCAGGCGCTGCGCGACAAGGGGAAGATCCAAAAGGGAAAGCGCGTCCTGATCAACGGCGCCGCCGGCGGCGTCGGCACGTTCGCCGTGCAACTCGCCCGGTATTTCGGCGCCGAGGTCACCGCCGTGTGCAGCGCCCGGAACCTGGAGCAGGCGCGCTCCCTCGGCGCCGGCCGCGCCATCGATTACGCGCAAGAGGACTTCGCCGGCCAGGGAGAAAGGTACGACCTGATCCTCGGCGCCAACGGCGACCGCCCTCTCGCCGATTACCTGCGCGCCCTGGCCCCAGGCGGGCGCTACATCATGACCGGCGGCTCCAACCGGCAGATCTTCCAGGCCCTACTACTGGGCCCGTGGCTGTCGCGCGGCGGCAGGAAGCTGGGGGCCATGACGGCGCGGGCGAACCGGGAAGACCTGCTTTTCCTGACGGGGCTCATCGAGGCGGGCCGGCTGAAGCCGGTGATCGACCGCCGCTACCCGCTGGCCGGCGTCGCCGACGCCATCCGCTATCTCGAGGAGGGGCACGCGCGGGGCAAGGTCGTCATCACGGTCGCGGCCGGCTGACGCCCGGCCGCAGATCGATTCGCCGCCGAATCAGTTCGGGACCAGCGTGGCGTTGATGGTGTAGGTCTGTCCGCTCTTTATCAGGAAAGTGATCACGTAATCCTGGTACCCGTCTTTGGTCAGCTTCACCGTGTGCTGGACCGGGGTGACGTTGGTAATGGTGGTGGGAGTGAGCCGGCCCGTATTTTTGATGTCGTAATAGACCAGGGCGCCCTCGGGAACCGAGTTCACCTGGACGATGGTGTTCGCCGCGGCATTGCTGGGTTTCTTGATGACCAAAAAATAGACGGCCGCGGCCACGATGCCGACTACGGCGGCAATGACCAGCGGCGCGCCCCGGCGCGGCTTGTTGGGATCGGGCCACTCGTCCTCCTGCTCGACATGGCGGGGGGCGTCCTCATCCTGTCCCGTGGCAACGGCGGGGGATTGGCCGGAAGCCGCGGGCGCCTGGGCCGCCTGCGCCGGGAGGGCCTGGATGCACGCCAGGGCCAGGAACGAGCAGATGAGACAGAGGGAAACGGGCCTGCGACGAATGCCGAACACCTTCATGTTTCGCTCCTTGCGGCTTGGCGAGGGGGATCGCGACTTCCACCTTCCCTTATATTGTGGGGAAATCCGGCGCGAAGTCAATCCCCGGCGACACCTTTCCCATTGCGCCGCGATTTGCTAGGATGAACGCTCATGCAGGAAAAAATCCCGCTGAAGCTGGCCAAAAGGATGGCGCTGCGCTCGCTGCTGCTCGACGGCCGGACCAAGGTCCGCGCCGGCAAGGGGGGAGTTGCAGAGGTCGTCGGGCGCCTGGGCTACGTGCAGATCGACACCATCTCGGTGATCGAGCGGGCCCACCACCACGTGCTGTGGACGCGCATGCCGGGATTCCGCCCGGAGCACCTGCGCCAGGCGCTGGCCAAAGAGCGGACCGTGTTCGAATACTGGGGGCACGCGGCCTCCTATCTGCCGATGAAGGACTACCGCTTCTACCTGCCCATGATGAAGAGCTTCTACGATCCCAAGAACTCCTGGTTCCGCGGCTGGGGGGATAAATACGGCGGCCTGCTGGAGCCGGTGAGGAAGCGGATCCGGGAGGAAGGCCCGCTGGCGGCGCGCGACTTCGAGCACCGGGGCGGCCGCAAGGGGCCGTGGTGGGACTGGAAGCCGGCCAAGGCGGCGCTGGAGCTGCTGTTCTGGCGCGGCGAGCTGATGATCCGCGAGCGCCGCGGCTTCGAGCGCATTTACGACCTGACCGAGCGCGTGCTCCCGCCTTGGACCGACACGCGCATGCCGACCGATGACGAACTCGGCCGTTTCGTCGTCCGCCGCGCCCTGGGCGCGCTGGGCGTCGCCAACGAGAGGGAGATCCGCGACTACATCCGCATCGGCGGCCGGCTCGTCGTGGCCCGGGCGCTGGACGAGATGCAGGCTGCCGGCGAAATCGTCCGCCTGGTGGTGGAGGGCTGGAAGGGCCCGGCTTATGCCTTTCCGGCTGCGCTGGAAGAGGGGAGCCGCCTGCGCGCCGGGACTCCCCGGGTCCGCCTGCTGTCGCCCTTCGACAACCTGGCCATATTCCGCCCGCGCCTGAAGGAGCGCTTCGGATTCGACTACGCCTTCGAGTGCTACGTGCCCAAGCACAAGCGCAATCACGGCTATTTCGTCCTGCCCATCCTGTACGGCGAGGACCTGGTCGGCCGCCTCGATCCCAAGGCCGACCGCGCCGACAGGAAATTGATCGTCCGCAACCTGGTTATCGAGCCGCAGTTCGCCTCAACCGAGGGCCTGGTCCCGGAGCTCAGCCGCGCACTCCAGGATTTTGCTCATTTCAACGGCTGCGATGAGTTCGTTTTGGAAAATGTCCGGCCGGGATCGCTCCTGAGCCAGCTGCGCAAAATCCCGATATTGAAAAGCAAATAGTCGGAGTTGTTTTTTTTGGTTTTATCATATCACATTTTTCCCCATCCCTGGAAATCTAGCGCCAGAACGGGCTGAATCGCCTTCTTATTAGGAGCAGGCTTTTTCCCATTTTTCCGGTCGGATAAACAGCGATTTGACATGATTTTCCTTCTTGCGTCTCTTGCGATGCTGTTTTATCTGGATTTTGTATCCACCTGAGGGCGGGTTCTTCTGCGGCCCGGTAGTGGAAGGAGAAGAAGAAAAAATGTCATTGAAGCGGAAGACCATCTTTTATCGCATTCCATGCAAGGAGGGATTCAAGCAAATGAAAAAAGTCTCTGTTCTCATGATCTCGATCGTCATGTTGTTCTCGGTATCCTTGATCCATGCCGCCAGGCCCACGGTAAAAATGACGGCGGCTCCGGCGATGATCTGCGTCGGAGGTTCCTCGACCCTGACCTGGACTTCCACCGGAGCTGTGTCGGCAGTCATCAACAACGGCGTCGGCTCGGTCCCGGTCAACGGATCCGTGACAGTGGCTCCGGCCAAGACAATCGCCTACACGATCACGGTGAAAAACGGCAGCGGCTCGGCCACGTCGAGGGCCACCGTCACGGTTAAGGCGGCTCCGCCCCAGGTCACTTTCATTGCCAGCCCGGAGGTGATCCCGGCCGACGGGTCGTCGACCCTGACCTGGACGACCGTCAACGCATTCTCAGCCTCCATCGACCAGGGCATCGGCGTGGTCGCGCTGAATGGGTCGAAATCGGTGGCCCCGGCTGCGACGACCGCATACAAGATCACCGTCAAGGGCAGCGGGGGCACTGTGATCGCCACTGCCACCGTGACGGTCGTCTCGGCACCCCCGCCGACGGCTTCCCTGACCGCAGAGCCGTCGGCGATATTCAACGGGCAATCCTCCACGCTGACGTGGAGGACTGCCAACGCCGCCTCGGCGAGCATCGACAACGGCGTGGGCGGCATCGAGCTGAATGGCTCGGTCTCCGTCGCGCCGGCGGCGACGACCACATACACCCTGACGGCGACCGGCCCCGGCGGGAGCGTGACGGATGAAGCCCAGGTGCGGGTAAGCACCCAGCCGGCGCCTTCTGCCATGCTGACGGCCAGTCCCCAGGCGATCCGGCCGGGGGAAAGCGCGATGCTGAGCTGGACCACGACCGACGCTGATTCGGTCGTCCTGGATAATGGCATCGGCGCCGTCGAAGTGAACGGCTCTCTAGCGGTGTCGCCCTCGACCGTCACTACGTATACGCTGATGGCCACGGGCCCGGGCGGGAGCCGGTCGGCCTCGGCGACCGTGCTCGTATCCAGCGGCAGGAAGTGCTTTGCCTTCATCCCGGACTCGACCGACAAGAATGTCCGGGTAATCGATACGGACACCAACGCTCTCTTGGGCACCATCGCTGTTGCGGGCACCGCGACCGGCCTGCAGGGCGTGGCAGCGGAGGAGTCAGGGGTATACGTTTACGTGGCCGACACCGGCTCGACCCGCCTGCTGCGGATCGACCCCCTGACCATGGCGATTGTCAACGAGCTTCCACTGACGGCGGCTTTCCAAGGCAAGCCCCGGCACGCGGTCGCGGCACCCGACGGCAGGTACGTGTACGCGACCAGCAGCGTCCCCATGTGGGACCCGGGCACGGGGAAATACGTCGGGAACATCTGCACGGTCGAGACCAAGGGCAGCGGCCTTTCCGCCGTCCGCCTGGTCTTCACTGACCTTCCGTCCAGGGTGTCTCTGGAGGGACTGGCGGTGAGCCGGGACGGCGCGCTCCTTTTCGTCGCCGATCCGGACAATGACCGGATCCTGGCCCTGGACGCGGCAAAGCTCCAGCGCTGGTACGCGAACCCGGTTGCGTTGAGCGATGAGCTGGTCACGGCCATCACGCTATCCAGCCCGCCGCTGGAGCTCGCGGTCTCGCCGGACGGCCGGAAGCTGTATGCGACCTGTTCCGCTGGTTTAATCGAGATCGACACCATGCAGTTCACCGTCTTGAGGTCCCTCGCCGTCCCGGGTGCGCGGTTCGTGCAGACACATCCGGACGGAAGCCGGGTCTATGTCATGGCGGACAGGTCCCTGTCCACGATCGAGACCGCCGGACTGACCGCGCTTTCCACCGTCGCCGTAACCGGCATGGGATCGTGCTCGGGATTCGACATCCACCCGGACGGCACCCGGCTGTTCATGGTGGACGGTTATGCGCGGAAGATTTTCATGGTGAACGCCGCCGACGGCCAGGTCATCTCCACGCTGGCCCTGGGCTCGGCTCCCGTGGCGTTTGGCAGGTTCATCTGCCCAATGCCGGTCACGATCTCCGGCAGCGTCAGGCAGGACGGCGGTCCATTGGGCGGAGTCACCATGACGCTGAGCGGCGAGGGCATCCTACGCAGCCGGCTGACCCTGGCCGCCGGGGATTTCATCTTCGGCCTCAAGCCGGGGAGTTATTCGTTGACTCCCACGCTCGCCAACCTGTCGTTCGCCCCAGCAAGCATGGATCTCCAGGTGGAGGAGAGCATGCCCGGGCTCAACTTCGCCGTTTCCGGGACCGTACCGCCGCCGACAGTCACCCTGAACGCTTCCAAAACCTGGGTCCAGGAGTACGAAACGTTCAATCTGTCCTGGGAATCGACCGGCGCCGACTATGTGACGCTCGAACTTGTCACCGGCGACCGGCTCCCCCCGAACGGCTCACGCACCTACTCCATTTCGTCGACCACGACCTTTTGGGCTATAGCCTACAGCAGGGGCGGTACGGCCAGCTCCGGCGTCAAGGTCTACGTCGCCTCGGCCAGCCCACCCACTGCCGCGATCAGCGCCACCCCCGCCTCCATAATCCGGGGCGGGTCGTCCACGCTGTCCTGGAAAGTGACGAACGCGACCACAGTCGTCATCGACAACGGCATAGGCACGGTTGCTGCCAGCGGCAGCAAGGTCGTTTCGCCAGCGGCGACGACCACTTACGCCATCACTGCTACCCACGCCAACGGCTACAAAGTCACGGCGAGCGCAACAGTTTCGGTCAGCGAATACGACACCTCCGCGGGGCTGATCGGCACCGTGGTTGACTTCGACACCGCGCTGCCGGTCGCCAGCGTGAGCGTCAGCGCCACGGACGCCTCGGCATTCCCTCGGACGGTTCTGACAGACTCAGCGGGAACGTATTCGATCTCTGGACTCCGGGTTGGCGACGTCGCGGTATCATTCTCCAAGGCCGGCTACGATCCCTGCCAGCAGACCGTCCACATTCCCGCCAACACCACCTTCGACCTGGCCACCCAGCTGCACGCTACCCTGGTCGGCGCGACGCTGAAAGGCACGATCAAAGACGGCCGCACCGGAGAGCCCCTGGCTGGGGTCCTGGTCAGCGCGATGTTCGCTGGCGGCGAGGCCATTTCATGCACATCCACGCCTGAAGGTGCCTATGCCCTTGGAGGCCTACCTCTGCAGGTCCTGTTGGCAATCACTACCTCGGCGGCCGACTATTATCCCTCAACCATTCAAAAAGCATTTTCGCAGAATGCCGTATTCAACTACGACTTCACGATCTTTCCGAACTCAGCCGTCGCCACGATTAACGGAACAATCTTCGATTCCAGGAGCATGCAGCCCGAGGCGGGGGTCTTCGTCAGCCATCAGGAGTCAGGGAAGAAGACGAATTCCGGAGCCGACGGGAAGTTCACCCTGGAAGGGATCCCGTTCGGGCCGGGAAGCTTCTTTTTTCAAAAGGAAGGCTTCATCAACAAGATATACTTCAAGGATATCGGGCAGACGGCCTGCCAGTGGGACGTGTTCGAACCCACGGTATATGGGAGGGAGATCAAGGTTGGCACAAAATTTTCCGGGATGGTGCTGGATTCTTTCACGCGACAGCCCGTGCAGGGAGCAGTCGTTCGGGTCATCGGCCGCGCCATCCAGGTTGCAACCGATGAGAACGGACGCTTCAGCCTGGCTGGGATCGATCCCGGAAGCTGCAACATTTTGGTGACCACTGCGCATTATTCGGCCTGTGAGGTCTATGCGCTCGTGGACGACACCTTTACGGCTACGAGCGATTTCCTGCTGCATCCCGTCAGTTTCGGAACCATCAAGGGGAAGGTCGTCGGCCCGGGCGGGGCGCCCGTTCAAGGTGTCCAGATCGGCCTTGCGACCGGCGGTATCCTCTCCGCACGGACAGGATATGATGGGCTGTTCGAGATCTCGACGGTGCCTTTCGGATCGCATACGGTGGAATTCGTCCACCCCTGTTTTGAAAAGGCCTCGCAGGTGATCGAGATCTCCCAGGAAGGCGAAGTCCATGACATGACGGTCTCACTCGAAAAGCGTCCGGCCCTGGGGAAACTGAGCGGACGCATCGTCGACAGCGGCAGCAAGGCCGGGATTGCGAACGCGTCCGTCTCCATCGCGGAAAATTTCGCCCGGGCTACGACCGATGGATCCGGGGGCTTTTCGTTCGACCAGGCTCCGTTGGGAGTCATTCAATTGGCCGTCGAGGCCTACGGATATTTGCCCCGCGGCTGCGAGCGCTTCGTCGAGGCCCAATGGGATAATCCCGGCGCCGCCACAATCGCCCAGGACATCGAGCTCGAGACGGAGCCTTCCGCCGGCGGTAAAACGATAATCCCCGAGGAAGCCGGGCCGGCCGGCATCGTGGTCGAAGCCGCCCAAGGCGGCGCTGTCAGCACACCCGACGGGCGCCTGGAGCTTCTCATCGCTCCCAACATGCTGCCCGTGGACCTGCGCTTCGCCATCGCCCAGGAAACGGAAGATGCGGTCCTGAGGAACGGCGACCCAATCCCGCTCCAGGGGGAGGAACAGGCTGAGGAAGCCCATGCCCTCGGCGCAACCCTGCGCGTGACGGTTTCCGCTGCCGTCGAGGGAGAAACGGTCCCGGATTTCAGGTTTCCCGCGGTGCTGCTGTCCCGCTACAGCCAGGCCGAGGTGGATGCCTTCGGAGGCGCCGAGGAGACGACCTGCTTTTACTTCAACAATGGAAGCGCATGGCGGTCGGCCGACATCGTCCCGGGCCAACACTTCGTCGATCCCTATAACAACATGGTCGGCTCCCTGGTCATGCTCGATTCTCAGGCGGCGACCGCGGAAGCCGCGACTCACCCCGCTCAACCTCCCGCCGCATCGTCAGCCGGTATTCTCAGGATATTCAAGATCATCAACGGGGTCAAATGGCTCATCCGGCTCACGAACAACCCTCCTGTCGCCGCGATCATTTACGACAAGGACAGGCTGAACGCGGTGGCAGCCGCCCAGGAGCCCCAAATTCCAAATCCGAACGCGCTGCCGCTACTGGTGTTCAATGGCCTCGTCCCCAAGCCGAAGTGGGAAACGGAACTCCCCGATCCCAACGTGGATGAGCGCTACAGCCGGATATTGACGGATCTGGTCAGCGCCAGCAACGGGGTGTACAGGCCAGTCTTCATCTCCTTCAATACCGCCGCCCATATAGACGCCAGCGGGCTGCTGACGGCGCAGAAGCTGCATCCGAACGGGCTGGGAAGACACATCGTTTTCAAGGGACTCCCCGCCGATCCGAATTCCGCGACCTCGGGGCAGTTCACCCACGTCGATACCTTCGGATTCAGCATGGGCGGGCTGATATCGAGATACTATGCGCACTATACGGGCGGCTATGTCAAGAACATGTTGATGCTGGCCACGCCAAACCACGGTACCCTGCTCCCGCTTCTTGACATCCTGGGGGATTTCGGAAGGACAGCCCTGACCCATATTGCCAAGCTGGTCAATCCCGCCATCGGTGATCTGCTGGATTACCCGGATAATGCCGCCGAAGGCTTCACTGTCAATCCCAAGTTGGCTTTCCTGAATTCGACCGGGCTGCCGCCGTCGGGGGATATCAGCCTGTGGGCCGGCACCGACTTCAATGCCTATCCGCCCCTGGGCCTGGCTTTATTCGGGGTCTATGGTGATAATGACAGCATCGTGCCAGTCAGGAGCGTGTTCTGCCGTCCCACGACCGATCCGCAGGGGAACGGTTCCCTGTTGGCAGTCAATGGCGATTCAGCCAGATACGAGTATATTCATCCGTTCACTCATGAAAATGTCGGCACCCCATCATACCCGATAAACAATTTCGAGGAGGAAATCCGCCGGGGCCTGTCCGATTGGCTGGTATGCAGGCTGTGGGACTCCCCGGAAACCTCCATTCCAGACAATTTTCAACTTCTTCCCACGGCAACCCGGGACGGGGAGGTCCGCGCTATGGTCACTCTTGAGTATAATGTCTGGGATGGCTATGATGGTAGGGCGAAGCGCGACATTGATCGGGCGGTGATCGTGATCTATTACAAGGATGCTCTCGGTGAATGGCACATTGCCGAGTCGGCCAGCAACCAGAATGGCGCTGATCCAGAGGGGAATGTGAATGACGGCGTAGACCTCCCAATAGAAAAGACCTCCAAGTTGAAAGAAAATCCAGATGATAAGAAAATCAGTGCGATTGCGGTTTTGAAGGCTAATCCGGCATTCGGAGAACCAGGCCATATCCCCAGCAACGACGTCAAAGAGGTCCGGGTGGCGGTCATCCCCCTTAGGCCGGGTCAGAAAACGGTTCCCAAGGATCCGACCTCTGTGACATTCGGAGTGCCCGAATGAAGGAAGCCGGGATGAAGATAATGATGATCTCTGTGCTGCTGGGGATGGTGCTTCAATGCACAAACAGGCCGCAGGTGCCTTATCCCTGGCAGTGGGCGGCCGACATGCCGTTCGGCCGGCATGACCACGATGCGGTCTATGCCCCGGACGGCAGGATCTACGTCATGGGCGGGCAGATCTATCGGGTCCGACCGCGCTTCAGCGTGAGCCCCAGGTCCGGGAATTGGTTCATTGGAAGCCCGCGTTCGGGGGACTACTCCAACATCCGCTTCGATCCCAGGCTCGGCAAATGGGAATTGATGCGCTCGATCCCCGGGACGAGCTCGGGCCCGGACTACTGTGGACACGACCCGGTCAACGATATCTGGTACCGGTTCCATTACAAGGGCAATTTCATCGACAACGATGATTTCTGGTATTGGCGGGAAAGGGTACCCGAAGCCCAAAAGAACAAGAAAATAATCGCCCGCGAGGACATCTTCAAATTGAAGCTCCGGATCTACGACTGCTACTTCGAGCGCCAGGGCAACGACGTAGCGCTGGCAACGGTGCCGCGGGGGATCATCTACTGGACCGGCGGGGAGAGTTTTTCCGGTCCCATGGAAAGCTTGGCCTTGCCTTATAACATTGCCGATGATGCATGGCCGTCGCGTTATCATAAAATACAACCTGGAAATGTCACAACTCATCAAACAGGGCTGATGTCAAAGAATTTTTTCCTTATGGATCAGAGGGAATATCTCGCTACGAATATGCCCCCCATGCAGGAGCGGCGCACGGCGCACAGGGCCGTCGGGCTGGTCGATGGACGGATCGTGGTCATGGGCGGCTGGCACAACGGTCTTCAGTCGCCGCTCCAGTTGACGCCAGAAGAGAAAAAGCGCCTCGTGCCGCAGGAGTGCTTCGACCCAAAGACCGGCACGTGGCGCATGATGATGCCTGAGCCGGTCTCCAGAGGGACCACCCGGGAGGAATTTCTTCTCGATTCGGTCGAGTGTTACGACCCGAAGTCCAACGCCTGGCGCTTCATGAAGCCGATGCCAGCGGTGCGTCTCTACTTCTCCGCGGTGCTGGCCCGTGATGGGAAGATCTACGTCTTCGGCGGCCGCGACGCCGTGTACCCGAAGCGGGGGACGCCTTTCTTTGCCACTACCTGGATGTTCGATCCCGACCGAAACACTTGGGTACAGCGAAGGCCGATGCCCGAGCCGCGGCAGGGATTCAGCGGGGCGCTGGGAGCCGACGGCCACATCTGGTTGTCCGGCGGTGACGCCTATGCAGGCGGCCCGGCTTCACCCAAGGTGTTCATCTACGACCCGGAACGCGACGCGTGGGAGGAGGGGCCGGAGATGATGCTTCCGAGGTCTGGGCACGCCATGGCGGCGACCCCGGACGGGAAGATCTATGCCATCGGCGGTTCCGACGTGGATGCCTATAAAAGGGATCCGTTGCTGAAGGAACACGTCCGTCCTTTCATGAGCAGCGGGGAATGGGAAACCTATCGGGGCAAGGCGCAGGAAACGGTCGAAGTGCTCGACGTGCTCAAATGGAGAAGATCAAAGGGTAATTGAAAGCGCCCAAGGCTATGGATGAGAAAGACCAACTGGAGAAGGCGACGGGGCGGATCTCGATCCTTCCTTCTTCCCGGCACGGTCCAGCGCTCCACGATCTTTCCTGGAATGAGGCCCGCCTTGATCCTTATCTTTTTTTAACGTGCGGCGACTGATGCCTGACGTCCCGAGCTTCTTGCTGGTATAATAGTAGCAGGAGAGTGCGTCATGATCGAACAAAAATATCACCTTACCCAGGGCGACGCCAAGACGATCGAGAAAGTCGTCATGGACGAGAACCTGCACTACATGCACATGATCTTGAACAAGGGGGAGGGGCTGCCCGAACACTTCTCCAACTCCAACGTCTACATGGCCGTCCTGCGCGGCACCCTCACCATCGGCCTGGGCGACCAGGAAGACCACGTCTATCCCAAGGGCAGCCTGCTCAAGATCCCCTTTAATGTCAAGATGAATGTCCGCAACTTGAACGACGAGGTTCTGGAACTGACGGTCGTCAAGGCTCCAGCGCCAAAGGGAACTTAGAAGGTAAAAGGTAAAAGGTAAAAGGAAAAAGGGAAGAGAAAGCCCTAAAAACATTCGATTGAAAAGACTTGCCTCTTATCCCTTTTAGGTCGGTTTTCTTACTTTTACCTTTTTACTTTTTGATTTTTTATTTCGTGGTGAAAGCCTCGGCGCCCAGGAAATAAGTTGCCAATTATCAATCACTAGGATTCGTTCGTTTTATTGCTGTTCCTAACACAAACACAAACACTAACACATGTTACGCCAAGTTCGCTTATTTCAGTGAGTCTATAATCTGCTTCGCCGTGGCCGCGTCCTTGTGCTGCGGGTCGAGCTCCAGGAACTTCTGCAGCCACTGCCTGGCGCCGGCCATGTCGCCCTGGCCGAGGAGGACCAGACCGAGCTGGTAGCAGGCGTCGGCGTGGGCCGGGTCAACGGCCAGCACCTTCTCCAGCGCGGCCCGGGCGCCGGCGTTGTCGCCCAGGTTAACCAGGCAGACGGCGTAGTTGTACAAGGAGTCGGCGTCGTTGGCGGCGATGACCAGCGCTTTCTTGTAGTTTTCGGCCGCCTTGGCGTAGTCGCCTTTGCGCGCCTGCAGCTTGCCCAGGCTGGACAACGCCAGGGCGAAGTCGGGCTTCAGCTCGGCGGCCTTGGCGTAGTCGGCGAGCGCGCCGGCGGCGTCGCCGCTCTTCTCGCGGCCGTAGCCGCGGTAGTAGTGGAGCATGGGGCTGGCCGGGTCCTGGGCCAGCGCCTCGCCCGCGCGGGCGGCCGCGCCGGCGAAGTCCCCGGCGTTGACCAGCCCGACGACGGCGCGCAGCCGGTCGCCGGCGCCGGTGTCCTGCACCGGCATGGGCTCGAGCTTGGCCGAGATGTCGAGCTCGTCGCCGATGGTGAGGCGCAGGCTGGAGCGGGCCGGGAAGTAGCCCTCCTTTTCGAACTCCACGTCGTAGCTGCCGGTGGGGATGCCGTTCTTGTAGACATAGCCGGCCTCGTCGGTGGCCAGCTCGATGCGGCTGGAGCGCGTGCGCGCCGAGACCAGGGCGATGCGCACGCCGGCGATGGGCTGGCCGGTCTTCATGTCGCTGATGGTCCCTTTGACCGCGTTCATGACCGCCCCGGGCGCGGCCTGGGCCGCCCCGAGGAGCGCGGCCGCCAGCAGGATGATGATCGTTCGCTTCATGGTTCACCTCATGGTTGGACGGCGGCCTCGAGCCGGACTGCCCGCTCGTGGTACTGGCGGGCCCGGGCCGGGTCGCCGAGCACGGTCCAGGCGGCGGCCAGCAGGTGGTTGACCGCCGCCGTGTCGCCGTAGCGCCGCAGCCGTTCCAGGAAGGCGGCGGCCTTGTCGTATTGCTTCAGTTCGATGGCCGAGTTGGCCAGCAGGGTCAGCTCGGCGTAGGTGCGCCGGTCGTCGTTGCCGGCGAGCAGCTCGAGCACGCGGGCGAAGTCGCCGCCGCGGTAGCAGGCCATGGCCAGCAGCGAGGTCATGGCCGGCGTGCGCGCGGCAGCCGGGACCGCCTCCAGCCGCTCCCGCGCCTCGGCGGGCCGGCCCAGGTTCAGGAGCTGCTCGGCCAGGATGGCCTGGTAGGACGGCCGCGCCGCCTCGTCGTCGCTGCGCTCGTGGGAGAAGGGGCGCTTCAGCTCCATGTAGCCGGGCATGACATGGATCGTCCGCCGGGCGACCTCGCGGCCCCCGTCGCGCGCCACCAGCGAATAGCTGCCGTCGGCGACGGCGGCCAGGTCGCCGGCGAACCATCCGCCGCCCGCGCCGTCGTCCAGGGCGGGAAGGGCCAGGACCTCATTCCCCGCTGCGTCGACCAGGGACGCCGACGGCCTGGCGGCGCCGCAAACGAGCGCGACCAGGCGGTCGCCCCGGTTGAACAGGAAGCGCGGGTCGGAAAGCAGGACGCGGCCGCCGCTGGCGAAGGGGAGGAAGCGGCCATGGGCCGGCGCCTGCCGGAAGCCGGCCAGCAGCCCGGCGGCCTGCGGGCCGGCGTCGAGGTCGCGGGACACGGAGAAGAAGTCGCCGTTGTCGCGGTTGATCAGGGTGGCCTGGACGCGGTAGCGGCCGGGGACGAGCGGGCAGAAGTCGCGGAACACGATCTTCTTCCCGTCGATCTCGCGCCGCCGCTCCGCGGTCACGTCGAGGCGCGTCGCCTTCTCGGCGCGGAAGACGGCGCGCCGCCCGGCGGCGTCCTCGACGGTGAGGTAGACGGTGATCTCGGCCAGGAAGGACTGCTCGGATTTTTTGCGGAACGCGATGGCGTCAGGGAGCATGGCCCAGCTGACGAACCAGACCCCGTCCTGCTCGTGGGCGGCGATGTCGCCCCAGCCCAGCACGCGGCGCGACGAGTCGCTGACGCGGACGGCGCCGCCGCCGGCGGCGAAGTCGCGCAGGTAGCCGTCGGACACGTCGCGCTCGGGCAGCTCCTGCACGCGGGCCATGACCGTCGAGGAGGTGGAGGCGCTGGCCGGCTCGTTGGCGTTGCCCTCGCCGGGGATGAGGGAGAGCGAGGCGTCGGCCAGCTCCGGCGAGACCGAGCGCAGCAACTGGTAGGCGGCCAGCGGCCGCGCGTGGCGGGCGGCGGCGGTGGGCGTCAGCAGGTCGGCGGCCGTCTGCATGCCGGGGTAGAACTGGCGGAAGTCGCCTGTGTCGCGTGGCCGGTAGAAGAGGAAGTTCAGGAAGGGCGGCAGGCCGCGGCGCGACAGCCCGGAGTAGCCCCACACCTCGCACTCGACCAGGTCCTGCTCGCCGGAGTAGCGGTTCAGCGTGGACGGCTTGCCCAGCAGCAGGAAGACGCGGCCGCGGTCGGTGTGGGCGCCGCCGTAGGCCTCGCGCGCGACGGCCAGGCTGCGCTCGTACCCCTTTTGGAACTCGTTGCCCGGCGTGGCCGGGTCGGGGTCGCGCGCCCGCCAGAACGCCTCGCGGAAGCGCGCCCGGTCCTCCTCGGTGCGGAACAGGGCGAAGGCCTCGCGCTCGGCGCGGGTCATGATCGGCCGCACGTCGGCCAGCCAGGCCCGCCAGGCGGCGGGGATGCGCTCGGCCGCCGGCAGCAGGGCGCCGGCCAGCAGCAAGGCGCAGGCGATGCGCGCGCGTCGGCTCATGGGACCATTATAGCAGATGCGGCTAGCCTGCTGTTCAAAATATCTCCTTATTCCTCACGCAAATCCGTGCAAAGGCTTGGAAGAGCGTGGACGAGAAAACTGCCAGAAGGGCAAGGGGTGGAACAAAATTCCAAGCACCAAGCAATGAAGAACGTGTTTGTGCTAGTGATCGTGTTGGGAACAGCACGAAATGAGATCTATTCATGAAACGGAGCAATTGTTTCGGCCATGGAAGCATAAGCAATCGGCCGTCAGAAGTTGGCAACAATAATGTTGTTTTTGTCTCAAGATCTTATGGATATCGATCGAGTGCATTTCACTAACACTATCACTATCACTTTCTTTGGTTTTGGCCATTCGGGGAGCTGGAAAGGGGAGGGGAAGCGGTCCCCCTCCCCGCGGTCCTCAGGCGATCAGAAATAGAGGCGCAGCCCGACGCGGAACACGCGCGGGTTGACCAGGCTGTTGACGGTGCCGTAGGGGTCGGAGATGTTCAGCGTGGAGCTGACGCCGGTGACGGTGCTGGCGTTGAAGATGTTGAAGGCGGAGGCCATGATGCCCAGCTTCAGCCGGCCGGCCAGGGTGAAGATCTTCTCCAGCTGCACGTCGAGGTTGTGCTGGTCGGGCAGGCGCTTGGAGCCCATGACGCTGGGCATGATGTCGTGCTCGCCGCCCTCGGGATCGGGCATGAAGACCTTGACGTAGTCGCTGTAGGTCAGGCCGGAGAGGAAGGAGTAGTAGACGGAGAGGTTGATGTCCCAGGGCAGGACCACGGTGCCCTGCACCTTGACCTGGTGCGGGATGTCGTGGGTCGGCTTGCCGTCGATGTTGGTCTGGTAGTTGGGGTTGGTGAAGATCTTCGACGCGGCCACGCCGTTGGAGTAGTCGCCGCTGTAGTAGGTGTCGTAGGTGCCCGTGGTCTTGCTGTACACGTAGGAGAGCAGCAGCTGCCAGCGGTTGGAGAAGCGCTTGTTCACCTGGAGCTCGACAGCGTTGTACTTGCGGTAGGGGGTGAAGCCCACGATCGGGTACTTGCCCTTCTTGGGGTTGGTGAGCACGTAGCGGTTCTCGCCGGGGTTGAGCTGGACGTAGTAGGGGATGTTGAACGTCGCCCCGCTGTCGGGGTCGGTGTAGGTGTCGGCCACCTTCTCGAACACGCCGGTGGTGTTGACGCGGTCGATGAAGTTCTCGAAGTCGCGGTAGATGTAGGTGACGCCGACCGACAGGTCCTTCATGATCTCGCGCTCGACGCCCACCGTGAACTGGTCGACGTAGGGCATGGAGATGTCGGGGTCCATCGCGTACTTATTGGGGTCCCAGACGTCGCGCCAGTTCTCGTCGTAGGCCTGGGTGTCGGGGTTATAGGAGTAGGAGATGTAGTCCGAGATCGGCGCCAGCTTGATGTAGTAGGAGGAGATGATGTTCTCGAACATGCGGCCGTAGTGCGCCTTGACGCTGGTGGAGTGGTCGGGGAAGACGTCCCAGGTGATGCCGATGCGCGGCGCGATGGCCGTCTTGGGGCTGAAGACCGTGCCCTGGCCCTTCAGCCGGCCGCGGTAGGTGTTGAAGCGCACGCCGGGGTTGATCTTCAGCCGCGGGGTGACGGCCCAGGAGTCCTGCACGTAGGCGGACACGCGCACGTTGGTGGCCGAGGTGTCGTAGCCCTCGTAGCCTACGGCCGCATAGGGCTCGCCGTCGTAGAAGGCGTAGTAGATGCCGTTGGTGTAGCCGTACTCGGTGCGCGTGGGGTTGACCTCGGCGTCGATGCCGAACTTGAAGTCGTGCGAGCCGGCGATGAACTTGTCGGCGTGGTGCGAGACGGAGGCGGTGCCCGAGTAGCGCTCGCGGTAGGCGTGGTAGTACCAGGTGGAGTTGACCGAGTTCATGCCGGTGGCCCAGTCGGTGACGCCGCTAAGGTCGTAGCCGCTGGTGGGCATGAGCTTGTAGTAGGAGAGGAAGCCGCCGATCTTGGTCTCCAGGAAGGTCTGGTTGCTGAACACGTGCAGGTAGTTCAGGTTGAAGCAGGTCTCGGGCGAGCGCTGGTGCAGGGTGGCCTCGGGCGGCGTGTAGCGGTTGGCGCCGCGGTTGCTGCCGGTGTAGAGGTCGCCCTCCAGGAAGCCCTGCAGGCTGTTCTTCTCGTTGGGCTGCCAGGTCAGCTTGACGAAGCCGCGCGGCTGGTCATACTTGATGGTCTGGTCGTACTCCTCCCAGCCGGAGGGCGTGCGGTCGCTGCGGTAGAACTGGCCGGCGGCGAAGAACCACAGCTTGTCGCGGGAGATGGGCCCGCCCAGCGAGACGTGGATGTTCTTGAAGGCCGACTTGGGCGAGGAGAGGGCCGGGTCGTCGGAGTTCTTGCCGTTCCAGGAGTCGGGCTGGATGAAGGAGTCCACCATGCCCTCGTACTGGTTGCCGCCCGACTTGGTGATGGTGTTGAAGACGGCGCCGGTGAAGCCGTCGTACTCGGCCGGGGCGCCGATGCCCATCACCTTGGCCTCCTCCACCGTGCCGTAGTCCAGGAAGACGTAGGCGGTGTGCAGCTCGGGGTCGGAGACGTCGACGCCGTCGATCTGGTACTGCACGCCGTTGTCGGAGGCGCCGAAGGCCGAGTCCAGCACCACGCCCGGCGCCAGGTTGACGACGCCCGAGGTGAACTGGGTGTTGGGGATGTTCTGCAGGATCTCGTTGGACAGCGAGGCCACGGCGGTCTGCGAGTCCTTGACGTCGACCATGGGCAGCACGCCGGCGACGGTGACCTTCTCCTCGATCTTGCCCAGCTGCATGCGGAAGTCGATGGTCAGCGTGGTGCCGACCGTCAGGCGGACGCCCTCGCGGCGCGCCGTCTGGAAGCCCTCCAGCGCGGCCTCCAGGGTGTAGACGCCCGGCAGCAGCGCCGGCAGCCGGTAGCGGCCGTCGGTGTCGGTCATGGCCGTGCGCCGCGCGCCGGCGCCGGTGGTGTTGATGGCCGTCACCTGCACGTTCGGCAGCGGGTTGTCCTCCTCGACGACGATCCGGCCCTCGAACGCCCCGTTCTCCTTGGACTGCGCGTAGGCCGCGGGGGCCAGCAGCGCCAGGCAGAGGGCGACCAGCAGGATCGTTCTGCGATGTGATTTCATGTTCCCCTCC
>Ga0209507_1000248_pt1 | contig 69018 bp, 51 predicted proteins | sample AD_UKC028_MetaG_FD_184414 | JGI IMG/M metagenome (GOLD analysis project Ga0209507, IMG submission 184414) | Active sludge microbial communities of municipal wastewater-treating anaerobic digesters from USA - AD_UKC028_MetaG (SPAdes) (version 2) | ecosystem: Engineered > Bioreactor > Anaerobic >...
AGCACAAAATGAGACGATGGCCCAACAAACCGGATGCACCGAACGCCGGGATCGCGCCTCGGTTGACAATCGGACATCATTGGCCCGGCGTCGGTGATCCGGGACGTTAGCCCGTGACGTCGCGGGCCAGTCGAACACGCACAAGCAATCGGAGACCACTCCATAAAAACAAAAGTCAGAACTGCAATCGAAATCGCAACAGCAGTCATTGCGTTGGCTCTCATCAGCGTAAGCCACGCCCAACTCAGAGAGCCGCCCCTTCCGGGCACGTATTATTCGGCCAAGGACTTCGATTGGAGTCCGCCGTGGCCGTTTAATCCGCATCCCGAATTGGAGGCCGCCGAAATTGCGCCGGGCATTTTCGTCTTTGACGACACCGCCGTCCCGGACACGCCTGAACAACTTGCGGCGCGAGCCGCGCACCAAGCCGCCGTTGAACACGCCAAAACCATCGCCGCGAATCCGGCGTTGGCCGAAGCGGAACGCGCGGCGCGTCAGGCGGGACAGGAAGCCGCGTGGGCCAAGAACCGTCAGCGGTTCCTGCCCACGCTCCACCAGCCCCTCATTTATCGCGACGGTTCTCCGGCCACGATGCCCGGCTTGGTGGGAGGCCATCGCTTGCTCGTCGCCGAGACGCTGCCGCAAAAGCAGGCGGAGGCAGCGGCCAAGCGCCAACGCGCGGAGCAGTGGGCCAAGCAAACCGGCAACCCGGAAATTGTCCCGCTCGAAGACGGACGCGCCGCCTATCTGGAGATGGTCGAGGATGGTCTGCCCGTTTACAAAGGCAGCTTCAACCTCAACGCGGCGCGGACGATTTCAACCGACCGCGTGCGGCCCGGCGGTAGCACCGGACTGAACCTCACCGGAACGAACACCTTCTTTGGCATGTGGGATGAGGGCGCGGTGCGCACGACGCACACGGAGTTTGGTGGGCGCGTCACGCCGATGGATAGTGTGACAAACGTGAATTTTCACGCGACTGGCGTGGCAGGCACATTGGCAGCGGCGGGCGTGTTCATCGTGACGCTTCAACAAGGCACCAACCTCATCTTTATCACGAATGCCATGCGCGGCATGTCCTACCAGGCGAATCTGCTGGCTTGGGATTTCAACGATGATACGACAAAGATGCGTGGCGCTGTTGTCACGAAGCGCCATTGAGTTGTCCAACCATTCTTACGGGTTGCTGAACGGCTGGCAGCAGTTGAGCACGAATCTTTGGCGCTGGTGGGGCTTCCCCTTCATCAACTCCAACCAAGATACGAAGTTTGGGCAATACAACTCCCTCACACGCGAGTTTGACAGCATCACCTCCGACAATCCGTATTACCTGACGGTTTGGGCGGCGGGCAACGACCAGAACGAAGGACCGACCAATCAGCCGGTGACACACATCACCTGGGGAATCGTCAGCAACCAGGTCGTGGAAGTTACGGTGTCGAATGTCACACGCACGGTCGATGGCGACGCCGGGGGCTTTGATACCATATCCCCGCAGGCGTCCGCCAAGAACATCCTGACAGTCGGGTGCGGTCTTTCCCATCTCCGGCGGTTACACGGGAGTCTCGCAGGTCGTGTTGGCCCCCTTCAGTTCGTGCGGCCCCACCGACGACGGGCGCATCAAACCCGACGTTGTGGCCGATGGCATCAGTCTCATCACGATCGACGACGACGCCGACAATGACGTTCAGTTTCAATCAGGGACCAGTTTTTCTGCGCCCGGCGTTACCGGTTCGCTCAATCTTCTCCGCCAGCTATTCGAGCAGTTGTATCCAGACGCGCCCGCACTCCGTGCTTCGACTTGGAAGGCGCTCCTCATCCACACGGCGGACAAAGCCGGCCCCAACCCCGGACCTGACTACCGCTTTGGCTGGGGTTTGATGAACACCCGCCGGGCCGCTGAACTGCTCGGCCAGAACGCCACCAACGGCTGGAAGGCGTTTGTCAAGCAGGCGCTGCTGCAGCCCGGCGATTCCATTGAGTTCACAGTCACGGCTGCGGGCGACACGAACGCGCTGCGCATCAGCCACGCCTGGACGGATGCTCCCGGTGTGGCCGACAGTATTTTCTTGTTGGACTCGATCACCAACAAGCTCGTCAACGACTTGGACATTCGCATCATCAGTCCGTCCGGCGTCACGAATTTCCCGTACGTCCTGGACCCGGCGGCGCGCACCAATGCGGCGACCCGCGCCGACAACACGCGGGACAACGTGGAGCAGGTGGTTATCACGAATGCCGTGGAGACCAATTACCTTGTGCGCATCACGCACAAGGCCAGCCTCACCAACGGGCAGCCGCAGTGGGATTCCATCGTGCTGGACGGCATCGTGCCGCAGGCCAAGCCCCCGCTGGTCATCACCGATTTTGCCATCACCGGGACGAATACTTTGGCCTTGAGTTGGGATGCCGTCGTCGGCCAGAACTACCAAGTCCAATACCGAAGCAACATCGAAGGGCCGGGCTGGACCAGCAGCGGCGGCGTGGTGAACGCCTCCAAGGCTATCGTGAGCGTGGAGTTGCCCTACGACTCACAGCAGCCGCAACGGTTCTTCCAGGTAAGTGAGGTGCCATGAAAGGCACGGCGATACGTTGCGACCGGTGGTTCACACTGCTCTTGGCGGTGCTGGCTTGCGCCAGCACCGCCAACGGTCAGGGCACCATTCTCTATGTGCAACCGCCCACACCGCTGGGTTATGGTCCAGTGCATCCGAGCACGATTTACCGGGAGTTGGATTTGAACGGCGATGGGGTAGTGGATTTCGCCATAGATTCATTGCTCTTGCAGACGACCGTCCTCACGGCAAACGGGGCCAACCGAATGCTGGCTTTTCCAAACTGGGATGGAGGGACACTCTTGGATCCACTCCAAGCTGGCCTAGCAATCTCACAATCCCCGCCTCTTCCGGACGGCTATTGGGCTAATCGAGCCTCGATTTCAGCTTGCTCAACCATCGGATGCTTGGGGCCTTGGCTTGGGCTGACAGCCTATGCAGGAGTCGAGTTTAGAATCGGGGCCGAGACCCATTATGGCTGGATACGGATTTTCAACTTCGCGGACTTCAACGCCGGGAATGTGCTGGACTGGGCCTACGAGACGCGGCCCAGCACACCCCTTCTGACGGGCGCGGTGCCGGAGCCATCCACTTGGGCGCTGCTGGGTACAGGAACGGGTTTGTTTTGGTGGTATGGACGACGAAAACAAAAGGGCTAACAAGGTCACTGGAGCGAACCGCCGCCCCGCTTCGCAGTTCGAGAGAGCCTTCGGGTCGGTTCTTAAAAATAAGGCTCAAATCAGCTTTTCCACCTCAAAACTTCATGGAACTTCCGTCCCAGGAGCCCGGACCTCGATCCAGGAAGTCACCAACCGTGACGAGCCCATCCCCATTGTCGAATCTCGCCACTTCCATCAGACGCCGGAACTCGTCCCAGCAGCTGTGAATGTCGCCGACCACGATGATGCTCCGGAAAAAGCCGTTGAGTTGTCTGTACGGAACCGTCATTGGCCTCATCAGTTCATCGTATTCATTGCAGTTGCAGCACATCCTTGACGCTCTTCAGAATCGCGTTGGCTTTCTGGGCGGTCTCCGCCGAGGGCATCGTCTTGCCATCTCCCATCTCGATGCGTATCTGGAAGCGGATGGGAACGTTGGCCTTGGTCTTGACCTCGAGCAGCTTGGACATGATGTCGCCCAGGTCCTGGACCTGCGACGGTTCCAGTTCGGCCACGGCCACAAGCGTCTTGGGCGGTGTCCCACCCCCTCCGCCCGCTCCGCCAGAGCCGCCTCCTGCTCCGGCGAAGGCAACCTTGAACTTCACGAACTGCGCGGACGGGAAGTCGCATGGCCACGTCTGCGATCCGGCATCCAGTTCCAGAGAACGCAATGGGGTCGCATCTAAAATATTGACATTTAGGTTTTCATCTCCGTCGCGAGCCCTGGCCGCTCGCCGCAACAGGATCTGACGCCGAGCGGTCGCGCCGCGCATTCGGTTTCATCCCCATCCGTCTCATATGTCAAATATTTAGATGCGACCCCACTGGCTTCCTGCCGGACGCAGGCGATCTGGATGAGGCTCAGGCCCAGGCCGGAGGCGCGGTCGTTCTTGCCCACGAGCTTGAGCATGAGGTTGTTTCTGCCTTCGGCTAAATCGATGCGCCCGAGCAGCAACCGGCCGCTCTTGGACGGCTTGGCGGCATAGAGGTCGACCGGATCGCCGGCCGGGCTCTCGTTCTGGAACAGCTGGACCACGGCCTGATCGGGCCCCTGAACGGCCTCGATGTAGATCGAGTAGGCGCCGGCCGACGGGACCTCGACCGTCGGCGACAGGAAGTGCGGGCCAAACCAGTCCGAGCCGGCGGCGGCGAGCGAGAGGCTGCGAACTTCCTCGCCGGCGATGGTTTCTTTCTTGCGAGTGAGGCTGGCGCGGTCATACGACCAGGCGTGGATCGGCGTCTGCCACCACATCGGGAACACCACCTCACGCGGGTCGCTGACCGTGCGATCGTCGAGGGGTACGGGCTCCAGGCTGGCCGTCGGGCGGCGCTCCGAGTAGAAGTAGCTCACGCTGCAGTAGTCGGTCGGGATGCTGTTCTTCTCACCGCCATGCTCGATGGTCTGAAGGAGGCTTTCCCGATACGGATAGGCGTCAGCCAGGAAGAGCCGGTAGGCGCCTGTGCGGCCCAGGTGCTTCTGGTAGCCCAGACAGCCGCTCAGCGGGAAGGAGATGCGTTTCTCCCATCGATCGGGCACGTCATACCAGCCGCCGTTGAAGAAATCCTCCGATCCCGTCCCGTGGATGGCCAGCTCGCCATCGATGGTCGTCTGGTCGTCGCCTTCGAAATAGAGCGTCTTGCCCGGTTCGAACCCTTGCGATTGCAGGACGACGCCCGCCAGGTGTCCGCGCCCCTGGGTATGGATGAACGTGTAGGGCTCGCCGATCTTGGAGGGGTTCTCGCGGCGCCAGAGCGCGTAGAACTTGCCTTCGTCCGGCGCGCGTCCGATGGCGGTGTGGACCACCTCGCCCCAGAGATCGACCGGCGCGGCTCGTTCGGACACGATCTCGACCGTCGCGCTCTGGTCGAACGGCATGGGGAAATAGCAGTAGTTGGTCTCGCCGGACGTTCCCACCAGCAGAGCGCGCGCGGCCGGCTGCCCCCAGGCGTATCCGAAGAAGTCGCCGAGGGGAACCCACACCGCGGGCGCCTCGCCGTCGCAGGAGATCCGGAGCGACAGATCGCGGGCCTTGCCGGCGATGGCGCTGGCGGGCCCCATTCGCAGGCCAACAATGCGCCCCGGCTCTTTGCGCTCGAAGATCGCCTGGGCTGCGCCGGGCGCCAACGAGATCGCGCGGCGCGAGATGTCCAGCCGCGCGCCGGGCGGCGCCGAGAAGGAGGAGACATCCGATCCAGCGCTGGCCCACAGCATGCCGGCCCGATCGAGCTCGGCCCGCCGCGCGTCCTGTTGCCGGGGGCTGAAGGTCGCGACCGGCGTCGATGGAGCGTATCGCGCGAAATTGATCTGGTAGAACTGGACCTTGGAGGCGCGCAAGCGGACCACGCACGATTTGGCGAACGGGATGGGGACATAGCAGTAGCAGCCGCCGGCCCCGAAACCGACAAGCGGACGGGGAAACCCCGGCTGGCTGCCGAGAAAGAGATCGCGGAACCGGACCTGCAAATGCGCCTCCGCCTCGCCATCGAAGAGGAACTCGAGCGTGTCGTCGGTGGGCGTCGGGGTCCAGATGCGGGTGATCACGCCGGGTCCCGCCAGGTCGGCGAGCACCAGCCCCTGCGGATCTTTTCGGACGAAGGAGAATTTGCCCGAGAAACCGTCATCGTTGCCGCCCGTCCGGTCGTAGCTCGAGACCGATCCGACGTGGACGGAGTCCTTGAAGTGGGGGAGCCGATCGAGCCGGTGGAGGTCCGCGGGGCCGGCCGGCTCGCCGCGTCCGCAAAGGGCTGCGGCCATGAGCCCGCAACCGCCGATCAGAGAGAGGCGCGCAAGATGCATGGGCACCCTCTATCACGCAGCGATTGCGGTCGCCAGCCGGAAATCAGACCTCTAGCGCCCGGAGCAGGCGCGGACCTCGAAGATGCGGGCCGAACTGTCGCCGTGGGTGGCCTGGACCAGGATCCGGAGGCGCCGGGCGTCCACGGCTGCGAACCGGTGGATCCGGCGGCGCTGGAAGTTGTCCTGGACAGAGGCGACCTCGCGCCAGCCCGTGCCATCGTGCAGCTGGACGACATAATCGCGCACGCAGCGGGGCGGCAAGGGAGTGGTGGCGAACCGCTCGCTCATGTCGGTGTCAAAGGTCAGGTAAACGGCGTTGACCGGGGCGGCGCGCCCGAAATCCAGCTCGAGCCATTGGGGCATCGGCTGGGCGGGATCGGACGCCCACTGGTTCATGGTCTTGCCGACCACGCGCGACACGCCGTTGATGGCGTTGGCCGGGCGGTAATCGGTCTCGATGGTGATCGGCGGCTCGAGGAACACGGCGTATTGCTGGCTGCGCACGGGGGTCCACGGGCGGTTCCCGCCCCCGTAAGCGCGGCCGGATTCGGCCGGGGCATGGGTCATCAGCAGCCACTCGATGCCCTTGGCCGGCGGCAGCCAGAACCATACGTAGGGATCATCCACATCGCAGTTGACCGTGAATCGCACCCAGGCCTGTTGCTTCGCCGGCACGCGGGCGGCCGCAGTGGCGAGGTCGCTGGCAGCGGAGAAATCGCCGGGCGCTCCGGCGCCGCGCACATGCAGGGTGAGATCGACGTCTTCGGCCCGGGTCGAGCGCAGGAGCACATTCACGGCGTCGATCCGGCGGCTTGCGCCCCGGGGAAACAGCACGGCGCGGCTCATGGCGAGCTCGTGCGCCTCTCCGGGGATGACATCGCTTTTGCCGAACACGATTCCCGTGGAGACGCTCGAGGCGCGCGCCTTCGCTGTGCGGGCCAGGTCCTGCGGATCCTCGTTTTGCAGTTCGGGGATGTATTGGTCGTGCTTGAGCAAGAGCTGCTGGAGCTGCCGGATGTGGTTCTGGCCGAGCTCGCGAGGCGATACCCCGAGCTCGAGGCAGAGGCGGGCGGCGGCGCCGGCGGCCTGGCCCAGTGTCGCCAGGGTGCCCTGCACACGGACGGATCCCAGCGCAATGTGGGTCACGCTCGCGTCGCGCCCCGCAAAGAACAGATTGGCGATGTTGGTCGAGTAGAGGCAGCGATAGGGGATGGTGTAGATGGGCACGCGCGGGTTGCAGTCAAAAGGCCCGGCCTCGCCGGAGAATATGCCCTGGGGATGGTGGACATCCAGGGGCCAGCCGCCGTAGGAGATGCGATCCGGGAACACGACCGCACCCTGGACATCCTGCTGGCGGAGGATGTAATCGCCCATCAGCCGGCGGGTCTCGCGTTTGGCATTCATGTAGGGGATGAGCGTCAGCACGTGCGACCGCGCCTCCTGGCGGCCTTCCCACCGGTTTTTCAGAAAATCCCAGTAGGCAAAACTGATCCTGACGAGCTCGTCGCGGGCCCGTTCCGGATCCCAGAGGTCGTCGATCTGGCCGGGATGCTCGATCCACCATTCGCCCGTGGTGACGCGTTTGATGGTGCGTCCGAACCGGCCGGCTGGGGGCAGGGGAGGCGCCCAGGGGGGCGCCTGGTAAGGCGCGTCGCCGACGACTGGCCGGGCCTGGAACGAGATCGCGTAATTGCCCATCAGGCAGCCGCTCATGGTGATGGCGTCCGCCCGCGCCGGGGCCAGGTCCTCGCTGAACTCCTCGCGCGATTCGCGTCCCAGGCGAAATTGGGCCCCGGCGAAATACCCGAGCCATCCATCGCCGGTGCAATCGATGAAATAGCGTCCGCTGACCCGGCCCGGGGCGCCATCCAGGGTGCCCACGGTTTTGGCCACGGCGATGGTGTCCGTGCTCTTCATTTCGGCGCCGATCACGCGGCGGTTGTAGAGCACCGTGAGGTTGGGCTCGGCCTCGGCCAGGATCCGGAAGCTCTCGCTCATGCGGGGATGGCCGTGCCGGGCGCGCAGCCGGCCTGCCTCCTCGATGATGCCTCCCTCGCGCGCATTGGGATGCGACACGCTGGCGCCGCAGATGCCCACGCCGAGCTCGTCGCTGGCGTTGCCGCCCAGGACGGGCCGGTCCTGGATCAGCGCCGTTCGGGCGCCGAGCCGGGCGGCCATGATGGCGGCGCTGCAGCCCGCAGCGCCTCCGCCCGCCACCACCACGTCGAAATCGCCTTCGAGCCGCGGCTCGACCGGCATGCCCCGCAGCCGCGCCCGCTCGATCTGGAGCTCCGCCGGGTCTGCGGGCGGCACGTAGTCCAGGCGGGTTGTCAGCAGGATGGCATCGCACCGTCCGAAGTAGCCGGTCACATCATGCAGGGCCACAGAGACCGAGCCCGATCGCAGGGGGAATTCGCCGGCTGATTCCCAGACCCAGTCCGCCGCGGGCGCCGCGCCCAGGATCTTCGGCGATCGGGCTCCGCCGATGGAGACCGTGAACTTTCCGGGGGCATATTCCGGGAGCCAGTTCTTGGCCCGAACCCACACCCGATAGGTGCCGTCGCTGGGGATCTGCAGCGATGTGGCGGCATCCTCGATGGGGCGTCCCACGCCCGCTGCCAGGAGATAGGCGGACCCCATCTGTTGGACGAATTGAGTGTCCAGCCGCCAGCCCCCATAGGCCATGAAATCCTCCGCCTCGAGCCATAGGAAACCGTCCTGGACGACGCGGACGGGCTCGGGCGGTTTGCGAAAGGCGGTGTAGGGGGAGATGGGTTCGGCAGGGGGCTGCGGCGATTCGGCTTCGAGCGGGCAGCTGGCGATTAGCCAAGCGGCTGCCGCGGTGCATACCCAGCGCGATGCGGACATGGTGTTCACGGTGCGATTATAGGGCAGACCGAGCCCGGGCGCCAGGGAAAACGCGGGCTGCATTGTGCGCGGCCGCCGTCCTGCAGGCCCGGTCATCTGACCGGGCGTTTTGGGTTAGAAGCGCTGCGTGATGAAGTTCTGGGTGGCTTCGTGCGACGGCCGGGTGAAGAGGTCGCGGGTGGGCGCGCACTCGACGAGCAGGCCATCGAGGAGAAAGGCGGTGCGATCCGATGCGCGGGCAGCCTGCTGGACGTCGTTGGTAGCGAAGAGAACGGCGCGCCGGGGGGCGATCTCCTGGAGCAGATCCTCGAAGAGAGTCATGGTGAGGTTGTCGAGCCCGAAGCCGGGCTCGTCCAGGAGGAGGGCGATGGGCTGGACGGCCAGCGCGCGGGCCAGGCCGAGCCGGCTGACCACGCCCATGGGCAGATGAGGGCGGACCTCGTCGAGCTGGTCCTTGAGCTGGTCCCAGAGCCGGGTCTCCTTGAGGCTGGCCTCGACGCGCTCGTAGAGCCGGTCGCGCCGGTGCTCGCCGCCCATGCGCAACGCGATGGCCACGTTCTCGAAGACCGAAACAGGCAGGGCCGTCGGGGGCGCGCTCAGGAACACGGCGCGGCGCCGCAGCTCGCGGATGTCGACCTTGGGATCGAAGATGTCCTGGCCATCGAGCAGGATGGTGCCCTGGTGATGGAATTCGCCGGCCTCTTCGGGGAGGCGATTGACGCAGCGGAGCAGGGTGGTCTTGCCGCTGCCGGCCGGGCCGATGATGGCGAGCCGCTGGCCGGCCTCCACCTCGAGGCTCACCTCGCGCAGAACCGGCGTCCGGCCGTACCAGGCGCTGAACCGATCGAACACGATCCGCGGGATCGGCTTCATTTCCGGCGGGTTCATCAGGAGCGGTCTTTCATGGTTATGGGTGGCGGCGGAGGCTTCAGCCGTAGCGCCCCTCGACATACTCGGCGGTCTTGGGATGGCACGGATGGACGAACATGTCCCGGGTGGGGCAGTGCTCGAGCAGCTCGCCCATGAGCATGAACATGCACTCGTGGGTGACCCGGCGCGCCTGCGCCATGTTGTGCGTCACGATCACGATCGTGTATTGGCCGGTCAAGGCCTGCATCAGCTCCTCGACGGCGTGGGTTCCGCGGGCGTCGAGGGCGGAGCAGGGCTCGTCCATGAGGATCACCTCGGGCTTGAGCGGCAGGAGGCGGGCGATGCAGAGCTTCTGCTGCTGCTCGAGCTGGAGGCGCGTGGCCCGGGTGTGCAGGCGGTCCTTCAGGTCGTCCCAGAGGAACACCTCGCGCAGCGCCCGCTCGACCGCCTCGTCCAGGGCCGCCCGGCCCAGCGCCCGCCGCTCCCCGTGGATCCGGAGGCCGAAGACGATGTTCTCGTAGACCGAGATCGGGAGCGGGTTGGGCCGCTGGAAGACCATGCCGACCGACTTGCGCAATTCGATCAGGGAGACGCCGGGATCGTAGATGTTCTGGCCCAGGATCGAGATCTCGCCGGCGGTGGTCACGTTGCCGAACCGCTCGTTGATCCGGTTGAAGCAGCGGAGCAGGGTCGTCTTGCCGCAGCCGGAGGGGCCGATCAATCCGGTGATCCGGCCGTGCGGGATGCGGACGCTGATGCTATTGAGGGCCTGGAAGCTCCCGTACCAGAGGTTGAGGTTCCGGGTCTCGATGCTGATGGCAGGGTTCTGGCTCATCCGAAGAGGCCCTGCACGTAATCGTAGGTTTCACGGCGGGCCGGGCGGTCGGAGAAGACGGCCTCGGTCGGGCCGATCTCGATCAGGTCGCCGTTGAGCAGGAACGCCGTCCGGTCAGCGAGCCGGCGGGCCTGCTGCACCAGGTTGGTCACCATGACCACCGTCATCTCGCTCCGCAGCTCCCTGAGCACGTCCTCGATCCGCGCCGTGGTGATCGGGTCGATGGCAATCGAGAACTCGTCCAGGCAGAGGATCTCGGGCTGGTGGGAAAGGGCGCGGGCGATCGTGAGCCGCTGCTGCTGGCCGCCGGAGAGCTTCGAGCCGAGCGTCCGAAGCCGGTCCTTGACCTCGTCCCAGAGCGCGGCGCGGCGCAGGCAGCGCTCGACCAGGACATCCAGCTCGGCGGTGCCGGTCACGCCGGCCTGCATCGGCGCAAAGGCGACGTTGTCATAGATGCTCAGCGGCAGCCCGACGGGCAGCGGCGCCACCATGCCGATCTTCCGGCGCAGCTCGCAGACGTTGCGGATCGACCGGACGTCGACGCCATCGACCTTGACGGTCCCGCTGACGCGCGCCTCGGGGATGACATCGATCATCCGGTTCATGCAGCGGAGCAGGGAGGTCTTGCCGGACTGGGCGGGCCCGATGATGGCGAGGATCTCGTTGGCCTCGACGTCCAAAGTGATGCCGTGAAGGACCTCCCGGCCGCCGTACGACAGCCGCAGGTCCTGGATCTCGATTCGCTTGGGGGCAGCCATGGGAGTCACCATTTCTTGTGCGAACGCAGATAGACGCGGAGCACGATCGAGACGGCGTTCACCAGGAGCACCAGCGCGAGCAGCACGACCGCGATGGCGTAGGGCAGGGACGGCGCGGCGCCGCTGGCCTGGGTGGCGATGTAATACAGGTGCATCGACAGCGCCATGCATTGCTCGGTGGGCGCGTAGAGGAAGAACCCGCCTCCGTCGAAGGCCTTGTAGATGGTCACCCCGGTAAGCATGATGGGGGCGGTCTCGCCGGCCGTGCGCGACACCTGGAGGATGACGCCGGTGAGGATGCCGCTGATCGAGTTGGGGAGCACGACGCCGCGGATCGTCTGCCACCGGCTGGCGCCGACGTTCCAGCACGCCTCGCGGAAGGCCATCGGGACGGCCGCCAGCGCCTCCTTCGTGCTGGCGATGATGACCGGCAGCGTCATGATCGCCAGCGTGAGCGACGCCGAGATGATCGACCGGCCGAAATGGAGCGCATAGACGAAGGCGCCCACCCCGAAAAGCCCGTGCACGATGCTGGGCACCCCCGCGAGATTGACCACCGCCAGGTTCACCGTCCGCGTGAACCAGTTGTCCCGGGCATACTCGTTCAGATAGACCGCGGCGAGCACGCCGATCGGAGCAGATACGCAGAGCGAAAACACCACCAGATAGACCGTCCCGACCAGCGCCGACCAGATCCCTCCCCGCACGCCGCCGCCCCGCGGATTAGTGACCAGGAACTCCCAGGAGAGCGACGGCCAGGCTTTGACCACGAGATAGGCGATGATCGCCACCAGGGGGACGATCAGCGCCGCCGCCATGAAGCCGAAAAACCACTGGGCCGCCCGCTCGGCGAGCTGCTTGCGGCGCACGCGCGCGGTAGCCTGGAACATCGGCGGGTGGCTTCCGGTCGGGCTCATGGGCGTTCGGTGCCAGAGGGGCTTCGGGTATCCATCCTATTTTCTCCGGATGCCTTTGACAACCAGGTCGGCCGTCAGATTGACGATGAACGTGATCAGGAACAGCAGCAGGCCGATCAGGAAAAGGACCTGGTAATGCTCGGAACCCTGCGAGGTCTCGCCCAGCTCGGCGGCGATGGTCGCCGTGAGCGTCCGGATGGGATCGAAGAGGCTGTGCGGGATGCGGATGGAATGTCCGGTGGCCATGAGGACCGCCATGGTCTCGCCGATCGCGCGCCCGACGCCGAGCAGCACGGCCGCCAGGAGCCCGTTCTTAGCCGCCGGCAGCAACACGCGGTACACGACCTGCCACCGCGTCGCCCCCAGCGCCACCGCCGCCTCCCGATACGTGTCCGGCACCGCCTTGAGGGCGTCCTCGCCGATGCTCACGATGATCGGCACGCTCATCAGCGCCAGCAGCAGCGCCCCGTTGAACAGGTTCACCCCGATCGGCACATGGAAGACCTGGATCAGCAGCGGGCTCACCACGCTCAGCCCGATGAATCCCCACACGACCGACGGGATCGCCGCCAGGAGCTCGATGGTGATCTTGAGCCCTTCCTTGGCGCGCGGACCGCAGAACTCCGACAGGAATATCGCTGCCCCCACCCCGAAAGGCACCGCGATCGCCATCGCCAGCACCGTCACGCTCACCGAACCCACAATCAAAGCCCCGACCCCATACCGCGGATTCGTCTGCGAAGTCGGGATCCATTGGTCGCTGAAGAGAAATTCGCGCAGATCGATCTTTGCCAGAAAGGGGGCGCCCTCGCGGAACACGAAGAAGAAGATGCCGAACACGAACACGATGGCGCTGATGCCGCAGAGGCGGATGGCCAGCTCGATCAGCTTCTCGCTCCATGCCCGGAGCTGCTTGCGGCTCAGCCTCATGGCGATAGGCTCGCGGTCTCTCTCGATCGCCGGCGCCGCGCGGCCGGCATGCTGGCGCAGGGCGCCTGTCGCTTGCCGATCTTGATCAAGGCGGCCGGGGGGTTGCGCAGGATCATGGTGTGTCCGGGTTGCGGCTGGATCCGCCGCGCTCACTGCATTTTCAGCGGCACGTAACCGGTATGCTCGAGGATCTTCTGGCCGGCATCGGACATGACCCAGTCGATGTACTGCTTGACCAGCGGGCGGGGGTCCCCGGCTGTGTAGAGAAAGAGAGGTCTGGAGATGGGGTAGCTCTTGTCCAGCACCGCCTGGATGCTCGGCGCAACGGCTGGATCGCCCTTCTTGCGCGCGACTTTTAGAACCTTGACCTCGGGCGTTGCGTAGCCCATGCCGCTATAGCCGATCGCATTGGGCGTCTTGGCAATCAGCCCAATCACGTCTTTGGATCCGTTCATGTCCAGGGAGCCGAGCTTGAACTCGCGATCCTTGCCCACGACCGCCTCCTTGAAATATTGGTAGGTGCCGGAGTTGTTCTGGCGGCTGACCCGGATGATCTCGTCCCCCTTGGCGCCGGGGATCGAGACGCTCAGGTCCGACCATCGCTGGATGCGGCCATCGGCCCGGTAGATCTCCGCCAGCTCCTCGAGGGAAATCTCATTGAGCGGATTGGCCCGGTGCACGAAGATCGATAAGGCGTCGTATCCGACCGTATATTCCTTGGCTTCGGTTCCGGTCTTGGCGCGGAGCTCTTCGTTCTCCTTGGGCTCGAAATGGCGGCTGCAGTTGGCGAGGTCGCAGCTCCCGTTGATCAGCCCGGCAATCCCCAGACCGGTGCCCCCGCCCGATACCTCGACGGAGACCGCGCTCTCCACCTTCGAGTACTCCTCCGCCCACGCCGCCGCCAGGTTCACCATCGTGTCCGAGCCCGTGTTTTGAATCACTGTCTTCCGCGTTGAAGAGCTCGTGCCCGTGTCAGGCTGGCAGCCAGCCAGGCCCAGGGCCAGAACTGTCAGCGCCAGCGTTTGAATAGCCCGCGAGCCGGCCGCCTCCGCCCGGCCTCCGGGCACCGTCTTGATCCTCGAGTGTTGGTTTTGCATCGGGATCCAGTCTCGCCGACGTTTGTGTCGGCTCGGTGACCGGCATGTTACGGTTGTGCAACGTTTTCCCGATGTCTCCCTCCCGCTGGAGCCCGGCGGACGCGCGCGTTGTTTTTCGTAATCGGCACCTTCCCGTCACCGGATTGTAACCTGGCTCCGGCACTGTAAGCCTGAATCGCTGGCGCCTTCCGGCTCGATAGGAGGCGCCGAAAAGCACATTGTCAAAACCGCGTTGGCGAAATAGGGTGGAGACACAGACAACCGACGAACATGAACCGTCCGGCGCACGCCCCCGGCATACCGCTTCCTCCATGCAACGACATTTCGATCAAGACCTCGCTCAGCTTCGGGAAAAGCTCCTGACGATGGCCAGCCTGGCGGAGAACGACGTCGTGGATGCGGTCAAGGCGCTGACCGATCGCAACGACGATCTCGCCCTCGAGGTCCGAAGCCGGGACGATGTGCTCGACCGTTTCGAGATCGAGCTGGACGAGCTGTGCATCAACCTGCTGGCCTTGAAGGCGCCGATCGCCTCCGACCTCCGGCTTGTGACCGTAGCCATGAAGGTCACCCAGAACCTCGAGCGGGTCGGCGACGAAGCCGACAAGATCGCCAAACGCGCCCTCGAGCTCAACCGCGTCGATCCGATCAAGCCCCTGCTCGACATCCCCCGGATGGCCGGCCTGGCCGAGCAGATGCTCCGCGACGCCCTGGACTCGTTTGTCAAGGGAGACACCGCCCGTGCGCGTGCGACCATCGAGCGCGATGCCGAGGTCGATGCCCTCAACAAGCAGGTGCATCGGGAGCTGGTCAGCTACATGATCGAGGATTCCTCGACGATCACGCGGTGCCTTCACCTGATGGTGGTGGCCAAGAGCCTCGAGCGAATTGCCGACCACGCCACCAACATCGCCGAGGAAGTCGTCTTCCTCTACGAAGGCCATGACATCCGGCATGGGCCCAAATCCCCCGCCGCCAAGTCCGCTTCCCCCATGGCCGGATCATGAAACCGAAAGTCCTGGTTGTGGACGATGAGCCCGACGTCATCGAGCTCCTCGAGTTCAACCTGCGGCAGGCGGGCTTCGAGGTCATCGCCGCCGAGAGCGGCCCCGAGGCGCTGGACAAGGTCCGCACCCGATCGCCGGACGCCCTCGTGCTGGACCTCATGCTCCCCGAAATCGACGGGCTCGAGATCTGCAAGCGGCTGCGGCGCGATCCCGCCACCGCCCGGCTGCCGATCCTGATGCTGACCGCCCGGGCGGCGGAGGTGGACCGGATCCTGGGGCTGGAGATGGGCGCGGACGATTACCTGGCCAAGCCGTTCAGCCCGCGCGAGCTGGTGTTGCGCGTCAAGAAGCTGCTGCAACGGCCCGCGCCGCCGGCAGGCGCGCCCAGCCGTTTCCAGGCTGGCGACCTGGTCCTGGACGTCGCCCGGCACACGGTAACCGTGCGCGGCCGGCCGGTGGAGCTCACCGCGACGGAGTTCAACCTCCTGGCCCTGCTCATGGAACGGCGCGGCCGCGTGCAATCCCGCGATCATCTCCTCCAGGTGGTCTGGGGGTATGATCAACTGATCGACACCCGCACCGTGGACACCCATATGCGCCGGCTGCGCGAGAAGCTGGGAAGCGCGGCTGCCTACCTCGAGACCGTGCGCAAGTTCGGCTACCGTTTCGCCGAAAATGACTAGCCGCCGAGCCGCGCCCGGGCGATCCCCCCTCCCTCTGTGTTCTGGCCCATCCTGACATTTCTAGCGCTGGCTGGCGGCCTGGGGATCGCCTGGATCGCATGGTGCCAGGCTCGCCGGTCCCAATGGGAGCTGACCCGGCTCCGGGCCGAGCTGAGCGACCTGCGCTCCGATCGCGAGCAGGCCGACCACGAAGGGCGCGCCCAGCAGAAGGCGCTCCTGGACGGCATGGCCGAGGGTATCCTGGTCCTGGACGCTCAGCAGCGCGTCCGGCTCGTCAACCGGGTTCTCCGGGAATGGTTCGAGCTGGGGCCGGACACCCAGGGGAAGACCCCCATGGAGATCCTGCGCCGCCACGAGCTGGGCGACATGATCAGCAACGCCGCCTCCCAGGGGGCGGCGCAGGAGATCGAGCTCGAAATCCAGGGGGCGGCGCCCCGGGTCCTGCAGGTCAACGCCTGCGTTTATTGCGGCGCCCAGGGAGATCGCCAGGGCACCGTCGTCGTCTTCCATGATGTCACGCGGCTCAAGCGGCTCGAGAACCTGCGCCAGGAGTTCGTCGCCAACGTCAGCCATGAGCTCCGAACCCCGCTCTCGCTCATCGCCGGATGTGTCGAGACCCTCATCCACGGCGCCCAGCAGGATCCCGTCGCCGCCGACCGGTTCCTCCGGATGATCCAGAAGCACACCGAACGGCTCACGTTTCTGATCGAAGATATCCTCACGCTCTCGCAGCTCGAATCCGGCCGAACGCTGTTCCATCACCAGGCGATCGAACTGCGCGGGGCTGCGGACCGTCTGCTGGAGGATTTCCGGCTCCGCAGCGATGCCCGGCTGATCGAGTTCCAGAACGCCGTCCCTGCCGGCCTGCGCGCGCGCGCGGACGCCCAGCGCTTCTCGCAAGTCCTGATCAACCTCCTCGACAACGCCATCAAGTACGGCAGGCCGGACGGCCGGATCGAGGTGGGCGCCCGCCGGGCCGGGCCGCAATGGATCGAGCTGTGGGTCAAGGACAACGGCCCCGGGATCCCCGTCCATGCCGTCGAGCGGATCTTCGAGCGGTTCTACCGCGTCGACCGCTCCCGGTCGCGCGAGCAGGACGGGACCGGGCTGGGCCTGTCCATCGTCAAACACATCGTCCAGGCGCACGGCGGCAAGGCGTGGGCTGCCAGCGAGCCCGGCCGCGGCGCCACGTTCTTCTTCACCTTGCCGGCCGCGGAGCCATAGGCGCGCTGGCCTGCATGGACCCGGCCGGCGTGCGGCCGGCGGCAGCTCGGCCTGGCCGCTACCGCCCGCTCAATTCATACCCGAAATCGCCCTGCGCCACGGTGAAGCGAATCGCATCCGCGCTGCCGTCAGCGGGGATGCTGCGTCCGCGTCTTCCCTGGGCGTCGAGCGCGGTGAGGACGGGGGCTTGAAGCGGGCGGCCCAGAAGGCGATTGGGATCCAGGACGACCGCGAACCCTTCACTGTCGGGCAGCGGCGTGAGCAGGAGTCGATCGATCTGCCGGACGATCCGCAGCGCGCCAGCGGTGGCGATCGCGCCGAACTGGGCCGGCCTCTCGTTGGGCAGGAGGCGCAGGTTGGGGCGAAAAGCGGCCGCGGTCGGCTCGAACCGGATGCCGGTGATCCTGCCCTTGGCGCCGCTCAAGATGAGCTTGCCGATGCGATATCGGCGGTCGGATGCATCGTCTCCGAGCAACGGATATCGCCGCCCGCCCTCGCCCCGCGGGTTGAACAGCCCGACGGCCGCGGTGTACTCGCCCGGCTCCATCTCGCCGGGGATGGCCACGGTGAAATCGGTGGCGACCGCGCCCTGCCATTCCGAGGCGGGCATGGGCGGGTCGCCCCCGCCGGAGAACTCGGCCGGCCGATACCGCCCGGGCACCGGGCGCGAGAAATGGTAGAAGACCCGCAGGTCGATGGGTGCGGGGCGCTGGGCCTGCCAGTTCACCTGGAGGCTGAACTGGCGTTCTCCGAGCGGCTTGAATCCGGCGAACTCGGGCTGGATGAGCAGCGGAGCGTCGGGCTGGAAGCCGCGTCCGTTGACGTACCATGCGCCCGGCCGGCTGGAGCGCTCGACGATCTGGCCATCCAGCCGCTCGATGGACGACTCGATCGGGCCGTTCCTCGCCAGGAAACCGAACTGCGGCAGCACGCGCCCCGCGACCGTCCAGTCATCGCCGCCTCGGTTCACATAGACCTCAGCCCCCGAGCTCCATCGGATGCAAAGGCGATGCATGTGGCCGTCCACAAAATCCACTTGTGCGATCTCATCCATGGCCACGCTTTCGATGAAGGGCTGGGCGAGCCAGTATTTGCGGACGGCTTCGCGGCCGAGGTTGGACAGATCGATCATGAGGGCGTGGCCGGTCAGGATCTCGGCGCTGAGGTAGTCGTCACTCGAGATGCCGTGCAGGGAGCGGCCGCGGCCGCCCTCGTAGCGGCCCGGGTACCCGACGCCGTGCAGGCTGAAGCGGGTGTGGTGGACGGCATCGAGCCACGGCACGCGGGCCCAGTCGCGGCAGGCCACCCGATTGTTGAACGGCCCCCCGGAAGGGCTCAGGTGCAGGAACTGGCAATCGGCGCCGTCGAGCCAGCCGATGAGCTGGTCGCTGCCGGCCTCGCTGATCGCCGGCCCGCCCCCGCAAGCCTGGCGGATCGCGTCGAATCCGTCGCCCCAGCACCGGAGCGTCTCCATCTTCGAGTGAAACGCTCCGCGGCGGTCGTAGTAATCGAAGGCGTTGATCGAGGCCCAGACGTCGACGAAATAGCTGGTGGGCTCGAGTGCGGGGGCGATTTGATCCAGGTTGCGGCGCAGGAAGGGCTGCGCGCGGTCGGGCCGGAACTGGTAGCTCTGGGCGTTGCGGCCCTCGTTGAACCAAGCCTTGCGCGGCTGCCCTTCGGCGGTGAAGGTCACGTTCTCGTAGCTGAAGCCGTCGCAGTCGGGGTAGATGTCGATGTAGTTATCGTGCAAGCCCCAGAGAGCGCCCCGCTGGCGGCAGAGGCGGCCCAGGCCGCGGAGCTCCTCGAGTGTGCCCAGGCTCGGCAGCGGCGGGAAGATGTCCGGCAGGCGGTAATCGTACCCCCAGCGCTGCCAGACATGCATGATGACCAGCGAATTGGTCAGGCCGTAATCGAAGCAGCGCGAGAGCCGGGCGGCGTCCTCGGCGTAGCGGCCGCCCCACAAGTCGAACACGAATCGGCCCGCCTTGAGGCCCACCGCCGGCGCCGGCTTCCGGTCGTAGATCGGGCGATAGCGGATCGCGCAGTCCATCGCCCCCTTCCGGCCCGGCACGAACGTGTAAATGGAATCGGGATGCGTGTGGAGGGCATAGGTTTTGCTGGCGGGATCCACATCGAGATGGTCCACGGGCGTATCGGCAGCGACCAGCAAGGCCACCCCGTTGTCGAACTCGAAGCCGACATGGCTGCTGGCGAGGTTGTGGCCTCCGGAGGCAGCGCGGAAGGGCTCCGGATGGTCGATGCAGTAGCCGTGGCCGTAATAGACGCGCGAGGCGAGGCGGTCGGCGGCACCGGGGGCCAGGTCGGTGATCCGGCGGTCGCTGGCGATCCGGATCCGCAGGCCTGGCCCTTCCGCCCACGCTTCGGCCACCAGCTCGCCCGGGCCGTCCGCGGTCTGAATGCGATGCTCGACGCGCAAGCGGCCGCCTGCCTTCGAGGCGGCCACGCGATCCACCGCCGCGCCGGCCGGCCAGCCGCCGACGGGCAGATCCAGGACGCGCATTTGCATCGACTCGAGCACGACCGCCTGTCGGCCGCCGCCAAATGCCAGGGCGCCGTCAGCCAGGCCGTTGGGCCCCAGCGCCACCGCCGCGCGGCATTCGCCCCCGAGGTCGAAGAGGTGGACGCCCTCGGCCGCCTCGCCCATCCGCACGGCCCTGCGGGCGCGCTCGTGCAGCTCCGCCTTCTCGGCCGGGGACAGCCGGACGGGAGTTGGCCCCGCGACGACGACAGGGTCGCCCCAGAAGGCCGAGTCGCAGGTGGTGTCCTGCTTCGGGCCCGGGTGGGTCTCGAGACGCAGCTCGATCTGGCGGCCGCGGAACCGCTCGAGGCTGGCTTCACCGGGCACCCAGGTCTTGCTGGCGGAGTGGCGTTCGAAGATCGGCTCCCCGTTCGCCCACACGCGGAACGTGACCCCGTCGCTGGGCGGCTCCGTCGGTCCATGGTCTCGAATGGCCTGGAAGAAGACCAGGCGGGCGGGTGTCTGCGGCAGCGCCAGCCGATACGAGGCAAACAGCGTGCCCGGCCCGCCGCGGTAGGGGGGGTGGACCTGGATCGACTGCCGCGTCTCGCCGCGGCTCACCGGCCCGACAGCGAAATGCGCACCGGATGCGTCGTCGCTGCCGGTCCATCCGGCGCCCAGCAACTGGGGCGGCTGGCCGAACCGCTGCCAGCTGATTTCAGAGCCATGCCTGGCCGCCAGCGGCACCGCGCCCGACTCGGGAACCCGAATCACCCCCACCGGGACCGCCGGACGGGGCAGGGCGGAAAAGTCGTTCGTGAAGATCCGGATGGCGGTGGCCCTATGCGTGCGGCCATCGGCGGTGAATTCGGCGTCGATGCGCACCGGATACAGCGCGGAGTATGCGCCTTTGCCCGCGGCGAGGGCGAATTCCGCCTGGCTCGAGCCTCGGGCGGGAACGGTCACGGCAGCTCGGGACGCACCCACCGCGTAGCATTCATCCACCAGCCCGGTGAGGACAAGAGACAAGGGGATCGGCTGAGGGCTCGCGTTGGAGACGGTGACGCGGACCGGGCGCGGCTCGCCGTAGTTCGTAGCCAGGGGCACGGGCGCGATCAGGACCGTGACCGGCCCTTCCGTGGCGTTGTGGCCGTCAAAGGCGGCTGCCCGAAACGCCGGCAGGATCAACGCCAAAACCATCGATGAACAAAAAACGCATTTCACTGGAGATCTCTTGCTTTTTCGCGGATGGCTCATGGGATGACATATCAGCTTGCCGATCCCGTGCCGTCAACAACTCCTCGACGAGGCGAATTGTCCAATACATTCGGATTTGCGCAGTCCATCATGCTGCCGCGGATGCGAATGAATCCCAGACCGCGCGGAGCGTCGTGGACTGCGGCAGTCCCCTGCCGCCGTGGAATGAGCCAACAAGATCACATGCAAAACCGGCCACGCACACCCCCCCGACACCCGATCGCCCATCGCTGCCGCCAAAGCAGGCTCAGCCTGGACTATGGGAGGAAATCCTGGATAATCTTCGGCATGGGGCGAGGCCGGCGGAGCAAATCGACCATGAAAATGTGCTTCATCGCGACGATGTCGGCGATCGCATTGCGGCTGGCCTGCCTTGGCGATCCACCGCCGCAGGAAACAGCCTTTCCTCTCACCAATGCGGAAACGGGACGCGTTGGATCTGGACTCACGCTGCCGGCAGTCGCGGCTCGTGTCGACGAACCGGTCGTCGATGCCAGCGGCATGGTTCGATATGCGATCCGATCGCCTTACCAGCAAGGCCAGACAACGGTGCGGTTCCTGGCCCCACCGGAAGGCGCATCCGGCGCCGAACATCGATTTTTGTTCGTGCTGCCAGTCGAGCCCGGAGCAGCAAACCGCTACGGGGACGGCCTCCTGGAAGTGCTGCAGCACCGGCTGCACATTCGACATCATCTTGTGGTCGTGGCGCCGTCGTTCAGCGATTGGCCTTGGTATGCGGATCATCCGACCAACGCGCTGATCCGACAGGAAACCTATCTGCTGAAGACAATCCTCCCGCTGGCCGACCGCCTGTATCCGACACCGCATCCGCGGCGTCTGCTGCTGGGCTTCAGCAAGTCGGGCTGGGGCGCTATGACACTGATTCTACGGCATCCCGACCTGTTTGACGCCGCCTGCGTGTGGGATGCTCCGCTGATGATGGATCAGCCCGGCCGATATAACTCAGGCCCGATCTTTCACACACAGGAGAATTTCGATCGCTATCGCGTCTCGCGCCTTCTGCGGGAGAACGCAGGCGCTTTCCGCGCCGTCCAACGGATCGGACTGATGGGTTGCTGCAACTTCGGCGACCACATGCGGCAGACTCATGATCTGCTCGACAGGCTTGGCATACCGCATGTGTACATCGACCGCACGCGAAAGACCCACGCCTGGGACAGCGGATGGGTGGAGGATGCCGTGGACCAACTCGTCGCGATGGCGGGTTCGTCCTCCTCGCACCCACCTGGCCCTGGTCCAGGTGTCCGTCGTTGACCAGGACGCCAGCCGAGATCGAGCGCACCCAAGCAGGATCCACAGCGCAGATCTTCTTGGCATTGGCGTGCTACCGGCTGAGCAAGGCGTCAGGGCGGCCCTTCGCATTTAAATGTCTGAACTGCCCATACACGACATCGTTGAACATCCGCTTTTTCGCGCCTACGTAAGCGTCATGCCAGTAATTGAGCATCTCGGGCGAGTATGGCTCTCCTTCCGGATGCTGGGGCGTGTAGTGTTCGAGTGTCTTGTCGTAGTACTCGAGCCCGCCGTGGCAGGTCCGGTCCGAGCCGAACACCCACCACGCCAGAGCCACCCATGGGCCCGCCTTGAGGTGGTCATAGTAGGATTCCATGGTCTCCACGGGAGTCGTGTAAGTGGACTCATCTCCCTTCGAAGGGCCCAATTGGCCGCACGCCGCGATATACCACATTTCGGCGCCTTGGGCGCCCGCTAGCTCGATGCCGCTCATCAGGGCGTGCGTATCGTTCCAGCACGCGGGGATCCAGGTCCGGGGATCGTGGCTGTTGGTGCAAACCCCAACCCGCAAACCCTCGGGATAATACCGGGTTCGAATGCGCTGCCACTCGTCTGAATGGGCGCGGACGGCCGCGCGGGGGATGGATCGATCGGCGGGATCGAACGGGCTGTGCTTGTGGAACCAGTAATGGTAGACGTCCACGCCGATGGCCTGGACGTTGGAGGGGAGCCGGACGCGCTGCCGCTGGTCCACATCCTCCTGCGTGGCCGCATAGCATCCGTCATAATTCAAGGCCGCATAACCGAGCATGTTGTACCACCCCTTGATGTGCCGGAAAGGTTGCTCGCCATTCAGACGCCGCAGGCGGATGGTCCGGTCATAATCGCCATACACTCGCTCCAGGCCGGCCGTCCGCAAACCGCATTCGCCTTCATCGCCAAGCTTGCTCGCCAGCATGTTGTTGATGATCTGACGGCCGGTGGCGCGCTGTCCCTCCGGATTGACCAGCTCGCGGTCGCGGTTTTCCCACAGCTTTTCAAGGATATGCCGGAACGGAATGTACTGCTCATCCGCCGGCTTCCGGCTGTCGTAATAGCAGCGGATCACGAGCAGTTGGCGGTGGTGGAACGCCCGGATCATCAGGTCGATCAGCTCGTCGCGCCACTCGTCCTTGCGCGCATAGAGCATGATGGCCGTGGACCATTGACTGGCAATGTCGATCCGCCGGATGTTCTCGGCGTGATACGCCGCCAGCGGCTGATCGCCCGACCACTTCATCAGGTAATACTCCATCAGGTAGGGCAGAATCCCGATTCCCTCTTTCGGCGTGTAGACGCGAATGGGAACGTAGGAGTAGCTGATGACGTCCCCGCGGACGTATCCGCGAGGCAGCGTTTCCGCGCTGGACGATTCGGATTCGGCCGGCGGATCCCCCACAGCCGCGCCGCTCCCGCCTTCCGCGCCAGCGCGAATCCGATCGAGGGAATCGCGCAGCCGCGCCGGATCGTCCGCCAGCAGGCTGATCGGCCCGTGCGGCAACAGCACCCGCATTTCGTCGATGCTGCCGCGGGTTGCATTCAGATGCAATTGGGCGCCCGAGCGGCGAACGCGTTCGACCGTCGTGCCGTCCCCGATCCACTTGGGCCACAGACGGATCATGTCCACGCCGGCGGCCGCAAACGACTCGATGTCGTCCGGCTTTTCGATCAAGCCGAGCTGTCGGGCTTCGGGCAGCAATCCGCGGAACAGCGCAGCGTCGGCGACGCTGTGGACGCCGAGGATGGTTCGCGCCGGCTCGCCGAATCGCCGCACTTCATCAGCGACAGCTCGCGCGTAGGCTTCGCCCGCCTCCTTCAAATCCAGCAGCACACCCGCTTTGCCCCGGCACAACGCAAGGCTCTCGCGCAGCGCCGGAATCCGCTCCCCTCGATAGCTCAGGGCAAACCGTCCGCTGGCGTCCAGGGCTTGGAGTTCGGCAAGCGTGAGGTCCCGCGCCCGGCCCCGGCCGCTGGTGGTCCGATCCAGCGTCGCGTCGTGCAACAGAAAGAGCCAGCCGTCCCGGCTCGTGCGCACGTCCATTTCGACCGCGGTCGCCCCGGCTTCGATCGCCCGCCGGATGGCGGCCAATGTGTTCTCCGGCGCCTCGGCCATTGCGCCCCGATGCCCGACCCGATATTTGACTTGGGCCGCGGCCGCAGCCAGGCTCGCGTCTGGTGCGGGAAGGTCAGCGAGGCGCGCCTCAGGCCGATCACGTTGTCCAGCCGGGGCGGTGTTCCCCGATTGAATCCCCGGTTCCTCCGCGTTGATCCGAGATTCCTTCAGGAGCGCAAAGCCCAGAAAACAAAGGAAGATGGCGCCGATCGACGTTCTGATATTCATGCGTCTCATGGCCGTTGACCGGTTCAACCGATCATATGACTGCGCCGTCGTGATCCCGTTCGTTGTGTTTGACTTGAACGTAATCTGCCTAATCAGAAACCAGTCCGCAAGATCCCCCTGCGTAGTCCCGCACGTACCGTCGCTCAACGACGCCACGTCCAAGAGAGTGTCGAACGCAAGATCGACAATAAACACCTGTTCATTTGTCAATGGATGGGACGGCCATTGTGCGCGCTGAAACACCCAAAACTAACCTGGTGGGCCGACTTGCGGAATGGGGGCGTGCTCGCGACCATTGCCCGCCGATAGGACATGCCCATATGTCAACTACAAATGGTTGACCCGCGGACCACCGCTCATCCTCGCTCCCTCCGCCTGCCCTCGTTCAGCTTCCGCCTCATGCTCTCCACAAGCCGGAACTTCGCTGCGTCGTTTGCCAAACTGGCTCCGAATCGCCGCACCACTTCGGTTGCCGCCCCGTGCGTCCACCCACCCAATCCCCGCACCACCAGATGATAGTGGTGGGTCATCAGGACGAACGCGTGCACTTCCACGCCCAAACGCTCCGGCAACTCCGCCGCCAATCCCAGAAACCGCCGTCGATCTCCTGGTTGCCGTAGTAATTCAGGCCGATATAGGCGGGAGCAGCCGCGGCGGCGCCCTTGGGAATCCACAGAATTTTGAATTCGCGTCAGCGTCGCGGAATGATACGCCGCGCGAGCGCTATCCAACGTGCCGATTTGCCGCATGTCCATGCCCGGCACACAGGTTAGAATTCGATCGAATCCGAACAAACAAAAACGATCGAGCCTTATGAAACACACCTCTTGCTTGGGAACGATCTGCACTTTGTCGGCTCTGGCGATTGCGGCGTTTGCGGCGCTGCTTTGGGCCCAGGCGCCGCGCGGCGCGCGCAAGCAGCGTCTCCGGATCCATCCCGATCTCACCGGCCTCTACGGCGCAACGCCAGTTGAGAAGATCCGGTTCGATGGCGACCAGGTCGCGTTCGATCTGCGCTGGCAATTTGGCGATCGCACCTTCGAGACGAAGTTCGCGGGCAAACTGGCGGAATCCAAGCTCGAAGGCGAGCTGACCTCGGAGCGCGGCGCCACCAAGGTCGCCGGTACCAAGGTCGTTCGCGCCATGCGCGGACGCGGCGCGCGCTGATCCGAATTCCTGGCGGGAAGCGGGCCGATCCCTCCCGCGCGATCGGGCCGCAGCCGTTGAAGCCCGCGCGGGCTGGCGATGCGGATCGGTCCAAAACGCCTGCTCGCGCGGCAGAGGGTTGGGCTGCTTTTCCAAAACGCCAATCATGAGCGCATCGATGCTGCTCGCATCGGTATGCCTGGCGTTTTGCGCCCGTGGGACTCAACCCGGGAGCTCCTTTATTGTTGGCCCGCGATGGGGACCGTGGCCACGCGGTAGAAGCCGTCGGGATCGCGCGCAGAAAGCTTCAGGGCCCACTCGACGGGCCGCTGCCGGCCATCGCGGACGTCGAACAGCCCGATGGCCAATGCGCAATCGCCCGGCTCGAGGTCTCCGGGCACGGCGAGGTCGCACCGCAGCACGGCCGGCGCTCCCGGGAGCCATGTTGCGCACCCCTTGCCCAAAGTGCCGATCCGCTCGATGCCGGAGCGGGACCATTTCACCCGCAGCTCATAGGGCGCATAGGGAGGAGCAACTCCGCGGTTCTCGACGGTGAGCACCATCGGAACAGTGGTGTTCCGGACGAGGCGGGCCGGCAGCTCGATGGACTTGGGAAAGAGCCAGTAGCCACAGCGGTTCAACAGCTCCCGCGTGAGCTCGGGATTATCCGCCAGCCACTCGCGCGCGTCGCCGTGATAGCCGATGTAGGTGGCGTGGAGGAGCTGGAGGGCGCCGAGAAAGTAGTCGGGACCTCTCTTGCCCTGGCCGAACCGAGCCACCGATGAGCCGGGGCGCGCATCCCAGTTCCCGAGGCGTTTCACGCTGCTGTAATGCTCGAGCTCGAACACTGTGGGTGTGGCGGGATAGGCATCGGCGAAGAACTCGGGGCTCCGCACGGTGAACCGGTCGCTGGTGCCGGCCACGTAGCCGTCCACCAGGATGCTGTCGTCGCGATAGCTGATGCCATGGGCCAGCAGATGCTGGTGGAGCGCCCGCCGCTCCGACGGATCGGCCAGGGCATAGACGAAGTCGTCGGATGCCACCAGCAACGTGCGACGGAAATGTTTGAGGTGGATATCGACGTGCTGTTTGCGGGCGGCGAAGCTGCACACCTTCCGGCTGCCGGCCCAGGTGTGGCCTTCGCCCCAATCGCCGATGCTGCCGATGTCCAGATATCGCAGCCAGGGCTTGCCGTCATACCGGGCGGCAAACGCAGCCAGAAACCGGTCCAGCTTGGCCAGGAAGATCGGGTCGTCGAACTCGGGCTCCCAAGGCCCATCGGGGCCGGCGGGTTTGCCGGCCCGGTAATGCCCGCCTCTGGCGCCGGCCTCCATCACCCAGCGGGGTGTCGCGAACTGCTGCTCGATCCGATCCGTGCTGGTCTCCTTGCAGCTGATCCGGAAGGCGATGCCGAGCCCGTGCGCAGTCCACTTCTCGATGATCCGGTCGATGATCGCCCAGTCAAACTGGCCTTCCTTGGGCTCGAGATAGGCCCACGCAAGCCGGATGTATAGATGATCCATGCCCGGGAACTCGAGCAGGTCGGCATCCTGGGCGATCACGTACTTGTTGATGTGATTGTCGGGATAGTGGTGATACCAGCCCTTGTCGGGATTAACGAGCAGACGGGCGGCATCGTGGAGCGGGGACAGTTCGTGAACGGCCGTGCCCGGCGCCGCCGGGAGATGGCTCGCCGTGCCATGAGCCAGGATACACAACAGCAGGCCGATCCCGCAGGCGAACCGCCGCCGAATGTTTCGGGGTGAATCGTTCATGCTCTGGCGGCGAGGAGAATGGCGTGCGCCCGCTGGCTGAGTCGTCCCAAGAAAGCCGTGGCGTGCATGGGAGCCAGTTTGCGATGGAATCCTTGATGCGTCGAATGTTTTTCCGGAGTTGTCCTGCACCCCGGCCGGCCTGTCCTCGGAGGGTGCAGGACAAAATTCTTCGGCGCTTGGTGCGTCCGGTTGCAGTGGGGCGATCGTCCGCAGTTTTTCTTCTCCCTCTCCTCGATGGCCAATGCAGGAGGGGGGCGGGGAGAGGAGGTCGATCGGTTTTGTTTCTCCCTCTGCCCCCCGATCGTGTCTCGCGGGGGTAGGGAATTGCGTCCGGTGGCCGTCTGCAGTTCTCCCTGTTCGCTGTTGGGAACCAACGGGGGTGCCCGAACAGGCCGATGAGCGGGCCCGCATTTTGCGCCGAAGAAATGCGGCTAGAGTCACATGAGCATCCCTTTACAAGTCTATTTCACAATCTCGAAGATTTTCGTCTACACGCCGTCCTCGGGACGCAGGGCTTGCCAGCCTGTTCCCGATCCATCATCCTATCGGCAACCACTATGAACGCAGCCGCATGGTTTCATTGTTTTGCGAGCGCATTCGCTGGCGCGCGGCCCAGGGCATCCCACTGCTCGGGGCTCCTCCGCCTCATTTCGCGCCCATTTTCTCGGAGAGGAGGCCGCTGGCTCGGGCGGATGGCGATATGGCGCATGCTGGGGGCGGCGGCCGTGGCCGCCGAATTCACGCCTTACCCATATGTCTGGATACAGAGCCCGGTTCCCGACGACGCCGTGCTTCCGAGCCGATCCAAAGTGAGCCCCCAACCGGAGATCATCCTGGGGCTGGCCGAGGCGGGCACCTCGATCCAGACGAACACCCTGGAGCTGGCGCTTGATGGCGAGGCTGTGGAGCCGGAGATCCATGTGGCCGGCCCCCTGGTCACGGTGGTCTATACACCGGAAGAACTGCTCACGCCATCGACGCGGCATGAGGTTCGGGCGACGTTTCTGGATGATGCCAGCCCACCTGTTTGCTACGAGGTTGCCTGGGAGTTCGCAGTAGGTCCTTATGTCCTGCTGGAACCCGGCATGGCCGGACCGCCCGGCTCAGCCAGCGTGCCCGGATTCCGCGTCCGCACGGTCCAAGCCCCCGTCGATGTCCCCGTCGCCAACAGCCTCGAGCGGGCGCTGCTGCAATTGACCGGCCTGCTGGCCGGATCGGATGGCGGGCCCGTCCCGAACGAGGCCTTGCCGGGGCCCAACCCGGACGGCAGCTGGAGCGTCGAAGGGAAGCTCGAGTTTTACAGTGCGGGAGAGACCGAGCCAACGCCCTACGGATTCCCTGGAATCCCCGGCACAGGCGGCCACGACACCCGGTTCGCGGCCGAGGCGATTGCGTTTCTGGAGCTTCCGGCCGGGCCGCACGTGCTGCGGGTCAGCGTCGCTGCGGCGCTCACGGATGAGATGGATGACGATGGATTTGCACTGTGGGCGAACGCCAACCCGCGGGATGTGCTGGGGATCGAGATCGGGCGGTATAGCCGGACCGTTCCCGGAATCGACCCCACTGTGAACACGAACGATTTCATGGTCTTTGCCCCTGCGGAAGGCGTCTACCCGTTTCGGATGGTGTATTATCAGACCACGCGCAATGCGTATTGGCTGTGGCAATCCGAGGATCCTGACACGGGAGAGTGGGTGTTTATCAACGATCTGTCCGATCCGCGCGCCCTCCGAGCCTTTCAGACCAGCACCCATCCTCCGGCCAGCGGGCCCGCGATCATCGATGCCCGGCCGGGCCCCCGCAGCGGCGGTGTTGATCCCGGCGCGCCGCTGATCGTCTTGTGGGAGGACGGCGAGCGGGCGCTGAACGAGGCCTCGATCGAGCTCCGGATCAACGGCCAGGCCCAGCCCGCCGCCGTCAGCCGGACCGGCGTCCGCGTCACGCTCGATCACAAGCCATCGGGGGGCTGGCCGGCCGGCACGAACCTGATCGAACTGCTTTACTGCGAAGCGGGCATGCCGCTGTCGGATCCCATCCGGCGATCTTGGGTGTTCGTCGTGGCCCCGCCGGCGCCCCTCCAATGTCCGGTGCGCGGCCAATGGGATTTCGAGGCGGGCGACCTGCGGGCGACGGTGGGGCTGCCGCTGGAGTACCTCGATGGCGCCGGGGGTGAAACGGCACTCCGCACGCGGTTCGGCGCCACTGCCGAGCTCGAAGTGCCGGACATCGGCGGCGAGCCGGCCCGGGTGATGCTCGTGCCGGGCCACCCGAGCAATCTGATCGGATACGTGATGCGCCATGGTCTGGCTGCGAACGGGGGCGGCCAGCGCGTCAACCAGTTCACCATCGCGATGGATGTCTATTGGATGCCGACCGACAAGCTCTTCGGAGCCATGGTCAACTACGATCTATTGAATCTGTCGGACGGCGATTTCTTTTACCGGGCCGTGGATGGCGGCTTCGGACAGGGCAAGGAGGGCTACGAGGGCGTGACCCGGATGGAGATGGGCCGCTGGCACCGCGTCGCATGGGCTGTCGACATGTCCCGGAAACCGCCGCTCACCACCAAGTACCTGGACGGGATCAAGCATGCGGACTTGCTCGAGCCGGACAAAGGGCCGGACGATCCCCGGCGATCCATGCCGATCGAAGGCATCGTGCTGTTCGGCGACGGCGATGCCGACGAGCGGATGGCCCTGTGCGTGAACAGCATCCAGGTGCGCGAGGGCAAGCTGCCCGACGCCGCCCTCGAACGCCTCGGCCCGCCCACCGCCAGCGGCATCCCCCGGTTCCTCCCAGGATTCGATCAGGGGCCCTGGATCGATGTGCGCCGCATCCCCGGCGGGATCGAGCTGGCCTGGGAGCCCTTTGACATGGACTGGGTGCTCGAGGAATCCTCCACGGGCGAAGCCGGGACATGGGAGCCCGTCGAGCCCGCCGAGGACGGTCGCGCACTTGTCGCCATCCAGTCGCCGATGCGCTTCTATCGGTTGCGGCTGCCCTGAGCCAGCAAGGCAGCCCGGAGCGGCACCCGGTGGAATACCGGACCGGTCCTCTCGCGCCCACTCTGCGGCGGACGCGAAACGCTTGCGCCTCGGATGAGTCGACGTCAGAATCCGGCTCATGCGATGGATCGTGTCATGGGTCGCTTTCGGGGGCCTGTGGATCGTTGGGGGCGTGGCGGCAGCTCCCAGCCGGGCGGCAGAGGGCTCCCTCATTCCGTTCCCGATCGATTGGGCCCGGGCGGCGGACTCGGCGGTGGACCTCGCCCGGCTCCTCGAAGCTCCGGCCGGCAAGAACGGTTTCCTGCAGGTTCAAGGCGAGCATCTGGTCTGGACCAACGGCGTCCGGTTCCGGATCTGGGGGGCCAACCTGTGCGGTCCGGACTGTTTCCCGGACAAGGAGGTGGCGCCGCTGATCGCGGCCGACCTGGCCCGACTGGGATTCAACGCGGTGCGGTTTCATCACCTGGACTCGGACTGGGGGCGGAGCATCTTCGACGCCGCCCGCGACGACACGCGGCAGCTGTCGGCGGAAAACCTCGACCGCCTGGATTTCTTCATCGCCGAGCTCAAGCAGCGCGGCATCTACGCCAATCTCAACCTCAACGTCCTGCGCCGCTACAAGGCCGGAGATGGTGTCCGCGACTGGAAGCTGCTGGGCATCGGCAAATCGGCGACGTATTTCAACCCGCGCCTGATCGAGCTGCAGCACGAATACGCCCGCCAGCTCCTCACGCACAAGAATGCCTACACGGGGAACGAATACCGCCGCGAGCCGGCGGTGGCGGCCGTCGAGATGGTCAACGAAAACTCCGTGCTCGAAGGGTGGATCGGCGGCCGCCTGGCCGGCCGCGACGATCCGGCGCCCGACGTGTGGTCGCCCATCCCCGTCTCCTACGCGGAGGAGCTGACGGATCTTTACTCGCGGTGGCTGGCGACCAACCTCCCGCCCGATCGGCTCGAATCGATCCGGAAAGAGGCCTCCGCTGGGCCGGATGGCCGGGTCGCGCGCCTCCAGCCGGACCAGTTTGCCGCGGCGTCGCGCGAGCGGTTCCTGGCCGAGGCGCGGTTCTACGCCGAGGTGGAATCGCAGTTCTTCGCGGGCATGAAGAAGCTCCTGCGGGAGGATCTGGGAGTCGTGGTCCCCGTGGTGGGAACCGCCGATCACAACGACGGCTATGCGGCCTATGCCCACCTCCAGGCCCAGCGCATGCTCGATCTTGTCGATGGGCACGGGTACTGGGAGCATCCCCGGCTCGGGGCCGAAACCTGGATCCGGAACACTCCCATGGTCAATGACCCCCTCGATTCGACCGTGGTCCAGTTCGCCCGAAGCCCGATCAGCGGCATGCCCTTCACCATCTCCGAGGTCAACCATCCGTTTCCGCATGAGTATGCCGCCGAGGGCTTCCCGATTCTGACCGCGTATGCGCTCCTGCACGATTGGGATGGGATCTACTGGTTCACGTGGGGCAAGGGGCGCACGGGCGATCCCAAGGCGGGGATCCCTTCCCACGGTTGGTTCGACTTCAGCAACGATCCGGTGAAGCTGGCGCAGCTGGCCGCCAGCGCCCTGATGTGGCATCGCCATGACATCGAGCCGGCCAAGCAACGAATCACCCGCAGCTACACCTTGGAGCAGGCCCTCGATGCCCTCCGGATGGATCGCGCCAAGGAACGCCCCTTCTTCACGCCCGGCTTTGCCCGGTCCACCCCGCTCGAGCACGCCACCCGGTTCGAGTTCGCCGATGCGGCTCCGACGAATCGGCCGGCGTTCCCGGCTGGGGCCGGGCTCGAGAAGATCGAGTCCGACACGGGCCAGCTTGGATGGCACAGGGCCGACCGCAAGCAGGGCGTGGTGGCCATCGACACGCCGCGCTCGCAGGGGCTGATCGGTTTCGTGAAGGATTCCGGCCTGGCGGTCCGCCATCTGGTGGCGTCGGTTCAGAACCCATTCTGCAGCCTGGTCCTGAGCTCGCTGGATGGGCGGCCGTTGGCCGAGGCGGGCCAATGCCTGCTGGTTGTCACCGCCAAGGCCACCAACACTGGCCTGGCCTGGAAGGAGGATCGCCAGACGCTGGCCCAATGGGGCCAGGGCCCCGTCGCGATCGAGCCGGTCGCCGGAGCCGTCCTCCTGCGCGACATCGGCCCGGTCAAGGCCATGCGCGTCCGCCCCCTGCACGCCGGCGGCCACCCGATGGGCGCCGAGCTGCCGGTGGAGAAGGACGATGCCGGATGGCGCGTGCGGCTGGGAGATCCGCCCACCACGTGGTGTCTGATCGAAATCCAGCGGCCGTGACTCTTTCCGCACGGAGGCCGGCTCGGGCTCGGCAGCGTCCGGGGCCGGGCGGCCGCCGATCGAATCCGACTCGGCCGGATCACTCGATCCGGTAGAGATGAGACTGGCTCCGCATCAGGAATGACTGGCCTGCCACGGCGGGCGTGGCCATCCAGCGGCCCTCGATCCGGTTCTCCGCAAGCACGCGGAACTGACGGCCGGGGGCGATCACGGTGCAAACGCCCTTCTCGCTCAGGAAATAGATCCGGCCGGCTGCGTAGACAGGGGATGCGGAATGCTTGCCGCCAAGGCGGCCGCGCCAGACGATCTCGCCCGTGGACGCCTCGAGGCAGAGGGCGTCGCCCTGATGGTTCGCCATGTACAGCAGGCCGTCGATCAGCAGGAGCGAGGCGGTGGCGGGCATGTCGCGGTCCCGTTTCCACGCCACGTGCGAGCCCGTCACGTCGCCCTCTCCATCCAGGCGCACCGCCCAGAGCTGCGGTCGATCGTAATCGGTGATCACGAAGGCGTGCCGGCCATCGTGGACCGGGCGCGGCGTGACCGACCATCCATCGTATCGAATCTTCCAGAGCTCGAGGCCCGTGCGCGGGTCGTAGGCCATGACGGCCTTGGCGCCGGGGCTGAGCATCTGCAGCCGCCCGGCCGCCTCGAGAACCACCGGCGTGCAGAATGCCTTGCGGCAGTTCTCCCGCACCTGGCTGAAATCCACCGACCGCGGAGTCTTCCACACCGTCCGCCCCGTGGAGGCATCCAGGGCGGCGACATATTGCACGTCCCGGCCGTCGACATGAAAGACCAGCAGGTTGTCATGAAGGATCGGAGACGAACCAGGCCCCTCGTGGTGGTCGCAGCGGAGGTCACGCCGCGCCCAGAGGATCCGGCCATCGCGGGTGTCCATGCAAGCCGTGCCATAGGTCCCGTAATGAACAAACAGCCGGCCAGCCGCCACGACAGGCGTCGGCGATGCGTAGCTGTTGACGCTGGCGACATGCTCGGGATTCTCCGTCTCGAAGACGCGGATGTCGTGGACGATCCGGCCGGATGAGAGATCGGCGCACACGGCGAACATCTGGCGGCCGTCCTCGTCAGCGGTCGTAACCCAGACCTGGCCGTCCCACACCACAGGCGACGACCAGCCCGATCCATGCACGGCGGTCTTCCAGACGACATGGTTGGTTTCGCTCCAGGTCAGGGGGACATCCGGGGCGTCCGCGTGCCCATTGCCGAGCGGGCCGCGGAACTGCGGCCAGCGATCCCCCCCGCCGACCCCGATCCCCATCGCCGCGAGCGACAGAAAACACAGGATCGACTTCACTCCCAATCCCGCCTCGATCGAGAGCCGCCGGCTGCGGGTTTCAAGGGGCGGTCGAGGGGGCGCCTTTGAGGATGCGCTCGATATCGGGGTTGGCGGGCTTGCCCAGGCTGATGGCCTTGTCGTAGTGGTAGCGGGCGAGGGCGACAAAGGGCGGTTTCTGGGTGGCGTAGATGTAGGCGAGATTGGCATGGGCATCGGCATTGTTCGGGGAGATCTGGACGGACTTGCGGAATGCGGTTTCGGCGGCCTCGCGCTGGCCTTTGGATGCGAGCACGATGCCGAGGTAATTCTGGGTCATCGAGTTCTCGGGATCGAGCGTGGCGGAGCGGCTGAGGGCGTCGAGGGCCTCGTCGTAGTTTTCCTGGAGGAACTTCAGGTGGCCCCACTGGGTGAGGTTGAACGGGTCGTTGGGATCGATCTGGAGCGCTTTCTGGAGATGGGTTTGGGCCTCGGCGAGCTTCTCGAGCTGGATCTGGATGGTCGCCAGGTTGCCGAGAACGAACGGGTTGTTCTCGTCCATCCGAAGGATCTGCTGGAACCGATCTTCGGCCTCCTGGAATCGGCCGGCTCGGAAAGCGCGCAGGGCATCGGCCATCAGAGGGCCGCTGCCCACCGGCAGGTCGCGCGTGGACCGGCGAGTGACGGCGTTGGTCTCCGGGGCGGAGGAGACCGGGGTGGCGATCGTGGCGTTGAGCTGCCTGAGGAGGGCGAGCTCCTGGTCGGTGTAAGGCACCTTGCGCGCCTCGAGCGCGCTCACCTTGGATTGAAGCGCCGCCAGCTCGCGGGTCATCTGCTGCCATTCGGCCGAGCCTTTCCGGGCGCTGCTCCGGGCCAGGTCGCGCTGCGCCCGGTCGAGCTGCTTGCGCAGATCGTCCCGCTCGTCGCGCAGGCGCTTCAACTCTTGCGAGTCGGCGGGCGCCGTGACGACGCGGGTCTGGCCGGAGACGGTCGCCGAGGGCGCCGAGGGCGCCGGCGGGATGGGAACAGCAGGGCCGGCGCGGAGGGATTGGATCTCCTTCTTCAGGTATTCGTTTTCGGCTTCGAGCAGGGCGATCTGGGTGGAGGCGGCGGCAGCCGCGGGTGCGGCGGTTGCGGGCGGGGCTGCAGCCGCAGGGCGCGTTTCGGCCGAGGCGAGGCGGGACTTGAGAAGCTCATTCTCCTGCCGGAGGCTGGCTATCGCCTGCTCCTGGGCGGCTGAGGCGGACGGCCCGGGGGGTGCGGCGGCGCGGGCTTCGGCCGATTGAAGCCGCGATTGGAGGACCTCTTTTTCCTGCTGAAGAGCGGCCAGGAGCTGCTGCTGGCCGGCGAGCTGGTTGCGGGCATCGTCCAGGGATTGCTGGACGGACTGCATCTGCTCGGGTCGGATCGCGGCGGCGGCCTTGGCGTCGGCCTGCTGGAGGCAGACTCGAAGGAGATCGAGCTCCTTCTGGAGCTGGAGGTTCTTGACCTGCTCGCGGGCCAGCTCGCGGGCGTCGATCGCAGCCGGCTGGGCCGAAAGGGCCTCGTGCAGGCGGGTCTGAAGCTCGTTGCGTTGGGCGGTCACCTGCTGCAGGTCGCGCGTGAGCTGCTGGATCTGGGCATCCTTGTTCTCGGAAGGAGCGGCCCGCTCGACTGCCACGGCGGCAGGCGATGGGACGGCGGCCGGGGCAGGAGCCGCGGCGGGGGCGGCGGCGGCCGCCGGAGTGCCGGGCGCGGGCGCCGCGGCCGGAGCCGTCTCGGCCGGTGGCGCAACCACTCCGAGCTTTGCCAGGCGCGCGCCGATGTAGTCCAGCCGGTATTTGACCACCGTGGGGTGCCAGTCGGGGTAGGTGAGCTGGAGGCTCTTGAGCGCGGTTTGCGCGGCCACGTACTTCTCGTAGGCCGCACGAGGCTCGCCCGACTCGTTGCGCGCGTCCGCATCCTGGATCATGGAATAGATGCGGACGTATTGGTCGTCCGGACCATCGGCGAGGGTCCAGGCCATGCCGAGGCCGAGCCAAAAGGTCAGGCAAAGCAAAACGCGTTTCATGGTTTTCATATTAGGCAGATGTGCGCGGCATTGCCAAGGCGAATAGCATCCCCGGCCGGCTCTTGACACCGCGGAGCCGGGGGCGCTCCATCAAGGCCCATGACGATCGATGTGCGCGCGGTGGATTCGCTCGATGATCCGGAGCTGGAGCCTTATCGGACCATGCGCTGGCAGGCGGAGCACCGCCAGCGTCGGATCTTTGTGGCCGAGGGTGAAAAGGTGGTCCGGCGATTGCTCGAAAGCGGCTGGGCCGTTGTCTCCCTGCTGCTGCCGGAGAAATGGTGGCGGGAATATGAGCCCCTGGTCCGGCGGCGGCGGCCGGCGCCGCGGGTGTTCACCGCCGAGAAGGCGGTGCTCGAACGGCTGACGGGCTTTTCGATGTATCAAGGCGTCCTGGCCGTGGGGCGGGTGCCGGAGCCCGAGCCGCTGGAGACATGGCTCGGGCGCTGGCCCCGCCCGAGATTCCTGGCCGCCATCGAGGGATTGAGCAACGCGGAGAATGTCGGCGTGGTGGTGCGGAACTGCGGGGCGTTCGGGGTCCACGGGCTGGTGGTGGGGGAGACGTGCGCCAGCGCCTATCTGCGCCGGGCGGTGCGCAGCTCGATGGGCGTGATCTTCCGGCAGCCGGTTCTCGAGGTCCAGAGCCTGGTCGAGGCGATCGGGCAGCTCCGCCGGCAGGGCATCCGCTGCCTGGGAGCGCATCCGCATGCCGACGACAGGCTCTTGAGCGCGACGGATCTGACCGGCGACTCCTGCCTCGTGTTCGGGAGCGAGGGCGAAGGATTGAGCGGGCCGGTCCAGACGGCCTGTGACGGGCTTGTGTCGGTGCCGATGGCCGCGGGGATCGACTCGCTCAACGTGGCGAGCGCCAGCGCCGTGTTCTTCTACGAGGCCAGGCGCCAGCGGGAATGGGCCGCATGACCGCCGGACGCCGAGGGGGCTCGGCCTCTCATTCGGCGGGCGGCTTCCGCCGCGAGATGGAATGGGTGGCGCTCCCGTAAAACGATTCGGCGCACTCCATGATGGTCTCCGACAGCGTGGGATGAGGGTGGATACACTCGGCAAGGTCGCGCGCGGTGGCGCCCATCTCCATCGCCAGCACGCCTTCGGCAATGAGCTCCCCGGCGCCCTGGCCGGAGATGCCAACCCCCAGGATCCGCTCCGTCTCCGGCTCGATGACGAGCTTGGTCATGCCGTCCGGACGGTCGAACGTGAGGGCGCGTCCGGATGCGGTCCAGGGGAACTTGGCGACCTCGAACGAGAGGCCGCGGTCGCGGGCCTCGGCCTCGGTGACGCCGCACCAGGCGACCTCGGGATCGGTGAACACGACGGCGGGGATGATGATGTCCTGGGAGGTGCTGTGCTCGCCGGCGAGGACCTCGATGGCGATGCGGGCTTCCTTGTGGGCTTTGTGCGCCAGGAGCGCGCCGCCGACGATGTCGCCGATGGCGCCGATGGCGGGGTCGGCGGTCTGCTGGCGCTCGTTGACCTTAATGAAGCCTTTATCGTCCCGCTCGACGCGCGTGTTTTCGAGGCCCAGATCCTCGCCGTTGGGGCTGCGGCCAACGCAGATCAGGACGCGGTCATAGAGCTCGGTGAGGGTCTGGCCTCCGCCCTCGACCACGACCTCGATCTGCTTGTGCCGGGTCGCCATCGACTGGACCCTGGTGCTGACCCGCATCTGCTGGAAATTCTTCTGGGCGTACTTCAGCACGGGGCTGACGAGGTCGGGGTCGGCGCCCTTGAGGATCGTGTCCATGGCTTCGATGACGAAGACCCGGCTCCCGAGCGCGGCGTAGACGGTGCCCAGCTCCATGCCGATATAGCCGCCTCCAATGATCAGGAGACGCTCGGGCACATCCTCGAGCTGGAGCGCCTCGTTGGATGTCATGATGCGCGGGTTGCCCAGGTCGAACGCGCGGGGCAGCGCCGCCTTCGACCCGACCGCCACCAGGGCGTGCTCGAACCGGACAAATTGCTGGCCCTGGGCGGTCTCGACGCGGAGGGTCTGCGAATCCTCGAAATAGCCGCGCCCATGCATGACCTGGACCTTGCGGCGCTGGGCGAGCCCGGCGATCCCCTGGCCCAGCTTCTCGAGGATCGACTCCTTCCAGAGCCGCATCTTGGCGAGGTCGAGCTGGGGCGGGCCAAACGTGATCCCGCGGAATGTCGAATCGCGCGCTTCGCTGACCAGCTTGGCGGCATGGAGGTATGCCTTCGAGGGGATGCAGCCGCGGTTGAGGCAGACGCCTCCCAGCCGCTGATCCTGCTCGACCAGGATGGCGGGCATCCCCTTGTCGGCTGCATAGAAGGCGGCGGCATAGCCGCCCGGGCCTGCGCCAACCACCACGAGTTTCGTTTCAATCAATGTCATAAATCGCTCTTCGGTTCGGCGGGCGGTGTCAGCCGATTTGCACGTCCGCTTCGGGGAACTGCTCGAGGGACTCAACGATCCGCACGATGAACCGCGCCGCGCTCCCGCCGTCGATCAGCCGGTGGTCGTAAGAAAGCCCCAGCGGCATCAGGGTCCGCGGCTCGATCCGGCCCTCGCGCACGACCGGCTTGAGCGCGCCCCGCCCGACGCCGAGGATGGCGGCTTCGGGCCGGTTGATGATCGGGGTGAAATGGGCGCCGCCGATGCCGCCCTGGTTGGTGACGGTGAAGGTGCCGCCTTTCAGGTCCTCGAGGCCGATCTTGCGGAGGCGGGCCTTCTCCGCCAGTTCCTGCAGCTCTTGCGACAGCGCCAGCAGATCCTTGCGATCCACATCACGGATCACCGGCACGATCAGGCCAGCCTCGGTGTCCACCGCGATCCCGATGTGGTAATACTCCTTCGTGACGATCTCGCCTGCGGCCTCGTCGAGGCTGCTGTTGAAGATGGGGAACTGTTTCAAGGCGCCCACCACGGCCTTGAGGACAAACGGGGTCAGCGTCAGCCGGGCGCCGAGCTTCTCGTAGGCGGCGCCATGCCGCTTGCGCAGCTCCAGCAGCCGGGTCACGTCGGCCTCGTCGAACTGGGTGACGTGCGGGATGACGTTCCAGGACTCGGCCATCCGGCGGCTGATCGTCGCGCGGAGTGAGGTCATGGGCTTCCGAGCGACCGGACCCCATTGGGCGAAATCGATCGAGACGGCCGCGGGCGGAGCGGCCCGGACGGGGCCGGAGGGCGCGGCGGCGGCAGGCGCCGGCCGCGGCGCCGCCGCCAGCTTCTGAAGCCGCTGGATGTAATCCCGCAGATCCTCCATGACGATGCGGCCGCCGCGCTCGCGGCCTCGGATCTTCGACAGGTCCAGGCCCAGCTCGCGAGCCAGCTTGCGGATGGCCGGCGAGGCGGCCGCCGCGTGCGAGGATCCATCGGCGCCGGATGGCTCAGGCTCCGCCTCCGAGACGGGCGGCTCGGCGCCCGGGGATGGCGCCGGCTCGGGCGGGGGCGGCGGGGCGGGCTTGCTCGCCGGCGCCGTCTTCGGACCGGACCGCCCCCGGGCAGGAGCCTCCTCCTCACCCTCTCTCGAGGCCAGGGTCAGGATCCGCTGGCCGACCGCGATCTTCTGGCCTTCCTTGACGTGGATTTGAGTCACGCGGCCGGCCTGGGGCGAGGGGATGGGGGCCACCGCCTTCTCGTTCTCGAGCTCGAGAAGGATCTGGCCCTGGGCGACCGTATCGCCGACCTTGACAGCAATGCTCACGACGGAGCCCGAGTCAGCTCCTTCCCCGAGATTGGGCAGTTTGACATCCATATTCAGTTGGCTTCGCGCAGATCAGCTTACCGGCGCGGCGGCGAATCGCAACACCGAAGCAGCCCGGCGCGAGCGCCGTTTTTTTGCTCGCCTGCCTGCCCGCCGGCCGCTATTTCATTGCGCGGATCTCATCCGCATTATGAAGACATTCATTTGGCTGAGCTGGATTTGCTGCCTGGCGGCCGCCGCGGCCCAGGCCGCGCCCGATCGCGTTGTCTACACCGGCCAGCAAGGCCCCGGCCGCGGTCGCCACATCGTCCTGCTTGCGGGCGACGAGGAGTACCGGTCCGAGGAAGGCTTGCCGATGCTGGCCAAAATCCTGGCCGTGCGCCACGGGTTCACCTGCACGGTGGCCTTCTCGATCCGCCCCTCCGATGGCACGATCGATCCCGTCTGCCAGACCAATCTCCCCGGCATCGCGGCCCTCGACGATGCCGACCTGGTCGTGCTCGGCCTCCGCTTCCGCGAGCTGCCGGATTCCCAGATGAAGCATTTCGTCGATTACCTCAACGCGGGCAAGCCCGTCATCGGCCTGCGCACCTCGACGCACGCCTTCGCCTACAGCCGCGACAAGAAAAGCCCCTATGCCCGCTTCGATTACCGCAGCCAGGAGTGGCCGGGCGGGTTCGGCCAGCAGGTCCTGGGGGAAACCTGGGTCAGCCACCATGGCGCCCACGGCAAGGAAAGCACCCGCGGCATCCTCGAACCCGCCCACCGCAACCACCCGGTGCTGAAGGGCGTCACCGACATCTGGGGGCCGTCGGACGTCTACACCGTCTCCCATCTGCCTGCGGACGCCGCCGTCCTGGTGCGCGGCCAGGTGCTGTCCGGAATGAAACCATCCGATTCGCCTGTGGCCGGGCCCAAGAACGACCCGCTCATGCCATTGGTCTGGGCACGCTCCTGGCGGGGCGATGCCGGCCGGACCTCCACCATCGTCACCACCACGATGGGCGCCGCCGTCGATCTCGAGAGCGAAGGCCTGCGCCGGCTCCTGGTCAATGCCTGCTACTGGGCCCTGGGCTTGGCCGATCAGATCCCCGCGCGCGCCAACGTCGATTACGTCGGCCCCTACCGGCCCACCTATTTCGGCTTCGGCAAGTTCATTCCCAATGTCCGGCCCGCCGATCTGGCCTTGCCCTGAACCCCGTTTCGAGGCCGTGCGCAACCCTGATGCCATGAAATCCAAGATCTCCCGCCGCGGCTTTTTCGGAGCCGGCCTGGGCGCAGCCGCTGTCTCCCTTGCCGCATCGCGCCTGGCCGGCGCCGATGGCCCATCGCCCGCGCCGCCTGCCCGCCGATCGATTCGCCTCGGCGGGCCCGTCTCCATCCGCACCGACGATCCCGCCGAGATCGCCCGCTTCCACCGGCGAATCGGCTACCGGGCCGCCTACTGTCCGAACCTCGATCTGAAGGACGCGGACCGCATCCGCGCCTATGCGTCGGCCTTCGAGCAGGAAGGAGTCGTCCTTGCCGAGGTCGGCCGCTGGGTGAACCTCATGGATGCCGACCCGGCCAAGCGCAAGGCGAACCTCGAGCGCGTGACGGACGGGCTTGCCTTGGCGGAATCGATCGGCGCGCTCTGCTGCGTCGATATTGCCGGCTCGCGCCACCCCACCATCTGGTACGGACCGCATCCCGGCAACGTCAGCCCCGAGTTCTTCGACGCCGCAGTCGAGAATGCCCGGAAGATCATCGATGCCGTCCGCCCCCGGCGCGCCAAGTTCGCTTACGAGATGATGGGCTGGGCCATTCCGGACAGTGTCGATTCGTATCTCGAGCTGATCCGGGCCGTGGACCGCCAGGCCTTCGCGGTCCATTTGGATCCCTGCAATCTGATCAACTCTCCGAATCGGTTTTTCGGCCAGACCGCGCTGCTGAACGATTGTTTTGACCGGCTGGGGCGGTGGATCGTGAGCTGTCATGCGAAGGACCTGGCCTGGGAGGTCGAGATGAACGTCCATTTCCGCGAGGTCCGGCCCGGGACCGGGGAGTTCGACTACGGCACCTACTTGCGGCGGCTCGCCGAACTGCCGCAGCAGCCGCCCCTGATGCTCGAGCATCTGCCCAACCCTCAGGAATACGACCAGGCCCGCCAGCACATCCTGGACCTGGGCCGCGCAGCCGGCCTGTCGTTTGATTAAGGGTCTGTGCAAAAATTAATTCCGATTTTGGCGGGAGCGCCGCCGGGCCAGATGCGAGGCGCCTGCCTGCCGCGGCGGCGCAGGCAGGCAAGGGAGGGAGTGTATCCCCCTGCGATACTCGACCGACCGAGCCACGAAGCAGATGGCCCGGCGCCGCCCCGCCCCTGCGGGCTGGGGGCCTTGGGCGCGCTAGCTTTGTTGCTCCTCGCTCGCAGACCGCACGGGTATGCTCGCTCGTCGCGCCTTGCCAGCCCGCCCAATCCCCTCCAACAAAATCGGAATTAATTTTTGCACAGACCCTAAGGCGGCGGCTCGGCCGGTTCGCCCCCGGCATCCGACCGGTCGACCACGCATGCGGTGACCAGATCCGCGACGCTGTTGACCGTCGTGCGCGCCATGTCCAGGAGGCGGTCCGCCCCCAGGACCAGGGCGATCCCTTCCGACGGGAGGCCGAAGTTCACCAGCAGCCCGACGATCAGCGGCAGGGATCCGCCCGGAATCCCGGCGACCGCCACCGCGCTCAGCACGGCCAATCCCACCAGCAAGGCCTGCTCGGGGAGGCTCAGCGGCAAGCCGTAGACCTGCGCGATGAACAGGACCACGCATCCCTCATACAGGGCTGTCCCGCTCATGTTCATCGTCGCGCCCAGCGGGAGGACGAACCCGGCCGTGGGCGCCGAGATCCCGAGGTTCTCCCGCGCCACCTGGATGCTCGTGGGCAGCGTCGCGTTGCTCGAGCTGGTCGAAAAGGCCGTCACCAGCACCGTCCGGATGGCGCGGAAGAAACGGCGGGGCGACTGCCCGGCCAGGCAGCGGATCGCCAGCGACAGGACGCCGAACAGGTGGATGGCCATCGCCGCTAGAACCCCCGCCAGAAACAGCAGCAGCGACTGCAGGTAATCCCATCCCAGGCGCGCCACCACGCCGAAGATCATGGCGGGAACCGCATAGGGCGCCAGCCGCATGGCGGCGTGGATCAATCCCGTCATCAGATCGGTCAGGACCGTCATCGCCCGGCCGAGCCCCTGGCGGGCGCCTTCGCCCAGCTGGAGGCCCACCCCGCCGATCAGCAGCGCGAACCCGATCAGCGGCAGCATCTGGAACTCGACGATCGCCTTGAGCAGGTTGGCGGGCAGCAGCAGATCCACCAGGAGTCGCAGGCTGAAACTTTCGAGCCGGTTGGCCTGGGCCTCGAGCTCGCCCGCCCGCCCCCCGTACCGCTCGAGCATCGCCTGGCGCGATTCCGGATCCATCACCTCGCCGGGGTTCAGGAGGTTCAGGATCAGCAGGCCCAGGGTGGCGCCGATGATCATGTTGGCGGCGAACAGCGCAAAGGTGCGCCAGGCCAGGGGGCCCAGCCGGTCCAGGCGGCCCAGCTGCAGCATGCCGTTGGTCAGCGAGGCGAACACCAGCGGCGCCACAACCCAGAACAGCAGCCGCAGAAACACCTGGCCCAGCGGATCGCAAATCTGCGCGGCGAACCACTCGATGCCCGGCGCCGCCTCCGGGCGCCAGCTCGCCAACCACCGCGCGCCGATGCCCGCCAGCAACCCCGCTGCGAATCCCCGCAGAATCCGAACCGCCAGGCGATGGGTGTCGTGGCCGGACATAAGGCTAGGTCGCTCCCCATTGCAGCCCCACGGCCAGCCCCCCCAGCGCCAGAGCCGCCCCCCAGATCAGGGCCACGGCCTGCGCCTGGCTCCAGCCGCGCCGCACGAGCCGATGAGACAGGTGATGCGTGTCGCCCACGTAGATGGGCGCCCCCCGCCGCCACCGGTCGGCCACCACCCACGCCAGATCGCCCAGCGGCACTGCCAGCAGCAGCAGCGGGGTCGCCACCGCCCACGGCCGCGCATTCTCCGACGTGTAGAAATGCGGCAGGATGGTCAGCACCGCCAGCAGATATCCCGCCAGATGGCTGCCCGCATCCCCCAGAAACACCTTCGCCCGGGGGAAGTTGAACGGCAGGAAACCCAGCAGCGCGCCGGCCGCCAGAAAGGCCGCCAGCGCCACCAGGTACTGCCCCATGTGGGCCGCCAGCACGGCAACCAGCCCCGATGCGATCACCCCTAGCCCCGCGCAAAGACCGTTCATGTTGTCCAGGAAATTCATCGCGTTGGTCACGGCCAGCACCCAGAGCACGGTGGCCGCGTAGCTGAAGACCGCCGACGGAACAAACAGCGTGATCCGAACGCCCGCCGCCGCCACCAGCACCGCCACGGCGCACTGGCCGGCCAGCTTGACCCCCGCCCGCAGCTCGCATCGGTCGTCCCACCACCCGAGAGCGACCATGCCCACTGCGCCGAGGAGCAGGATGCCCAGCTGCCCGGCCCGGCGTTCCAGGCCGTATTCGAGTGCCGCCTGGGTGTCGCTTCCCAGCCACCCTGCCTGCAGCCCCACGGCCCCGGCCAGCACCGGCAACAGCAGGCCGCTCAGCACCGCAAGCCCGCCTGCGAGCGGCACCGGCTCGAGATGAATCTTGCGATGGCCCGGATCGTCCACCACGCCGGCATGCACGCACCACCGGCGCCAGAGCGGCAGCGTGCCGGCTGCGGCCAGCCCCGCTCCCGCCAGAGCGCCCAGATAGATCCAGACCGGTAACGATTGCATGATCAGGCCGCCCTCGAACCCGGGCCCGCCTTCGCCAGCCGTTCATACAGCGCCGCCAGATCCAACACCATCTTTTCCTCCGAGAAACGGGGCTGGACCCAGGTGCGGCCCTGATCCCCCATGCGCCGCCGCAGCGCCGCATCCTCGGCGAGCATCTCGAGGCGATCGAGCAGCCGGGCCCGATCCCCCGGCGCCACCAGGAAGCCCGTCTCCCCGTCCCGGCACACCTCGCGCGCCCCATCGCAGTCGTAGGCCACCACCGGGCGCCCCGCCGCCAGCGCCTGAGGCAGGACGCGGGGCAGACCCTCCCGCCGCGACAGGTGCACCACCACGTCCATCGCGCCCAACAGGGCCGGCATCTCCGACGGCGGCACCAGGCCTGCGAAAACAAACCGCTCCGCCAATCCCAGGCGCCGCGCATCCCGCTCGAGCCGGGCCCGCCAGGGGCCGTCCCCCACCAGAAGGAAGCGCGCCCGGGGATGGCGCTCGGCCAGAGCCGGCGCGACAGCCAGTAGATCGTCGTGCCCTTTCAGCCGGAAAAGCCGCGCGATCTTGCCGATCACGATGTCGCCGGCCCTCAATCCCCAGCGCGCCCGATCGCCCCCCTGCGCCCCGGCCGCGAGGAACGGCTCGAGTGGGAAGCCGCTGTAGATGCAGGTGTATTGGTCAGGCCGGCCGATGCCCGCCGCCAGGTAGGCATCCGTCATCGCCTGGGCCACCGACACGAAATGGGTCGTCACGCGTCCCGCCACCCGCTCGGCGGCGCGATACAGGCTGTTGCTGGCCGCCCCTTGAAACGGGCCGAACGACGGCCCGTGAATGGTGTGGACAATCCAGCGAACGCCCGCGCGGCGTGCGGCCAGCCGTCCCAGGAAACCCGCCTTGCCGCTGTGCGTGTGCACCAGATCCGGCCCGTGCGCCCGAAAGAGCCGAACCAGCCGCGCCCATGCCATCCAGTCCTTGAGCGGATGCAGCGGCCGAACCAGCTCCGGCACGCGGATGAACCGATCGTCCAGCTCGGCCGCCAGCGGCTCCAGCGTGCCTTCCGCGCCCGAGGTCGGCCCGGATATCAGCCGGACATCCCAGCCCGGCCGGCTCGAAAGGCCCCGCACGCAGGCCAGCGTGTTTTCCTGGGCGCCGCCGACAATCAGCCGGGTGATGACGTGCGTGATCTTCACCGGCGGCCGATCTCGCGAAGGCCAGGCGCATCGGAAGCGCCGGATGGTTCCCGAGCCGGCTCGCGCCCGGCACCCGCGGGAGGCTCGAGAGCCGGGCGCCGAGGCATGCGCAGAAGCGGCTCGGACGACAGCAGAGAACGGCTTTTCAAGGGCTCGAGGGGGGCGGTGCCGCCCCCGATTCCGGCGCCTCGCCCCGCAACTCCTTGAGCCGCTCCCGCACATACTGGGCCTCGGCGGCCTCTTCGTATTCGCCGTTGGGATCGCGCGGAGCGACCCGCAGATAGGTCTCGAACAGCTCGATGGCGCGCGGGCTCTGCTTCCGCTCCATGGCGATTTGGGCGAGCCCAAAATACGCGCGATGCAATCCGGGCCGGATGTCCAGCACGGTCTGGTAGTCGTATTCGGCCTGCTCGTAGCGCCCCAGCCGGGTTAGAGAGATTGCCCGGTTGAGCAGGGCCACCGTGTGGCCCGGCTGCCGCGCCAGCAGCTGGTTCAGCGGATTCAGGGCCTCCTCGAATTTCCGGAGCTGGATCAGCACCGCCCCCTGATTCGCCAGGGCAAACGGGTTGTTCGGCTCCAGCCGGAGCATCTGGTCCAGGCACTCGAGGGCGTTGGTGAACCGCGCCGTCTGCAGATACACCTGGGACAGCGTGTGCAGCAGGCCCGAGTCGCCCGGATGCGCCTTGCGCGCCTCGAGCAGCCGCTGCTCGCCCCGGACCAGATTGGTCTGGTAGACATCCGCCCACGCCTCGAGCCGCAGGAGCCGCAGGCTCTGGTTGGTTGTCAGGGGGGCGGACGCCGGCGCGCGGAGCTGATCCGCCAGCGCCAGGAGACGTTCCGGAAGCCGCCATTTCAGGTACATGTCGGCCAGAAGCAGGCCGCTCTCGACGTCGCCCGGCTGCAGCTGCCGGGCCCGCTCGAGGTGGTAGGCCGCCTGGCGCACCAGGGCCGGTGTCGATAAGGCCAGCATCTGGCCGGTCTCCCGCAGGAAGGCCGGCTCGTCGAAGGGTCCGAAGTGCCGCACGATGTCCTCGATCCGGCGGTAGCTGTCCCGGATCGCCCGGCTCAGATCCGGATCCGGCGTCTCGGGGATGGGCTGCCGGGCCTGCAGGCGACGGTTCACCTCGCGGTTGACCCGCGCCACCAGGTTGCTGGGATGAAGCTCCATGGCGAGGTCGAACATCTCCGCCGCCGGCTCCAGGCGGTCGCTCTGCTGGAGCCGCACGCCCCATGTGTTCGCCGCTCGCGACAGGCTTGCCCTCACCAGCCCCAGCTCCGTGCGCGGATCCTGGTCCTCTTTGCCCCCGGATCTCCCGGCCAGCACCTCCCGCCACCGGCGGGCCGCGTCCGCCCAATACTCCTGGTTGGTCAGGACACGGGGCTCATCCAGGGCCGGCCGATCCAGCGCCAGCGAGTCGTAGGGTCTCTCCTGATACACCGCCCGGTGCGGCAGCGACTGAAGCCCCTCCCCGAAATAGTTGTAGTTGCCCTGCAGGTAGTAGACCTCGTTCGTCCGAGTCAGCGACGTGATCAGGTAGACCAGCAGCAGTGGATCCAGCGGATCCCGAAACACATGCCCCGTCAGAAAATCCGGCCATTCCTGCGGCGACTCCCGCATCAGGATCCGGTGGTAGGCCTGGTACGACAAGGATCGGGTGTCGACCATCAGGTGCTGGCGCGCCCGCCCCCGGTCCGCCAGCGCCGCCTCCGCCAGGAGCAGATGCGTCGGCTCGTCGCTCAAAACGATGGCGCGTTTCTCCGGCAACGAGCTCGCGAGCTCGCTGGCCCAATGCCGTAAAATCCCGGAGTTGGTCCGCCCGATGGGCCCGGCGTTCCGATAGAGCAGCGCGATCGGCGCCGCCACCAGCAGCACCCAGATGACCGCTGCCAGGGCGCGGCGGGCCTGGCGGGTGGCCAGCTTGGCCCGATACCAGGCCCGGGGCGGATCGGTGCCGAACACCAGGAGGACGTAGCCGCTGACGTAGCCGACGCAGAGCGCGCTCAGATAGTAGAACGGCAGGAGCGCGTGCCCGCCCCCCAGGTGCCGCGGGCTCCAGTGCGGCGGGTCGAACATGACCCCCACGCATGCCGCCAGGAACACCAGCTGCATCACCTGGAACATCATGCCCGTCAGCGTGCCTCCAATCAGGCTCGTCTCGCCCGTCGACAGCTTCCAGCGGATGCTCAGCAGGGCCAGGGGGAACAGCGAGGTCAGCGCGCACAGGAGCAGGCGCCATCGCGGGAAGCCCAGGACCAAGGCCTTCTGCGCCCCCAGCTCGGTCCGAAGCAGCTCCCCGAATCCCTGGCTGGTCTTCGGCCCGAGGCTCTCGAGCGCCGGCAGCAGCAGGCACAAGGACAGCCCCACCAAAAGCCACGCCGCCAGCCGCCCCCAGTTCCTCCACGCCAGGATCTCCCATCCCACAATCCAAACCGCCGACACCGCGAACGCCGGCAACAGCCAGATCATCACCCAGGAGTTCGCCGCCCCCAAGCCCATCGCCAGGGCCGCTTGCGCCAGCCGCGATCCCCGCCCATCCAGCCGATACTCGAGAAGGCTCCGCACCGCCCACGCCAGCATCAGCAGGCTCAGCATCTCCCCCGTCGCCGATGTCGCATGCTCCCAGAAGCTGAGCTGCCACCCGGCGACCAGCACCGCCAGCAACGGCGGCACCCACGCCGCCCGGATGCTCAGCAGGGCGTCCTCGCTGGTCTGCCGCTGCCGCTGATCCCGCGTGCGGTCATGGGGCAGCAGGGCGACGGACCGCGCCAGCAGCCCCAGCGCCGCCGCTCCCGCCCCTGCCGAGATCAGGTTCAGCGCCAGCGGCTGCCAGGACGATGGCAGGATTCGTGCGGGCAGGGCGACCAGGTAGAACAGCGGCGCATGCAGCTGGATCGTCCACCAGTCCCATCCCGCCACCTTCGATACCAGCGGCAGACTCGCCAGCGATACCCAGCGGTTCAGCGAGATCAGGAAGAACAAGAATGCGCCCGCCGCCGCCACAAACGGCAACACATTCAGCACAAAATTCGAAGGCGCACTCGGTCGTTCTTCCATAGGATGTAGCCAGGTACGTAAGATGTACCGAACCCGTGCGAGTTGGCAAGGACATCTTGCCCGCCCCCCGAGGCCCGAGGCGCGAGGGCTGGTCGGCTCTCCGCCCTGCGCCCCTCCCCCTGCTCCCCCGCCGGCTGCGAGCGGAGGCGCTCCGCGGCTTAGGGATTCACGGCGCGAGCCCCATCGCCCGCGGCATCGCCTCCGGTCATGTCCCGCGACGCAGGTCGGCTACGCACTCGATGTGCTGGGTCTGGGGAAACATGTCGATCGGCGCCACCCGGTCCAGGCGGTAGACTCCATCCGCCACCAGCCGGCGCAGATCCCGCGCCAGCGTGGCCGGATGACACGATACGTAAATCACCTGCGCCGGCCCTGCCCTCCTTAGACCCTCGATCATCTCCGGCCGGCAGCCCGCCCGGGGCGGATCCAACAAAACCGCGGTCTGTTCCGCCGCCATCCCCTCGAGCAGCGACGGCAGCAGCTCCTCGGCGCGCCCCTCCCGATACTCCCCATTGAGCCGGCCCCGCCGAGCCGCGTTCCGTCGTGCCGCCTCGACCGCGCGACGGTCATATTCCACCCCCACGAACCGATCCACCTCCCCCGCCAATTCCAGGCTGAAAAATCCAACCCCGCAGTAGGCGTCGATCAAATGCCGGGCCCCGCTGCGGCGCAGCCCCGCCCGGACCGCCTCCACCAGCGGCTCGAGCATGAAGAAGTTGTTTTGGAAAAAGGAGTCGTGCGGCGATTCCCACCCCTCCGGCGCCTCCCGCAGCAGCACCTTCAGCCCGCCCTTGGGGGGCGGATGAGCCCGCGCGCGCCGCAGTTGGGCGTTGACCTCCGGCGACGCGATCCGGCACTCCTCGACGTCCACCACCAGGCGGCTTTCCGCCCGTAAAAAACCGAGGTTCAACGCCTGGCGGTAGCGATCCCATTGGCTGCGCACCAGGATCCGATTCCGATATCCGTAGGGCATGGAGCAGGGCGCCACCTCCTCGACGATCGCCCCCGCGAGCCCGCCCACGCGCTCGAGAAGATCCAGGACCTGCTTGCGCTTGAGCCGGAGCTGGGCTGGATAGGCCATGTGCTGGTATTGGCAGCCTCCGCATGCCCCATAATAGGGGCACGCAGGAACCACGCGCTCCGGAGACGCCTCCTCGATCCGCACCAGCCTGGCCCTGGCAAACCGCTGGCGCACCTCGACCACCTGCACTTCGGCCCGCTCGCCCGGCAAAACCCCCGGCACGAACAGGACGAATTCGCCCCACCGCCCGACACCCTCGCCGCCGAACGCAAGATCGCCGATCCGGATCGTGAGCACCTGCCCCGCCGCCGGGACCGGCCGGACGGAATCGAGCCCTTCGGTATCCGCCGCTCGCATGGTCAGATCCAGGGCCGAGCCTTGTGGCCGGATGACTCGCGGGGGGCGGCGCCCTGATTGCCCGCAGAAGCGCTGCGCTCCGGATCGGCCGGCCGCTCTTCAGCCCGGCAGCGCCTCGCCGACCTGGAACCGGACAAACCGGCGGATCTCCACCGTGTCCCCCAGCTGCTTGGCCACCGATTGCACATGATCGATCACGCTCACCTCGGAGTTCTTTTTGACGAACCCCTGCTCGAGCAGGCAGAAGGTCTGGTAGTACTTTTCGAGCTTGCCCCCCACGATCTTGTCGATCACCGCGGCCGGCTTGCCCTTGACCTGCTCGCGGGCGATCTCCTTCTCCTTCTCGATCACCTGAGGATCGATCTGGTCCCGGCGCACGGTCAGAGGATTCGCCGCGGCGATCTGCAGGGTGATGTCTTTCACCAGCTGCTTGAAGTCGTCGTGCCCGGCCGTGGCCTCCTGGCCCGCCCCGACCTCGACCAGGACGCCCACCTTCGCCCCCATGTGGATGTAAGCGGCAACCAGCCCGTTGCCTTGCACCTCCATCCGCTCGAACCGGGTGATCTTGATGTTCTCGCCCGTCTGCGTGACCAGCTGGGTCCGGGCCGCCTCGAACTCCGCCCGGGGATCCGCCGCCAGCGTCCGCGCCACCTCCTCCGCAAAGGCCCGGAACTTCTCGTTCTTGGCGACAAAATCCGTCTCGCAATTGACCTCGGCCAGGACGCCAACCCGGCCTCCCGGCTGGACCCACTGGACGATCACGCCTTCCTTGACGGCGCGCGAGGCCCGCTTGGCCGCCGACGCCACGCCTTTTTTGCGCAGCACGTCCACCGCCTTCTCGAGGTCGCCCTGGGTCTCCAGCAGGGCCTTCTTGCATTCCATCAGACCCACGTTGGTCATTTCACGCAGCCGACCAACCAAAGCCGCATTGATCTCAGCCATAAATGATCTCTCTCTTCATCCTTCCTGGTTCGCGCGCCCTGCATGCCCGGCCGGGTCATGCGGGCGGCAGCGGCGCGCTGGCCTCCGCCGCGGGCGCCGCCGGCGGGGCCGGCTGGACCAGAGACGCGAGCTCGGCCGCCGACGCCGGCGCGGGGGCAGCGGCGGGAGCGGGCTCGGCTGCCGCCGGCGCCGCCGCCGGGGCTGGCGCCGCTGCGGGCTCGGTCTTGCGAGGCCCGTACTTGGATTCGTAAGCCTGCCGCGCCTGCACGATGGTTTGCACCACCGTGTTTAAAATCAGCCGGATCGACCGGATCGCATCGTCGTTGCCGGGGATGGGATAATCGACCTGGTCCGGGTCGCAGTTGGTGTCGACGATCGCCACGATGGGGATCTTGAGCCGGCGTCCCTCGGCCACCGCGTTGTGCTCGCGCTTGATGTCCACCACGAACATCGCATCCGGCAGGGACTCCATATCCCGAATGCCATCCAGGTTCTTGTGCATCCGGGCCGCCTCGCGGCGGATCGACGACTGCTCCTGCTTGCCATACTGGCTCATTGTCCCGTCTGCCTCCATCCGCTCGATCTGCTTGAGCCGGTCCACCGAGCGCCGGATGGTCTTCAGATTCGTCAGCGTGCCTCCCAGCCAGCGCTCGATCACGTAAAACTGCATGCACGTCATCGCCGCTTCCTTGATCGCCTCCTGCGCCTGCTTCTTGGTGCCGACCAGAACGATCCGCCCGCCCTTCCCAATGACGTTGCCCAGAAAGTTGCAGGCCGACTCGAGCTGCCCCAGGGTCTTGCTCAGGTCGATGATGTAGATGCCGCTGCGCGCGTCGAAGATGAACTGCTTCATCTTCGGATTCCAGCGCCGGGTCTGGTGCCCGAAATGGACACCCGCTTCCAACAGTTCCTTGATACCGATGTTGATCGCCATATTTTCCGTTTGGTTTGGGGCCCGCAGGCTGCCCGCCTGCCGGCCATCCCGCGGAGACGGGATTTGACTTTGTTGCGATTGTGGCCGCCGGGCTTCGTTCCGCGCCGGCTGTTTAAGGCCGTTTCACTGCTTTGCGCCCGGGCGGCTTTCCGGGCCGCCCGATGGCACAAAGAACTCTACACTATATCCAAACGCCCAGCGCGACAACTGTTTTGTTTTCGGCCGCGAAGGCCCGAATTGCCTTTTCAAGCCGGGTGTCCGTTGGCTAGAATGGCCTGGAATGGCCCCAGACGCCTCCATGCCGGGGACGCGTGCGGGCCGGAATGCCTGCAGCCCCATGAAACCAGCCAAATCCTCCCGACCATCCACCTCGGTCGTTCTGGGCCAGCCCTCGTGGCGGCTCATGTCCTCCAGCGTCGAAGCCTGGGTTGCCGAGACCGGCGGGCACCTCGGCCCGGTCGTTTTCGATCGAGCCGGCAAGCGCTGGCGCCCGTACTCCGTCGCTCCGTGGGCCGAGGAGAAGCCCGACCGCGCGCTTCCGGCCCTGTTGCGGGTTTTGCGCGGCGATTTCTTCTGCCTGCCTTTCGGCAACAACACGTCGCCCTACCGCAACGAGCGGCACCCGCCGCACGGCGAAACGGCCAACCAGCGCTGGCGCCTGGTCTCGTTGGCCCGCGAAGGCGTCCGCTCGACCCTCCATCTCCGCCTCGCCACTCGCACTCGGCCCGGCCAGGTCGACCAGCAGATCGCCCTGGTCGACGGCCACGATGCGGTCTACTGCCGGCATGTCATCTCCGGCATGAAAGGCCCCATGAACTTCGGCCATCACGCCATGATCAAGTTCCCCGACGCACCCGGCAGCGGGCGCATATCGACCAGCCGGTTCATCCATGGGCAGGTTTTCCCCGACGACTTCGAGCGCCCCGAGCAGCGCGGGTATTCCGCCCTCCAGCCGGGCGCCGAGTTCCGATCGATCGAGCAGGTCCCCACGCGGTTCGGGCCGCCCGCCGACCTGAGCGTATACCCGGCCCGGCGCGGCTACGAAGACCTCGTCATGCTGGTGGCCGATCCCGCCCTGGCTCTGGCCTGGACGGCCGTCACGTTCCCCATCCAGCGCTACGTCTGGTTCGCCATCCGCTCGCCCCGCCTCCTCCGCTCGACCGTCTTCTGGATCTCCAACGGCGGCCGCCATTACCCGCCCTGGAACGGGCGCCACGTCAGCGTCATGGGCCTCGAGGATGTCACCTCGTATTTTCACTACGGACTGGCCGAGTCCGTCCGCCGAAATCCCTTGTCGGACCGCGGCTACCCGACCTGCCTCGAGCTCAATCCGCGCCAGCCGCTCGCCATCCCCTACGTCATGGGCGTCGCGGGAGTGCCGGCCGGATTCGACCGCGTCCGGGATCTCCACCCCCTGCCCACCCGTGACGGGATCCTCCTCGAGAGCGACAGCGGCAAGACCGCGTGCGCTGCCCTGGATATCCCGTTTCTGGACGAAGCCCCCCCGGCTCCGCCCCAGGCCTGAGCCTCCTCCGGACGGACCGGATGAACCTCGCGCTCCGCAGCCTCGCTCGCTGTCGTCCGAGCCTTGCGTGGATTCCCGCGCTGATCCTCGCTTCGGCCTCGCTGGGGGCGGCGCGGGGGGACATCGCGCCCCGGCGGCTGCCGCGCGCCAACCTGCTCGTGTTTCGCGGCGCGCAAGGCGATCTGCTGCCGGTGCGGTCGGCATCCGACTGGCTCGAGCGGCGCGCCGAGATCCTGGCGGGCATGCAGGAGATCATGGGCCCGCTGCCCGGCCGCTCGAGGCGCTGCCCGCTGGATCCGCAGATCGAGGAGGAGCAGGATTGCGGCCGCTATGTCCGGCGGCGGATCCATTACGCCTCCGAACCGGGCTCGCGCGTCCCCGCGTATCTGCTGATCCCGAAGGATGCCCTCGAGGGGCGGGGCCCGGCGCCGGCGGTGCTGGCGCTGCATCCCACGGACATGCAGCACGGCCACCGCGTGGTGGTCGAAAAGATCCGGGACAGCTACCGCGCCTATGGGCATGACCTCGCCGCCCGCGGCTTCGTGGTGGTCGCGCCGTCGTATCCGCTGATGGCCGGCTACCAGCCCGGCCTCGAGGCCCTCGGCTATCGGAGCGGAACCATGAAAGCCATCTGGGATAACATCCGCGCGCTGGATCTGCTGGACTCGATGCCCATCGTGCAGCCGGGAGGCTACGGCGCCATCGGCCATTCCCTCGGCGGGCACAACGCTCTGTTCACTGCGGTGTTCGACCCGCGGATCCGGGTTGTCATCTCGAGCTGCGGATTGGACTCGTTCTGCGATTACTACGGCGGCAGCCCGGACAACTGGCAGCTCGAACGTGGCTGGTGCCAGACGCGCTACATGCCGCGGCTGGCCCAATACCGGGGGCGCCTGGCGGAGATCCCGTTCGATTTCCACGAGATCATCGGCACCCTGGCGCCGCGGGCTGTCCTCATCAGCGCGCCGGTTCGCGACGGGAATTTCCGGTGGGAGAGCGTGGACGAGATTGCGGCGGCTGCCGCGCCCGTTTTCGAGCTCCACGGCGCCGGGTCGAACTTGCGGGTGCTCCATCCCGACTGCGCTCACGATTTTGCCGAGCCGGAGCGGCGGCAGGCCTACGAGCTGCTCGAGCGGGCGCTGTCGCGGCCGGCCCAGGTCACGCGGCCGTGACCGATCGGCAGAGGGGAGGCAGGCGGATCAGCCGGCGGCTCGCCCTCACCGCCTCGGCCCGAAGGCTGCTCGGCCGCGGGCCGCGGCGGCGAGAGCGGGAGCCGGACGGTGAACGTCGAGCCTTCCGATGGCCGGCTCGAGACGGAGACGGTGCCATGGTGGGCCTCGACGATGGCGCGGACGAGGCAGAGGCCAAGGCCGAGACCTTTCTGGGATCGGCTTTTGTCGCCGCGGTAGAGCCGCTCCCAGATCCGGGGTATCTCCTCGGCGGGGATGCCCGCGCCGGTGTCGGCGACCTCGATCACCGCGGTCTGGTTCTCGGCGCGGGCGCGGATCGCGACCCGCCCGCCGGGCGGGGTGTACTTGACGGCGTTATCCACGAGGTTGGCCAGGGCCTGTTCGAGCCGGACCCGGTCCGCCTGGAGGCGGATGGGATCGGACAGGGAGCGCTCGATGGCGATGCGGCGATCCTCGGCGACCATCTGGTAGAGATCGACCACGCGGCGGAGGAGGCCTTCGAGATCGACCGTCTCGACATGGAGGCGCATGGTGCCGGTCTCGGCCTGGCTGACGTCCATGAGGGTCTGGAGCATGACCAGGAGCCGATCGGACTCCTCCAGCGTATCAGCCAGGGCTTCCCGGCTGGCGGCGGAGGGATCGGGCGACTGGAGGGCGCGTTCGGCCGCGCCGCGGAGGCGGGCCAGCGGGGTTCGCAGGTCGTGGGCCACGTTGTCCAGCGCCTCGCGCATGCCCCGGATCAAGGTCTCGTTCTTCTCGAGCATGCGGTTGAAGAGGCTGACGAGCTCGTCCAGCTCGTCCTGGTGCTGCCGGGCGGCGACGCGGCGGTCGAGCTGGCCGGTCTCGAGGATGCCCCGCACCGCGGCGATGAGCTCGCGAATCGGCAGCATCGCCCGGTGGGTCAGCCACGTGCCGCCGGTGTAGCCAAGGGCAAGCAGCGCGATCAGGGCGCAGCCGAACACCAGGCGCAGCCGGGCCAGGAGCAGCTCGGTCGGGCCGGTGCTCTTGCCGACCTGCAAATGGTGGCCCCCCGGAAGCGCCAGCGACCCGACTAGCCAGCCGGGCTGGCCCTTCCCCCCCGGCACGTGCACCCACGACGAATCGGCCTGGTCCGCCGCTCGAGCGATCCCGGCAAAATCGAACTGGCTCCACTCCTCGGGGACATGCACGAAGAGGACCTGGCCGCCCGAACCGCGCAGGCGGACAAAGAACGCCTGGCGGCTGCCGTCGCGGGTGTTGAGGAACTTCCAGCGGAGGAACTCGGGGCCGCCGCTGACATACCAGGCCCGGTAATCCTCGAGCCGGGCCCGGATCAGCTCGCGCTCCTGCACCTGGATCGATCGCGACAGGAGAAAGGACGCCAGCGCGTGCAGGACGAGCCCCCCCGCCACCAGGATGGCCGCATAATAGAGGTTGAGACGGAAGCCGAACCGGCTGCGGACTGGCTCAGGCGGGTTTGAGGGCATAACCAACCCCGCGGAGTGTTTGGATGAGCTTCGGCTCGAAATCGCGGTCGATCTTGTTGCGAAGGCGGCACACCAGGACGTCGACCACGTTGGTCTGGGGATCGAACTGATAATCCCAGACGTGCTCGAGGATCTGGGTTTTCGAGACGTAATGGCCGGCGTGGCGCAGGAGGTACTCGAGGAGCGCGAACTCCCGCGCGGCCAGATCGATCCGCCGGCCGGCCCGGCGCACCTCGCGCGCCAGCAGATCGAGCGTGAGATCGGCGGCCGTCAGGGTCGAGGGCTCCGCCACGCTCGATGCGCGCCGGATCAGGGCCTGGACCCGCGCCAGCAGTTCGCTGAAGGCGAACGGCTTGACCAGGTAATCGTCCCCGCCCGCCTGCAGCCCGCGGATCCGATCGTCGACAGCGGCCTTGGCGCTCAGGAAGAGCACCGGCAGCGCGCGCTGCCTGCGCCGCAACTCCTGGACCAGGCTCAGCCCGTCGCGCCGCGGCAGCATCACATCCACCACCGCCGCGTCGGCGGGCCGGGTCAGCGCCAGCGCCAGCCCCGCCTCGCCGTCCCCGGCATGATCCACCGCAAACCCATGTTCGCGCAGCCCCTGGGCGACGAAGGCGGCGATCTTCGGATCGTCTTCGATGAGCAAGATTCGCATGGGCTCGGCCACGGTTGGACCGCCAGCCCGCCGCTCTCAGCAGCCCCGGCCGCCCGAACCGTCGATCCGTAATCTACGCCAACGGCGGCGGATTGCCATGCGAATCCAAGCCGCCCCTCGATGCCGATCCTGTCCGCAGGGCTTGACGGTGAGGGGGTGGGCGTTTAGGGTGCCCCTGCGAGTCAAAGGCAAAGGAACGCGATGCAGAATTTTCTGATTCCCATGGTGGTCGAGCAGACGGGGCGCGGCGAGCGCGGCTACGACATCTACTCTCGCCTGCTGGTGGACCGGATTGTGTTTTTGGGCACCCCGGTGGATGACATGGTGGCCAACGTCATCATCGCCCAGATGCTGTTTCTGCAGATGACGGATCCGAAAAAGGACATCCATCTCTACATCAACTCGCCGGGGGGCAGCGTCACGGCCGGGCTGGCGGTCTACGACACGATGCAGTTCCTGACGTGCGACGTGAACACGTATTGCATCGGCCAGGCGGCGAGCATGGGCGCGCTGCTGCTGGCGGGCGGCACCAAGGGCAAGCGGTTCGCCCTGCCCCATTCGAACATCATGATCCACCAGATTCTGGGCGGGGCGGAGGGGGCGGCCAGCGACGTCGAGATCCGGGTCAAATACATGCTCCGGCTCAAGCAGCGGCTTAACCAGATCCTCTCCCATCATACCGGCCGCAGCCTCGAGCAGGTCGAGAAAGACTGCGACCGCGACTACTTCATGACCGCCGCCGAGGCCCGCGATTACGGGATCGTGGACGAAGTCGTCCAGTCGCGGAGGGAGATCCCCGGCCTGGCGGCGGCTTCCACCGCCGCCCCGGGCGCCGGAGCCGCTCCCGCCGCCGCCCCCGAGTCGAATCCGCCTCCCGCCACCAGCGCCTGAGCACCCCATGGCCCACCCGACCCATCGCGCCCTCTGCACCTTCTGCGGCAAGTCGGACGCCGAGGTGCGCAAGCTGATCGCCGGGCCGGGGGTCAACATCTGCGACAGCTGCATCCTCTACTGCAAGGCCATCCTCGACAAGGAAGCGCAGGCCGAGCAGCGCCATTCCGGAGGCCGGTTCCGGGTGCTGAAGCCTGCCGAGCTGCGGCGGCATTTGGATGCCTATTGCGTGGGGCAGGAGCAGGCCAAGAAAACCCTCGCTGTCGCCGTCTACAACCATTACAAGCGCATCCGGCACGCGGCGGCGCTCTCGGGCGCAGACCCGGATTCAGCCGGCAAGGAGCCCGGCGCATCCGAGGTCGAGCTCGACAAGAGCAACATCCTGCTGATCGGGCCGACGGGGTCGGGCAAGACGCTGCTGGCGCGGAGCCTGGCCCGGGCGCTGGACGTCCCCTTCGCGATCGCCGATGCGACCGCCCTGACCGAGGCCGGCTATGTCGGCGAGGATGTCGAGAACATCATCCTCCGCCTCCTCCAGAACGCGGACTACGATGTCAAGCGGGCCCAGCGCGGGATCATCTACATCGACGAGATCGACAAGATCGCGCGCAAGAGCGAGAACGCGTCCATCACGCGCGACGTCTCGGGCGAGGGGGTGCAGCAGGCGCTGCTGAAGATCCTCGAGGGGACGATCTGCAACGTGCCTCCGCAAGGCGGCCGCAAGCATCCCCAGCAGGAGTATATCCGGGTCGATACCACCCACATCCTGTTCATCTGCGGGGGCGCATTCGTGGGTCTGGACCGGATCATCCAGCGCCGGCTGGGCCGGCAGGTCATGGGGTTCGGAGCGGCCGGGCGCGCGGATGGGAGGGCGTCGGCGCAGGCGTCGATCCTCGAGCGGATCGAGCCGGAGGATCTGCTCGCCTACGGGTTCATCCCGGAGCTGGTCGGGCGCCTGCCGCTGGTGACGGCCCTCGAGGCCCTCACCGAGGATCAGCTGGTGTCGATTCTGACCGACACCAAGAACGCCTTGACCAAGCAGTTCGCCAAGCTTCTGGCGATGGAGGACGTCGGGCTCGAGTTCACGCCGGATGCGCTCCGCGAGCTGGCGGCACAGGCCATGCGGAAGGGGACCGGCGCGCGCGGACTGCGGGGGCTGCTCGAAAAGCTCATGCTCGATGTCATGTATGAGATCCCCGGCGCTCGAGACATCGCCGCCGTGGTGATCGACCGACCGGCCGTCCAGGGGCTCGAGGCCCCGACCCTGCGCCGCCGCAGCCAAAAGGCCGCCTAGGGTCTTTTGTCTCCTTGCCATCGCGGTGGCTTTCGATTTCATTCGTGGCATGACGGCGCCATTCGAGGCAGGGCGGTTCGTGGCCGACCACGTCCGGGGCATCCCGCGGTCCGGGATTCGGGATTTCTTCGACCTGGTCCAAGGCCAGCCGGATGTGATCTCCCTCGGGGTCGGCGAGCCCGACTTCGCCACCCCGTGGCACATCCGCGAGGCGGCGATCTACGCGCTCGAGCGGGGGCGGACGAGCTACACATCCAATCTGGGGCTGCTCAAGCTGCGCGAGGGGATCGCCCAGTGGCTGGGCCGCAAATACAGCCTCTCTTACGATCCCCGGCGCGAGATCATCGTCACCGTCGGGGTGAGCGAGGCGCTCGATATCGCGCTGCGAGCCGTGCTCAACCCCGGCGACGAGGTCCTCTATCACGAGCCTTGCTACGTCAGCTATTGCCCCAGCATCCAGCTCGCCCACGGCGTCGCCCGCGCCGTCGCATGCCGCGCCGAGGACCGGTTTGCGGTCACGGCCGATGCCATCGAGAAGGCCCTCACCCCGCGCACGCGCATCCTGGTGATGAATTTCCCGACCAACCCGACCGGAGGCACCCTCACCCGCCAGGAGCTGGAGGCGATCGCCCGAGTCGTCCAGCGCCATAACCTTCTCGTCATCACCGACGAGGTCTATGCCGACCTGACCTTCGAGGGCGAGCACGTCAGCATCGCTGCCCTGCCGGGGATGATCGAGCGAACTATCTTTCTTCACGGGTTCTCGAAGGCCTATGCGATGACCGGGTTCCGGCTCGGATACGCCTGCGGTCCCGCGGAGATCATCGAGGCCATGATGCGGATCCACCAATACTCGATGCTGTGCGCCAGCACGGTCAGCCAGGAAGCCGCCCTCGAGGCGATCCGCAACGGCGAGCCGGACACGATCGAGATGCGCGAGGAATACCGCCGGCGCCGCAACTACATCGTCGAGGCGTTCAACGAGATCGGGCTGCCCTGCCACCGGCCGCGCGGATCGTTCTACGCGTTCCCGTGCATCCGGGCGACGGGGCGGACCTCGAAGGAGTTCGCGGTGAGCCTGCTGCAGGAGGAGAAGGTGGCGTGCGTGCCCGGGAACGCCTTTGGCCCGAGCGGCGAGGGATATCTGCGCTGCTGTTTCGCGACGTCGTTCGATCGGATCGAGATGGCAGTCGAGAGGCTCAGGCGCTTCGTGGGGAAGCTGGGCGGCCCGTAGCGGGGCCGGGAATCCTTGACTCGGATCCGAGCCGAGTATCGAATCGTGCTATGAAATCACAGGTCACTCCCGAGCAGGCGATGCAGCTGATCCAGAGCCGCCGAAGCATCCGGGTGTATGAGCCGGGGCTGGTGAGCCCGGGGATTGTCCAGCAGTTGCTCGAGGCGGCCATGGCCGCGCCATCGGCCGTGGCGAAGGATCCCTGGCGCTTCGTGGTGGTGCAGAGCGCGACGATGCTCGAAAAGCTCGCCCCCGTTCTCTCGAACGGCAGCATGCTGCTCCAGGCGGGCATGGGCATCGTTGTCTGCGGCGACCTCGAGGCGGCGCACGACCGGCAGTTGAGCTTCTTGCTGCAGGACTGTGCGGCAGCCATCCAGAACCTTCTGCTCTGCGCCCATGCCCACGGGCTGGGCGCCTGCTGGCTGGGCATCCACCCGCGCGAGCCCCGGGTGTCGGCCGTGCGCGAGATCCTCTCTCTGCCGGCATCCGTCATCCCGGTCGGGTGCGTGGCGGTGGGGCATCCCGCGGAGGTGAAGCCGGCCCGCACCCGCTACAACGAAGCGTTCGTCCACTGGGACAAGTGGTGAGGGCGCAGATCGCCCCGCTTTCGTGGAACCTGGCGCGGCGCGCCTGGGAATTTCCAGGCGCGGCCTGTGAGAGGCGAGCCATCGAGAGCCTGGCTCGCTGAGGCTGATCCAACGCTCTAACGGGAAGACGTCCGCTCCGACAGCCAGCCCCAGTCCCGCGGGGTGGCGGCCACGTTCAGCTGGCTGACGTTGCCGTTCTTGACCTTGGTCGTCCCCTCGAGCCATTTGTGGACCTCGGCGTGGCCGTCCGCGAACCCCAAGCCGCATGCCATATTGTGGTAGGTGCCGGGCCAGTCGATCCATACCGGTATGTTCATCGCCACCGCGAAGCTCGCGTCATTGATGCTGTTTTCGTCCTCATCGATCAGGACCCAGGTCTTGGCGGGCTGGACGAAATCGCCGCTCTTGCCGAACGTGCGCCACGGCTGGCCGCGGCGGTGACTACGCTGGCCATTGTTGTTGACCAGCCACGGGCCGTTGGTCGCCAGCTTCGGCACGCCGCTGTGGCCGCTCCCGGAATCGTATCCCGAGCAGATCGTCCCCACCGCCTGGCTCATCGCGAAGCTCCGCACGGTCGGGTAAAGCTTGCCGCCGATGTTCACCATCGCGCGGTCCGCCGGGCACTTGTAGATCTTGACGTTGTTGCCGGTGTATTTGGCCAGCACGTTCCACCGGGTATCGCGAAGGTAATTGATGTTGGTGGCCTGGTCGTTGTTGTTCATGTTGGCCGCGCACCAGTTGTGGCCCACTGTGGTGTTCGCGTCGTCCGGATTGGGCGGCATCAGCTCGTTGTTGTCCGCAGCATACAGCTGAATCGCCAGCACCATCTGCTTGTTGTTGTTCATGCAGTAGATGCCCTGGGTCTTGGTCTTCGCCTTGCTCAAGGCCGGGAGCAGCATCCCCGCCAGGATCGCAATGATGGCAATCACCACCAGGAGTTCGATCAGGGTGAAGCCCGTCCTTCCCTTCGCCACCCTCACAACTGCGGCTCGATTCAGCTTCATGGTTCCTTCGCTTTTTTTGCTCTCTAAGCTCCTGAATGGTGTCGAAATTATCAAATCCAACACCGTGTGTCAATGAATCGCCCGGCGCTTCAACGCTCAACTGTGCGTCTGGCCGCACATGGGGCCACCCGACTGGATCGGCGGCCTCCCCTCGAGCGGCAGCCCAGGACGCCGCCTCCCCGGCGCGCGCGGGGGCTCCAGCCTTTGTCCTTGCCTTGCCTCCGCCACGCCTTCAGCATCCCGGCTTGGATGCATTCTTCGCGGTCTGAACATCGAGATCGCCCCGCGCCGCCGTCTGCGGCTGGAAGGTCCCGGCCCGACGAACAATGCACGGAAACGGAGACACGGCTGCATGAGTGATCTGGATGCATTGCGAGATAAGCTGCGGTCGTACGGATCGTGTCTGGTCGCCTATTCGGGCGGGGTGGACTCGACGTTTCTCGCCTGCGTGGCGCTGCAGGCCCTCGGGGATCGCTGCGTGGCGGCCATCGCGGACACGCCCAGCCTGCCGCGGCGGGAGCTCGAGCGCGCGCTGGCCCTGGCCGAGCGCCTGGGGCTGAAGGTCCGCATCGTGCACACGGGCGAGTTTGGGAACCCCGATTACCTGGCCAACCCGCCCGACCGCTGCTATTTCTGCAAGCGGGGCCTGTTCATCGAGCTGGGGCGCCTGGCCCGGAGCGAAGGGCTGGCGGTCCTGCTTCACGGCGAGAACGCCAGCGATGCCGGCGACGACCGGCCCGGCGCGCGGGCGGCGCTCGAACTGGACGTCCGGGCCCCCCTGAAGGAGCTGGGGTTCACCAAGGATCGGATCCGGTCGTGCTCGGCCGAGCTGGGGCTGCCGACGGCCGATCAACCGGCATCGGCCTGCCTGACCACGCGGATCCCCTATGGCGAGCGGGTCACGCTCGAGAAGCTGCGCATGATCGAGCAGGCGGAGAACGCGCTGCACGACCTCGATTTCGTCGAATTCCGTGTGCGCCACCACGAGCTCCCGCCGATCGAGGGGGGACGGCCGCGCGCGCTGGCGCGGATCGAGGTGGTTCCTGGCGAGCTGGGCCGGTTGCTGCAAGACGGGCGGCATGCGCGGATCGCCGAGCAGCTCAAGGCGGCGGGATACCAGCATGTCACGCTCGATCTTCAAGGATATCGGCGCGGCGGCGCCAACCTGGGTCCTCCGAATCCAAAGGCAGGGTGAAGCTTGATCCTATGGATTGTTCACAGCGATGGGCTGGCGCCGATGGTTGCCGGGAGGTGGCCGACATCGGCCGCCAGGTGCTCGATGGCCAGCCGCTGACCCGCCATCAGGCCAGCCGGCTGTTCGCCCTGGAGGACCCCGAGGCGATCGCCGAGGCCATGGTGTGGGGGCAGCGCGTCGCGCGCCTTCGCCACGGCCGCCGGATCCATCTCTGCTCGATCGTCAACGCCAAGGCGGGCGGCTGCCCCGAAGACTGCCGCTTCTGCGCCCAGTCGGCTTTCCACGACACCGCGGCGCCGCGGCATGGATTCATCGACTCGGCCGAAGTGCGTCAGGCGGCGCAGGAGGCTGCCGCCAACCGCGTGAACGCCCTGAGCCTCGTGGCGGCCTGGCCCGAGCTGCGCGAGGGCCCCGTTCTCGACGAGGTCTGCGCCCGGGTTGCCGAGCTCGCCGCCCAGCGCCCCGTGCGCCCCGATGCCTCGCTGGGCATGATCCGCCAGCCCCGGGTCGCGGCCCGGCTGCGCGAGGCGGGCCTGGCCTGCTACCACCACAACCTCGAGACGTCGCGCGGCTATTTCCCTCGAATCTGCACCACGCACACGTTCGACGACCGGCTTCGGACGCTGAGGCACGCGCGCGAGGCCGGCCTGCGGATCTGCTCGGGCGGGATCATCGGCATGGGCGAGAGCCGGGCGGACCGCTGCGATCTGGCCTGGGCGCTGCGGGAGCTCGGGCTCGACCTGGTGCCGCTCAACTTCCTCAATCCGATCCCGGGGACGCCGATGGCGGGTCTGCCGCCCCTTCCGCCGCTCGAGATCCTGCTCACCATCGCTGCGTTCCGCCTCGTGCTCCCGGACCCGCAACTGATCATCGCTGCCGGGCGGACGGTTCACCTGCGGGATCTGCAGTGTTTGATGTTTCTGGCGGGCGCCAGCGGGCTGATGGTGGGCAACTATCTCACCACAGCCAATCAGCCGGCTGGCCGGGACCTCCAGATGCTGCAGGACCTCGGGCTCGAGCCGTTCCTCGAAGCTGCCGTCCATGAGCCGGCCCCGCCCGGAAAGGACCCGGGACCGCCCGCCGAGGCTTCGAGGCCGCCCCCATGAAGTACCTGGACGAATACCGCGACGGGCCATCGGTCCGCCGCTACGCCGAGGCGATCCGCCGGCTAATCCGGCGTCCCTGGACCGTGATGGAGATCTGCGGCGGCCAGACCCATGCCATCGTCCGATTCGGCCTCGAGGAGCTGCTGCCTCCGGAGCTGACGCTGGTTCACGGGCCGGGCTGCCCGGTCTGCGTCACTCCGGTGGAATGGATCGACAAGGCGATCGCCCTGGCGGGCCGGCCCGGCGTGATCCTCTGCTCCTTTGGCGACATGCTGCGCGTGCCCGGCTCGAGGATCGATCTTCTGACGGCTAAGGCTCAAGGCGGCGATGTGCGCGCCGTCTACTCCCCGATGGATGCGCTGGCCCTGGCCGTGCGGCATCCGGATCGCGAGGTGGTGTTTTTCGCGGTCGGTTTTGAGACCACGGCGCCGGCCTGCGGCATGGCCGTCTGCCAGGCGCGGCGCCATGGCGCGCGCAATTTCTCGCTGCTGGTCTCGCACGTGCTCGTCCCGCCCGCCATCGAGGCAATCCTGCAGTCGCCCTCCTGCCGCGTTCAGGCATTTCTGGCGGCCGGGCACGTGTGCGCGGTCATGGGGCTGCGCCCATACGAGCCGCTGGCCGAGCGGTACCGCGTCCCGATCGTGGCGACGGGCTTCGAGCCGGTGGACATCCTCCACGGGATCCACATGGCCGTCAGCCAGCTCGAATCGGGCCGGCACGCCGTCGAGAACCAATACGCTCGAACCGTGCGCCCGGAAGGCAATCCTGCGGCGAGGAAGGTGATCGGCGACGTGTTCACCGTGGTGGACCGCAAGTGGCGCGGGCTGGGGGTGATTCCGGCCAGCGGCCTGGGGCTGCGGCCCGAGTATGCCGACCATGACGCCGAGCGCCGGTTCGGCCTGGAGAAGATCGAGGCGGCCGAATCCCCGGTGTGCATGGCCGGCCAGGTCCTCCAGGGGTGGATCCGGCCGCATCAGTGTCCCGCCTTCGGGCGGGCCTGCACGCCGGAGCGCCCGCTGGGCGCGCCGATGGTGTCGTCCGAAGGCGCCTGCGCCGCCTATTACCGCTACCGGCCGCAGGCTTCAGGCTTGCCGGCGCAACCGGGGCAAGCTAGGTAGGAGCATGCTTGGTTTTGCCATCCGATGTCCCCATTGCTTCGAGTGGAGCACATGGCGGGACACGGATCCGCTGGCGTATGCCGTGGTGGACCGGAAGGAATGGGAGACGATCCTGGGCGACCTGCAGCGCAAGGCATCTTCCTTTCGCCATCCCAAGCTTCTCCAATGCCAGCATGCGCCGGCGGCATGCCCGGCGCCGTTCTATGCGTTCGTGTTCACCACATCCGAGCTGGCGGACGCATGTCTGCCCCGGCTGCCCAGCTGGGCGACCAAGCGCTCGTTCATGCTGTATCAGGCCGACCGGCATACGCGGCATACCCAGCCGCCCTACTCCGGCATCCTCTTTTCGTCCACCAGCCTGCTGCGCCAGAAACATATCGAGCTGGACGACCTGATCGACCACGAGCTGCTCAGCCGTTCGATCGCCGGCATGACGGTCGAGCTGAATGCCCCGGTGACGATTTATGCCGCGCGATATTATGAGTCGATCCAGGATTACCTCTGGGAGCCGATCGAGGCTTACGGACCGGCCCGCTTGGCCGTCCCGGACAAGTTCAATCCTTTCTGCACCCAATGTCGCGAGCTGTGCCTGGCGCCGATCATCGCCCGATTCGATGCGATCGCCGGGCCGAGCGCTTGTCCGGCCCCGCGGGATGGAGGGCTGTTCTGCGGCCACCCGGCGCCCCCGTGCCAAGCGCGCTTCCGGAACTGGAGCCGGTGCCCCTTGTATCTCCAGGAACGCCAAAAGCGATGTCCCTGTTACATCTCCGACATCGAGATCATCCGGCGCGTCGTCCGGAAATGGCAGACCCAATCGCTGGCGCCGGAAGGCCTCGAGTTCGAGTCCTGCTGGGCGGGGTTCCAGGAAATCGCGGTGCCGATCGTTGTTCACGAGCACCTGGTCGCAGTCGCGATGTCCGGCCAGTTTCTCCCGCCCGATCCGGTCTCGACGGCCTGCCTCGAGCAGTGGATCCGCGACCACGCGGAATGGCAGCCATACCAGGCGTGTCTGCTCGAAGCGCATGCCCGATGCCTGGCCGCTCCGGATCCGGCGCCCTCGGACGCGGCCTCTGCCCGGCGGCTGCGGCTGACGGATGCCGAACGACGGCAGCTGGCGACGCTTTTGAAGGAAGACGCCTCGCGCCTCGAGGCGGCTGCCAGCGCCAAATACCGCACCCGTCGCGCCCGGTCCGAAAGCCTGTTCAAACAGGAGTTGCTGGGCTCGATCGAGCACGCCCTTCGCGAGAAACGACCGCCGGGAGTCATCGTCCTGGATCTGCTCGAACGGATGGTGCAGTTCTGGGCGTTTCGGGCCTCGGCATTGTTTGCCTGCCGGCACGACTCGCGCCAGCTGCGGCTGCTCTGCTGGCTCGAGCCCCCGGGCCAACGCCGCATCTTCGGCTACGAAGAAAGCCTTCTCGGCGCCCTCCCCGCTGCTGAACCTCTTTCCCTGCCCGAACCTTGGCTTTACGATTTCCACGACAAGCGACGCCATCCCAACCGTTGGATCGAGGCCTTCCGGCAGCAATACGAGCAAGCGATCCTTGCCGACCGCCTGAAACGGCCGGATGGCCAGTACGATTTCCTCGTGTTCGTGCCGTTCCCGGACACGGTCTACACACTGCTCCTGATGGCTCGCAACGAGGCGGAGGTCTCCTGTTTCCGGCCCTTGCCGCAAGGATCCGTAAGCATGATGTGCCAGCAGGCCATCCTCGACACCGCGATCGACACGCTCACCCGCCTCGAACTCAATGCCACCATCGGCCAATTGCGGACCTCGCGCGACAACATGTCGCGCGGGCTGGTCGCCGGCAGCATCGTCCACGACATCAAGTCGCCCATCATTTACGCCAGCCAGGTGTTCGATCACCTGCGCGACTTCGAGATCGAGGCCCTCTCGGACGCCGGACGCGAACGCGTGCTCCGGGGAGGCGAGATCTGTTCGGCGGGCATGAAATCCATCGACAAGGTCTGGGACTACACCAAAACAGGCGAGCTGCGAACGAAGGGCTGTTCGCTCGAACGCCTGGTGGCCTCGTGCCTGAGCCGATTCGAATCGCGCCTGGCCGAGCGACCAATTCACGTGCACGTCGCGCTGGAGGATCGGCTGCCGATCCAGGCCGACGATCTCCTGCTGCAACTGGTGTTTCTCAACATATTCGAAAACGCCCATAAACACCTCGAGCCGGGCCAGGCCGTCTGGATCGAGGGCCGCCCGCTCCCAGCCCGATGCCAGATCCAGATCGAGGACAACGGCGGCGGATTCCCCGAGGCAGTCATCGAGGAAATTAACCGGGCGGACCTGATTAAGGATTACTCCCGGGAATCCTGCTGCATGGGCCTGCTGATCGCCAAGGAAATCACCGCCGTCCACAGCGGCACGCTCGACCTGGGCCGCAGCCGCTACGGCGGCGCCCGAATCACCATCCGGATCCCGGCCGACCCCGGCGCCGTTGGATCCTCCCCACCACTCGACCCCCCATGAACAAACTGACTATCGCCATCATCGACGACGAGGAGATCTTCTCAAAACCTCTGGCCGATTATCTGGCTGCCACCGACTGGATCGACCCGCGGGTTTTTGCCAGTCCGGGCGACCTGCTGGCCGCGCTCGATCCCTCCGCCATCGACCTCCTGCTCATCGATATCGAGCTGAACAATCCCCGTTGCCGGGACGGCGAGCTGTTCGCGATTCAGCAGAAAAACCATCACGGCCCTTTCGAGCACGTCCCCATCGTCATCCTTTCCAAGCATCTCACGCCCGAGTCTGCCCGCGAGGAAATCCGGCGCCACCGCGGCCTGGGCCTCTATTACCTCCCCAAAACCACGCGCAATCCAGGCATCATCGCCTTTATGACCTGCGTCATGCGCGATCGCATCCGCCCCGCGGCGGCGCCCGAATCCTGATCCGCTTGTCTCGCCGGATCTCGCGGCGGATCCATGAGAAGCAATGGAGCAATGGAGCAATGGAGCAATGGAGCAATGGAGCAATGGAGCAATGGAGCAATGGAGCAATGGAGCAATGGAGCAATGGAGCAATGGAGCAATGGAGCAATGGGGTCATCTAAATAGTGAAAAGCAAGTAGTTTTTCAGCAGGGGTATTGGGGGATCGGCGGGTGGCGGCGGGCGTTCGTTCTGTCAACCTCCAGGGCGGGTCCTGTGAACCAGCCAGATCCGCCGATCCAAAACCGCAACCGCAAGACCCCCGGGACGCCCCATCGGCCGCTTCGGGCCCCAACCGACCGCACCCCCAAGGCTTACGGCGCCATCGGCGCACCCGCCGGCGACAGGATCCGCCCCATCCCTTGCTCCAGTTGCCACACCTCGCGCCGAATCCACCGCTTCACGTTGCACGCCGCCCCGATGAAATCGTTCTGCAGCCTGACTTTCTCCAAACCCCGATACCGGGATTCTCGGCATGGCGCGACCATGGCGAATTCAAATAGCGGGCGGGTGGTATCACGTGACCAGTCGGGGAAACCGCCGCGAGGCGATTTTCCGGACCGACACAGATCGCCGGCGATTTCTGGGACTGGCGGCGGTGTTGCCGGAGCGTTTCGGCCTGGAGGTGCACGCGTTCGTGCTGATGGACAACCACTACCATCTGCTGGCGCGGACCTTGGAGGCCAATCTGAGCGAGGCGATGCGCTGGTTGCACG
>Ga0209507_1000256_pt1 | contig 66434 bp, 65 predicted proteins | sample AD_UKC028_MetaG_FD_184414 | JGI IMG/M metagenome (GOLD analysis project Ga0209507, IMG submission 184414) | Active sludge microbial communities of municipal wastewater-treating anaerobic digesters from USA - AD_UKC028_MetaG (SPAdes) (version 2) | ecosystem: Engineered > Bioreactor > Anaerobic >...
GGAAGACGCCAAGTATGGTTTACTTCGATTCACTGGCGCAGAAACAGGCTGCGGCATGATCATCAACCCAGAGCAGCTTTACACTTATAGCGCCCTGTTCCCTGTCCGAAGAGTCCAAACCAGCTCAGTCATCAGAAGAGATTTTCGAGTAACTCCTTAAGGGAACTAATTGCAGATATTTCCATTTTTGCTACTTTTGTTAGCGAGGCCACGTTTGTTCTGGGGATAATACAGCGATTAAAGCCCAGACGCGCCGCTTCTTTCACGCGTATCTCCATTTGAGAAACAGCCCGTACCTCTCCTGTGAGCCCCACTTCCCCAAGAATAACCGTCCGGGCATCGACCGGCCGATCCAGAAAGCTTGATGCCATCGCCGCGACAACACCCAGATCAACCGCAGGTTCTTCCACCCGTACACCACCCGCCACATTAATAAAGATATCCGACCCGCCCAGATGCAAACCACAAATCTTGTCGAGAACCGCCACAAGAAGTGACACACGGTTGTGATCCACACCGATAGCCGTCCGCCGGGGCATTCCCAAATTGGATTGACTGACCAGCGCTTGAATTTCTACCAGAATCGGCCGCGTGCCTTCCAGGCTGGATACCACAACGGAGCCGGGGGCATTTTGCGGTCGCTCGGCTAAAAAGAAAGCCGAAGGGTTGGGTACTTCCTTGAGCCCGTTATCCTGCATTTCAAACACGCCGATTTCGTTAGTGGGACCGAAACGGTTTTTGATGCTGCGGATAATCCGATAGGCATGGCCGGAATCACCTTCAAAGTACAGAACGGTATCGACCATATGTTCCAGAACCTTGGGACCGGCAATAGAGCCGTCTTTGGTCACATGCCCGATCAAAAACACCGGAATGCCATTTTTCTTGGCCGAAAGAATGAGCCTTGATGAGGCTTCACGCACCTGCCCCACGCTGCCCGGAGCCGACATTAAGTCGCCCGAATAAACCGTCTGGATGGAATCAATCACCACAATGGCCGGTTCAATTTTCTTAATTTGTTCCAGAATTTTTTCGAGAGATACTTCAACAAGTACCAGTAAATCCCTGGCTGCCGCGCCAATCCGGTTACTGCGCAGCTTGATCTGATGGGCGGATTCTTCACCTGAAACATAGAGAACTTTCTGATCGTTTTGCGCCAGATTTCTCATAACCTGGAGCATGAGAGTGGATTTACCGATGCCCGGTTCACCGCCAATCAGAATCGCCGAACCGCTCACAATGCCGCCACCCAGGACCCGATCAATTTCAGCAATGCCGGTAAGTGTTCGCTCTCCCTCCTCGGCAGGTATCTCTTCTATGGGCATTGGCTTGCCATTAAAGGCCATCTCGGCGCGACTGCCGGAATCCGGCTCAGAAATCAATTCTTCGGCAAAGCAGTTCCAGCCGTTGCAGGACGGACACCTGCCCAGCCACTTGGGCGACATGTATCCGCAATGCTGGCAAAAGAAACTGGTTTTTGTTTTTTTCATACCTCTGCTCCTTTTATGAATCTGTGGAGAAAAGCATATTTGTTCTGAACCTGTCAATATGAATTGGGCGTCACAGATGAAACGGTCAAAAGATGAACAGATTTATCAAATGGATGGCTTTCGGAATATGCCTGAGGAAAGATCATCGATGCAGCCTCCCATATTTTGTGACAAAGATTTTCTGAGGGACGAAACTGCGTTTCCTATACTGCATCCCACAAAAATGAAGTCCTTTTTAATAATATCATTAGCTTATATATGAAATGGAACAGGTGCATTTATTTTCATGCGACGCTGCATGGAACCGCATCAGCAAAGCCCCCAGCGTGTAGGACGTTTCCACCGAATAAATGTCTTAAACTTCTTCTGCAGGAGCTTTTTCTTTTTCAACGGGACATTGCTTATTCTTGAAAAATTCAAAGTAGAGCAGCGGGACTGCAATCAGTGTGAGGATGGTTGAGGCCACGGCGCCGAACATCATGGCGATGGCTAGCCCCTGAAAGATGGGATCAAAGAGCATAACAAACGATCCGACCACGACGGCAGCAGCGGTCAGGACAATCGGCCGGAAACGGACGGCACCTGCTTGGATCAATGCCTGACGCAGATCCCCTTTCTCCCGCCATTCCATTTGAATAAAATCGACCAGCAAAATGGAATTGCGCACAACGATACCCGCCAGGGCGATAAATCCGATCATCGACGTTGCCGTGAAAAACGCGCCGAACAGCCAGTGGCCAGGCAATATTCCCACCAGCGTCAGAGGGATGGGTGCCATAATCACCAATGGCGTCACAAAGTGCTTAAACCAAGCAACCACCAGAATATAAATAATGATAAGGACAATGGCAAAGGCAACACCCAGATCACGGAAGACTTCATAGGTGATATGCCATTCACCATCCCACTTCATGGAGTAGTGATCTTCCAGCCAGGGCTGGCTCGTGTAAAACTGTTTGAGTTCATAACCCTCGGCCAGCGGCAGTTTGGCAATGGCCGAATTCATTTTCAGAATGGCGTAAACGGGGCTTTCTTCCGTTCCGGCCACATCACCTGTGACGTAAGTCACTCTTTTCATGTTCTTGTGATAGATCGCCTTCTCTCCGGTCTCCTGCCGCGTCTTGACCAGTTCGGCCAAGCGAACCTGCTGTCCGGTTGATGAAGGGATGGTCAGCGACTGCAGGTCGGTCAGGTTGGAACGCTGCTCAATCGGCATGCGTAAAAATATTTCCACCGGTTCCTTTTCCGTTTTCATGTGTACCAGGCCCGCGCCGGTGCCGGACAGCGCGATTCCCAGACCTCGTGCAATCGCTTCCGTGCTAATGCCGTTGGTGGCGGCCTTTTCGTGATCGACGTCAAACGCAACCTTGCGCTGATCATCCTCTACAAACCAGTCCACATCTACAACACCGTCTGTTTTTTCAAATATATTCCGAACCTTTTTGGCGATTTCCATTTGACGGTTAGTTTCCGGACCGTAAATCTCCGCAACCAGAGTACTCAGAACCGGAGGTCCGGGTGGAATTTCCGCCACCTTGATACTGGCCCCGTATTTATCCCCGATTTTTTTCAACGCCGGTCGCAGGCGCTTGGCGATATCGTGACTCTGATCACTGCGTTCATCCTTGGTGACGAAATTCACTTGGATATCGGCGACATTACTTCCTGAGCGCAGAAAATAATGTCGCACCAAACCGTTAAAGTTGTAAGGCGAGGCCGTTCCCACATAAGATTGGAAATCGGTGACCTCCGGAACTGTTTTCAAATACTCCGACATTTCTCGGGTGGCGGCAGCCGTTTCTTCCAGTGTGCAGCCTTCCGGCATATCGATGACGACCTGCAATTCACTCTTGTTATCGAACGGCAGCATTTTCATGGTTACCAGCTTTAACGGCACAAGGATAACAGATATTAAAAGTAATCCAAGGATGACGGACAAAGCCACAAGACGTTTTTTCCTGACGTCAATTAATGGACTGAGAAGTTTTTCATAAATCTTGGCGATGCCCTTTTCCTCTTTTTCTTCGCCATGATGACGAATATTCTTTAAGACAATGTAGGCAAGCCAGGGGCTGACAATAAAAGCCACCAGCAGGGAAAAAAGCATGGCCGCCGACGCTCCCACGGGAATCGGTCGCATGTAAGGCCCCATCAGGCCGGAGACGAACGCCATCGGCAACAGGGCGGCGATAACTGTAAAAGTCGCCAGGATGGTGGGATTGCCTACTTCATCCACCGCATACACGGCGGTGAGCGGTTCAATCTTATGCATCTTAAAATGACGATTGATGTTTTCCACGACAACAATCGCGTCATCCACAAGAATGCCGATGGAAAAAATCAGCGCGAACAGCGTCACGCGGTTCAGCGTGTAGCCATACAAATAATTGATGAGTAGTGTCAGCGCCAGCGTGACGGGAACAGCAACGGCCACCACAATGGATTCGCGCCATCCCAGGAAAACGGCAATCAGGATGATGACCGACACGGTGGCAATCAGCATATGATACAACAACTCATCGGACTTTTCTTTGGCCGTCTCGCCGTAATTGCGCGTAACCGTCACCTGCACATCATGGGGAATCAATTGTTTCTTCAGCGCTTCCACTTTATGCAGCGCTTCCTCGGCAACGACACTGGCGTTGGCTCCCTTCTGTTTGGAGACGGCAATGGTCACGGCGTCATACTGCCCCGAGGAATCACCGGTTAATCCTTTTTGGGCCGCCGCGGGTCCCATTCCCATGAAGACATAATGGGAGGGTTCTTCCGGCCCGTCGCTGATTTCGGCGACATCCTGAAGATAAACCGGACGGCCGTTGAAAACGTGAACAACGAGATTCCCGACGTCTTCAGCGTTTTTCAGAAAACGTCCCGTCTCGACAATGGTTTCGCGGTTATTGGCCGAAAAAGCACCGGAGTGAACGACGATATTGGCTTTCTCCAGGGCATTCATAATCTGGAAAGCTGACAAACTGTAGGCATGCAGGCGCTGGGGATCAAGCATCACACGAATCTGACGGCGTTGTCCGCCGATCACGGAAAACTCAGAGACATTGGCATTCTTTTTGAGTTCGCCACAAAGCTCCATCGCCACCCGCCGCAGTTCATAACCTGTATATTGCGGGGATTTGCTCCAGAGGGTGAGCGCCAGGATGGGAACATCGTCAATGGATTTGGCCTTGACCATCGGCTGGGAAACACCGGGTGGAATCTTGTCGTAATTTGACATCAGCTTGTTGTAAAGCTTTACCAGGCTGCCTTCCATGTCTTCACCGACATAGAAGCGCACAATCGTCATATTGAAACCGGGTTTAACGGTGGAATAAACGTATTCGACACCCTTGATTTCCGAAAGAAGCTTCTCCATCGGAATGGTCACCCGTTCCTCCACTTCTCGAACGGAAGCGCCGGGATAATTGACAAAAACATCAATCATAGGGACAACAATTTGCGGTTCCTCTTCGCGCGGCGTCATGGTTACGGCGAAGAAGCCGAGCAGAAAGGCGGCAATCACCAGCAGCGGGGTCAACTTCGATTTGATGAACGCTTTGGCAATCCTTCCGGAAATTCCAATCCCTTTCATTTACCCTTCTCTCCTGAAATCACACCGCCGTCGACAACTTTTTCGATGCCTGACGTAATAATCCGGTCGTTTGCTTTTAAACCGGAAAGTATTTCCGTGCCGGCAGAAGAAACTTTTCCTGTGCGGACCAGGCGATAAGTCACCAGTCCCTGATCATCGACGGCGTAAACGCCTGTCAACTGGCCTTTTCGGACAACAGATTGAGCAGGAACAATCATGGCTTCCCTTTCCCCGATGGGAATTTGCACCCGGGCAAACAAACCGCTACGGAGTCTTGCATCTTTAAAACCGATCTTGGCTGTAAACGTACGGGATACAGGATCAACAGCGGGAAAAACTTCCCGGATTAATCCCTTCACCGGCTGGTTTTCCGGCTCAACAAATGCTTCCACAGCCATGCCTGTTTTCACCGAACATCCCATGCCGGCATCAATAGACACTTCAATGTAAGAACTACCTTCCTCTTCGATCACCAGAAGTGGCATGCCCGGAGTGGCCATGCTGCCCGCATCAATGCGTTTCTCTGTTATCCTTCCGGATACCGGCGCCGTCACTTTAGTAAAAGAAAGATACGTTGCCGCTTCGTCCGCCATGGCCTTGACCCGGTTAAATTCAGCGTCCGCCAGTTTCTTCTGGGTATCGATCCGGTCCATTTCTTGCTGGGAAACAACGTCTTGATCGTAAAGTTTTTTATAACGCTGCCAGGTTTTATCCGTGAGATCCCTGCTTTGCTTCGCCGCCTCCACCGACATATCGGCGGCGCGCTGTCGCTGGGTGGCATCACGGTCATCAATGGTGATGAGTAATTGACCTTTCTGAACGACGTCTCCTTCTCTCACGTTCACAGACGTCACCCCGCCCATCACCCGGCTTGCCACCAGGCTGGTTTGGTTGGAACGGACGGTTCCGGTGACCTCATAGATATCATCAACCTTCGACACGGGAACCGGTTCAACCTGCACGCCGGAGATCTGCGGACGCTGAACGGATTCTTTTTTTTCCCCTTTGCAACCTGTTGTCATAAAACTCAGTAAGAGAATGAATATTCCGAAATAAGCGATGATCCATCTTGAGTGATTCTCTTTTTTCATAATTGTTTCTCCGCCATGAAATTAAATGACTTTAATATGATATTCAAGAAAATATCAATTGGCTGAATTTTCTATTTCACTTTGTACCCATCGTTAAGAGTTCTCAGTGATCCTCAGAAATGTTTACTGATAGAAATAATAAAAAGGTTTGCTCGACATGTCAAATTAAAAATGGTGCGTAGCGCTCTGATTCATTTTATCCCGGGGTATTCGCAATTGCTCGGGAATCGGACATTTGAATATCCTTCAAGGGACAGTCCATAATTTGAGAAAACCTGCGTAAGCGAAATAACCGGCAAAGCAAATCAGGAAAGTGGCCAGGACGGCGATCAATCCCCGGTAAATGCGGTCGGTGAGAAAATGCCTGCCTCCTGCCACTGCCGCCGAGATCAACGAATACCAGGCCAGATCAGCCAGAATGTGTCCCGCAAAGAAAAAGACAACGCCCCAGGTGCCGAATTGTAGAGAGTAAAGAATGTAGCCGAGGCCGATGGTGGCCCACCATATCGTCCAGTAAGGATTGGCAACGCTCATGAAGATGCCACTGAGCATCGGATGGGTCGCACGCCTAATTTCGGATTTCCAGGAAAGGCTTAAATTGGGCAAAGAGCGAAACATGCTGAAAGCCATCAAGATGAGAATAATTGAACCGCTCAACGCGATGGTCGCAAACACCGACGGTTTCTGAAGAAAGGGCGCAAGCCCCAAAAGCAGCGCGACAATCAGTGCCAACTCCAAAATTGCGTGTCCACCGATCAGCAGAGGCCCGGCAATGAATCCCCGCCGTGAACTCTCGGAGATAGTCGCGGTGAGCAGCGGCCCCGGCATTAAAGCGCCGGACAGCGCAATGACAAAAGAGGAGGCAAAAATGGCGACGCCGGAAGTCAGCATAGATGATTACCTGTCGTTTTGTGGATCACTCTCGATTTTTCAACGCCCCAGTCAGGCAGATAGCAATATTCCTGCCCCATTTCGGAAGCAACTCTTTCCCCCCAGTTGATCCGGATCAGATAGGGCAGAACTTTCAGGGATTCGAAATTGTTCAGTGAGGGGTCTTGCGTGCAGACCGTGGAAATAAGACCGCGATCTGCACGCAACCTTTGTTCTAATTCAGTCTTTCTTCGGACAAAAACAAATGATCTGTCTCGATTTCCACCAGCGCTTCAAAAAGCTGCCGAATCCGGGAATGATCTGCTTCGGCAGCTGATTTTCTGTAGAATTCGATTGCCCGTGTTTCCCTTGCGTGGGACTCTTTCAGATTCTCAACATTTTCCATATGGCAGGTCTCGTTTCCCGGAGGTAGAGCGTCCAGTTTGAGAATCTTCCTCCATATGGAGGCGTGCTCCGCTTCAATCTTGCCCAGCGCTTTGAACAAGATCTTTCCTTCGGGATCATTGGTTTTGCCAGCGGCGCATGAATAAAACGTCGCGTTGCTTATTTCCACGTTCAGCGCGTGTTCGGCATTGGCCCGATCCTTTGCGCTCAGAGGCACATCAAAGTTCACGACTGCCTCTTTTGCCTCAATAATATATTCCATGTGAGCGCCGCAGAACGGGCAGTTCGCCGGAGGACTGGCGCCGATATAAGCGTCGCCGCATATTATGCATCGGTATAATTTGACCATATGTTCTCCTTTTAAAATGATGATTTAGCTTTTACTTACGCTTTCCACAGGCCGTGAAGATTGCAGTATTCGCGCGCCGTAATACTGGCTGCTTCGATGGGGAAAACCGCCTCGGGCGCCTGGCCGGGTGCTAAATACTGGCGGTAGATTTTACCGTCCGCGATGACTTCAATCCATTCGATGTAGTGCTTTTCTTCCATGGGATGGGCCACGCTGCCAACGGTCACCTTGACACCGCCGGCCACTTTTTCCACCACGGGGACGTGTTTTTCCTTGGCGGCATCCGTTGTGTTTTCCGTCATAAGTTTCATGGGCTGATCGCAGCACACAAGCTTTCCCACACCCGCGTGAAGTATTTCCACGATATTGCCGCATACGTTACATTTGTAAACTTCGTTTCTGTTGGCCATATAAACCTCCTCATTATATTATGATTAATCTACTTTCTTAAACATCTTTCCCTTGGCGCCGCAGATCGGACAAGCTTCCGGCGCTTCTTTTTCCACAGTATAACCGCAGACCGGACAAACATGGTAACTGTAAATTTCTCTAGCGTTGTCGAGATTGTCGAACATCTGCTGATAGAGATGGGCGTGAATTTTTTCCACTTCGTTGGCAAAGTTGAAAGACCGTTCCGCTTCTTTATGACCTTCGGCTTTGGCCGCCTCAATCATGGCCGGATACATGCTTTTGAATTCGTGAGTCTCTCCGGCGATGGCTTCCTGAAGATTTTCCTTTGTGGAACGGATGCCTTTCATGGCTTTCAAATGGGCATGGGCGTGAACGGTCTCCGCTTCCGCCGCGGCCCGAAATAGTTTTGCCGCCTGGGTAAATCCCTCCTGATCGGCCTTGGCCGCAAACGCCAGATATTTCCGGTTGGCCTGTGATTCTCCTGCAAAAGCTTCCTTCAATGCTTCTTCTGTTTTTGACATTTTCATATGCTCCTTCGTTTTATTTTTTTATAAATCAATTTAAAATTTGTCGGTAAAAGCATTACTCTCCGGATTCAGCAACGTTTGTGCGGCTGTTGCTGAATCCGGTAATGATCAATTTACGCCAGGTCGAAACGCAGCGAGAGGTCTGCCGTGGTCATCATCGGCCGGCCACCAGTCCCGGTTCGAGGTGCCGTCACCGGAAATGGGTTTTTTCATAATGCCTGTTAACGGGCATTTACCTTCTTCGGCCATCTGATTTCCTCCTTTCTTTGAATGATTTGTTAGAAACCTTATCCCTTTTATCTTGTTGTCTTATCAATAATCTGGAATGCTTCTGAGTTGATACTGAAAACCAATCATCGTGATTCTCTCACCTTTTGTTTAATGTGCCGCAAGGCTGCACAATAAGAAATAAGAAATTTCAACCGGAGCGCTTCAGGCAATCCCGGCAATACCCGTGAAACTCCAGTCGGGTGTCTGTTACTACAAAACCCGATTTCCGGGAAATTTCTCGGGGTTCAAGCGATGCGGCGATTGCATAGTCAAAAATCTTCCCACAGCGTTTGCAGATGAGATTCACATGGTCTGAAAGGTCCACATCATAGCGGTTCTCCATCCGGTCGAATTCCAATTGTCGAATCAGACTGTTTTCAGAAAACTCCTTCAGGGTCGCATAAACGGTGGATAAGCTGATACGACGCGATGTCTTGCTCGCTGCTTCATAAATCAAAGTCGCGCCGGGGTGAGCTTCACGATGCTCCACCAGCGCATCAATAATCGCCAAACGCTGGGGGGTTATCTTGAAACCTTTTTCCTTTAATTGGCTGATTAGGCCGTCTTTGCAAGTCATAACCACTCTGGAATGATTCCATTTTATTTTAAAGTACAATCATGCATATAAATTGTCAATACATATTTTTTATGCGAATTGCCCCAAATAAAATGTTATCGAAGGAGGTGATAAAAGAGGTACATTTTTGTATTGACTTGAATTTCATTCGGGGTTAGGATTTCAGGCAATTCTACACGTGAATATAACGTTACCGGTCAAGATTCCTGAATGAATGCGGTGAATATTTTATGCAGTCCAAAAACGTTAAAGAATCATCCATATTCAAATTTTTAATTTCCGGCATCGCCATTGGGATCATCCTTTCGGCCATTGCTGTCGGAGCTTATCATCAATCTGGCAATGCCCGATTTTGCGGATCCTGTCACAGCATGAATCCAGTCCATCATCAGTGGAAAGCATCCAATCATCATCAGTACACCTGCACGGAATGTCATCTCCCGGACACGCATATCATCGGCCAGGTTGCCTACAAAACAAAAGCCGGCATCAATGATTTGATCCACGAAACGGCACGTGATTATCCCGTGGCGATCGGCCTGTCCGACCATGCTCGTCAGATCGTCAACGGAAACTGTGTGCGCTGCCATGCTTCAACAGTCGCCCCCACGCCGATGGCACAGGGTGGCGGTGACTGTATAAAATGTCACCGTTATCTAGTTCACGGCAGAGGAAATGACCAAGGAGGAATAAAAATTGAAAAGTAAGAATATTCTCTTGAAAAGCCTGCTGGGCATTGCCCTGATCATCCTGATTGTCATCCTGATTCGTGTCTTTTTGCTGCAACCTTCGGACACCTTTAAACTGGCGGCTATTCCCGACACGGAATATGATCCAGCTGTCTGGGGCAAACATTATCCTCTGGAATATCAGAGCTATCTAAAGAATAAAGAGATGGCCGCTTCTCCCAGCGGCTTTGGCGGGTCAATCAAAGAACAGAAGTCTATCAAGGAACCGGAGATCCTGATCAACTTCAAAGGGATGGCTTTCAGCAAGGATTATACCGAAGACCGCGGCCACCCTTATGCCATGGATGATTTAAAAGAAACAAAGCGTGTTACACCAGCGACGGTTGGTTCCTGCATGACCTGCAAGACGGCCAATCTGCGTGATATTTACAAAACCATGGGCTGGGGTTATGCCAAGAAGCCGCTGGCCGAATTGATGCCGCTCATCAAACATCCCATCGTCTGCGCCAACTGCCATGACCCCAAGACAATGAAACTGCGCATCAGCAATCCCGCTTTTATCGATGCCATGCAGCGGCGGGGCATTGATGTTGCCAAGGCATCACGCGAGGATATGCGCAGCTATGTCTGCGGTCAGTGCCACGCGGAATACTACTTTAAACCGGATGATAAGCGTGTGACTTTCCCCTGGGATAAGGGATTGAAACCGCAGGATATGTATGCCTATTACAAGGAAATTCCATCCGGTTTCGATATGGACTGGCTGCATCCCGATTCGCAGGCCAAGATGCTCAAGGCACAGCACCCCGACTTTGAACTGTTCAGCGAAGGAGTTCATAGCAAGTCCGGCGTCTCTTGTGCGGATTGCCACATGCCTTACATGCGGGAAGGCGGACGCAAATATTCATCGCATTGGGTGACCAGTCCGATGAAGCATGTTCAGGCCTCCTGCCGCACCTGCCACACGCAAGATGAAAGATGGCTTTTGGAGCGCGTCCGGACAACCCAGAATAATGTGTTTCAGTTGCAGCGGATAGCGGGACAGACCATTGCGCGTGCGCATGACGTCATCGGCAAGGCCGGCGCGACACCGGAAGTCAATCAGGCTGAATTAAATAAAGCAAGAGAGCTGATCCGCAACGCGCAGTGGTTCTGGGATTTCATTGCCGCGGAAAACTCCATGGGCTTTCATAATCCCGACCAGACGTTAAACACACTGGGACAGTCGATTGATCTGGCGCATCAGGCCATTGCCACGGCGAATCGGGCAGCGGGAAAACAATATTAATAACGAAGCTTATTAATGAGAAACTTTCCCCTTTTCAGCCGTTACAGGACGGACACCTACCCAGCCACTTCGGCGACATGTACCCGCAGCGTTGGCAAAAGAAACTGGTTTTTGTTTTTTTAAAATTATTTCTCCCAAGGTGTCAGTTTCAAGAGCATGAATTCCTGCCGAATATCAATACGAATGGCTATCACGTGAATCGGATCATTCCTTCTGGCCAATCATTAAAAAAATCGTGAAAATACGGTTATTCGAACCGTCAACCGGTTTTTCAATACAGGCGGCATCAAAGACACGAATATCCCTAAATCCTGCTTCTTGAAAACCCAGACGCAAATCCTCACGATCAAACCCGAAGTGAAACACGCCGTCATTAGAGGCGTGAAATTGGCCGTCATCCATGTCCAGATCTGCGACACACAGAGTCCCGGAAGGACGTAACACCTGATAGAACTGTTTCAATAAAAGCCTAAATCCTTTAATATGGTGTAGCGTCATACTGCTGACAACAAGATGATAGCGACCAGTTAAATTATCACCCTTATCCAGATCCAGATACGAAGTCTCAACGTTCTTCAGAGCATTGTCTGAAATTTTCCGGCGAAAAACGTCGAGCATGCCCTGGGAACTATCGACACCGGTGACGGAGTGAACAAAAGGCTGTAACGCCAACGAAATCAAACCCGTCCCACAGCCGAAATCCAGAACATCCATATCAGACCTTAAAATCAATGTACGGATCATGCTATGAGCAATGTCGGAAGCTACTTGAACACGTTCGGGAACCTGATCCCAATTCGAGGCTTCCCGGTCAAAGTCTCTTTTTTTCATTCTTCATCTCGGCTGTCCCATCGGGCGTCAATTCAGTAAAGAATAAATCATCAAGTTAGTGACCAACGCTACTTTATAAGCATTCGACCACTTTAAAAAACCTGCGCGTGTCTCAACATCAAACAGGGTCATCCACATTTTCGTCCGCTGTTATTTTTGGGAAGTTACTTATCCGCCCGCTTCAACCTTTGGCAAGCGGAATCTTTACCCAGGATTACGAATACTTTATCCAGTTCAGGGCCTGTGATTTTCCCGGTAAGCGCCGCCCGAACAGGCATATATAAATCCCTGCCTTTAACACCGGATTTTTCTTTGGCGTGTTTGATAGCCGCAATATAGATTTCCTGGGGTGAACCAGTGGCGTCCGCCAGATATTCGCCAAAAGACTGGACCACTTTTCGAGCATTTGCGGTATCAAGAATATGTTTTGCATCGGATGAAATTTCGTATCGGTCATCAAAAAATAAATCGATATGCCCGCCAATGTCGGCCAGCGTCGTTAATTCATCCTTGACGATTTCAATCACATTTTTAAACCATTCTGGATCCAGCGTTTCCGGCTGAAAACCAAACTCGTGCAAAAATGGCTGAAGCCTCATTATTAATTCATCGGTAGCCAAACTTCGAATATAAATGGCGTTGAGCCAGCGGAGTTTGCCTTCATCAAAGACCGCGCCGCTTTTGGATGCCCGTTCTAGTGAAAAAACTTCAATCATTTCGGACTGTGAGAAAATTTCTCGACCGTCGGTAAAAGAGCTTCCCAGAAGCCCCAAGTAGTTAAGCAGCGCTTCAGGCAAAAATCCCCGTCTGCGGAACTCACCCACGGATACGGAACCATGACGTTTGCTGAGTTTGGCGTGGTCTTTACCCAGAATCAGGCAATGGTGAGCAAAAGCTGGCGGTTCATATCCGAAAGCCCTATAAAGCATAATTTGCAAGGCGGTGTTGGAAAGATGATCTTCACCGCGGATGACATGCGTAATCGCCATCAGATGATCATCGATTACCACTGCAAAATTATAAGCGGGCATCCCGTTGGAGCGGACAATAATGAAATCGCCGATGGATTCGCCTTCAAATTTGATCGGCCCGCGGATCAGATCATTCAATTCGATGCTGGTCGGCGGTACCTTAAAACGGTAAGAAGGCTTTCTACCCTGCGCCACCAGCGCTTCGCGCTCTGCATCTGAAAGATTGCGGCATTTGCCCATATAACGTGGCATGCGTTTGCTTAGAATTAGCGTCTGACGTTCCTCGTCAAGTTCTTCCTCAGTGCAGTAACATGGATAAACCAGATCCGAATCCATTAACTTCTTTAGATGATCCGAGTATATATCCAACCGCTCACTCTGTTTATAGGGTCCGTACGCTCCATCTTTTCCCGGCCCTTCATCCCAATCAAGTCCCAGCCATTTCAAATCGTCGAGTAGGTTACTCTGATAGGAAAGAGCGCTGCGGGATTCGTCCGTATCTTCAATCCGCAAAATTAAATTTCCGCCCCAATGACGGGCAAACATCCAGTTAAATAAAGCGGTGCGCGCATTGCCCACATGCAGTTCGCCGGTCGGCGAGGGTGCGAATCGAGTTCTGGGCTTGTCAATCATTCTTAATCCTTTCCACACCGCTGGCTATGGCCAATACGGCTATGCCTTCCTGACGGCCTACAAAACCCATACCTTCATTGGTTTTGGCTTTGATATTGACAACCGTCTCTGAAATATTCAACGTCCTGGCAATATTGGATGCCATCATTGCGGCATACGGCGCGAGCTTGGGCTTTTCTGCCATGACCGTGACGTCAATATTATTGATACTCAGCCCTTTTGCCTCAATGATTTGTTTTACACGCGCTAAAAGAATGAGACTGGCGATATTTTTGTAAGCTGGATCGGTGTCCGGAAAATGTCTGCCGATGTCTCCGCAACCGGCCAAACCTAAAAGCGAGTCACAAACGGCGTGCAACAATGCATCAGCGTCGGAATGTCCCGCAAGTCCACGATCGAAGGGAATTTCAACGCCGCCCAAGATCAGTTTCCTGTCCGAAATGAATCGATGGCTGTCATAACCCAGCCCGCTCCGATAAATTATCTTTTCCTTTATTTTTTCTTTCATCAAAGCTTCCGCTATCATCAAATCTTCCGGAGTCGTGATTTTTATGTTTTCGCAAGAACCGGCAATCATGCGGACTTGCGCCCCCATTCGCTCGACCAAGGACGCGTCATCCGTCCCATAATAATTATCTCTGGTTGCTGCCTCATATGCCCGGCATAAAAGGTCATATCGAAAGGCCTGGGGAGTTTGCGTCTGCCATAAATTTCGGCGAGGCAATGTTACCGTCACGATGTTTTCACCGGTTGTTTCCTTAATGGTATCTTTGGCCGGAACCCCGATCGATGCAGCTCCCTCTTCAGCTGCCACCCTCGCAACCCGAACAATTATGTCATCCGTTACAAATGGACGCACACCGTCATGGACAATCACAATATCGCATGGCTTTGTAATCGCGCCAAGACCATTACGGACCGAATCCTGACGTTCATTACCACCAGCAACAATAGCTGATACTTTCGTCAAAGCATATTTTTCGATTATTTGCTTCCGAACGGACACTAAATGGTCTTTAGGCACAACCAGAATAATATCATCAATAGCGTCTGATTTCTGAAACACGTTAAGCGTGTGAACCAATACAGGCAGTGAATTCAGAAAAAGATATTGTTTGGCAACATCGGCACCCAATCTCTTGCCGGAACCACCTGCGGGAATGATGGCCACTGTTCTCATAATTCATCTCAAAATAAAACAGGCCCGGAAAATTATTTTCCCGGGCCTGTTCGCCAAAGGTATTTCTTTCCGGCCAAAAATATTACATAATTTTTTATTACTAATCGTTACTTTTCTTTTCGGCGGCTTCTTTCAATTCGGTAAAAATCATCCGGCCGGCCGTCGTTTGCAATACGCTCGTGACAATAACTTCAACATTCATATTAATCATTTTTTGCGCGCTATCTACAATAATCATGGTCCCGTCATCCAGGTAACCAACACCCTGCCCCTGTTCCTTGCCTTCCCGTATAATCTTAACCAGCATCTGCTCTCCGGGTAAAACCACCGGTTTCATCGCATTGGCCAGTTCATTGACATTCAGCACACGCACGCCCTGCAACTCGGCAACCTTGTTGAGATTATAATCATTGGTCATGAGTTTGGCGTTTAATTTCTGGGCCAGGGCCACAAGTTTGCCGTCTACGCCTTTTATTTTCGGAAAATCCTGTTCAACGATTTCAATATGAATTGCGGAGCTTTTCTGCATGCGATTGAGAACATCCAATCCCCGTCGGCCTCGCGAACGTTTCATCGAGTCGGACGAATCCGCAATGAATTGTAATTCATTGAGAACAAAACGCGGAACAATCAATTCTCCGTCCATAAAACCAGTATCGCAAATATCTGCGATTCTTCCATCAATGATCACACTCGTATCCAGCAAACGCTGGTCAATCGAATTCTTGTTTTCAGTAGCACTAAAATTTAACTCCTCAGCTTTTTTAGAACCGAGAACAAGTCCCAGGTAGCCTAAGATACCCGTCAGAAGAAGATATATCCACGGGACCACATGCTGATTTTGCGTGATCCTGACGGCCATATTTAAGCCAAAACCAAGAATCAACGCAATCAGCAAGCCGATAATCATACCAATGACGCCGCCTGCGATGACTCTCAGAGATTGTTTGCGGATATCCTGTTCAACTCGGATGACCAGCAGTGCAACAACTAAACCTATAATAAAGCCGATAATTGCCTGTAAATAAGCATATGAACTTGTCGCTGTCATGTAATAGGCGATGAAATAACCGCTAATGGAACAGGCTAAAACTAATAATGCTCTTATGATCAACTGCTTCACCTCCTTTCTTCAAAATGATTAAAATAATATTATATTCATGTATTAATATACGCAGGCTACTAATTTGCTTCTTAAATAATATGGAGGTCTAATTTTCCCCTTGATCACGTAAAACTGATCCATCATGATTCATTTTTCAAAGAGCACAAAATAATTGAGTAAATTATAGGCTACTACTGTACTGTGAAAATCATTTGTAAATCGTGTTCTACTTTTGCTTCCTGCGCGTTGGTGGCTACGGATATTTCTTTAACCAGCAAATTTTTAGCGGTATCCATCATTTTCCGCTCTCCAAAAGAAAGGTTTTTGTCACTTTTCAAAATGAACAAATCCCTTAAAACACTGGCAATTTCAAAAACAGAACCGGTTTTGATCTTCTCCAGATACTCTCGATAGCGTTTATTCCAGGTTTGCTTGTCGATAGTCACATCCTTATTGCGCAGAATCTCATATACCCTGGGTATTTCCTTCTCCATGATAACTTCGCGCAACCCCACTGCCTTGGCTGAAGTTGTCGGAATCATGATTTTCATGCCATTACCCATAATTTTCATGACGTAAAAAGGCTGCTTCTTCCCCATAACCTCTCTATTTTCAATAGCTTCAATGACACCGACCCCTTGTGCCGGATATACCGCCAAATCCCCTACTTTGAACATTTTATATTCCCCTGCCTTTCCATAATCAAGGTATTATAATAACATTTCTTCTGTATTTAGTCAATGATTAATGCAATTTACTGAAATGTTTGATTAATGTTATTGACTGGGTAACCAGACTGGCATTTATGGCAGGTACAATAGCGGATCCTGGGGCTTATTCTTATGACGGACTTCAAAGTTGATAAAAGCATCCCCTTTTTCATCATTTTCGCCGACCAGAGCAATGACTTGACCTTTTCTAACATTTTGGTCCTGTTTGACGTATCTTTCCTTGAGATGCGTATATACTGTCGCAAAATTATTGGAATGACGGATGATGATTGTCTCTCCCAATTTTAAACTAGCTGAAAAAATGACCGTTCCTTTAGCCGCTGCTTTAACCTTTGTCCCAGCAGGGCAAACAATTTTAATCCAACTATTGTTGTGAAATGGCTTATTCGGCTGAACCCCAAAACGGGTTTGCACTTTCCCTTTAACAGGCCATAATAAATGATCTTTTTCTTGCGTTACTTCATCTTTCTTTTCAATTCTCGGTGGTTTTTCTTCAACTTTCGGCCCGGTTTTTTCAGCCACAGGCTGAGACGGTGCAACTTCCGGCCTAATACCTGATGATTCGGAAGAGACAGGTTTATCAAGGGCTGTTTTCCCTTCCAACTGCGTCGCATCAACAGGCTTGGAAGACTTTGCCCGATCAGGAAGTTTCTGATCCCTCAATCCAACGTTGCGCTTGGCATCTGAGTCGGCCTTTCTCGTGGAAACCATGACATCATCGATTACTTGGTCAGCATCGGGAATAAAAATCACGGAACCTTCTTTAATACTCGAAACATCGCTGATATTATTAATTGCCGTCAAATCCGATAAACTAATCGAATAAGCGCGGGCGATGCTGTAAGCCGTTTCACCCTTTTTGACGATATGATAAATACCTTTTGCAGGATTTTTTTGTATTGGCGTAGCGGCGCAGGATACGATCATGAGCAATGTAAGGATTATCAGGAGAAAAGACACCCAAAAATGACGGACATTAACGCCGGTAAACTGATTCATTCTTTCCATCCACTCTCCCCTATCAGACTGACAAAGCGGCAACCGCCCAGATCTTCTTTTGTTATCTCAGCCGGGTTTTCCACAGAACGGGTTAATTTAAACAAAGTCTGCTCCTCTCGGCTGCCGATCGGAACAACCAGTTTACCGCCCGGGACAAGCTGCTCGACCAGATATTGCGGAATCTGCGGAGCGGCAGCGGTCGTAATAATCGCATCAAAAGGCGCTTCCTCTTTCCAGCCGTAAGAGCCGTCACCAACGCGAATAGCAACATTATAACAGTTGAGTTTGTCCAAAATCTTTCGCGCACGGGTAGCGAGTGCAGCCACACGTTCGATAGAAAAAACCCGATCAGCGAGTTTTGCTAAAATCGCTGTCTGATAACCCGATCCTGTACCGATTTCCAGGACACGTTCCCGGCCTTTTAAATCCAGAGCCTGCGTCATTAGCGCAACGATATAGGGCTGAGAAATGGTTTGTTTTTCTCCAATGGGCAGTGGATTGTCGTTATAAGCCTGGTCAATCAAACCTTCATCAACGAAAAGATGCCGCGGAATAGTTTCCATCACATTCAATAACTGGGGATCACTGATTGAACGGGCCCGAATCTGGGTCTCCACCATCCGTGTGCGTTGTTTTCTATACCTGTCCATCAAATAGCCTGTATTTTTTTCTTTTTCGGAGGGATCTGGTAGATTTTCTGAACCGTTCCATGTCTTCTGAGCCCCAGGGCTTCGCGAGTGACAATCAAATAATAATATTGGATCTCAGCTTTTTGACATGCCATATTGAATTGATCAATGTTCACATTAATTTCTTCAAAAATCGTTTGCTGATCATGTAAGTCTTCCCGACCGGGTCCCTTATTCAGTTGAGATCGCAAAGACTGGATCTTTTCTTCAATCTGTTGATCAATCTTCAGCAACTTTTCCAGCGCGTCTTCCACGGCAAAGCCGGCTCGGCTCAAGACAGCAGCCCGTTCCCGCAATAGTTCCTCACACAAGCTGTCTTGTTGATCCAGTTTTCTCACGGATACCGGCATACCAAAATCCTTCCCATCAATACTTTCCGGGGCATCTATCATTTAAGCGCTTAATTTTCAAGTTAAAAGGGCTTTTCAGATGCAGGACAAGAATATTTTCACTTTACAGTTTGGGCTTATTTCGTTAGATAATCCTCTCAAAAATAACATATCAAGTGGATAAATTAGTATCTTTATGAACACTGAAATCAAGTTCCCGATGTCTCAAGCAGTCCGCAACGCCTATGCTGAAGGACAAGAAGACGAAACCCTCCTTCCGCTGGTTTTGGCTAACCATCAAAATGAACCCCTCGGAAGAATCCACCCGGGCGATTCAGTTATTTTCTATAACATTCGCGGCGAACGCGAAATTGAATTGACACGCAGTTTCACGGAAAAAACTTTCCGTGAATTCCCCGTTCATCAGACCCTCAACGTAAACTTTGCGACCATGATTGAATATCAAAAAGGATTAAACGTTGAGGTCGCCTTTCCGCCTCGGGGCGTTCTTTGGGATACATTAGGCGATATCATCGCTGCGCATGGCTTAGTCCAGGCTAAAATAACGGAAGCGGAAAAAGCTGTTCATGTCAGCTTTTTTTTCAACGGTAGGAAAAGTGATCTGCTGCCTAACGAAGAAAGAATCGTCATTCCGACACGTAAAGACGTTAGGCTGTTTGATGAAGCCCCGGAAATGTCCATTGAAGAAATAACCCGCGCGACCCTCGCCAAAATAAAAGATCCTTCCTGCAACTTTACTGTCGTGAATTTTCCGAATGTGGATGTTGTTGGTCATGTTGAAAACGAACCGGCTGTGATCCGCGCAATTCAGGCGGTGGACCAGCATGCCGGAATCCTGATTGATGCAGCGCTCAAAGAAAAGTTGACCGTCATCGTCACAGCCGACCATGGCACGGTAGAAAAATGGCTTTATCCGGACGGAGGCGTGGATACGGGACACACGGACAGCCCCGTGCCATTTATCCTGCTGCACCCGAATGCAACATTAACCCTGAAGCCGAAAGGAGAGTTGACGGACATCGCTCCGACCATTCTGGATATTATCGGTTTACCTATACCAACTTCGATGACCGGTGCTTCTCTCATTGAACAAAACAAAAATTCCTTCGCTCCCGTGCAACGATTATTGTTGATGATACTGGACGGGTGGGGACTCTGCGAAAGCACAAAAGGCAATCTGATCGCCTGCGCTGAAACACCGGTGATGGATAGGCTCATGAAAAACTATCCCTCATCGCGCCTTGACGCATCAGGTGTGGCCGTGGGGCTGCCACCGCAAACCGTGGGTAATTCGGAAGCGGGGCATCTGCACATAGGCGCGGGTCGACGGATTTATTCCGACCGCCTTAACATTGATCAGTCCATCGCCAATCGTGATTTCTACAGAAACCAGGTCTTCACCGACATCATGAGCCTGACTAAACAAAACGGTTCAGCTCTTCACATGATGGGCATTGTCTCTTTTTTTAGTTCTCATGGTTCCATTGATCATCTTTTCGCCTTAATGCACATGGCCAAACAACAAGGCATTCCCCGTCTCTTTATTCATGGAATGCTGGGCAGACGCGGAGAACAGGCGGAAAGTGGTGCCCGCTATATTCAACAGGTAGAGAGAAAGTGTCTCTCCTTGCAACTGGGACAGGTTGTATCCGTCATTGGCCGCTACTGGTCTATGGATCGCGAGGACAACTGGGACCGGATTGAAAAAACCTATCGTATGCTGGTTTACGGAGAAGGGAACACCATCTCCGCGGAGTAAGGAAAAATGCAGGCTACATTTAATCAAACACTCATCGAGCTTGTCCTTGGGGATATCACCCAAGAAAACACGGATGCCATTGTCAACGCCGCTAACAGCTGTCTGGCTGGTGGCGCGGGAGTAGATGGCGCCATTCATCGTGCCGGCGGGCCCGCCATTATGGCCGAATGCCGTCAAATCGGAGCCTGCCCGACAGGTCAGGCGGTCATCACAACGGGTGGCAACCTTAAGGCCCGATATGTTATCCATACGGTCGGACCGATCTACCGCGGCGGTACGCACAACGAGACCCATCTGCTTGAGTCTGCCTATAAAAACAGCCTGAAGCTGGCTCGTAAGAAAGGCTTACAGAGCATTGCCTTTCCGGCTATAAGCTGCGGCATTTATGCTTATCCCATCCATGAAGCAGCGCACTTGGCGCTGAAATCCTGCGTCGAATTTGTGCGGGTAAATACAGAGATTCAACTCATCCGACACGTTTTATTTGATCAACGAACATTTGACATTTTTGCACACGAATTTAAAAAATTAACATAACCAAGAACATACCGCCTTCATGGAAGCAAAACCATGAGAAAAAAATATTCACAGACACGATTACAACCCATCGGCGATATCCTGTTTTCCGCTTTTAAAAAAAGAGGCATGGCCGCCAAACTGGAAGAAAACGCCTTGTTCAAACTCTGGCCGGAAGCGGTCGGCGCGCAAATTGCTTTGCAGACGCAACCCGAGCGCTGGCATGCAGGAACTCTTTTTGTAAAAACAACTTCTTCCGTCTGGGTACAGCAACTGCATTTCATGAAAAATGACATCCGGCAAAAAATGAACCAGCTTGCCGGGAAGACAGCGATCAAAGAAATTTATTTTACGGTCGGATACAAGCCTGCTAATAAAAATAAAAGATACAATGCCGCAGGCTCCCAAAAGATTATTCTCAAGGAAAGGGATAAAAAGATGATCGCCGAATGTACCGAAGCACTGGCGGATCGCGAACTAGCCGAGATAGTGAAGCGGGTCATGAAATCGGAAATCAGCCGCCGCCGGAGTCTTGAGGAGAAGCCAGGCCGGTAAAAATATTTTTCATATCCTTTGTATATTTCTTATGCTGTTCATAAATAATAAGTGGCGGCTCCATTTTAAGTTCTTCGCGTGAACCACTTCGTCCCTCAACCAGCACAAATTCCGCAGTGGATGCGGCATCAGAAAACACCAGCTTCATTCTTTTGGGTTCAATATCTTTTTTGCGAAACAAGCTGATCATCTCAACCATGCGGGCAGCCGGATAAATGCTGAATACCCGTCCTTTCGGTTTGAGCAGATATTGCGACGCCGAAAGAAATTCTGAAAGCGATCCTTTAATCTCATGACGCGCCACAGCTTTCTCCGGAAGAGGATTCATCCGACCGGAATCAAGCTTGCGATAAGGTGGATTAAAAATGATATTATCAAAGGAGTGAGGTTGGTAGATTTTTTTAACTTCCCGCGCATCCCCTGTATCAATGGTCACGCGATGGCTTAGGCCATTTTGCTCAACATTTTTTTTCGCCAAGTCCGCCAGAGCCTGTTGAATTTCCAGCCCGTACCAGCGCGATTGCACATAAAGATTGGCTAAAACAAGCGCAATGACACCATTGCCGCAACCCAGATCCAGATTAACGGTTCTAGATTTTAAATCCACAAAGTGAGCCAGAATAATCGAATCCAGATTAAAACGGTATCCGCGCTTGCTCTGATGGATCTTCAGGCTTCCCTCCAGAATTTCATCAACCGTTTCTTCGCCCATCATTCCATGATCCTTCGTTAAAGCAACGATCTGGTGGAATCCGATCCATTATTGACGCCCCCGTAATATGACTACGAACCTGTCATTCCCTCACTGATGAGGCTATAAAAGCCAATTTCTTGTTATTTGAGAATCAGAAAGTACAGTTCTCCGTTTTCTTTCAGGCTGCCGGCGGTAGCCTGCGCTTTGGAGCCGAATCCGCAGAATAAATCGACGCGCCCCGGACCTTTGATCGCTGATCCCTTATCCTGATTCAAAACGAAGCGCGAAAAATCGACGCGCTTGACGACCTTATAATCTTCATCCAAAATAGGTTTGCGCAGGCGGATAAAAGACAGCGCCCCTTGCGGAAAATAGTCCGGATCCGTTGCAATCGAGCGGTCCGGCGTCACCGACTGCCCCAGGGAACCAACCGGTTCCCTGTCAACAAAACGGAAAAAAATGTAGCGTTCATTGTAGCTGAGAATCTCAAAGATCTCTTTTTCGCTTTTACTTTTGAGCCACGTTTTGAAGCCGCAGTAAGATGAATCGCTTCTGTCAATTTTATTTTGGTCCAGCATGCTCAGGGTCACAGAACGGAAAGGCCTGCCGTTGTTCTGGGCATAACTGACCGTTAGGATTTTCCCGTCTTCCAGTTTAATTTTCCCCGATCCCTGGACATGCAGGGAACTCAGTTCCACGGGATCGGACACCCAAATCAGCTCCAACCCCTTGCCTTTCAATACGCCATCGATATCGATTTCGCGTCTCGTGTAATAGGGAATGATCCGTCCGTTTTCGTTCCGGCCGATCTTTGTGTCATGGGCCGAAACTTTTTCCATGACGATATCCGGCGGGGATTTATACAGAGGGTATTTGTATTTGTTCGTCTGTGTTAGAGATCCTTCCAACAGTGGTTCATAATAGCCAGTAAATACGATAGAACCGTCGCCATTCGCTCCCACCGCGCGCAGCACGAGAAAATCCTCTGCGATTTGTTTTTTCTTCTGTTCAACACTTTTGTTGGATTGAAGAATTCCTTTGAAAGCAATCAGTGTTTCTTTCATCTGATTTGCACCAACCAGTCGATCCCCAATCCGGAATATCTGATTGCGTCCTGCGCCGTTATAGTAGGCAAGGCTTCGGTCAATGGCAAGCACAAGTGACGCGATATCCAGATCATCATTAAAATCCAAGCCCGATGCATCGATCTGCGTCAGCGCGCGCTCGGGTGGCGCCGCTCCGGGCTTATACGTCACTTTCCGAGCACAACCGACTAAAACAACAACAATTATCAACAGCAGGAGAAAAAGGTTTTGCAGATGTTTCATAGTTCGATAATCATGGCAATTTCATCACAGTAGTCGGGATATTTGGGACAGCGGAAACAGTCCGACCAGATTTTCTCCGGCAAAATGGAACGGTCCACTTCTTTGAAGCCGAGTCTGGCAAAAAATTCTTTTTTATACGTCAGTGAAAATATTCGAAACAGCTCCAAGGTAATGGCTTCGGAAATACAGAATTCAACCAGTTTTCGGCCAATGCCTTTCTTTCGGCACACATCGTCCACATAAAGAGAACGGATTTCAGCCAGATTTTCCCAGATAATATTCATCGCGCAGATTCCTACAATATTCTGTTCATCTTCATCAAAATAAACAATAAAATCCCGCACGGAATTATAGATATCCATTAAGGAACGCGGTAGCATTTCACCTTTTCCCGCCGACTGATTAATTAAGCGATGAATGGTTTTGACGTCACCGATGCGCGCTTTTCTTAGCATGCTTGCTCCTTCCTGTATTCACCGTAGCATGTGCCGCCGCCGCGGCAAGCAACTCACGGGCGTGGTCTCTGGCGGTTTCAGGCACATCCACACCACCCAGCATCCGGCTAATCTCTTCTATTTTCTGCTCATCATCGATCTTTTCCACCAAGGTGGAGGTTCGGCCGTCAACCACTTGTTTGCTTACCCGCAAGTGCGGGCCGCCGAAACTGGCAATCTGCGGCAAATGCGTGATGCAAATAACCTGATGATGGGCCGATATTTCTTTCAATTTGCGTCCGACAATTTCCGCCGTGGCGCCGCCAATGCCGCTATCCACTTCATCAAACACAACCGTGGCGACCGATCCGGTCTGCGATAAAACGTTCTTCAGTGCCAGCACGACACGCGACAACTCACCACCGGAGGCGATTTTGTTTAATGCTTTGGGTTCTTCGCCGGCGTTGGCCGTCAGATAGAATTCTATTTCATCGCCTCCTTTTGGGCCATAATCATTATCCGTTTCGGAACAGCGTCTCAGGAACCGGGCAAAGAAGTAAGCGTGTGGCATATTCAAATCGTGTATGGCTGCATCGACTGCCTCTTTCAGCAAAATGGCCGCGCGTTGCCGCAAACCTGAGAGCGCCAACGCTTTTTCGCGCAGATCGCCCATGATCTTGTCTTTTTCTTGCGTGCGATTCGTAAGCTCCTCTGCCACATTGGAAACGTGCTGCAACTCATCTTCCATATCCTGTTTTTTAGCCAATACAGCTTCCATCGATCCGCCGTATTTCCGTTTCAGCCTGTTGATCACATCGAGGCGTTCGTCAATCGTTGCGAGTCGTTCAGGATCAAAAACCAGCGTCCTGCCATAATCACGCAATGTGATCGCCGCTTCCTGCAAAACGATGAAACTGCCTTCCAACTCGGAAAGGGAAAGATGCAAGCCCGGATCAATTTTCTGTATTTCCTTGATCTGCGAAAGAACTTCTTTAAGCTGATCACTTACGCAACGGTTCTCTGCATAAAGCAATGCGTAGGCCTGATTAGCATAATCCGTAAGCTTCCGAGCGTTGACCAGCACTTTTTTTTCATCAACCAGCGCAGAGTCTTCTCCCAAGCGAGGATTAAGATCTGCTATTTCTTTGAGCTGAAACTGGATCAGATCGATTTTATCCGAACGCTGACGGCGCATGTTTTCCAGCTTTTCCATGCGGTCTAGAATGTGCTGATATTGAAAATAGACGGTTTCAAAAGCCTTACGCGCCGAGAGGCAACCGCCGAATTCATCAAGAATATCAATATGATTTTCGGCAAGAAGAATCATCTGATGTTCATGCTGTCCGCAAATATTAATCAACGATTCACCGACGCGTGCCAGATTGTTCAGCGTGGCCATTTGCCCGTTGATTTGCACCCTGTTTTTACCGGTGCGCGAAATCACCCGACGGATGACCAGTTGCTCCCCAGCTGGAAATCCCATTTCGGAGAGTCGTTCCTGAAGGGCTGTATCCCTTTGAATGTCAAAGAGCGCTTCCACAGTGGCGGTATCCGCCTGCGTCCGAATCATCTCCGCCGTTGCCCGATCCCCAAGAAGCAAACTGACCGCGCCGATCAGAATCGATTTTCCCGCTCCGGTTTCTCCTGAAATGATGTTCAGACCTTCATCAAAAGAAACATGAAGTTCGTCAATGATGGCAAAGTTTGTAATGCTCAGTTCATTAAGCATTTTTTCTTTTTCCAGCCCCTGAAGGCAGACTGCCCCATCCCAGCTTGGAACGCAATATCTCTCCGTAACTTCGGTGCGGTGAAAGAACCAGACTGGTCACAAACTTCGATTTTCTTACGGTCATAACATCGCCGGAACTGATCCGGTAGGACTCCTGACCATCAAGCGTTACCGTCGCACCACTCTCTTTTGACCACAACGTAATCTGCACATCTGAATTTTCAGGGAAAATAATCGGTCGGTTCGTCAGCGTGTGTGGGCAGATCGGATTGATAATGATCAAATCCCTGCCTGGAAAAACAATCGGACCGCCGGCTGAAAGCGAATAGGCCGTTGAGCCTGTGGGTGTGGAAATGATCAAACCGTCCGACTTATACGTTGTCAGATATTGATTGTTGATGGATGTTTCCAGTTCCACAATGCGCGAGAGATTGCCGCGGTTAATCACCACGTCATTTAAAACAATGCCCGAACCGATGATTTTATTGCCCCGGCGGATTTTCACATCGAGCATCATTCTTTTTTCCGTCAGAAGATCGCCTTTAAGAATCAGTTCGAGGGCCGCATAGGTTTCGTTTAGATTGACTTCCGTCAGATAGCCAAACGTCCCCATGTTGATGCCGACAATGGGCACATGGTGTTGAGCGACATAACGGGCTGTGCGCAGCATTGTGCCGTCTCCACCGAGGACGGCTATCAGATTCACTTTAGACGCCAAATCTTCGATTTTGAATCCCCCGCTTCTACCGATTGCGGCAGCAATGTTCGCCTCCAGCGAAACTTTAATTCCCCTGTCTTCCAGCCATTTTTTCAATGCGCCGGCAAATCCGGCGATATTTTCCTTTTCGATGTTGGCAATAATGCCGACTTTCTTAATTTTCATGATGATTAGCTCCAAGAAGACGACGTTTCGTAACATAAAAAAAAGGCGCTGTCTATTGATAAATGTTTTCCGGGAATAGATGAAAACTCTTTGATTTGTCAAGGCATTTTCAGGACATAAATCCTTGACAGGAGCACTTCCGATGAGGTACGGTGCGCGCCTGTGAGGTGACAAATATGGGTTTAATCAAGGGCAATTTTTCTTTTATGCAGTTTTCAGTGGAAGGCCAACTGCCGTCGCAGGCCTTTACCACTTTTATCAATAACCGGATTAAAGGGAACTCCTTTCGGGAGGCTTGCAATTCGACGGAAGAAAAGCGTATGGGTTGGGTTTCGCTTACAGATATTCTGGATGCCGACTTTGAAAAAGCCAATTACGCACTGGGTGATTATCTGATTTTTTCATTGCGGATTGACCGCAAGCTGATCTCTCCCAAACTCATGAAAATTCGTTTAATGGAGGAACAAAGGCGATTTTTGTCAGAACACGGACAAATACATATCGGAAAAGCCATGAACGAAGGTCTCAAAGACAAGGTTAAACTGGAGCTTATGGCCAAAAGCGATCCCGTGCCTTCTTTCTATGATGTCCTATGGGCCGTGGGACAAAATAAAGTTTATTTCTCATCTCTGTCCGACAAGCTCGCTGATGATTTTGTCGATTTATTCAAGAAAACATTTTCGCTTGGCCTGAAGCGTATCCTGCCGCAAGAACATCCGCTGGCATTGAAAAATAAAACGAAAGGCGATGTGTCTAACGAGGATATTTCGTTAATTGGACGTGAGTTTCTCACCTGGCTGTGGTTCAAATCCGAAGAAAGAAACGGCCGCATTGCTTTGTCCAAAAGCGAAGAAGTGGAGTTGCATCTGCTCAAACGGATCGCGCTGGAAGCGGGTGAGGGAGAATACTCCCAGGGCGTTGTTTGTTCGGGTCTGCATGCCGAACTCAAAGAAGGCAAGGAAGCCATTCGTCAGGGAAAGAGAGTGAAAGAAGCGGGCATCAAGCTCCACCACAATCAAAACGAATGGGAATTTAATTTTAAGGCCGATACCTTCTATTTTCAGTCGCTGAAAATGCCGGTCGTGGACTGGCAGGAGACAACGGGAGACCCCTCTGCAAGTCTTTTAGAGCGCATTTATCTGATTGAAAACGCTGTCAAGACTATCGACAAAATCTATGAATCTTTTCTGGCGATTCGTTTCTCAACTGAATGGGCGAAAAACGAAAAACCGCGGATGTCAAAATGGCTGAAGAAGGAACAAGAATAAAAGCCGTGCCCCTTGAAATTAGTCCCTGCCTTTATCGAGTCATAAATGACTTTACAAATGGGATTAAATCATTAAACTACTCGTTAGATACAAGCTCTAAACCAAAAAAACAATGCCATACCCGGGAGGTGAAATGCGATGGAACAAAATCAGATGGCCAGACAAATGATGGAATTTAACAAAACAGCATTTGACAACAGTTTCAACGCTATGTCGGCACTGCAGGATCAAACCGAGAAGTTGGTAATGAGTTTTCTGGATAAAGCCCCCTGGTTTCCAGCAGAAGGGAAAAAGGCAATGAACGACTGGATCAACAGCTACAAGAAAGGCCGCGAAGACTTTAAAGTAGCCACTGATGAAAGTTATCAGAAAGTTGCCGAATATTTTGTCGAGGCAGAAAAGCCAAAGACGAAAAAAACAGGGAAAAAATAAGAAAATTTGAAGATTTCATCAAGGAGGTTGCAATGGACCCCAAACTGATCGCCAAACAGATGATTGTTTTTAATAAAACAGCTTTTGATAACAATTTTCGCGCTATGCAGGCGCTGCAGGAACAAACTGAAGGGCTGGTCAATAAATTCTGGGATAAATCGCCGATGTTTCCTGAAGAAGGGAAAAAGGTGATTTCCGACTGGATGACAGCCTATAAAAAAGGCTGTAAAGACTTCAAACGTGTGATGGATGATAACTTCAAAAAAGTCGAAGATTTTTTTGAAGAAAAGAAATAGCCTTGATTTGTGGCACACACAAGGTAACTGACTTTTTTAACAAGACCGGCTTAAAGATGACTTGCATCATTGAAAGTATGACCCGCCCTGATTTTTATCCTCACCACCCCGAAACAGTGGAATTGGTGCAAACCCATATTTCCTACATCTTCATTGCCGGAAATTACGTGTATAAAGTTAAAAAACCGGTAAATTTTGGTTTTCTTGATTTCACCACGCTTGAAAAAAGAAAATTCTACTGCCAAGAAGAACTGCGCCTGAATAAACGCCTGGCCCCCAGCATCTATCTTGATGTTGTACCGATTGTTCGGGATAATCTGGGAAGCCTGTCTACCCGAGGTGATGGAGAAATCATCGAATATGCTGTCCGCATGAAAAAGCTGCCCTTGGACAAGATGCTGAAAACCTTACTGGCCCAAGGTCAGGCGGACGCTAAAATCATGGATGCTGTGGCCGAAAAAATCGCCCAGTTTCATACGGCGGCGCAGACCGGCGGTTCCATCGACGAGATGGGCTCCATCAAGACCATTCGCCGCAACTGCGAAGAAAATTTTGCGCAAACCAAAAAGTACATCGATGTCACTATCCCTGCCTATCAATACCAATTCATCAAAGAGTATGTGGAAAGATTTCTTGCAATAAATAAACAGCTTCTGGAAAAAAGAGTCGTGGAACATAAAATACGGGACTGCCACGGTGACCTGCATCTGGAACATATCTGCATTGATGATGAGATTATTATTTTTGACTGCATTGAGTTCAATGAACGCTTCCGATGCAGCGATGTGGCAGCCGAGGTGGCTTTCCTGACGATGGACCTCGATTATAATGGTTATTTCCGCCAGGCTGAAGGTTTTACGCTCTCGTATCTGACATATTCCGGTGATATGGATATGAAAGCTCTTTTAAATTTTTATCGCTGCTACTATGCTTATGTTCGAGGGAAAGTTATCAGTTTCCGCCTGGATCAACAAGAGATAGCGATAGTCGAGCGGGCTGCAATAAAGCAGACCTCGTCCAAATATTTTGATCTGGCTTATACGTATGCGGCGCACCTCGAAAAACCGGCTTTGATTCTTACCGCGGGACTGATCGGTTCCGGCAAAAGTTACCAGGCACGGCATCTGGCGGGGCGGCTCGGCGCGGACGTGATTCGCACGGATATCCTGCGCAAAGAACTGCTACAGATCTCACCCGCCGAAAAGCACTATGAATCGTTCGGTCGTGGTATTTACACGCGTGATATTTCCCAAAAAACCTATGAAAAAGCCGTCGAGCTGGCTGCTGAAAGAATTCAGCACGGCAAGTCCGTTATAATCGACGCCTCTTTTAAGAATCGCTCTGATCGCGAATTGGTTTTCAATCTGGCTGATAGGCTTCAGGTGCCGTTTTATGTCATTGAATGCACCTGCCCTGATGACGTCGTTAAAATACGTCTGGAAAAAAGAATGCTGGAGAAGGATAATCCATCCGACGGCCGCTGGGAAATACTGCAGGAGCAGAAAAAACAGTATGAAGCATTAAGCGAAATCCCCGCCGGCAGCTACTTTAAAGTTGACACCGTGAACAATCCGGAAATTCTTCGCCAAGATATTATTCACACGATCAAAATGGCTGAATTACGAATCAAAGAATAAATTACTTATGGTTTAGAGGTTTCTTTGACTTGCGCGTTTGCTTTCGCTTTTTCTTCTTTTAGCTTTTGAGATTTTGCTTCTTCGGCAAGCCGGGCTTTCGTTTCCGCGACATATGATTCTACTTTCAAATCCATGCCCACACCGGCATAATCACGCGCGATGATTTCAAAGCGTTTCAGCGCGGCGTTATATTTTTTCTGTTTGAAATAAAAATTACCCACATAAAACTCATGTTCGGCAAGTTTCATTTTGCATTCCCGGATCATTTTTTCGGCCAGGATGGAAAATTTGCTTTGCGGAAAACGGGCAACCAGTCTTTCGAACTCTTTTTTGGCTCGGATGGTTTCCGTCTGATCACGGTCAACCGCCCCAATTTCGACGTAGTGGCACATCCCCATTTGATAGATCGCATAGGGAACATTTTCATTCGTCGGATAAAACGTTGTAAAATCACGATAGGCTAGTTCCGCCTCCACGTATTCTTTATCGCTGTAAAAAGAATCCGCAATGCCCAGTTCGGCTAAAATGGCCAGGTCGTGAAGGGGATATTCTTCCTTGAGGCGAACATAGAATTCCCGCGATTTTTTATACTTGCCGTTCTGATATTCAACCGTGCCGCGCGAGTAGAGCGATTCCGGCGTTGACCGGACCGGTTCGCTTTTCTGAAAAAATGACAGGATGGTCGCTTTAGTCAATGAGCAACCGCTGCACATTACCAGAAGGACTAGGATGACACTGATTTTTTTTAACTTCACAAGAATTCCTGTACGAAATTTAATAGAAGGTAACTTTATTCCCGTTGGACTTGTCCGACGAAAATCACATGCTTTTTTTAATAAACTCTTCGAGTTTCTCCTTCGGCACAAGACCAATGAGGGTGTCAAACACCTTCCCGCCTTTAAATATAATCAGGGTAGGAATGCTACGAACACCATAGGCAACCGCCGATTTCTGACTATCGTCAACATTCAGTTTCATAACTTTGATCTTATCTTGATATTCAGCGGCGATTTCTTCCACAATTGGGCCAATGGCCTTGCATGGCCCGCACCAGGGCGCCCAGAAATCAATGAGTACCGGTTTGTCGCTTTTCAGGACTTCCCCCTCAAAATTGTCATCAGTTGCCACACCAAGAAATTGGCTGCTCATAAGACACGCCCTCCTTTTTATTTGCCGACTATATGTCATAGCGAACCAAAAAAAGTCAAATGCTATTTGCCGACTATGCAAGCCCTTCCATTTTTTTGACTACACTTTATTTATCTGCTATGAATCAGCCTACACAAGGAGGTTGATATGGAACGTGTGGGTGTATTAGCAGGTTCAGTGATAATGGAAAGAAACGATCTGATCAAAAAAGGCAACCGGCAACGGATCAAAAATCAATATGGTGAAGCGCTGACAACGGCAACCGATCAGATGGTTTTTATTGTCCGTCACGGCGATAATCCCGACGAATATATTCTGCCCCACAGGATCAACCACCCTGCCAATCTCCAGGCGCTCAAAGACCTTGGCGTCACCGAAGTGATCGGCATCAATTCAACCGGATCATTAAAAAAAAATCTGCATCCGGGCATGATTATTATTCCCGATGATTTTATTACACTCACGGCGACACCCACCATTCATCAGAATAAAGCCCTTCACATCACGCCATCCTTAAATGAATTTGTTCGTCAAAAACTGATTGCGGCGGCGCGGGCCTGCAACCTGGATGTTGCGGAAACAGGAATCTACTGGCAGGTTACAGGGCCCCGTCTGGAAACCCGGGCGGAAATCCGAATGATGGCGAACTTTGCCGACGTCGTCGGAATGACAATGGCCAATGAAGCGGTTATTGCCCTGGAAATGGGTTTGCCATACGCCTCGGTCTGTTTCATCGACAATTACGGCAATGGCCTTGTGGAAAACCCCCTGGGTATGGAAGAAATCATCGCGAACACACGCAAGAATGCGGACAGCATGATGAGACTTTTGGAGCAGTATGTTAAATTACGAGCGGCTGTCTCCGACACATGATCAAAGACTGCAATTCCGGAATTCCGCTGGTTCCAGAATGTTCAACTTTTTGCGTCGGAGATATTCCGGAAAACCATAAAGATGTTTTCCACGATACTCCATGATCACTGCGTTTGCCGGACAGTTATTCAGGCAACCAAAGCAGGCCAAGCACTTGTCCCTATCCACAAACTGTTTCTCCGGATGAATCGCGGCCACCGGGCACATTTTCACGCAGGTCCCGCATGCAATACACTTGGACCCATCCACCATATGTTTGCTGATCGCTTTCTTGTTGAGCCAGACCAGGGGAAGCATCCTCAGGAATTCCCGCAGCGCTAGTTCGGCCTCATAACGGATAGCCTCGCCACGGCTGATTTGCGCGAGAATCTGACTGGTGAAACGCCTAACCTGCTCGTAGGTGGCTTCATTGGGTAGATGTTCGCCCGAGCGTTGATTCGCGCTGTCCCAGGTCGGTGTCGGGTATGCGGGAACGCTGCGGAAGGCTTCCATGCCGACAGCGATGCCCTCCTTATCTGTTAAAAGACGGAGGGTATGACACAGAGCGTTGTGCTGATTGCCTTCCGGTCCGCCGAAAGACACAAAGGCCGCCACGGGCGTTCCCGTAATTTTCGGCGTCGCCGCCAACCAGTCGCTGACATTAGATGGGATATCGTAATAAAAAACTGGCGAACCGATCAGGATCAGGTCATAATCCGTCAGGCGTTTTGTATCGAAGCTCCTTATGTCGGCCAGATCCGCCATCAGTCCCTTTTCTCTGAGGATACAGGAAATTAGTTTCCCATAACGGCGGGTAAATCCCGACTGGCTGTAACATACAACTAGCCCCCGTTTCGGATTGCGGGTTTTCAATTCCCGGTGAGCCGCCTGCCCGCCAGCGGGAAGCGGCAGGCTTAATGCAGCGCAGAGGATAGCGCTTTTTTTAATAAAGTTTCGTCTGGTGTCCATAAGGTTTCCCTTATATTTTTTTCATCGGTTAATGGTCAATTTTTATTTTCTTCACTGTTAAAATTAATTTTCAATTCGTAAACACTGGCATCCAAGTGTGTCGTCATCGGATAGCCGGATTTAGCAAACACCTGCATCATCGGTTTGTTGCGGGACAACACATCCGCCGTGAATCCCACGATGTTCTTTTCTCTCGCTATGCGGATCAGATACCGCAAAAGGAATGTACCGATGCCCCGGTCCTGCCAGTCCTGATGGGTGGTAAAAGCCACTTCGGCATATCGCGTATTGGGATCATTGATATACCGCCCGATAGCAACAATCTCTTCCCGGCTTTCAGGCTCCGCTTTGCCGATCACCGCGGCAATAGCCATTCGATCATTATAATCAATGGCGGCCAGCGGCATAGCGACTTTATGGGAAAAGGATTTAAGGCTATGGAAGAAACGGGTATAGATGTCTTGTTCCGGCAGTTCGTAAATCAGTTCCTGAATGGCGCGTTCATCGGTAGCCTTCACCGGGCGAAAAAATAGTTGGGTGTTTTTCTTGTCCACCCAATTGATTTCGTATTCCTTTGGATACAAAACTGCAGGCAACGTCTGATCGCGGTAAATATAACCCTGTTTTTTCGCCGCCTCCAATAATTCCTCGCGGAAGTTAGGATGGGCAATGCTGATTAACATCATAGCCCGATCCCGGATGGATTTGCCATGCACATAGGCGATCCCATATTCCGTCACGACATAATGGATATCTCCTCTTGTTACAACCACGCCGCTGCCCGGAGAAAGATAGGGTACAATTCGGGAAATCTTTCCGTCTTCAGTCGTAGAGGGCAGCACCATAATGGACTTACCGCGCTCGGACATGGCCGAACCGCGCACAAAATCCACCTGTCCGCCAATGCCGCTGTAAAATTCAAAGCCGAGCGAATCGGAGCAGACCTGTCCTGTCAGATCAACGGTAAGCGCGGAATTAATTGACACCATCCGGTCGTTTTGAGCAATTACATAAGGGTCGTTGACGTACTGGCACGGACGGAATTCAAACAGCGGATTATTGTTTACGTATTCATAGAGGCGTCGGGTACCCATGCAAAAAGCCGTGACGACTTTTCCCGGATGCAGCGTTTTTTTCCGGCAGGTCACCACGTCGCTTTCTATCAAATCAATCAGACCATCAGTAAACGTTTCCGTGTGAACGCCCAGATCCTTTTTGTTTTTGAGATAGGGGAACACTGAATTGGGAATTTTACCCACACCCGTCTGGATGGTGGATTCATTATCGATCAGATCGGCAATTAGTTGACCAATCGATTGGGCGATATGATCCGGCGACTTCTGTTCAAACTCCAGAAGCGGCACGTCGTTTTGCACAAAGGCGGAAATCTGGCTGACGTGCAGGAAGCTGTCACCCAGTGTCCGGGGCATATTCGTATTCACTTCCGCTACAACATAGCGTGCGACTTCCGCTGCCGTCTTGGTGATGTCCACGGAAATGCCCAGACTGACATAGCCGTTCATATCCGGCGGGGATACGGTAATGAGCGCAACATCAATGGGCATCGACCCTCGCTGCATAAGCAGAGATACTTCCGAAAGGAAAATGGGCGTGTAGTCGGCATGGCCCGCTTTGATTGCCGCGCGGGCGTTCGCGCCGATGAAGAGCGCGTTATGCCGGAAATGCTCAGTATAAATATCCGAGGTGTAGTCGGTGAGCCCCAGATCAAGAAAATGGATAATCTCCACATCGGCAAAATTCTGCGCCATATCCAGGAGCGTCTTGATCAGCAGTTGCGGTTCTCCGCAGGCCGACGCAATAAAGATCCGCGCCCCGCGGCGTATCCGCGATAAGGCGCTTTGTGCGTCAGTCAGTTTCTCTTTATACATCTTCGGCCAGTCAAGAATCATAGGGCTCATTTCTCCTTTCCCGCATCAAAAAGAACAAGATGACCTTCAACCTGGCGAGACGTCATTGAAGATTTGAAATAAATGTTCTTGAGAAGTTACACATCAGAAAGCGCCGAGCTGGCAGGGCTTGACTTTTATCTGGAGATTCTCGCAAGCAGCACAAACGTCCAGGCGCTTGACGCCCAGTTTATCAGCGATTGTCCATGCGGCAACACAAGAAAGCCGGTTATTGACCAGCGCGGTGCGGATGGCGGCTTCCAGATCTGGTGCGACAGTCGCAGCGGCGGGCACGCGCTTTTGCTTGCCGTCAAAACCAAAAAGCCCCAGCTGGCATTGAACGATATTGAAATTGAGCAGGTCAATGCCCACACCGATCTCGCTAAGCGGCACGTTCGTTTTTTGAGCTATTTTTTCCGCCGCCTTGCAGGCGATATTGTTGTCTTTGACCTGTTTGAGAATTTCCTGCTTCAGGTCCTCTGCCACCTTTGTGCCTTCCGGATGTTTCTTGAAATATTTTCCTTTGTCCTGATGTGCCATAGTCTTATCCTCATCCTTATAAAATCAATAATTTAAAAGTAACGGCCTTTTCTATTCGAAGAATAACGCGACGACGAAGCCAGCAAGTTTATTCGATGAATGCGAAAGGTTGTCAGTATTTCATGTAGTGAAACGGCTCAATCGCTGATAGGGCTTCCGTGTCCAGGGTCTTAAATCCGTTCTTCTCCAGGAGTTTTTCCGTTTTTTCGATCTGGTCCACGTCAACCACAAAGACAGCTTTTTCCGAGCATTCCAGAACGAAGCCGCAGGCATTGTTGATATTGATGCCCTCCCGATACAGAAGCTGCATCAATTTATCCAATCCACCCGGCTTATCAGGAATCAGCACGGCCAAAACGTTCTTCAGGTTTACCGTCATGCCGGCTTCTGTCAGCGCCTTTTCGGCCCGCTTCGGATCATCGACAATCATATTGATCACCCCGAACGTATCAGACGTCGATATTGTTGTCGCCCGGATGCTAATTTTTGCCTTGGCCAGAACACTTGTTACATTCGCAAGTTTTCCCGGTTTATCTTCCGCGAACACGGATAGCTGATAAGCAATCATCTTTTTCTCCCCAGTTAATCATGTTAGATATGGAACTTGAAATTTCCTACAATTCTTCATAACATCGCAAAATATTTTAGGGGTAAGGCATGCGAGCCACGTGAAGAGAGGACTACTTGGTGTATGACGTAGCGACATGGGACAACGCGCAAAGCAGCCCATAAACATTTTCCGGTGTTATTACTTAGTCTTTACGGTTGTCGATCACCCGAACCGCCTTCCCTTCCCCCTTCGGAATACTGTCCGGTTCCACTAACTCGACCTTAGGCGTAATCAGAAGTTCACCCTTTAATTCTTCTACGATCTTTTTCCTGAGGGCTTCCAACTGCCGCAGGTCACCGGAAAAATATTGTTTATGAACTTCTACCTTCACCATCATATCGTCATTGTACCCTTGCCGGTTCAGAATGATCAGAAAGTTTGTGCCGACACCCGCGATGTCCATCAGTTTCTTCTCTATCTGCATCGGGAAAATATTCACGCCTTTGAGGATCAACATATCGTCCGTCCGACCTTTGAACCTCTCAATCCGTCGGTGCGTGCGGCCGCAGGCGCATTGCCCGGGAATCATCCGGGTCAGATCCTTGGTGCGGTAGCGAATGAGGGGCATGCCTTCTTTCTGCAATGACGTTAGGACCAGTTCGCCTTCAACACCTTCAGCGACCGGCAGTAACGTTTTCGGGTCAACAATCTCCACAAGGAAATTGTCTTCCCAGATATGCAAACCTTCCTGGTAGGGGCATTCAAACGCCACACCCGGCCCATTCATCTCCGAAAGACCGTAGGAGTTAAACGCTTTGTAGCCATATATCTCTTCAATTTTTTTGCGCATCTTTTCCGTGTGCGGCTCCGCGCCCAGGAAAGCGATTTTCACAGATGTGTCTTTCCGCGGATCTAGCTTCAGTTCCTCAAAGACTGTGGAAAGATGCAATGCATAGCTGGGAATGACGTGAACAGCGGTTGTGGCAAAATCACGCATCAATTGAATCTGGCGTTTGGAGTTGCCGGCGCCCGCGGGAATGACTAGCGCACCTAGCTTTTCCGCCGCGTAATGAAATCCTAAGCCCCCCGTAAAAAGGCCGTAGGTCATCATATTCTGAAAGACGTCGCCCTTACGCATCCCTGCCATATACAGACAGCGCGTCAGCATATTTGTCCAGACCGCGATATCTTTTGCGGTATGAAAGACGACTGTAGCCCGACCGGTGGTTCCGGATGATGAGTGCATTCGCACCAGATCTTCTTTGGGTACGGCGATAAAGCCATACGGCCAGTTTTCTCGTAAATCGTCTTTCGTGGTAAAAGGAAACTTCGTAATATCCGAAAGGGATTTCACTGAACTGACCCCAATCCCTTTTTCCTTAAAAGTTTTACCGTAGTAATAAGACTTTTCAGCTTTGATGAATGTGTCCTGAAGCGTTGTCAATTGCAACGATTCCAGTTTTGACCGATCCATTGTTTCTATATCTTTTTCCCAGTACATTTAATCCTCCGGAAAGCAATCATTAAGTCTTTTGTACAGTTCTGCCACTATTTTATCAAGTCAAATTTGGCATCAGGCTTTTACGTAACGTTCATCCTCCGAAACAATTTTATCCTGTCTTTGTAAATATTCTAAATGCTTACGGACCAGAACTCTTTCGTTGAATTCATACATCTCTTTCGGCTCACGCGGCCTGCCGTAAATCAGCCAGGCGGCACAGATCTCTGCGATCGTTTTGGGTTTTTCCAGAAATGCCAGCAGCTTATTTTCTCGCTCATAGATAACATTTTCATAATCATCCCAAAGCCTGCCTGGATTTTCTTCAAATAAACCGGTATCATGCGAAGCAAACCACTTTCGTGCCGGAACAGCCTTGAGCTTGTGGATGGATTTGATGGTTTCATCTATGTCGGAATATACATCGCCATACCAGGGACCAAAAGATGTCAGATCATAGTCCCCCAGGAAGAGAAGCCCTTCTTCTGGAAAAAAGAAAGATAAATGCCCCGGCGTGTGGCCGGGCGTCGGCAGAACTTGTACAGTCAGCCCTCCCAAATCAACCGTTGCACCGTCTTCAAGAAAATTCGCCTCGCACCTTGGCCGAAAATTAAATACTTCCAGTATGATCCTTTTCCAATTGGAGCGTTCTTGAGGAATTTTTATATCATACCAATCCAAGAAGATATTAATGTCTGTAAGCGGCGGAAAATCGCGCCTGGAAATCTGTAATGAGTGGTTTTCAAAAAGGTCTATATAGCGGATGTGATCCTCATGCCAGTGCGAAAGCCAGACATAGTCGACACCTTCATCTTTCAATCGTGTGAGCTTTTCCAAAGAACAAGCGGGATCGATAATCACCCGCGATCTGTCTCCTTGAAGATACAGTGAATGATTAAAAGGATACTTTCCATTGTTGTCCCCGCAAACAAACCGAATGCGTCCGAACTGACGATCTTCCATAATGTAACTCCCCGGATATTTATAGCTGTATATAGAAAATATCGGACCGAATTACCACTAGAAATAAGTCTTATGCCATGGCTTAACAGGTTAAATTCTTGAATGGCGGAGACAAAAGAAGGTAGCAGGATCTCAAAACCCTGCCACCTTCTCTGCCTGAACCCCTAAAGGTAAAGTTAATAATTTACTTTTTCATTGATTTTTCGAAAACAGCGTCAGCCTTCTTCGCTTTTTCCTCGGCTAGTTTCGCTCTTTCCTCGGCCTGCTTCGCCCTTTCCTCAGACATCTTTGCAGCATTTTCTGCGCGGGTTGCGGCATCGGCAGCCTTTATCGTGGCCGCCTCGGCTGCCGCCTTGGCATCCTGTGCTTCCTTGATTGCCTGATCAGCTTTCGCATTCGTCTGCTGTCCCTGCGCCTGTACCTTCTCAAGATCACCGGTTGTTGCACAACCCACCAAAGCAATAGCGAATACAAGCATCATTGAAATCACCAAAAGACTCTTCTTCATGCTCTAATCACCTCCTTTCTATTTAGTTTACCTTATTTTAACGCGGTCTGCTATCATTAATCATTATCGATTAATCCCTGACAGATTCGATCAATACACCTCCTACTTCCAAATCAATTTTCAAGCGTTTGATGGCATCTTTGGCTTCTCCGAGATTATTGAAAGGGCCGGCGATAACACGATAGCTATCATCATTCTTTGATAACACCCTTGCCGGAATTTGCGGCCCCTGATGATTGATAATGGCGGCAAGCCTCTCCGCATTAATCTCGTCACGCAAGTTAGCGGCTAAAACATACCATGCCCCCATTTTCATTTCCGGTATTTCCGGTCTGCCATACAATTTTTCCGGGTGCGTGACCTCTATGTCTTCCGCAGATTCTTTTTCACTTCCTTGCCGGATATCGGATAGAGGAACCGGAATCCCCCTGGCCTCGGCAAGCGTTTCCTTAACTTTTTCCCAGTCAAGGGTGCGCGCTGATTTCTTTTCAATATTTTTCAATTTCGCGTATATCTTGCCTAACTCATCAGTTTCCAGGTTTTCCATGGGCGCATGAACTTCCATATAAACAACGCCATTACGTTGACCTATGAGATAGGGCTGGTTAACAATGCTCACGGGTGTATGAATCGGCGTTTGTTCGTAGAGTTTTTTCACGTTTTCCGGATAAAGCCTCAGGCACCCATTGGTTGCTCTGAGGCCGATGCTGGATGGTTTGTTTGTGCCATGCATCAAATAAGTCGGCTTGCTTAAATATAGCGCATATTCTCCCAAGGGATTAAGAGGTCCCGGCGGAATTTGGCTGGGCAGAGGGTCTCCTTTTTTGCGATGATCTTCAGCAATGGAGGCAGGCACATGCCAGGTAGGCCGGTACATCTTACGTGCCACATACATTTGACCCATGGGCGAGGGTCGCTCTTCCGTACCGACACCAACAGGGTAGGTTGACACCGCCTGTAACTTACCCCCTCCTTTAAAATGGAAGAGTCTCATAGAGGCTAAGTTGATCACGATGCCTTTTCGAACAGCGTCCGGCAGAATAAAGCTCAAAGGCAACATGATACGCCCTCCGGCTTCAGGCACCCAAACATCGACCCCTGGATTAGCTGCGCTGATTGCATTGATTCCCAAGCTGAAGTGTCTTGCAATATCCGGCAGGGTATCCCCCTTTTCAAGCCGGACGAACGCCAACCGGCCAATGACATCTTCATCTTTTGCAAACGAAAACTCATTTCGTTCGAGCTTTTCTTCCGGATAGCTTGGTGTGGGATAGGATTTCACCTGAACCGTTTTCAACACAGCGCATCCATGGAGAGACGCGAAGAATATCAAGAGCACAATTAGACGAAGCCCATGGGAGAAGAGCGACCGGTCAATAATTCGATTCAGCGTCATAGAGGTCATCTTGTTTAATGAAGAAGAATTTAAAAACATTTCTCAGTTAAGCGCTTTCTCCGCCCGCGGCTTCATTGCCGTTGGTTTTTGGATTTGAAGAGAAAACTATCACTGTCTCCGCCTCCTGCTATGGCCTTATCTCAACAATCGTGCCATTGGGCACTAACTTGTCAATTTCCTCTATCTCTTCGTCTGTAACGGCAATACACCCTTTCGTCCAGTCACGCTCTGCGTGAAGATCACCCATCCACGAAAAACCATTTTTAATGCCGTGGATCATGATGTCTCCGCCCGAAGAAACCCCCAATTCCCTGGCTCGTTTTTTGTCTTTCTCGTTCGGATAGGAAATATGAAGAGATAGGTGATAGCGACTATCCTTGTTTCTTGAATCTATGACATAGGTTCCTTCCGGGGTTTTGTTGTCGCCTTGCCTTTCTTTCGGACCATTCGGGTTTCCCCCCAAGGCTATCTTGTACGTCTTGAGCACCTTGTCCTTTGAAATGAGCGTCAATAGTCTTTCTTTCTTTTCTATCAGAATCTTATCCGCCGGTCCATTCCGGAGCGCAAAAAACTTACTTTTAACCTCTTGTTCAAGCGCTTCAATCTTTTTTTGAAGCACAATAATCTCATTGTCCTTGCTTTTAACCTCTCGTTCAAGAGATTCAATCTGTGTTTGCTGTGTAACAATCTGTGAATGCTGCGTAAAAATCTTCTTATCCTTCATAGTGATATTATTGATATATAATACCATCATTTTGCTATCCTGCCTGTAGCGACTCTCCGGGTAATCCTTAATGACTTTCTGAAAACAGTCCAGAGATTTCTGGTAATCTTTCTGCTCGTTCTGAGGATGTGCATAGATAAAGCCCATCTCGAAAAAAACTCTGTCTGCCGCGTTGGGATATTTTTCAACAATCTGCTCATATTTGCTCAAAGACGCCTTGTAGCTTCCCTGGCTGAAAAGATCATTCGCTTCTTTGACGTTTGACTTGACCTGAAAGTTACTGCAACCGCATAAGAGCATGAGTGTCGTGATGATGCAGACAACGAATAAGTAAAGATGCTTTCCTGTACCAGTTTGTCTTTTGCCCATAATATACCTTTGTGTTTGTTAATATGTAATGACCGCAGAGCCAGTTCGGTTCCTCTTATTCACAGACTGCGGGACGTTTACCATATTCTGATTCAAAATTCTGCTTTTTTTAATAATCACTGTTTGAAATGCTGGATGGAACGGTACGATTGGAAATTGATGTAGTTTGTAAAACTATAGCAGATAAAAATCATCTATTTTACATTCCATATGATCAGCCGGATACGGTTTTAAAATATCCAGAAGCTTTGACGCATCTTTGCTTTCCGGATTCAACCAGAGTTCCTGCGCTGTTTTTGGAACAATCACCGGCATGCGGTTGTGGATGGGCGCAACAACATCATTGGCTGACGTGGTGATGATCGTGCACGTTTCCAATGGTTTTTTATCGGGGGTAATCCATCGCTCGTAGAGACCGGCAAATGCAAATGGTTTGCCGGATTTCAGGCCAAAGCAGCAGGGGATTTTTTTATTCCCTTCTTTTTTCAATTCGTAAAATCCTTCGGCTGGAATGAGGCATCTTCTTGTCGCGAAGGCATTTTTAAAACTGGGTTTCTGTGTAAGTGTCTCGGCGCGGGCATTGATGAGTTTCACACCGATGGATGGGTCTTTCGCCCAGAAAGGAATCAGCCCCCACAAATAAAAAGCCAGCACATTCCCATGATCGGAACCGATCACCGCTGGAATATGCTGGCCGGGGCTGACATTCCGGCTGGGAGAAAAGTTGATAGACGTGTCGGGAACATCAAAATTCCGCATCATGACCGATAAATCGGTCATCAAAACAAAGCGACCGCACATTAGCCATTACTCTCCACGGCAACGTTATAGTTTGATTTTGCCTTCCTTCAATGTTTTGGTCGGTTTAAATATGTTCAATGGAAATTTTTTGTGAAGCTCGTTAAGTTTGTACACCAGTTCATGATAACCAATGCCCTGCGCCAGTGCAAATGGTCCGAAAGGCGAACCACCGCCGTTGGCCATGGCCAGATCAATCTCCTTGGGATCTTCTACGACTCCTTCTTCCAGAAGTTTGGTCGCTTCATTGACTTGCAAGGCGATCAACTGATTAATGTCGTATTCCTTCGTCGCCTTCGACAGATCAATAGTGGGCCTGCCCTTGGACCAATTATAGAATCCCTTGCCGGTCTTTTTGCCCAAATTGCCCGATTTCAGATAGGACATCATCGCTTCGGATGGCTTGTAATCTTTGGAAAGCACCTGCGAAAAATACTCAAGGCCGTGTGCGGCTATATCAATACCGACATAGTCCATCAACTCGAACGGTGCCATTGCCATAAGAGGCTTAAAGGCCGCGTCAAACTCCTCCGGCGTCGGGTGTCCCGCTTCCAGAATTTTGGACAGCAAAACCACCGTGGGTTCGTTGATCCGGTTGTAAATAAATCCCGGCGAATCTTTTTTGACGATCACGGGAACCTTCTTGATTTTTTTGGCAACATCATAACCGACCTGGATGGATTCGTCGGATGTTGCCTTTCCCTTGATCACTTCCACCAATTTCATCAGGATGGCCGGGTTGAAGAAATGATAACCAATCACTTTGTCGGGCCGTGTTGTGGCCGAGGCAATATCCGTAATGCTGATATTGGACGTGTTAGACGCAAGAATGGCGTGCTTCGGCGCAAACTTATCCAAGTCGGCAAAGACACTCTTCTTGAGTTCCAGCTTTTCCGGCACGGCCTCAATAATGAAATCCGCGTCCCGGACGGCCGTCTGTAAATCAACCATCGGGGTAAGGCGCACCAACGCATTCGCAAAAGCATCCGGTGTTATTTTGCCTTTCTCCTTGAATTTATCTAAGCTCGCGATGATTCCCGCAACACCCTTATCAACATATTTCTGTTCAATATCACGCAGAACAACTTGATAGCCACCCAACAAACAGGAAGCTGCAATTCCGTGTCCCATATCCCCCGCACCGATCATGGTAATCTTCTTTACATCTTCTGCTTTCATTTTTCGTTTCCCTCCTGAATGTAATTTAAAAATGTAGGACACTTTTACGACCACCGTGCGGGTGATAAGACTGTCCCCGACAAGATGGCTGATTTATTCAACACAGTACAGACTTTATTCGGGCAAGTGCCGGCAGTCAGATGATAAATTCTCTGCGCGGGAATTTGTCATCTTCGTAAACCTCCTTTACCGGTCCATGGTCAGGCGCGGGGAGCGGTCCCTTCTGGCCCGCTCCCCGTAACGGTTGTTTTCAGAGGCTTCCCTTGATTTGTTTCCCTCGCCGTTACTCCTTCAGCGCGCCGGTGAAGTTTTCGGATTCCACCTTGATCGCCGCGCCCTCATTGTTCATCACGCACTCGGCCTGGCCGAAGAATTTCGGAAATTCCGCGCCGATGAAAAACTGCGCCGAGAGCACCCGGCCGTTGTAGTAGGCGGCTTCGGGATTGGTCTCGAGAATTTTCTTACGGTCCGCGCCTTTGGCGTCGCCCAGGAGTTCTCTTGATTTCGGAATGGTAATCGTCAGGCTCCACAGGTGCAGCCAAGCCACGACCAGCGGGAACATCGCCTGCTGCATCGGCGTGGCGTTGGCCACCAGCGCCAGGAACTTGCCTTCCTGAAGCTGCTTCACCATCATGTTGATGATTTCATCGAGTTTTGCAATGCCGCGCTCAACCGGAGTGACATAACGCTCATCCACAATGCCTTTGGCCATGGCAACGGTATCCGCGAAATATTTCTTCAGCATCTGATAGTTGAACATATCCTTGTTCATCAGGATCTTGCGCATCTGCAGATCCAGCGACTGAATCGCGTTGGTGCCTTCGTAGATTGAGAAAACCTTCACGTCGCGGGCGTACTGTTCGACAGGGTATTCCTGGCAGTAGCCGTAGCCGCCGTAAACCTGCATCGCTTCGGCGGTCACCAGCCAGGCGGCGTCGGAAATGCCGGCTTTCACGATGGGAGTCAAAATTTCAACGATGCCCGTCGCCGCCTTCGTCTCCTCGGGTGATGAGGAATAATGCATAATATCCTCATGATGCGCCAAAAAGAGGCACAGCATGCGCATACCCTCAATCGTGCTCTTCATATACAGCAGCATTCGTTTGACATCCGGGTGCTCGATAATCGGAACCCTGGGAGCCTTGGGGTTCATGGACTGCGTGATATGAACGCCCTGAATGCGGTTGCGGGCGTATGTAATGGCGTGCATGTAGGCGGCTGAGGACACGGCCTCGGCCTGAACGCCGGTGTGGATGCGGGCCGCGTTCATGAGCATGAACATGACCTTCATCCCCTCGCGTTCCTTGCCCAGAAGGTAGCCGATGCACTTGCCGTTGTCGCCAAAATTCAGTGTCGAGGTGGCGTTGCCTTTGAGTCCCATTTTATGTTCAATGCCTGTGCAATAAACATCGTTGCGTTCGCCCAGCGTCAGGTCGGGGTTGATCAGGTACTTGGGCACGACAAAGATGGAAATGCCCTTTGTCCCTTCCGGGTCGCCTTCAATGCGCGCCAGCACGGGATGGATGATGTTTTCCGTTATGTCATGCTCGCCGTTGGAGATGAAAATTTTCTGGCCGGAAATGAGAAACGTGCCATCGGGCTGCCGAATAGCCTTCGTTTTGAGCGCTCCCAGGTCGGAGCCCGCGCCGGGCTCAGTCAGGCACATCGTGCCGCCCCACTTGCCCTCGAACATTTTGGGAAGAAACATGTTTTTGACTTCTTCGGAACCGAACGACTGGATGATGTGAATGGCGCCCGTGATAGCGCCGCAGTACATGGTCAGCGACGTGTTGCCCGCGTTGAAATACTCGGCCGCCGCCATCGAGATCGACGAGGGCATCCCCATTCCGCCGATTTCCGGCGGAAACGCCAGAGAGTGGAAGCCCGCTTCGATATAGGCGTTGAATCCCTTGCGGAAGGATTCGGGAACTTTGACGGAATTGGATTTGGGATCGAATTTCAGTCCGACCGTGTCGCCATCCCGGTTCGATGGATAAAACTGCTGCAGGGCGATTTTTTCGGCCAGTTCCAGTGTATCCTCATACACCGAGCGATCGAATTCTTTCAGACGGTCAAACCGGTTGAGTTTCTCCAACTCCAGCATTTCAAAAAGGGTAAAACGAACATCACGCGAGTCAACTAACTGATTTAACGACATATTCCCCTCCTTAAAAAATATATTTACATCGAACGTTTGTTGTTTTTCTTAGCAGATAAAAAGCGAAAAGCAAGAGATATTTTCAATTAAGTTAAATGTTTATAATTTAACACGTTACGTCTTGACGTGAATTGGGTTAATGGGCTCAAGGATGAATACTTCACTATAGTTAGTTTATCCGCTATTCGCTGTATGGTTTAGTCGCTGTACATTTCGGGTAAGCTGAACAGCCCCAGAATTTTTCTCCTGCGGCCTGCCCTTTTTTTGCTGTTCGTAAAACCATCTTTGCGCCACAGTCGGAACAAATAACAGCGTTTTGCTTATCACTCTTGATTTTCTGCACATTCGCAACATGTTCCCGATGTGTTTTAAAAGAGGGTACTAATCTTCCGCTCCCAATTTTTTTGATAATTTCCGTCACTTCCGAAGAAGAGAGAACACGTCGCGTTTTTGATTTGATATACCTGATGTATCCGTATCCATAAGTCACATTTTCAGGCATCGGTGTCTTGAATGTGCTGTCGCCGACAAAGACAACTAGAGAATGAATTTGCTCATCCTTCAGGTTCAACAGTTTTTGAAGGGTCTTGACGTGTTTATAATTTTGATGAAGCGGGTTTTGAAATTTTCCCGAATGTTTGAAAATTTTCTGCGTCCACATTGCATCATGTGAATTGCCGAAAATCCAACCTTTTATATTTTTTGTTTCAACAACGAAAACGCCATAGGCAGAAACAATGACATGATCAATTTGCGTTGTTCCATTTTCTGTCGGCAAGGTAACATTTTTAACAATATGATAATCGTTTTTATCGAGCAGGAATTTCCCCAGAACATTTACAATGAATTCTCCTGTTAAACCCTTAACCCAAGGTGATTTAAGAATACCTATCAGAATAGCTGCAGGAATTAGAAAAAAGATTACGTAAGTCATTAATTGTTTTGCAACAGGAGAAAAATCCATATGAAAGTATCCTCTTTGTGTCGATATTTATTTTTCTAAGGGTGGATCAAACGCAAGACTTCTGTCCACACACGATCCCAGGCACCTGCGAAAAAGTGGTTTTGCGCTTCCGGCATTGTTTCAATGGGAATGCCAAACCTGTCGGCCAATCCTTTGGTGGTTGCGACCGGATACCAAGTGTCGTCTTCGGTGATAAAGATGCGGGTACGCTCGGCGAACTTTTCCAGTTCTTTGAACGCATTATGTCCTGGTAGAAAGAGGTTTTCCAGGAATGCGCCCAAATGAATATGCGCGGGAACTTCATCTAGCATTTGCCGGTAACCGTTCGATTTCCATACATCGGTATCCAACCATTTCTCGTCGGCAAGTACCAGTCGTGGAATGGTATCATCGCGCGTGTACATGCATAGGACATCGACGAATTCAGAGATAGTTTTTCTTTGATACATGGAAAAGAGTGATTCACGCGAATCGGGCACCGGCGCGACCAGCACAAACTGTTCGGGCAGGCGATAACGTGCCGCGAATTGCAAACAGGCGTTTGCACCTGCGCTGTGGGCAACCATGATCAAGGGTGTTTCTGAAGGGACGCAGGCCCGGATAATTTCGTCCAGGTCGTTAGACATGGCCTGAATTGCCATTTCGCCCTCGGAACGGCCGTGACCGCGCGGATTATAGAGAATACAGGCGCAGTCATGGGCCGTGAAGTTTTCTACCGGCACCCGATACATCTGCACCGCGCCACCCATACAGGGCCAGACAATCAGGCAGACTTTGGGATTTTCCGGCACGGTAACCAGGACTTCTAAAAGGATGCCGTCCCTGGTCAGGAACGTCTTTAGCGTTTTTGCAGCCATAGTGATGAGCCACCTAGCAAATTTTTACTCTTCCGTCGATGGGAAATTCAGAGGAAAGTAAAGCTGAAAATTGTTCAAAAACGGGCTTGCCTTGACAAGATCGTGCTCAAAGAGTATTCTATGAACGCTGAATTCTTAGCCTTTCACAGTGGGCAATGAGAGTCCGTTTGTCACGCTCCAGCGTGGCCTTTTTAATGTTCATAAACTTGCTGGGAATCGATTTTAGGAGGCTTTATGTTAAACACTATTCTTCGATGGGTTATTAATGCAGGTCTATTAATGCTCGTTCCTTATATTGTTCCGGGAGTCGTGATAAAAAACTTCTGGACAGCTCTGGTAGCGGCTTTGGTGCTGGCTTTTGTAAATGCTATCATCAAACCGATTTTAATTCTACTGACTTTACCGATCAATATTCTTACCTTGGGATTATTTATTTTGGTCATTAATGCTTTGATGATTTGGCTTGTTTCAGCCGTCGTCAAAGGATTTGAAATTTCCGGTTTCTGGCCGGCTTTCTTTGCCGCATTAGTCTTTTCAATATTCTCACTTACATTAAATTATCTACTTGATTAGGATAATAAAAGACACATACTCATTCGAATCCAAATGCTAAACTTTTTTCCAGTGATCGACATACCTGATAATGGCTTGGCTGCCTATTGATTAACTGATGCAGATGAACCTATGAATGATAGCTGACAATGATTAGGTGAATCTGCCTGCGTGGTACAGGAGAAGGCATACTCAAATCAAATTATTATATGGCTTCAAATTATATAGAAAATAAATTGACTGAATATTTACCGGTTAACCATATAACATATAAGCACATAATATTATTAATGTATTTTGGTGGAGGCGGCGGGAATTGAACCCGCGTCCGAAAACCTTCCGCTGGAGCTTCTACGTGCGTAGCCTTCGTTTTAGAACCTTCACGCTGGTTTGCTCCCTAAGGCCGGATCTCACCGCGCTATCCTGTAAGAGTTCGCCGCCCTCCCCCAGGCAAGAAGTTTGGCTATCCTGTCTGAATGACGTTTCCCTCAGCCGACAGGAGAACTGAGTTCAACGTTAGCAGACTAAGCTGCTAAAGCGTAATCGTAGTTGTCTGCGATTATATGTTTCCTACCTGTTTAACGAGGCCTGTAGGAACCTCGGCACGCTTCTACAACTTCAAATGTCCCCGTCGAAACCGTTACGCCCCCCCCTTTTTTATTTTCAATTAGTATAATCCCTGCATCGTTGTTTGTCAAAAAAATAAGGTTATTTATAAGCCTGGATTCCCGCCTGCGCGTGAATGACAGAATTTAAGTATTTATTAAGTCAAAGTATTTTCAGCACCGCTCGATTTCATGCTTTTTCTTTTCTTTTTTCTTTTCCGCAAGGCGCATCTGCCTTCTTTCTTCCGCTTCTTTATGACGGTAGCGGTCTTCATCCGTTTCCAAAATCAAAGTTGGAAGCGGCATTGGCCTCTTGCCGGCGTCCAGCGCCACAAAGGTCAGATAGGCAGAACCTGTATGCCGTGTTATGCCCGTAATCGGGTTTTCCGCCTCTATGCGGACTCCGACCTCCATGGAAGTTCTACCCACATAGTTCACGGATGCCTTCAGCGTCAATACATCGCCAATATAGACAGGATGATGGAAATCCAGACGGTCAATGGATGCGGTCACCACATGCGCCCGTGCATGCCGTGTGGCGGCAACACCTCCGGCCGTGTCGATCAGTTTCATGATGTCACCACCATGGACGTTTCCGGCGGGATTGGCATTCTCCGGATTCATGGCCTGTGCAATAATAACCCTGCTTTCACTTCCTTTTTTCCCTTCCATATTTTATTGCCCTCATTAAACCTTGATCAACTTTGATTTAAAATCACGGGCTAGTGTGCGGCGCTCTTCGCGCTGTTTGATATCCTGGCGGCGGTCGTAAAGTTTCTTGCCTTTACCGATGCCGATTTCAACTTTCACCATCCCGTTTTTGAAATAGAGGCGTAGCGGCACCAGCGCCAATCCCTTTTCCCGTGACTTGCCATAGAGCTTGCGAATCTCCCGTTTATGCAAGAGCAGCTTACGTGGTCGAAGCGGCTCGTGATTGGATCGGTTGCCGAAATCATAATGACTGATATGCATTTCCCGCAGATAAACTTCATCATCCTTGACGACCGCGTAGCTGTCTTTGAGATTGGCCTTGCCGGCGCGCAGCGCCTTGACCTCCGTCCCGGACAGCACGATGCCGGCCTCGTAAATATCGTCGATATCGTAATTCACCCGCGCGAATTTGTTGGTCGCGATCAGTTTTTGCGCTGTATTTTCTTTTGACATGGTTCGATTTTACCTTAAAACACGATTAAAGCCATTTATATTTTCTTCTGCATCAGCAGATAATCCATTTTTATGTGGCCCATAGCTTTGTAAATATTATCCCGGATTTCCTTATTGTCCCGCTCCAATTCATTCAATAGATTTTTAACGTAAACCCGCTTTGAAATTTTACTTGTGGGACAATCGTTTTTTACTGCAGGAAATTGCCGCTCGCTGCTGTATTTCTTCACCAGTTCTTCCTGCAGATAAGCCAGCGGGCGTATAATATGCAGTTTGCCTCCAAATATGCTCTGATTAGGCATCATCGTGCTGATTTCGCGCCCGTAAAACATATTAATCAGCAGCGTTTCTATAATATCGTCACGATGATGGGCAAAAGCAATCTTGTTGCAACCTTTTTCATCGGCAATTTCAAAAATTCTTTTGCGCCTCAAACGAGAACACAAAAAACAGGGATTTTTCTTATTGAAATCAGAATGCGATTTAAGACCGATGTCGGTCTTTTCCATCACGTACGGGTAGTGATTGTCCTGAAAATATTTTTCAAGTACAGCATAGGCCTGATACGTTGGATCAAAACCCATGTCAATATTCACGGCAATGAAGGAAAAATCCGGCACAAAAATCATCTTTGAGTCCAGCAAATCCAGGAGTGCCAAGCTATCCGCGCCACCGGAAACGCCAATCAATATGCGGTCGCCTTCTTCGATCATGGAATAGTCCAGCACGGCTTTTTCCAGCCATTTTTTCAAATGAAGAAAGAGCTTGGTGTTTTTATCTTTTTTATCAACGTTCGTCTGCAAATTTTTTACTCCTTTTCGCTGGAAAATCAGCTTCTTTCTATATGACTTGCTGAAAGTTATCAAGCTCGTTTGATTATCGCCTTGAAATCAACTCATCTCTCTGTTATAGGTCATGGCAAAGCAGAAAAGGAGGTTTTTATATGCCAGAAATCATCAATATTCATGCCAGAGAAATACTCGATTCCCGGGGAAATCCAACGGTCGAAGCCGAGGTCACTACCATATCAGGATTTACAACGCGGGCGGCCGTGCCATCAGGCGCTTCCACCGGTGAGCATGAAATGCTGGAATTGCGTGACGGTAACAAGAAGAGATACAACGGAAAAGGCGTTGAAACTGCCGTTAAAAACATTCTTCATAAAATCGGACCGGAAATCATCGGGATGGATTGCCGCAGCCAACGCGATATCGACTTTGCCATGATTGAACTCGACGGCACCGCAAACAAAGGAAAGCTCGGAGCCAATGCTATCCTGGCCGTATCTATGGCTTGCGCCAAAGCGGGCGCGGAAGTATCCGGCCTGCCGCTTTATCGTTATCTAGGCGGCGTCAACGCCAATGTTCTGCCCATGCCGATGTGCAACATCCTCAACGGCGGCCAGCATGCCGACAACAACGTGGACATTCAGGAATTCATGATCATGCCGGTCGGCGCGCCTAATTTCAAGGAAGGCATCCGCATGGCCGCTGAAGTTTTCCATTCTTTGAAATCCGTTCTCAAAGGCAAGGGTTTAAACACATCGGTTGGCGACGAAGGCGGCTTTGCCCCCAACCTGAGATCCAACGAGGAAGCCCTGTCGTCCATCATGACGGCCATTGAAAAAGCCAACTACAAGCCCGGCAAGGACATCTTTATCGCTCTGGACTGCGCGGCCAGCTCTTTTTACGAAAAAGGCAAGTATATCCTGGCGGCGGAAGCCAAACCCCAGAAGTCCGCCGAAGAACTGGTGAAATTTTACGCCGACCTGGTTGCAAAATATCCCATCATTTCCATTGAAGACGGTCTGGCGGAAGATGACTGGAATGGCTGGAAGCTGATGACGGACGTCCTGGGAAGCAAAATCCAGATTGTTGGTGACGACCTTTTCGTCACCAATGTCAAACGTCTGAATAAGGGCATCGACTTGGCGATCGCCAACTCCATCCTGATTAAGCTCAATCAGATCGGCTCTGTTACCGAGACGCTGGAAACCATGAGCCGCGCCAAGGAGTCCGGCTATACCTGCGTCGTTTCGCATCGTTCCGGCGAGACGGAAGACACCTTTATGGCAGACATCGCCGTGGCGACCAACTGCGGCCAGATCAAAAGCGGTTCGCTTTCCCGTACAGACCGGCTGGCCAAGTACAACCAGTTAATCCGCATTGAAGAAGAACTGGGTGACTCGGCAAAATACCGCGGCAAAGAGGCCTTCTACAACATCAAACAACCGGCGAAAACAGGAAAGAAAAAATAAGCAAGCAGAAGAATATTAAAAAGGCCATGTCCTTGCATTAAGGGTATGGCCTTTTTTTTAAGCTGCGTAACGGTTTCGAATTCGCTGCCCGGCAATATTCTATTTGCCTGATAAAAAACTAGAGGAACTTAAACAGGCGGCGGCGCAACACTTCCAGTTGCGCCCGATTATCCGTCAGGCTGAAAGTGACTTCTCTTTTACCGCCTTTTTCTTCTTTGGCTTGTGAGATAATTAATTCGGCGCCTTCCAGAAATTTGATGGCATTTTGATAATTGGCCTGCGAAAGGGCTTCGGCGCGTAATATTTCTCCTTTGCTAAACATCCGTTCTCCCAAAGGCCGAATCTTGGCCAGCCATTCTTTTTGCGTCAACGGTTTTTTCTTGAGATAAACCATACTGCGAATGACGATCCAGCACGACTCCAGGTAGTTGTGGACAAGTCCGGCAAAAGGCTTTAATCTCGCACCGCCTTTGCTTTTGACTTCGATCCAGACTTCGCCCTCCCGCTCGGTGGTAACAATCATGGACCTCGTGTGTAAATAAGAAAGAACATCATTAACTTCTTCCACATCATCACGTCTCTCGTCAAAAATAAACTCATTCCACAAGAGCCACTTCAGAAATTTATAGTCTCCCGTAATCTTCGCCAGGGATATGACATCTTCAGGATTTTTCACCATAGATGTTGCGACAAAACAAATGGGCATAAAGAAATGCAGAATGTTGTTTTTGTAGTATTCAAGATTCAGTCTTTTAGGATCAGGAAGAGAATACACGATATCCTGCATTTCATCCTCTTCCTCCTCATCGGCTTCAATCTTGGAAATAATACCCGTTGAGTCGAAGATGTTCAGAGCATCGGCAATCGCTTTCTCCCGATGTGCAAACGTTGCGGCAAATTTCACATGCCTGGTGAATAAATACTGATAAAACTCATTTAATATTCCATTTAATTCATCATGAGATATGCCTCGCCGATCATGGCTTAAAAGGCCAGACGCCACCAGCGCAAACGGCGTAACCACTGAAACCTTGTTAATCTCCAGAACGACTTCATACCCGATTTTTCGATAAAGACTTTGACGTTCATCCATCGTCATCTGTTCCATGGACTTATCCTGCGCCGCCAGATAGTCTTTCATGATGATCGGCTCGCCGACATTGATATAAACCCTACCGTATCTCTTGCGCAACATTCTGGTACTTTTAATAATTTCAGCGGTATTCTCCTGAACCTTGGGCGCCCCGGATAATTCTTTCAGATAGGAGCGTTCCTCAATGACACGGTCATATCCAATAAACAAGGGCACAGCAGCCATATTTTCGCAATACTTGTCTTGATAGGCCTGAATAATCATCGACAACAAACCATATTTAGGCATAACCATTTTTCCGGTCCGGCTTCTGCCACCTTCAATGAAAAATTCCAGCGGAAGACCCTCGTGCAGAAGCGTGGCCATATATTTGGAAAAGACTTCTCCATAAAGATCGTTACCCCGAAAACTGCGCCGGAGGAAGAAAGCACCGGAACGGCGAAAAATGAACCCCAGTGGGAAAAAAGAAAGATTGTTACCCGCGGCAATGAACGGCATCTGAATATTATTTTTATAAAAGACATAAGAAAGCAGCAGATAATCAATATGGCTGCGATGACAGGAAATGATGACAAAGGGCATCTTTTTGGACAAAGTGCGAATTTTGGCAAGCCCTTCAGAATCAATAGAAAGACCGTCATAAACCGTGTTCCAAATCCAGCTGAGCAGCTTGTCCCAAAGTTCAATAAACATTTCCCGATAATCAGCGGCAATTTCGTAAAGATAACGGCGGGCATCTTTTACAATTACAGCTCTGTTCTTTTTAGTTTTCTGGGCATAATCATCCATGAATCGATTCAGTTTCGGATCGTGCATCACCATGCCGATGAGCTCTTCGCGCGATTTTAAAGCGGGCCCGACCACCGCTGTCTTTTCTTCTTCAATCCGGTCGATCAATTCTCCGCGTAATTCATGAATCAGTTCGTCCTGGGTCAGATTCCCTCCGGCAGATAAATAATCAGCCAGGTTGACCGGTTCTGTGGGAATCACAAAGGCTTTCTTCGAATAGCGGATGAAAGTGATCAAACGCCGAAGTGTGCCTGTATGTTCCATCTGTCCGAAAAGGATGTTAAAAAGGCCTTCATCTTCCTTTTCCCGGCGGCGACCATAGGCCACGAGAACCGGCACGATAAAGATGGGAAAGGAAACTGTGCTCTGCAGGTTGATCAGACTGGCCAACGCATCTTCAGCAAAACGATTTTCAATAAATTCCGACTCACCCAGATGGATAACAATGCTTTCTTTTCCAGCGACTTTTCTTTTTAGAAAATCCAGCTTGCCCTGACGCGTGATCGTTTTGCTGCGGAAACGGCGTAAAAAAGATGACCAAAGAAATTTCAGCATCTTGGGCAGGGGTTGCCAATACGACATGCTCATATCATGACAGTAAACCGGTCTGGCCAAGCCATTACGGCCGGTAATTTCGGCAATAATCAGGCTGTTGAGTTTACTTCTCTGCTTGATTGCGTAAACGATAACACCCTCACCGGCAAGTTCCTTAAGAGCTTTGACTTCTTCATCAGCGATGGAAACACGCGAAAGATAAGCTTTCGCTAACTGAAAACGCCAGAAATCCTGTTTGTCATAAAGACAGCCGGCATAGTATTCATTTTCATGACGATCGGCGACTGTTGGTCCTTTTTCACTCATAATCAATCCGATTTATTCTATTGAATTTTAATGTAAATAAGGCTCTGGAATCTATATTTCCTTCTTTTGAAATTCATCTGGAAAGCGATCGCTCATATAATCCTGAACATAAGCCCGCACCTCAACGGCATTGTTAAAAGACATTGCCTGATTCAGGAGTTCCCGGGAATCTGCAAGAGTTGACTGTTGTATAATTCGTTTGATGCGGGGAATAGCCAGGTGATTCATACTTAATTCGTCCAACTGCATTCCTACAAGAATCAGACAACAAAGAGGGTCCCCTGCCATTTCTCCGCACATAGCCACACGAATTTTTGCTTTGTGAGCTTGATCTACAATTCTTTTGATTAACCTCAAAACAGCAGGATGCAACGGTTCGTAAAGATAGGTAACTCTTTCGTTGGAACGATCGATCGCGAGCGCATACTGAATCAAATCGTTGGTGCCGATACTGAAATAATCGACTTCCTGCGCAAGCTGATCGGCAATAACGGCGGCTGCCGGCACTTCGATCATCACCCCGATGTCCATCCGTTCGGCAATCGTCACCCCCTGGCCTAAAAGCTCCTGGCGGGTTTCTTCCAGTAACCGCTTGGCTTCACGGATTTCTTCGATGCCGGAAATCATCGGGAAAAGAATTTTAACTCTTCCAAGGGCACTCACGCGCCAGATGGCCCTGAGCTGCGTTTTGAAAATCTCAATCTCCTTCAAACAGAAACGAATGGCCCGTAATCCCATTTGTGGATTTAATTCTTTAGCCTGTTTTTGATATTTAGTAAATTTATCGCCACCCAAGTCAAATGTGCGGATGGTTGCCCACGATAATTTTTTTTCTGTCACAACCTGACGATAATTATTGAAATGATCTTCTTCCGTTGGCAAATCATCCCTATAGATATAGAGAAATTCCGTGCGGTAAAGCCCGATATGCTCCGCTCCATGAACAATCGCCGAAGGAATCTCTTCTATAAATTCGATGTTAGAACCGATTTGCACATGGTAATGATCCAGCGTCACGGCGGGCAGCTTGGCATATTTAAGATACTCGTCTTTCGCGTCGTCATAATGACGCTTCTTTTCTTCATATCTTTTGAGCATGTCAGGGTAAGGATTGACCACTACAAGTCCCGACGTCCCGTCAACGATTATTTCATCGCCCGTGCGGACAAAGCGGGTGACGTTATCAAGGCCGACGACAGCAGGCAATTCCATGGATCGGGCAACAATCGCAGTATGCGAGGTACGACCGCCACTGTCGGTGGCAAAACCGACGATTTTGTCCAGTTTCATTTGCGCCGTATCAGCCGGTGACAGATCATGTGAAACGATAACCACACCTTCATGGCCGACTTCCCAAACTTTTTCATGTTTTTCACCGGACAGATTACGCAAAATCCGCTGGACAACGTACTGCACATCGCTGATGCGGCCACTGATATAAACATCCTCCAGGGCTTCAAAGACCTGCTTGTAATGATCCAGCGTCATGCGCAAGGCCCATTCGGCGTTGACACCAAAACGGCGAATATATTTGATGGTACGGTTGATGAATTTTTTATCCGATAAGAGTAAGATGTGAACATCGATAATATAAAGGGGTTCGGTCACTTTTGTTTTTTTGAGATTTTCCTGAATTTCCAAGAGCTGTCGTGTTGATTCTTTCAGGGCAATCTTAAAACGATTAACTTCATGAGGGATTAATTCATCGTTATTGAGTTTATAAAAAGATATTTGGGCGTCCAGCGGATCAAAGCGGTAAACTTTACCGATAACGATTCCCGGAGAAACGCCAATTCCCTTAAGAACAAAAGTTTTTTTGCCTTGATCAGACGTCATGTTAGATTTTATTCTTCTCCAAATTTATTTTCAATCAAATCTTCGAGCTCAACCAACGCCTGGGAAGCATCAGCCCCTTCGGCGCTTACCGTTATCATACCGCCCATCGGGCAAGCAAGGGTCAAAATTCCCAGAATGCTCTTTCCATTAACAGTTTGACCGTTACGCTCAATAAATATTTCGGCTTGATACTTCTGTGCAATGCGGACAAACAACGCAGCTGCGCGTGCATGCATGCCTAATTTATTTTTCAATTTAAATGTTTTCATTTCCAACACAGTAATAAGTCTCTTGATGAATAAATCATAAACAGTAGCGCTGCTCCATATAGGATATAAATCTGCGATACACCTTTTTTAATCAACCACCAACAAGACAAGATGATGACGAGCATGGCCATCGCGACAACCAACCGATGTGTTCCGGCAAAGACCGAATGCCCCTCCTGCAAAAGCCAAGTGCCACAGCCCGAAAGGACAACCAGGGATAACCATCGCACCCGGGCGCCAATGCTCGGCAAGTCAATTTTGCGAATAAATTCAATCCCCTGCTTTCCCCAACGGTAACCTTCCATAAACCCTTTCAGTCTGACCCAGACGTGCGCGGGTGTATAAAATATTATGAAAGCTAACGGTGCAAAAAGATAGCCAAGTCCAGCCAAACTAACCGCGATAATTCCCGCACAGGGTCGAAGCACACCCCAGAAAAAAGTATCGCCAATCGCGGCGTAGGGACTCATCAAGCTTTGTTTAACCATCACGATGATAGCGGCATCATCTCCGGCTTGCCGCTCTTCTTCCATCCGGATTATCGAGCCGATCAACGGCGCAGATAAATATGGGTGCGTGTTAAACATCTGCAAGTGACGGGTCAGCATTTCTTTTTCATCCCCGCCGGATAATTTCCGTTCCCGGAGAAGCGGAATCATCGAATATGCGAAACCAAGATTTTGCATTCGTCGAAAGTTCAGTGTGGTGTGGATGAAAAAAGATCTCAAAAATATTTTAATTAAAGATTCTCTTTTCATTTTTTATGGACCCAGACGCATAGATCTTGATTATTTTCATATTTTTATGTGCCGAAGGAACTAACATAAATGGCAGGTTAAGTCAATTTAATCAGGGCGTATGGATAAGCTTTTAATTTTTCTTGACAGGTGTTTTTTTTGCTGTTAAGGACACGCCGGTTTTTAATGCCAATAGCGACGTGGATATTTCTTGATTCCTTGTGTTGTTCCGCAACGTCTAAATATTTTCGCGTAATTTATTATAGAAGGGGGTTGTACAAAATGCTTTGTCAGACAGTTAAAAATGGAGTGGAATGCGCTTTTATGAGCAAAAAAGGCTGTGGCTTTTTCGGCGGCAGCTGTGTTGTGATCATCGACAAATGCGGTGATTGCAGTAAAATTTTCGAATACGAAACCGGTAAGTATTGCAAGGTCTATCCGGATCCAAAAAGCAAGTGGATGACCGGCAACTGCCCAAGCGCATCACACGTTAAATTGGAAATTAAGGAAACTCAGAAGATTAACCCGCTCAAAGCTTCCAAAAGGTCGAGTAAGAAATAACGATTTTTGCGCTTTATGAGCTAAAAAGCCGGCAACCATTTTGCCGGCTTTTTAGCTCATAATCTTTTTTATTTGCTGTAATTCCCTTTTGATCAAAATTAATTTTTCATCATGGCCGGCCGTGAGCGACGCTTCATCGTCATGGCGCATTTTCATCAGTTGCTTTTTGGCGCCGTTGATCGTGAAGCGCTGCTGGTAGAGAAGATTGCGTATTGTTAATAATTCTTCAACATCTTTTTTCCGGTAAAGACGCTGAGCCGCTTTTGTCCTTACCGGTCTGACCGTCTTAAATTCAGTCTCCCAATAACGAATAACATAAGGTTCAACGCTGAGGATTTTGCTCACTTCTCCAATACGGAAATAAGCCTTTTCGGGAATTATGTTATCCATACAATTCCTGAATCCTTGCGGAGAAATACATCTGCAATCCTAACCATAAAAAAACTTCGCATTGAAAGCGGAATTAAAAAGCTTTTTAAAAGTTTAGGACCATTTGTGCAGTTGAATAAATTATTAACCGTTTAGGGATTTACGCAACACCTGAGAGGATTTAAAAGTCAAAACCCGGCGTGCGGTAATGGATATTTCCTGTCCGGTCTGGGGATTACGGCCTCGTCTGGCGCGTTTCTCTTTAACCATGAAATTTCCGAAACCGGAAATTTTAACTCTCTCACCTTGCGCAAGGCTGTCTTTGATGATGTCAAACACGGATTCAACAATATCCGCTGATTCTTTTTTGGAAAAACCGAGTTTTTCGTAAACATTCTGGATAATATCAATCTTCGTCATTTCTTTTCCTCCGTTTTAACGTCATGTAAACTATTAGGTTCTTATTTTTGCACCCGTCAGCCGGACCGTGTTGTGAACAATTTTGTCATGGATAGAATTGATTTCCGTATCCGTTAAAGTTCTGTCGAAAGCACGATAAGAGAATCTTAACCCGACACTCTTTGCCCATTCGCCAAGACTTTTGCCAACGTATATATCAAAAATCACCACATTTTCAAGCAAATCTTCACGTTGGCTTAAAACAATTTCCAGCATCTTTTCCGCTTCCATTGAGGCAGGAATTACAAAAGCGACATCACGGGTGACTGCCGGAAATTTGGATATTTCCTTGTAACTTATTTGCTGTTTGATCTGTTGGACCAGCAGATCAAGATTAATTTCAAATAGATAAGCGGCACCCCTAATATCCATTTTCTGCATCACATCCGGATGCGCTTGGCCTAAATAACCGATCCGCGTCTCATTTTCATACACGCCACATGATTGACCGGGGTGTAAAAATGGTTCTGATATTTCAGCGCGATAACGGCACTGCTCCAGCTTTAAATCATAAAAAATATTTTCCAGAGAGCCTTTAAGATCGTAAAAATCAACATTCGCTTTCGCTCCCCAAAGGTCTTCTGATGCCTTTCCAGACAAAAGACCTGCCAGAATATTCTTTTCTTCAGGCAATTCTCCCGCTTTAAGCTTCAGAAAGACACGTCCTATTTCAAAGATTTTTAAGTTGAACGATGCATTGTTAATATTTTTCTTGAGGCTCTCCAGCAACCCGTAAGCCATGGTTGTGCGCATCACCGATTGCTCTTCCGTCAGCGGATTTTTGATGACCACGAAGTTGCGCCGTTCATCTTCTTGAGGCAAACAAAGATAATCAACTGAGGCGGCTGATGTAAAGCTGTAATTGATAATTTCTGAATAGCCGCTGCCGATGAGTAATTGACGGACCCTTTCCTCCAGATCCAGGCGGGGAATGCTTGCCATCTCTGTCACCGAAACGGCGGGCAAGGTCACTGGCACGTGATCATAACCATACAACCGCACAACCTCTTCGATTAAATCAATCTCTCTTTCTATATCTACCCGATAGGTCGGTGGCGTCACAAGATATTTCCCCTTGCCCCCCTGACGCACAATCATGCCGATACTCTTCAGGGTGCGAACAACGTCTTTGACGGCAATGGCCGTACCAATTATTTCACGAATTCTATCCAGACGGAGGGGAATGTTCTCAACAGCCTTAATTTTTTTCGGGTATTCATCAATATAATTTTTACAGATGGATCCTCCGGAAAGATCAGCAATTAATTGCGCCGCGCGATTAAGCGCCCGAATTACGCCTTCCGGGTCAATGCCTCTTTCAAAACGAAAAGCGGCATCAGTCGGCATTGCCAAACGGCGTGATGAACGGCGAATGGAAGAAGGATTAAAATAGGCGCTCTCCAGGAAAATGACCTGCGTATCATCCTTGACTTCAGAATTGAGCCCCCCCATAATTCCGCCGATGGCCACAGGCTTTTTGCCGTCGCATATTAATACCGAGTCGTCGGGAAGAATGTGGCTTTTCTCGTCCAGTGAAACAAAGACTTCACCTGTTTTTGATTTACGCACAACGATACGCCCCTCTTCCAGGAAACGAAAATCAAAAGCATGCAGCGGCTGACCCATCTCCAGCATGACGAAGTTCGTCACATCTACAACATTATTGATTGCGCGCAAGCCTGCTGCTTCCAGTCTCGTCTTCATCCAGATCGGAGAGTCACCGATTTTAACATTTTTGATCATCCTGGCTGAATAACGCGGACACAGATCCGCATCCACAATGGATACCGAAGAAAGAGAGGAAATATCTTCGACTGATTCTTTGATCTTGAGAACCGGCATCTTAATTTTCTTACCGGTTAATGCGGCGATTTCACGGGCCATCCCGATCATACTCAGACAATCGGAACGGTTCGGTGTTATGCTGACATCCAAAACCGTGTCGCCCAGATTCAGGGCCGTCTCCAGTGGAATCCCCAGCGTCAGACCGGTCGGTAAATGCATAATACCCGATGCGTCATCACCGATTTCCAGTTCCGACTCCGAGCAGAGCATACCGTCGGATTTCTCACCTCGCAATACCGTTGATTTGATCGTATATCCGCCGGGAATAACCGCTCCTATTTTTGCCAGTGGCACGATATCGCCGGCATTAATGTTTCTAGCTCCGCAAACAACGGGATAGGTTTTGGTTCCATCCGTCACGTCGCATAAAGATAGTTTATCCGCTCCCGGATGCGGCCTGACGGATGAAATTTTAGCGACTACGACACCGGAAAACTTGTGTGCAACTGCCTTAATCGCATCCACTTCCAGACCGGTCATCGTTAACCGATCGGCAAGCTCTTGCGCCGTTAATTCCAGATCAATATAATCTTTAAGCCATTTAAGACTAACGAGCATGAGACGAAGCTCTCCTAGAATTGTTTAAGGAATCGGATGTCGTTTTCAAACAAAAGACGAATATCGGAAATGCCGTATTTCAGCATGGCAATGCGTTCCAGTCCAAGACCAAAAGCGAAACCGGAATAAACCTCCACATCATAACCGACATTTTTAAAAACGGCGGGATCAACCATTCCTGACCCTAATATTTCGAGCCAGCCGCTCTGCCCGCAGACACGGCAACCTTTACCCCGACAAATGACGCAGCGAATATCCACTTCAGCCGATGGTTCGGTAAAGGGGAAAAAACTGGGACGAAAACGCAAGAGCGTATCGTCACCGAAAACTTTTTTAAGAAAAGCGGTCAGAATGCCTTTCAGATCGGCAAAACTGATTCCCTGATCAACCAGCAATCCTTCAATTTGATGAAACATCGGGGTATGGGACACATCGGAATCCGGCCGGTAAACTCGTCCCGGCGACAAAATGCGGACCGGGGGGTTCACTTTTTCCATAATCCTTACCTGAACCGGCGAAGTATGGGTGCGCAGGACCATATTATCTTCTATGTAGAAGGTATCCTGCATATCCCGGGCGGGATGATCCTGAGGAATGTTGAGCGCCTCAAAGTTGTAATAGTCCCACTCGACTTCCGGCCCCTCGACGACCGAAAAACCGAAAGAGGCGAAGATATCACAAATTTCGCGGCGGATTTGAACCACAGGGTGAACTCTGCCCGGACGAACCCCTCTGCCGGGCAACGTGACATCAATTTTGTCTCTGGCCAGAATTTCTTCTTTTTTATTTTGCGCCTGACTCTTGAGAGCTTCTTCAATTTTTGTTTCCAGAAGCTCCTTCACTTCATTGCAACGTTTGCCGAACAGAGGTTTTTCATCTATCGGCACCTGAGCAATATTCCTTAACAGGGAGGTGAGCAGCCCCTTGCGTCCCAGATATTTTGTTCTTATGGCCAGAATCGAATCTTCAGCCCCGGCTTCTTTCAGTTCGGCAAGAGCGTCCTTCTCCAACTGTTGAAGATCCGCAATCATGCCGTCTGCTCACCTTTGGCTGCTGCTACAATCTTCGCGAAACCTTTCGGGTCATTGACAGCCAGTTCGGCCAAAATCTTGCGATCCAGCGCTATGTCTGCCTTCTTCATAGCATCCATGAGGCGGCTGTACGAGATGTTGTTCAGGCGGGCAGCAGCGTTGATACGCGCTATCCACAGCTGGCGGAACTCTCTTTTACGACCTCTGCGATCTCGATACGCATAACCCAGAGCCTTGTTGACGGCTTCCGTAGCGGTTCGCAGCAGACGGCTGCGCGCGCCAAAGAAACCTTTAGCCCTCTTTAATATTGATCTTCTTTTCTTCCGGGCAGTGACGCCTCTTTTTATCCTCGACATTACTTTTACTCTCCTCAATTAATAACAACTTCACTGATATCTGTAGCCTATAAATAAGGAATAAGCCTCTTGATTGCAGTCTCATTTGCTGAATGAACCAGTGTGGATTTCCTCAAAGTTCTTTTTCTTTTGGTGGTCTTTTTTGTGAGGATGTGACTGGCAAAGGCCTTACTCCGTTTCACCTTACCCTTCGCGGTAATCGAAAAGCGCTTAGCAGCTCCTCTATGTGTTTTCATCTTTGGCATATTCTCACCTCTTTTTTTATTCTCATGTATTTATTTTTTGGGTGAAACAATCATGACCATGTTCCGGCCTTCCAAGCGTGGCTCTTGATCCATAATACATTCATCAGCCAACACAGCTTTAATTTGGTCCATCAATTTACGGCCGATCTCCGTAAAAGCTATTTCACGCCCCCTGAACATCATCGATATTTTCACTTTGTTGTGTTGCTCCAAAAACTTTTTTATATGTTTTATTTTAGTTTGTAAGTCATGCGCTTCTGTTTTGGGCCTTAAACGAATTTCCTTCACATGAATGACCGTCTGGCTTTTTCTGGCATCATGGATTTTTTTACTTTGCTTATAGCGGTACTTTCCATAATCCATGATTTTGCAGACCGGCGGCTCGGCGTTGGAGGATACTTCCACTAAATCCAGACCGACTCTTTCCGCATTGACAATCGCTTCATCCAGCGAAATAACACCCAGAGGCTGTCCTTCCTCATTAATAACTCTGACAGTCGCGGACTTTATTTCTCTGTTGATTCTTAAATCCTTAACTATACGGCACCTCCCAAGCAATCAATATTTAAATAAAATTCTACTTCTTTTTTGCACACATTTCCTGCACTAAAGCAATAAATTGTTCAACCGGCAGCGCGCCGAGATTCTGACCGTCGCGGACACGCGGCGCGACTGTTTCGGCCTCCACTTCCTTATCGCCTATCACCAGCATGTAAGGAATTTTCTGTATTTGCGCCTGACGGATTTTATAGCCTAATTTTTCATTGTCAAAATATTTTTCACACCGGATGCCGGCATCAATTAATCGGGTATAAACCGTCTGGGCGTATGGAATGTGCTTATCCGTAACGGTTAGCAAAACACATTGCGTCGGCGCCAGCCACACCGGGAACGCGCCTGCGTAATGCTCGATGAGAACGCCCATAAATCGCTCGATCGCGCCCAGAATGACCCGATGAAGCATGACGGGGCGGTGTTTTTCGCCATCCACGCCGATGTAACTCAGATCAAACCGTTCCGGCAGTGTAAAATCACACTGGATTGTCGCACACTGCCATTTTCTTTTCAAAGCGTCCTTGAGCTTAAAATCGATTTTCGGCCCGTAAAAAGCACCGTCGCCTTCATTAACCTCATAGCTGATGTTGTTGTCCTTGAGAGCATTTTCCAGCGCAGAGGTGGCCAGTTCCCAATCCGCATCGGATCCAATGGAATGTTCAGGCCGTGTGCTTAATTCCACTTCATATTCAAAGCCGAAAATACCCATTGCATAATTGACAAAATCTGCAATGGCGCGGATTTCAGAATTAAGCTGCTCAGGCATACAGAGAATATGGGCGTCATCCTGAGTGAATTGACGCGCACGCATCAATCCATGTAATACGCCCGTTTTTTCGTGACGGTGAACTGTGCCCAGTTCAAAATATCGAAGCGGTAGATCCCGGTAACTGCGGATTTTCGATTTATAAATCAGCATGTGGGAAAGACAGTTCATCGGCTTAATGCCGTAAGTATGCTCGTCAACTTCGGTAAAATACATATTATCGCGGTAATGATCAAAATGGCCGGATTTTTTCCACAGATCAACTTTAAGAATCTGAGGCCCCATGACCATATCGTAACCCCGCTTTAAGTGCTCTTTTCTTTCCCACTCTTCAATAATATAACGCAGTAACATGCCCTTGGGATGAAAAATCACAAGACCCGCACCCGCTTCATCATTGACCTGAAACAGATCCAGTTCTCTGCCTAGACGCCGGTGGTCCCTTTTTTTAGCCTCTTCGAGCAGATTCAGATAATCAGTAAGCTCCTGCTGATCGGCAAAACCGGTGCCGTAAATGCGCTGTAGCATCTTGTTATTTTCATTGCCGCGCCAGTATGCGCCCGCCACACTCAGAAGTTTAAATGCCTTGATTTTGCCCGTTGATGGAATATGCGGCCCGCGGCATAAATCGACATACTCCCCGTCCGTATAGATACTGACCACCGAAACACTCGCAGGCAAGTCACGAATGAGCTCCACTTTGTAATCTTCGCCCTTTTGCGCGAAAAGCTCTACAGCCTTGTCACGGGGCAACTCTTCCCGGACAAAAGGATAATCAGTAGCTACAATTTCTTTCATCCGCTTTTCAATCTTTTCAAAATCGTCAAGCGTAAAGGCTTCGGCATATTCAAAATCGTAATAAAAACCGTCTTCAATGGAAGGGCCTATCGTAACCTTAGCGCCCTTAAATACATCTTGCACCGCCTGCGCCATGACATGAGATATACTGTGACGCAAGATGGAAAGACCTTCTCTGGATGAAATGACGATCGGTTCAACCGTTGAATTTTCTTTAAGAATAAAGCTCAAATCAACAGGGATGCTATTGACTTTAGCTGCTACGGCAGAATTCAACAGATCTTTTTGCCAGATCCCGATGGCTTCACCAACCGTCACGCCGACGGAATACGTCTGCTCATTTTTATCTGGATAAACAACCTTTATATTCGTCATGTTACTTTTTAAATCCACTATTTACCATTTTGCTTCATTTTAAAAGGGCATCACCATTCTGCTGATGCCCTTTCCTTTATCGGCATTTACGGTATATGCGCGTTCATAAAAAATGGTAGGCAAGCAGGGATTTGAACCCTGGACATCCACCGCGTCAGGATGGCGCTCTCCCCCTGAGCTACTTGCCTATATTCAACTTTTAGAGCTTGGTCAACTAGCAGTAAAACACTGCTGTGTCAAGCAAATATCTTATTTTTTACCCTCTTCGGGTACGGATTTATTCAGTATCCGAATCCCTCGCATAATATAAACCAAACCGGAAATAACAGTAAATAAAGCTGTGGCCCAGCAAAAACTAATAATCCAATAATACCCAAAATCATGCGTAAATGTTTTGTAAAG
>Ga0209507_1000258_pt1 | contig 66159 bp, 50 predicted proteins | sample AD_UKC028_MetaG_FD_184414 | JGI IMG/M metagenome (GOLD analysis project Ga0209507, IMG submission 184414) | Active sludge microbial communities of municipal wastewater-treating anaerobic digesters from USA - AD_UKC028_MetaG (SPAdes) (version 2) | ecosystem: Engineered > Bioreactor > Anaerobic >...
TGACCGCCCCCACGTTCAGCCAATACCAGTCCCATTGATGCGTGCCACCCACCGCGTTGGTCAGGCTCGGCAACGACAGCAGGCTCCCCGCTCCCTCCGCCCGAAAGGTCCGGTCCGCCTCCGGCCCTGCCACATAGTTCGTCAGCCCCGGCAGCACCAGCTGCGAGCCCCCGCTCACCGTGAACGACGCGCCGTCGGCCATGACCACATTGGTCAAGTCCAGCCATGCGCCCCTCTGCAGCGTGATCGATGACCCCCGCACATCCACCATGCTCGAGGTGTCCACCCACGCCGTGTCCGCCAGACTCAGCGAGCTGCGCCTCAGGCTGGTCACCCCCGCCAAGTCCAGCACCCCGCCCGGCGCCACCGCCATCGTCACCGCCTCCAGCGCCGTCCATTGCGGCCCGCGGATCACCTGGCTGCCGTTCTCCACTGTGATCTGCATGGCCTTCAGACCGGCGGTGTTGGCCAGATGGCTCACGTCGACGATGCTGTTGCTGCCGGCGGCCGAGAGCCGGATCTGACCGTCGAGGATCGTCTGCAGCGATCCCAGCTCGATCCGCCCCCCGTTGACCGCCCCCACGTTCAGCCAATACCAGTCCCATTGATGCGTGCCACCCACCGCGTTGGTCAGGCTCGGCAACGACAGCAGGCTCCCCGCTCCCTCCGCCCGAAAGGTCCGGTCCGCCTCCGGCCCCGCCACATAGTTCGTCAGCCCCGGCAGCACCAGCTGCGAGCCCCCGCTCACCGTGAACGACGCGCCGTCAGCCATGACCGAACCTGTCGCGCTAAATACGGCATTAGACCCGCCGACACTCAGAGAACGTCCGGATTTGACGATCAGGTTGCCAGCAACTTGAGATACGCCCGCGAGCAGGTTCAGGTTGCCTCCGGCAACTTCGAGGGAAGCTGAGCACTGGAGACTCTGCACGGTCACAGCAGAGCCAATCGTGATGGTTGTGGTGGGGGGCACTCCGCCGATCACAACCATGTCCGAAGCGATGGGCCGCTGGCCATCGGCCCAGTTGTTCGTTTGTTCCCAGGAGACGCCATCTCCAGCGCCGCTCCAGGTGACTGTTGCTGCACTCACGGCTGGACTTGCCGTTAATGCCAGCCCGAGCACGCAGGCGTTCGGCAATCGGCGAAATATTGGTAGAGACAAGCAGTTCATAATTGTTCTTTAGGGTCTGCGCAAAAATTAATTCCGATTTTGCCGGGTGGGATTGGGCGGGCTGGCAAGGCGCGACGAGCGAGCATACCCGTGCGGTCTGTGAGCGAGGAGCAACACAGCCAGCGCGCCCAAGGCCCCCAGCCCGCAGGGGCGAGGCGGCGCCGGGCCATCTGCTTCGTGGCTCGGTCGGTCGAGTATCGCAGGGGGATACACTCCCTCCCTTGCGCCTCGCATCGGGCCCGGCGGCGCTCCCGCCAAAATCGGAAGTAATTTTTGCACAGACCCTTAGTGGACCGCCTCGAAACGACCCAAACCACGCCAGCGCAGCCAGGACGCCATGGGGATGCTGTTTGCGTGGAGCATGTCCGAGCAGGAAGCACGGGTCAAACCAATAAACAGGACCCGGGTCACGCCGGTTCATCACCTGGCAGGCCAGCGGTTCCGTATCCACTTCCTTCTCGATCCACCCCGAAAAAACGGGGCCGGGTTTGGCGGCCCGGCCCCGTGAATCACGCTTCCTCTGGGAAGCAGCCTGCTACTCGCTCTGGATCCGATAGAACCCCTGCGGGTCCGAACCGATCGGGATCGTGAACGAGCCGGCGGAGGCGGTGTTCGTGGCGACGCGCGTCCACGAGCTGGTCGGCAATGCGACGTTGGGCGACGACAGCAGGACGAACTGGCTGCCCACGGCATTCGCGTAGCTGATGCTGCAGGCGCCGTTGCTGACCGGCCCGATGGTCACGTTGGCGATCGGTTGAGGAGTCACCCCGGCGGCGACCTCGATCTTGCCGGTGCCGGTGAAGGCGGCGTGCTCATGAGTGGCGCCCGATCCGACCGCACCCCATGTGCCGGAGACCATCTTCACGCCATTGATATAGAGAGCCTTGATGACGTTCGGGGCGCCCGTGAAAGCCAGATCGACGAAGTTCGTCGTGACGTTCAATGTCAGCGTGGCTTGCGGATGGATATAGGTATTCGAGACGCCCCCGGTCAGCCTCAAGCTGGCGCGGCTGGCAACGGTGACGTCCCCGGCGCCCAAACCGCCATCGGCTCGGACCTCGGTGGTGCCGGCGTTGACCGTGGTGCCGCCGGTGTAGGTGTTATGGCCGCTCAGCACGATGATCGTGGCGGCGTCGGCGGTGTTGCCCAGGACCAGAGGGCCGGTCCCGGAAATGGGGCCGGGGATCTCGAAGGTGCCGGCATCCGTGTTGCCCGCATAGGATCGGATAGTCCCGCCGGCAGAGAGCGTGATGCCCTGTTTGGGATCCAAGGTGACGTTGAAGCCGCCGGCCTTCCGGATCTGGGCGCCGTTCTGGATCGTGATGGCATCCGGGGCGAGGGCGGCGGGGATTGCGCCGAAGCTGGTCGCGTACCCAGCGGAAGTGGAATGGCCCGCTGTCCACAGGCCCTGCTTCACGATCAGCTTGCCGAACGAATGCTCGGCATTGTAGGTGCGCAGCTCGCCCGGACCGTCCTTGGTGAGCGTGCCGGGGCCCGAGATCACGCTCGCGTCGCGCACCATCAGAATGGCGCCGCCGTCCGCGACCTTGAGGGTGCCGCCGCCGGCGCCAATCATGATCAGCTTGCCCGCAGCGAGGAAATCGCTGCCCACTCCGCTGGAAGTGCTTTCCAGAGTCGCGCCATTGTCGATCGTGATGTCGTATTGGGAGCCGAGCCGGGCGGAGCTGTTCACGGAGATCACGCCGTTGGAGATGACCAGATTCGCGTCGCCGGTGCCGCCCGCGTTCATTCGGGTTGTGCCGGTACCGACTTTGACCAGCGAACCGCCGACGCTCGCGTTGGTCGCGTTCCAGATCGTGTCGGTGTTGTCGCCGCCGAAGACCAGCGTGCTGCCGGGAGGCAGGTTCAGCGTCCCGCCCGCCGAGCCCGCCAGGGAGCCGACGGTCTCATTAAAGAAGTTCAGGTCAAACATTCCGCCCTCGACCACGAGAGCCGAGTTGTCCGGCACGCGATCGCTGGCGGCGAGCTGCAAGGTCCCCCCCTTCACCACGGTCGGGCCGGTGTAGGTGTTCGCCCCGCCGAGGACCAGCGTCCCCTCGCCTCCGCTGCTCAAGCCGTTGGAGCCGGTCACGACGGAATTGATCGTGGCGATCAACCACGGCGCTACTTGGATGGTGTCATAGTTGGCCAACTGGATCGTTCCACCCGCCAGGGTGACATAGCCTTCCTCGAAGATCGGGCCGTCCATCTGTTGGGCACCGCTGATCGTGACCGTGAACACGTTGAATGCGTCCGTGCCGGCGGAGAAAACCGGGGTGGCGCCTGGCGTCCATGCGGCGGGGGCGCCGATGCCATCCGGATTCGAGTTCCAGGAGAGATCGGCCCAATTGCCGTTGGCGTCCGGGCCGCCGGCGCCGGACTGGGCGCCGTTGATGTCCCAATACCGCCGGACGGCATCGTTGTCCGTAATGGTCACCGTGGCGGTGTTCTGGCTGGTGACATAATAATCGGGCGACGCGGCCAGCGTGAACGCAACCGTTTCAAGGGACTCGCGTTCGGTGTCATCCTTGGGAGTGATGGTGATTATGGCGGCAGTCTCGCCCGCCGGGAAGGTGAATGGGCTGGCCGGTGAAACCGTGTAATCCACGTTGCTCACGGCGGTGCCCGTCAGCGTGAAGTGGACCTGCAGATCGAGGTTGGCGCCGCCGACCCGCGTGATGGTGAAGGTGGCCGGATCCAGCCCTTCCTCGGCCGCCGCCGGATCGGCAACGGAAGTGACGCTCAGGTTGTCCGGAGTGAAGAGGTTGAACGTGCCGTCCGAAGTGGTCGTCGCGATCGTATAGCCGCCCGGGGACCAGAACCGCGCCCACTCGGCGCCGTTGTCCACGGTCACGAGATTGCCGGCGGCGTCGAAAGCTTGTTCGCGGCACCGGTTACCGCAGTCGAAGCTTTCCCGCAGATCGCCCGTGGAGAGTTCGAACAAGTAGACCGTGCCATCGCTGTAACGTCCGACCGCGATCACGCCGGCGGCATCGTTGATATCAAGGCTTTCCGTGTAGGTGTATGTATTCGGCACGGACCACAACGGCTCATTGTTTGGCACGATGTCGCCTTTGAACTTCAGGAGCGCCAGCGCCTGCCCTGCCGTGGCCCGATACTGGTTGAGATACCAGTCGCCGTTGCGGTCGCGGGCCACGTCGTAGGGATAATAGTTAAAGACGTCAGGTCCGATGAGCTGGGTGCCGGTGTCGCCTGGCGTGGCCATGTCGTTGCCACCGAGGTCGTAGCCGATGAGGCCGCGGCGGCCATCCAGGTAGTTTCCATTCACGAGGTATAGCTTTCGGTTGCCAGCCGCTTTGGTGCCTTCGACCCAGATGCTGTGAACCCACTGGCCTTCCGTCCGGTTGGATGCATCGATCAACGGCGTCGCGACGCTCAGATCATCGTTGAATTCGAAGGCCAAATCGCTGTAAAGGCTCACGACATAGAGATGGTTGTCCGGCCCAATCACGCTCCGCAACGGTGCGGACGCGTTCGCTGCATCCACTGTCCAGTCCACGCCGCCCGTGTACGGGCCGCTTTCGGCCGTGCCATCGGCCCGCAGCACGTAGATTCCGTCGGCCGTCATGCGTCCATACGTGGTGTTCGCCGTCTGCCCGCCGCGGGATTCGGAGACATACACTTTGCCGAAGTTCGGGCTCGCCGGATTCTTGTTGATGGCCACGCCGCGTGGCAGGTAAAAGCTTCGGTCCGTACCGTCCGGAACGAACTTGGTCCACGCCTTCGCGGTATTGCCCGTGACGATGATCGAGAAATTGGTGAACCCGGTCATGTCGAAGCTGTGCTGCCCTGGCGCCGTGCCCGGATAGACGGGATTGGCGCCGTCGCGCAACACGACCAGGCCCTGGGCCTCCTGGTTCAGGATGAACGACACCGAGTTGTTGTTGCTCACGACTCCCGAGGCATACGGGACGGCCCTCGCCGCGGGACCGGTCAGCATTGAAATCGCCAGGATGATCCCCAGGCAGAAAATGCCTGACGGCACCCGGGAACAGTTCTTTGTTTTCATAGCAGCATCAACCATCCGATTGGTTAGTGAAGGGTGGAGGACAGACCGGCCGGTACAAGGGGCTATCGACTGGTTGTCTCTGACAATCTGCCAAAACGCGACACAGCGGAGCCCCGATTGCACCGCTCGAATTCATCTTGGACGAATTCTGGCCCAGCGACGCGCAGCGCGTCAAGCCGGAAGCCGGTTCGGGCGCCGATGCGGGCCCTCTTCCCGTTCGCGCCTCGCGGGAGGAATTGCGTGGCTGCAGCTGGTTTACGGGGCGAGCTCGCGGATGAAGATGTTGCGGAACTGAACGAGGGCGGGCGGGCTGGTCCACACGCCGTCCTTCATGCTGCCGTGGTGCTGCAAGCCAATGGGCCCGCTCTCCGGCAATCCGGGAATCGTGACGCCCGGCAGCACGACCTTGCCGTTGAGGATCACGCGGACCGTCTGGCCGCGCACGGCGATCTCGAAGCGGTTCCACTTCCCCACCGGTTGGTCCGCCGGGACTTTGGGCGTGGCACCCGCCCGCACCTCGGCCGGCATGGCCAGATCGCGCCGGACCCCGTACATCTCGCCGGAGCCGACGGGCCAGCACCAGATGTTGACCTGGTACTTGCCCTGTCCGCGCAGGAGGATCCCGGAGTCGGAATCGGGAATCGCGATGGGCAGTGGTTTGCCGTCCGGGCCCGTCGCCTCGGTGCCGTCGGGCAGGATGTTGTAGGCGCGCGGGTTCCGGTAGGGCGTCTCCTTGATCCGCCAATCGACTACGAGCTCGAAATCCCGATATGCCTTTTCGCTCCAAAGGCTCTTGTCGCCGCGCGCCTCGCTCAAGGCATCGTAGTCGATCACCTCGCCGGCGACCTTCCAGTGGCCGCCGTCACCCTCGGGCGTCTTCCAGTTGCGCAGATCGACGCCGGTGAACAGCGGGGCGAAGCCGTCGGCCTCCCGGGCAATCTCCTCGGGCGCCGGATGCGTCGAGGGCAGCTCGCGGATCCTCAGGTTGCGGAAGCGGCACTCCGCGCCTTCGGACTCGAGCATGAGATAGCCCTTGCGGGGCGATGCGGCCTTGCCGACGGTGACCTCCTTGCCGTTCACGCTGAGGCGGATGTCGCCGTGGTTGGCCACCACGCGGTAGTGGTTCCACTCGGGCGAAGGCCGCGTTCGCTCCTCGGACGGAAAGCTGCGGCGGCCATTGGCGGAAACGCGGCCCGCCATGGTCATCGCCGCGCCGTTCACCGGGAAAATGTCGCCGTGGGTGCTGTACCACTCGTTCTTGCCGCGCACGTCGAATCCGGGATCGAGAATCTGGACCTCGATGCCGCGGGAGAAGGACGAGCCGGCGACGGGCAGGCCGTCGGCCCAGATGAACAGCCCGGAGTTGCCGCCGGGCTTCATGTGCTGCCACTCGAGCTCGATGATGAAGTTTTCGTACATGCGGGCGGTCCGCAGCGTGCCGACCGGGGAGCCGGTCGTGACGATCATACCGTCGCGCGCCGCAAAGGTCTCCGGCGCGATGTTGCAGGGAACCCATCCGTCGAGATCTTCCCCGTTGAAAAGCGGGACAAAGCCGCTCTCCGAGGGCCCGAGCGGCACACGCCACTGGCTGCCGTCGTTCTTCCGCGTCCGCTCCCCCCACTCGGGCTTGAGGTCCTCGGGCTTCGCCGCCGGACGGGGCGTGTAATAGTCGTGCTGGTGCAGGGTGAACACCGCCTCGCCGGCGTCGAGCTTCAGGAGCACGTAGCCGATGTCACCCCAATGGCCGGTGGATGGGAGACAGAGGGTTTCGACGCCTCCCTCGCGCTGCTGCTGCCAGGCGTGCTTGTGCCCGTAGATGTAGCCTCGGCAGAAGGCGTTGGACGCCAGCAACCCGGCAACACCCGTCTCTGCAATCGGGTGGTGCGCCGCCACGAAGACCGGCCTCGACGCTCGAGCCAGCGTCCTCTCCAGCCAGGCGCGCTGCGCGTCATCGATCCCGCCATTGACCGGGCCTTCGAGGCACGAGTCCAGGAGGAGAAAGTCGGCGTGCGGTGTCTCCACCACCGTGACCAGCCGGCCCGGGACAGGCGGCTCGGCCTCTCTGCGCTCCGGGAACACGCTCAGGAACGCCTCGCGGCGATCGTGGTTGCCCAGGCAGGCGGTCCAGCGGATCCCCGCCTCCTCGAGCGGCTGGACCAGCTCCCTCAGCATCCGGTAGTCGTTCGTGTCCCCATGATTGTAGGCCAGATCGCCGAAGAAGAGCACCCGGGCCGGACGCGGATCGCAGGCGAGCACTTCGCGCACGCACCGCGCCAGCCCCTCCCGCTGGTGCGATATCGTCGGATTCTGCGTGGCATGCGGGTCCGCAAACAGGGCGACGAGATTCTCGTCCAGCGGCGCCCCGCCCCTCATCCCCATCGCCACCCCTGTCGCCAGAACCAGCGACAAGAACACCTTCCTCGATCGTGTCGTGCTCATCTGTGCTCGACAGCTAACTGAAAATCGACCCCGCCGTCAACCCGTCGATCGCGACCGATCGCGACCAGTGCCAGCCGCCGGATCCCCCGCCGCGCAGATTGGAGGTTGACTCCCCCACTGGAAATCACTAAAGCCAGCATCCATGAAACGCCCTCTCTATACATTCGCGCCCCTGTTGCTGGCCGCCGGGCTGGCCGCGCCCGCCGCGGAGGCGCCCGCGCCCCGCTCGCGCCCGCCGGCCGTGGTGTCGCCCGAACTGCAGGCCGATGGCCATGTCGCCTTTCGCCTCCAAGCCCCCAAGGCCAGCGAGGTTGTCCTCAACGGACAGTGGCCCGACGGCCGCGCGCCCATGGCCAAGGATGCCAGCGGCGTGTGGAGCGTCACGGTCGGCCCCGTCGAGCCCGGCGTGTGGGAATACAATTTCCAGGTCGATGGCCTCTCGATGATCGATCCCGGCAATCCCGCCATCAAGCCGATGCGCGCGCCGCGCACCAGCATCCTGCACCTGCCGGGGAATCCGCCGCTGATCCACGATTTCCAGGATGTGCCTCACGGCGTGGTTCGCCAGCACACCTATCGATCGAAGTCCCTGGGCCGGCTTCGCGAGCTGGCCGTCTACACCCCGCCGTCCTACGACCAGCAGCGCGATACGCGGTTCCCCGCGCTCTATCTCCAGCACGGATCAGGCGACAACCAGGCCACCTGGGTCGTTCACGGCAAGGCGCACTGGATTCTCGACAACCTCATCGCGCAGGGCCGCGCCCGGCCGATGGTGGTGGTGATGATGGACGGGCATGCGGCGATCGGCGGCGGCCCCGCCGGGTTCCAGGATAACACCGCCGCCTTCCAGCGCGACCTCCTCGAAGATGTGATGCCGTTCGTCGAGGCCAGCTATCGCGTGAAAGCCGACGCCGCCAGCCGCGGCATCGTCGGATTGAGCATGGGGGGCGGGCAATCGCTCACCATCGGGCTGAACCATCTCGAGCGGTTCGCCTGGGTCGGCGGATTCAGCGCCTCGGCGCCGTCCAAAGACGCCGTGGCGGCCGCGCTCGAGGATCCCGCCGCCACCAACCAGAAGCTGAAGCTGCTCTGGATCGGATGCGGCAAAAATGATTTCCTGCTCCAGCGCAATCAGGCGTTCGTCGCCCTGCTCGCCGACAACAACATCCGCCACGAGTGGCAGCTCACCGATGGCGCGCATAGCTGGCCGGTCTGGCGGAAATATCTCGCCGAGCTGGCGCCCAAGCTTTTCCGCTGAGGCGGAGCCTGAACTTCGCACGCCGGCTTTCGGTGCTGTCAACCCAAGGCCCGCTGCCTGCTGCGGGCGGGGACGTCCACTGTCGCCAGGGCAGCGTTGGGCCGCGCGCCTGGGCTTGCCGCCTGCCGGCGCCAGCGGCGCCAGGCATCCCGGATCACCCATCCATGGCGCACCATCATTCGCCGGGCCGACTCCGAATCCAGGCCGGTGAGCTGCTGCAGGATCCGGACCGCCCGCTCGCGCAGCTTCGCGTTGGACGGGTCGAGGTCGACCATGAGGTTGCCGGCCACTTTGCCCAGCCGGACCATGGCCAATGTGGTGAGCATGTTCAGGATCAGCTTGGTTGCCGTGCCCGCCTTCAGCCGGGTCGATCCGGTCAGGATCTCCGGCCCCGTCGGAGGAGCGATGACAAGCCGGACCGACGCGTCCCGCTCGAGCTTGACCTGCGTATTAAACGTCAAGAGGACCGTCAGCGCGCCTCGATCGAAAGCCTGGCGGAGCGCGCTGCGCACAAAGGGCGTCCGTCCGCTGGCTGCGATCCCCACCACCACGTCGCGCCGGGTCACCCCGCGGAAAAGGATGGCTCGAGCCCCTGCTGCAGCGTCGTCTTCGGCGCCTTCGACCGACTGCCAGAGGGCGCGCTGGCCACCTGCAATGATGCCCTGGATCCGGTCCGGGGGCGCTCGAAAGGTCGGCGGACACTCGCTCGCATCCAAGACCCCCAGCCGCCCGCTGGTTCCCGCGCCCACATAGAAAAGCCGTCCGCCCCTCCGCCAGGCGCGCGCGATCGCAACGATGGCCGCCTCGATGCCGGCCTTCTCCTTCCGGATGGCGGCCGGGATCCTCCGATCCTCGTCCAGCATCAGATCGATGGCCTGCCGGAGCGGCAGTTGGTCCAGATGCATGGATTTCGGATGTCGTCGTTCGGTCGGAGGGAGGGCTTGTGGCGGGCGGATCCGGACAAGATCCGGCGCGGAAGAGAATGTCTGCCTCGACCGGGCCAATCCGGATGGGGAGAGCAATCGCCGGGCCAGCTCGAGGGCGCCCCAGGCCCCTTGGCGATCGAGGCGGACAAACTGGCTGCCCGGTCGATCTTGCCGGATCGCCCGGACCAGAGCACGGGCGAAGGGCGGAAGGTTCAGGAGAGCGCCTCCGGCCAGCACGAATCGAACCGGGGCCGATCCCTTGGCCGCTCGAGCGGCGCACGCGATCGCATCGCGCGCCAGTTGGCCGGCTGCCTCCCGCAGGATCTGCCGAGCCACTGCGTCCCCGCGTTCCGCAGCCGCTCCCACGTCCGCCGCCAACGCCGCCACATCCGCCTTATCGGCGCGTTGAATCCAATCGATAAGATCTTCGGGCTGATTCAGCGCCAGCGCGGCCAGCAAGCGGGCGCCCAGACGCGGCCACCGGCCGGTCTCGTCCAGACAGCGAATGACCTCCCGCAACGCCCGCAGGCCAATCTGATACCCGCTCCCGTTGTCGCTCAACAGGTGCCCCCACCCGCCCACGCGGATGGCTGGGCCTCTCGGAGGCTTTCCGTAACAGCAGGATCCGGTCCCGCTCAGCACCAGGATCTGGCAAGCCCGGCCCGGATGACGCGGCCTTGGCGCCGCCGCCAGGGCTGTGTCCAGGTCGTTCGTGGCCAGGGACGGAATCCCGGGCCACACACGGGCAGCCGCCCGCCGAATCCGTTCCCGGTCCGCCTCCGTGCACGCCCCTGCCAATCCGATGGCGACGGCAGCCGGGGCGGGCATCGACCGCCGGATCTCGGACAGCCGCGCCTCCAGCTCATCGTCATCGAGCAGACGCAGATTGCCGGGCCCGCCAACGAACCGCCGAATCAAGGCGCCGCTCCTCTGCGCCGCCAGGGCGACTGTGCGCGTGCCTCCTCCCTCGATGCCCAACAGGACCGGCTCGCTCGGGTCGCCAGAGTTGGCTTCGGCCGCCGGCTGCGCCGGAGCGGCCCGCAACCGCCGGCGCCGCCCCCCGATTGATGCTGGATCAGCCATGGCTATTCGGAGCATCCCAAGTCCAAAACGCCGGGTCCGGCCAGCCTGAGCTGCCGCGCTGGACCGGCCTCACCGGCGGGACTGATGACGTTGCCCATGGAATCCTTGAAAAGTAATTCGATCAGGTCAAGGATGTCTTGAGCCGCCATGTCGCGCCTCGATCCATCTGCAAAAAGCGGGCCCCGACCCCAGGAAACGGCCGCAGCCGACACCATCGCGGCGGTGGCAACCCCGCTGGGCGAAGGCGGTCTGGCGGTGATCCGGATCTCCGGGCCCGGTGCGATGGCGGTGGCCGACGCCTGTTTCAGGCCGGCCGGGTTCCGAGCCCTCAAGCCTTCCGAGGCCCCGTCCCACACCGTCCATTACGGGCGCGTGATGCAAGGGGGGCAGACCGTGGACGACGTGCTGCTGACCGTGATGCGGGCGCCCCGCACCTACACGCGAGAGGACGTCGTCGAGATCTCCGTGCATGGTGGCTTGCTCGTGGCCCGTCGCGCGCTCGAGGCGGTGCTGGCCTCGGGCGCGAGGCTGGCGCATCCGGGCGAGTTCACCCAGCGCGCGTTCCTGAATGGGCGTCTTGATCTTGCGCAGGCCGAGGCGGTGGCCGATCTGATTCGCGCCCGGACCGACCTGGCGCTGGCGGCCGCCCGGGAACAGCTCGATGGCCGCCTCTCCCGGCGCATCGGTCAGCTCCGCGACAATCTCCTCGAAACCCTCGCGCACATCGAGGCGCACATCGATTTTCCGGACGAGGACATCGCGCCGGACACGCGCGAGCAGCTCGAATCGCGCCTCGAGCAAGCGGACCGATTCATGGCGCGGCTGCTGGCCTCTGCCCGCGAAGGACAGGTCCTCCGGCGCGGCCTCAGAGCCGCCATCGTTGGGCGCCCCAATGTCGGCAAATCGAGCCTGCTCAACCAGCTGCTCGGCCGCGACCGCGCCATCGTGTCGCCCGTGCCCGGCACGACGCGCGACACCATCGAGGAGACCGCCAGCGTCCGCGGCTTCCCCGTGGTCTTCATTGACACCGCCGGCCTTCGTGAATCGACGGATCCGCTCGAGATGGAAGGGATCCGCCGCAGCCGGGCTGCGCTGGATCAGGCCGAGCTCATCCTCGAGGTGATCGACGGCTCGAGCCCGTGCACCGACGCCGATCGGGACGACCTGGCCGCCTACGCCGGCCGGCCGCGGATCCTGGTGCGGAACAAGATTGATCTGCCTTCAAGGTTCGAGATGCCGGCTGGCCTGGCTGCGCCGATGGTGTCCGTCTCCTGCCGGACCGGCGATGGGATCGAGGATCTCAAGGAGGCGATTCGTTCGGTCATCCACCGGGGCGATATCCCGGCCGAGATGCTCGAAGTCATGATCGGCGCGCGGCATCAGGAGGCGTTGGAGCGGGCGCGGGCGGCGGCAGGGCTGACGCGGGCGGCGTTGCGCGAGAACGCGCCGCTCGAACTGGCCGCCATGGACCTGCGCCGGGCCGTGTCGGCAGTCGGCGAGATCGCGGGCCAGACCGCCACCGAAGATCTGCTCGAAGTCATTTTCCGCCAATTCTGCCTGGGCAAGTGAAAAAAACGTGCTTTGACATTGTGGCTTTTTGCCATATTTTCTGCCGCGTCATGGGAGCGTCCGCCATACGGGTCGAACACGCGCGGGGCGCCCAGCGACTGCTCAGGCCATGGGAAAAGCATTGATCATCGCGGAAAAACCGTCGGTCGCGGCGGACATTGCGCGCGCCCTGGGCGGGTTCAGCCGCCATGAGGATTACTTCGAGAGCGAGCGGCATGTGCTCTCTTCGGCGGTGGGGCACCTCCTCGAGCTGGTCTGCCCCCCCGATTTCGAGGTGAAGCGGGGCAAGTGGACCCTGGCCCACCTGCCGGTGATCCCGCCCCGATTCGACCTGAAGCCGATCGAGCGGTCCGAGGCCCGGCTCAAGACCCTGGTCCGGCTCCTGAAGCGCAAGGACGTCGATGGCGTCATCAATGCCTGCGACGCCGGGCGCGAGGGGGAGCTCATCTTCCGCTACCTGGTCAAGCACGCAGGGGTGCGCAAGCCTATCCAGCGGCTCTGGCTCCAGTCGATGACCCCCACCGCCATCCGGGACGGCTTCCAGCGCCTCAAGTCCGACGCCGAAATGCAGCCCCTGGCCAGCGCCGCCGTCTGCCGGTCCGAAGCCGACTGGCTCGTCGGCATCAACAGCACGCGGGCCATGACCGCTTTCAACTCGAAGGCGGGCGGATTCCAGCTCACGACCGTCGGCCGCGTGCAGACCCCCACCCTGACCATCGTGGTCGAACGCGAGGAGAAGATCCGCGCGTTTCAGCCTCGCGATTTCTGGGAGGTCCAGGCCACGTTCACCGTGGCCGCCGGCGATTACGCCGGGAAATGGTTTGACGAGAAATTCGTCCGCGAGCGCAACGGCGACGGCGAGCTGCGGCCGGAGCGGCTCTGGGACCTGGCCACGGCCGAGGCGATCCGCGCCAAGTGCCTGGGCCAGCCCGGCGCCGTCACCGAGGAGAGCAAGCCCTCCACCCAGCTCGCCCCCCTGCTGTTCGATCTGACCAGCCTGCAGCGCGAAGCCAACAGCCGCTTCCGATTCTCGGCCAAGCGAACCCTGCAGATCGCCCAGGCCCTCTACGAGAAACACAAGCTCATCACCTATCCCCGCACCGACTCCCGCGCGCTGCCCGAGGATTACATGGGCGTCGTCCGCGACACCCTCGATGCCCTGGGCGGCACCCGCTACGGCGAGTTCGCCGGGCGCATCCTCCACGAAGGCTGGGTTCGGCCCAACAAGCGGATTTTCAACAACGCCAAGGTCTCCGATCACTTCGCCATCATCCCGACCGCCGTTGCCCCCAAACCGCTCGAAGGCGAGGATGCGGCCCTCTACGACTTCATCACCCGGCGGTTCCTGGCGAACTTCTACCCCGCTGCGGAGTTCCTCGTCACGACCCGCATCACGCGCGTGGCCGGAGAGCCGTTCAAGAGCGAAGGCAAGGTGCTGGTGAATCCCGGCTGGCTGGCGGTGTATGGCAAGGAGGCGGTCGAGGAAGACACGCCCTCCCTCACGCCGGTTCAGCCGGGCGAGCTGGCCCAGACCGCCGCCATCGATGTCGTGCATCTGCAGACCAAGCCGCCTGCCCGATTCAACGAGGCCACGCTCCTCTCCGCCATGGAAGGCGCCGGCAAGCTCGTCGATGACGAGGAGCTGCGCGAGGCCATGAGCGCCAAGGGCCTGGGCACACCCGCCACCCGCGCCGCCATCATCGAGGGCCTGATCACCGAGAAATACCTCTTCCGCCAGGGCCGCGAGCTGATCCCCTCCGCGAAGGCGTTCGATCTGATCGCCCTGCTGCGCGCGATCGGGGCGTCGGATCTCTGCCGGCCCGAGCTGACGGGCGACTGGGAATTCAAGCTCAAGCAGATGGAGCGCGGCCAGCTCACGCGCCCGGATTTCATGGCCCAGATCGCCCACCTCACCCGCGACATCGTCGGCAAGACCAAGGGATACGAGTTCGACACCGTGCCGGTCGATTTTGGCCGGCTCCAGGCGCGCTGCCCCAAGTGCGGGGGCGAGGTGCACGGCCTCTACCGCAAGTTCCAGTGCCAGCAGTGCGAGTTCAGCCTCTGGAAGAACGTGGCGGGGCGGTCGCTCGAGCCCGCCGAGGCCGAGAAGCTCCTCGCCGAAAAGTCGGTCGGACCCCTCGAGGGATTCCGCAGCCGGATCGGACGCCTCTTTGCCGCCACCCTGAAGCTCACGCCCGAGCTCAAGGTCGAGTTTGATTTCGGATCCGCCTCCGGCGAGGGCGCCGACCCGGCCGAGCCCGTTGATTTCTCGGGCCAGGAGCCCCTGGGCCAGTGCCCCAAGTGCCAGTCGCCCGTCTACGAAGACACGAAGTCCTACCTCTGCGAGCGGGCCGCGCTCAAGCCCCGCCAGTGCACGTTCCGAACCGGCAAGGTCATCCTCCAGCGGCCGATCGAGCGCGCCCAGATCCTTCAGCTCCTGCGCACGGGCAGGACCGACCTCCTCCACAAGTTCATCTCCAAAAAGGGCCGCCCCTTCTCCGCCTACCTCGTCCTCAAGGCCGATCAGGATGTCGGCTTCGAGTTTGCGCCGCGCGAATCCAAACCCAAGTTTCGTTCCACACCAAAACCCAGCGAGTAACCTATGGCACACGTCAAGCTCCACATTCCGGGCCCGGTCGAAGTCAGCGAGAAGACCTTCCAGGCCTTTCGAACGCCAATGGTCGGGCATCGCGGCCAAGGGTTCAAGGACCTCTACGCCAGGATCCAGCCTCAGCTCCAGGCCCTGCTCTACACCCAGCGGCTGGTCTACCTCAGCACCTCGTCCGCCTGGGGCGTGATGGAGGGCGCCATCCGCAACCTCGTGGCCAAAAAGGTCCTCTGCTGCATGAACGGCGCCTTCTCGGACAAATGGTTCGACGTCGCCCAGCGGTGCGGCAAGGCCGCCGAAGCGCTCCAGAATCCGTGGGGCTCCCCGATCCGCGCCGAGCAGGTCGATGCCCGCCTCGCCACCGGCCAGTTCGACGCCCTCACCCTCATCCACAACGAGACGTCAACGGGGGTCATGAGCCCCCTGCCCGAGATCGCCGCCCTCAAACAGAAGTACCCCGACGTCATGTTCATCGTCGACAGCGTCAGCTCGATGACCGCCATCCGGCTGCCCTTCGACGAGCTCGGCATCGATGTCCTCCTGGCCGGCACCCAGAAAGCTCTCGCCCTCCCGCCCGGCACGGCCCTGTTCGTTTGCTCCCCCGCCGCCTTGGCCCGAGCCGCCCAGCAGAAAGACCGCGGCTATTACTTCGATTTCCTCGAGTTCCAGAAGAACGCCGAGCAGAACATGACCCCCAGCACCCCCAGCATCGGACATGTCTTCGCCCTCGCCTCGAAGCTCGAGGACATCTTCGCCGAGGGCCTCGAGGCGCGGTTCGCCCGCCACCTCCGGCTCGCTCAGCGCACCCGGCAATGGGCCCGGAACCACGGCTTCAACCTCTTTCCCGAACCCGGCTTCGAGTCGGTCACCCTGACCTGTGTCAGCAACGGCGCTCGCCCCGGCGGCCGCGTCGTCGACGTGCCCCGCCTCCAGAAGCTGGTCAAAGACCAGGGCTTCCTCATCGACGGCGGCTACGGCAAGATCAAGGGCGCCACTTTCCGCATCTCCAACATGGGCGACGAGACCGACGCCACGATGCAATCGCTCTACGACGCGCTGGACAATGCCATGAAACAGCTCTGAGCGGGCGCAGCCGCCAGCGCTGCCCGCTCTCTTCCCCATGAAAACCAGGTTTCCCGCTCTGGCGGGCTGGGAAGCCGCATCCCATCGAAACTCTGGTGATCATCCACAGGATCATCTGGCAACATCTCCGCCACCGGGATGATCCCGAGTTCTACCGGCTCCAGGCCCGCGATGCCATCGACTGGCTCGATCGCCACGGTGTCCCCGCCCGCCCCGGCTGCCGCGCCCTCGACCTCGGGTGCGGCCATGGCATCTTCGGGCGGCTCTTGCAGGAACAAGGCTGCGATACCGTGTTCGCCGATGCATCCGACGGCCGCTCCCCCGACCTCCGCCCGATGCCCTTCCTCCCCATCGATCTCGACCGCGACGACCCCGCCCGCCTCGGCGCATTCGATCTTGTCATCTGCTCGAACGTGCTCGAGCACCTGGCGCACCCCCATCGGCTCCTCGATGCCATCCCCGCGCTCCTCAACCCCGGCGCGCACTGCTATCTGAGCTGGACCAACTGGCTCTCGCCCTGGGGCGGGCATGAGTTCTCCCCGTTCCATTACCTGGGTTCCCGCCGGGGACACCTTCTGTATGACCGCATTGCCCGCCGCCCCAGAGTCCATACCCCCCACGAAAACCTCTTCCCGACCCACATCGGATCTGTGCTGCGCCGGATCCGGCAAAACCCCGCGCTGCGCGTCCAGCGGGTTGTCCCCCGATATTACCCCGAGCTGGCTCTCCTCACACGCCTGCCCCTCATCCGGGAGTTCCTGACCTGGAACTGCGCGGTGCTGATCCAGCGCCCATCCGGGGCGCCGCCATTGTCGGGCGGGCCGGATCGGCGTAACATGGATAGCGGAAAATGACCGGCGTCCGGATTTCATGTTGGATCGTGCTGGGATGGGCCTGGGCCATCGCGGCGAACGGGTTGGCAGGCAGCCTCCCGGCAGCACCTCCCTCATCCGAACCGTGGCCGCCCGGCCATGTGGTGATCGTCGAGGAGCCGGGCGCCACCGTCAGGTTCGAACCGGTCGCCGAGCGCGTGGCGGCGATGGTGAATCGGGGCGTCACGCTGGTGACCGGCCAGCCGTCGCCCCGAGCGGCCTGGCTCAGCCTGGTCTCCCCCGCCGACGTGGTCGGACTCAAGGTGGTCTCCGCCCCCGGCCCCATCTGCGGCACGCGCCCGTCCACGGTGGCCGCCGTCATCCGCGGCTTGCTCGATGCCGGCCTGCCCGCCACCAACATCGTCATTTGGGACCGGCGGCTGATGGACCTGCGCGCCGCCGGTTACGACGACATGGCCCGCCGCTTCGGGATCCGCCTGGCCGGCAGCCTGGACGAAGGTTACGACGAGCGTGTCTTCTACGATCGCCCCCTCCTGGGGCAGCTCCTCTGGGGCGACCTCGAATTCGGCCGGCACGGAGACGGCATCGGGCGAAAGTCGTTCGTGTCCCGGCTCGTCTCCCGGCAGTTGACCAAGATCATCAACCTGCCGCCGCTGCTCAATCACAACCAGGCCGGCGTTGTCGGCGCCCTCTACAGCCTTGCCCACGCCAGCGTCGATAATTTCAACCGGTTCGAGTCCGCCCCCGGCCAGCTCGCCAGCGCCGTCCCTGAAATCTATGCCCTTCCCGAGGTGGGCGACAAAGTCGTCCTCCACATCATCGACGCCCTCATATGCCAGTACCTCGGCGAAGACCGAACCCTGCTGCACTATGCCGTGGCCTTGGACCAGCTCCGGTTCAGCCGGGATCCCGTGGCGCTCGATATCCTCTCCCTCAACGAGCTGGCACATCAGCGGCGGCAATCCGGCCTCGAACCGCGTCCGGCCCGCCTCGAGCTCTACCAAAACGCCGCCCTCCTCGAGCTCGGCTGCGCCAGCGAACGCCTCATCCAGATCGAACGCGCGCGCCCTCAGACCGGAATCATTCAGCGCCCAATCGATCGGTGAAAATCGCCGCGACGCCCGCATGTTCGGCAATCGGGTCAGAACTGCGTCCCCGCTTCCGTCCCTCTGCCATACGGCATTGACAGGAATCCCAATCTGCCTAGATTTGAAGCGTGAAGACGACAATTGATATTCCGGAAAATGTCTTGGAGGAAGCTATCCGGCATACCCAAGCCCGTACCAAGCGGGAGGCGATCCTCACCGCTGTTGAACGGTTCAACAAACTGAAGCGGCTCGAGGCGCTCAACGCGCGTGTTCGAGGGCAGTTCAAGGATTTCATGACGCCCGCTGATCTGGAGGTCCTGCGTGAGGATGCCAAGTGGGAGGCGGTCAGGTGAAGCTGGTGGACACCTCGAGCTGGATCGAGTACCTGCGGGACGCGGAGTCCGAAGCTGGCAACCGCGTCGAGGAACTTGTCCTGACCGCAGACGCCGGGTGGTGCGATGTGACGGCTGTGGAACTGTGGCACGGCGTCCGGGGCGCCCGGGAGAAACGGGATCTGGCCGAACTCGAACGGGAGGTCGCCCTGTTCCCGGTGGACAAGGAGGCTTGGCAGAAGGCGCGGCGGTTGGCGGTTGAATGTCGCGAGGCAGGCCTCACCGTCCCGGTAGCCGACATCATCATCGTCGCCACGGCCGCCCGCCACGGAATCGACTTGGAGCATTGCGACCGGCATTTCGACAAGATCCTGCCCATCGCGGCGAGGTTGGGGAGAAGGGGGCGGTCATAACGAATGACACAAAGGGCCGCTTCCTGTGCCCGACCCCATCAATCGACGGGGCCAGTTCTAAACTTGCGCAGGTGCCGGTCCAGGAACTCGAACGTGCCGACGCCGTGGATCTGGTGCGGCCCGTCGAAGTACTCGATGGCCGTGCGCTCGCCAATGCCAAGCTGGGCGTAGAGCCGGCGGACCTTGGCATATTCATAGGCGACCCACTCGTCGATCGCGACGCCGTCCCGGTGCCCGCGCTCGACCATGAACGGCCGCGGCGCGATCAGCGCGGCCATCTCGGCGTAGCCGAGTTGGGGCCCGAGGTTCCATTCGTAGATCTCGTATTCGCCGGTGAACATGTAGCTGGCGGGGAAGTCGGTCGAGACGTTCTTGGCGATCCACTCATTGAAATCGCCGCTGCAGATCGACAGCGCGTATCCTTCGACGACCGCCGGCACTCGCATCGCCGTCTTGCCGCCATACGACAAGCCGTAAAAGCCAATCCGTTCCGCATCCACGCAAGGCAATGTCCCGAGCCACTGGAGCGCGCGCCGGTGCTGCGCGATGATGATCGAGAAGATCGATTTGCCCAGCGGATTGGCCTTGCGCTGCAGAACGCGGAACCGGTCGCCGCCGCGGTAGGGACTGTGAGGCGCGAAGACCACGTAACCGCGCTCCGCCAGCCGCGCCGCGAATGCTTGATAGGGGCCAAAGGCCCGGCTGGACGGGTCTTCGTCGATCACGCTCGCTGGCAGCCCTTCCAATCCGTGCTGGCAGACGACCGCCGGCCGGCGCTGGCCCGGCTCGAGATCCTTCGGTATCAGCAAGTATCCCCATGCGAACACGCTCGGGAAGACGTCCATAACGACCTCATAACCGGTCCACTTCGGCCGGTCGAAAAGCCGGCGCGCGCGCACATCGGCCGGCGCATCCGAAATGGGGAACCGGCCGATGCTCTCCTCCTCGAACATGGAGCGGAAAGGCGCGCAGGCCCGTCTCCAGTCTTGTGTCGAGCCCGGCGGCAACTTGCTCCAGAAGAAATCCTTCCGGGCGCGTTCGGATTGCCGCAGGAACAGCTGGGTGTGCCCTTCCATCTCCCGGAGCTGGCGTTCCTGGCGGGGACAGGGATCGAAACCGGCACGCCGATCGAGGGGGGCGGCGCCCGGAGCGTCCAGGCGGCCGATCTGGACCCCAAGCCGGTTCAGCAGCGCCAGCAAGGCGGGTTCCGACCCCGGTCCGATGGGGCGTCCCTGGCTGCCGGCGACCAGCTCGAAGCAGCCGCACAGGCCGGTACTGCCGGCGTCGAGCCGGGCCCGGGCGCGCTCCAGTTCCATGGCCACGCTCTGGAAGGCGGGCGTCTCGATCCGGCCGGGCGCGGCGCCCGACCGGCCGGATCGGGCGGGTGGCGGCCCATTCACGGCGGGAGCCGGGCTATGCTCAATGACCAGGCAACGGGGGGCGATGAGCCCGGCGATCTCGGCATCGCCGAACTCGCGCAGCAGGCCAAACAAATTGCGGTAGATCGGCTCCTGCCAGACGTGCTGGCGCGAGTCGAAGTAGCCGCTGACCAGCGCGGCTCGGATCCGCGTATCGAGCGCCGCCGCGTACAGGCCGATCAATCCGCCTTCGGCGTAACCCATGACTCCGATGCTCGTCTGTTCGCCTTCGGATGCCGCGTTCAGGCTGGCGAAGAAATCCACGGCCGCCATCACCTTTTGCACCTCGTACCCAATGACGTGGCGCCCCAGCTCGAACGCCTGGCGATAGATCCACTCGCGATGCGGTTGATTGGTCCATTTGCCAAGCGCGGCGTTTCCCGATCCGGCATCCCGGCGGTCGAGCAGGACCGGCACGAGCACCTCGCAGCCGTGCTCGGCCAGGCGGCGTGCGAACTGGCGTTCGGCCGGCAGTCCCGCCGCAAGGCCCGCCGCCATCTCGGGCGTCTGGTCCGCGTCCGGAATCGCCACGATGCGCGCCCGCACCCTTCCTTTGGGCCGGAGCCAAAGCCCCTCGCCATAAACATTTTCGAACACCGGCCAGCGAACGGCAAAGACGGTCAAACGATCCGTCTCCGCCACTCGAGCCGGATGCCGGGTGTCGGACACGAACTCGAGGACGGCCACCGGCAGCCGCGGGTCAACAGCCCCGATCATCCGGCGGAACCGTTCCCGGTTCGGGCGCACGGAGTTCTCGTAAGCCGCGATCGAGGACAGATCGCGCCGCCACCACGCGGCGCGGTTGAGGACCGCCCGCTCGGTCTCGTCCTGGAGGAAACGGTCAATCCCCTCCACCATTTGCGCCGAGAGATCGCCTTCGAGAGTGAGCGGGGATGTTCCAGGCGGCAGATCGTGCGCGCGGCAGGACAAGCCAAGCCCGATCCCGGCCATGACCCGCAAGAAGCGGTTTGCGAATTCCAGGAGAGCCACAACAAAATCCTACCGTTGCCCCTGCATCGCAGTCAACCGTGCATGGCAGTCAACAGCGCCCCCCCGCGGTTTGTCGCGGGTGTTGCGGCCGTGCGCCATGCTGTCCACGTCCAGAAATCACGGCCCATTGTCAGGGCACAGTGGCCGTCAAGCCAACACGGCTGGCAACGGTGGACTGGCGCGTGTCGAAGCTGCAAAACACAGACATCGATGGTCGATGGGGTCAGACCGCTCGATGGGGTCAGACCGTAGAATACTCCGCAATCGGCTGTTGACTTGTCAGCAATGGAGGCACAAGGCAAGCGCTCATGCCCCGGAAGGTGCGAGTTGAATATCCCGGTGTCATCGATTACGTAATGAGCCGCGGTGATCAGCGCGATGACTTTTCCCTTCGACCTTCGACTTGGGCATGGATGATGTTTGGGTGATGGGTCAAGCCGCCGGCGGGGTTGGCGCCGCCTCCCAGCGATTCAGCCGGGCAGGTTCCTCGAGCACATCCAGAATGCTCTGCGCGCAAAAGACGCGCCCGCGCTGCGCCTCGCCTTTCTGCTTCAGAACCCCAAGTTGCTCCAGCCGCCGGATGGCGCGCTGCGCGGCGGTGAACGCGAGGTCCAGCTTCTCCGCCACGCCTGTCACCGTCACAAATGGGTTGTCCGCCAGCAAATCCAACTCTCAATAAGAAACAGTGTGACGAGAAGCCGTCCCAAGCGGCCATTCCCGTCCAGAAACGGATGAATCGCCTCGAACTGGTAGTGCATCAGCGCGGCGACCACCAGCGGCGGCAAGTCCGATTCGTGCAGGAATCGCTCCCATCCGGCGACACAATTCTCCAGTTCCTCTGGCGGTGGCGGTACAAAGCGCGCCGTCGCGGGAGTCGAGCCGGGCCGGCCAATCCAACGGCTTTACGTTCCAAGGAGAGCCCGCCGGCTTGGATGCTAAGCTCCGGGAGTTGATAAGGGTCTGTGCAAAAATTAATTCCGATTTTGCTGGAGGGGATTGGGCGGGCTGGCAAGGCGCGACGAGCGAGCATACCCGCGCGGTCTGTGAGCGAGGAGCAACACAGCCAGCGCGCCCAAGGCCCCCAGCCCGCAGGGGCGGGGCGGCGCCGGGCCATCTGCTTCGTGGCTCGGTCGGTCGAGTATCGCAGGGGGATACACTCCCTCCCTTGCCTGCCTGCCTGCGCCGCCGGGGCAGGCAGGCGCCTCGCATCTGGCCCGGCGGCGCTCCCGCCAAAATCGGAAGTAATTTTTGCACAGACCCTAAGCGGATTTCCTTTCTCTCCCAAACTGTGGTTTGACCCCATTGCCTTGACACTCCGAGCAGACCGTCCGCTGGCCGATGGATGGGACGAAAAATCGTCCAAATCGGGTTGGACGGTTCGTCCATACTCTGCGAGAGTCAAAAGGCGATGGAATCGACCAGCGATAGCCGGTTTGACCCCAATCGCGTGGCGCAGGCGCTTCTCGACATCGCCCATGAGCAGTCGCTGCAACGGCTCCTGGACATGTTAGTGGGCCGCATGGTCCGCCGACCCGACATCTCGTTCGCTCAAATCTGGCTGATCGAGCCGGGCGACATCTGCGGGAGCTGCCCGCGCAGGCGCCAATGCCTCGACCAGTCCCGCTGCCTCCACCTGGCTGCGGGCAGAGGCATTCCATTGCCCCATTCAGGCCGGGATGCACCGCGCATCGACGATCCCCATGCCCGCATGCCGCTGGGCATCGGCATCCTCGGCAAGGCCGCCGCCGGGCTCGAGATCCAGATCAAGCAGTGCGATCCGCACTCCGAGGACATGACCGGCTTCGAGTGGGTCGGGCAGGAGGAAATTCGCGGGTGCGGCGCGATGCCGATGGTGTACAAAGGCGAGGTCATGGGCGTCCTGGTCGGTTTCACGCGCAGGGATCTGCCGGATGAAGCCCAGCCCTGGGGCCGAGTCTTTGCCAGCCATATTGCGGCGGCGATCGCCAACGCGCGGGCATTCGAGGAGATTCAGCGTCTGAAGGCCCAGCTCGAGCTCCAAAACACCTACCTGCAAGAGGAGGTGGTCGAAGCCAAAGCCTTCGGCGACCTCATCGGCCAAAGCGCCGCCCTGCGCCAGATCGTCAGCCAGATCGATCTGGTCGCCCCCACCGACGCGTCGGTCCTGATCTTTGGAGAGACCGGGACGGGCAAGGAGCTGGTCGCGCACGAAATCCACCGCCGGAGCCGGCGCAAGGATGGCCCGCTGGTCCGGGTCAATTGCGCCTCCATCCCTAAGGACCTTTTCGAGAGCGAGTTCTTCGGGCATGTCCAGGGGGCATTCACCGGCGCCATCAAGGATCGCGCCGGCCGGTTCGAGACCGCCGAGGGCGGCACCCTCCTGCTCGACGAGGTCGGCGAAGTCCCTCTCGAGATGCAGGGCAAGCTCCTGCGCGTCCTCCAGGAAAAGCGCTACGAGCGCGTCGGGGACGACCGCACCCGGTATGCGGATGTCCGAATCATCGGCGCCACCAACCAGGATCTGAAGAAGGCTGTCGCCGCAGGCCGGTTCCGCGAGGACCTCTATTACCGCCTCCACGTGTTCCCGATCCATGTCACCACTCTCAAGGAGCGAAAAGACGACATCCCGCTCCTGGCCAAACACTTCGTCGAGATGTCCGTCAAGGGATTGAGGTGCCCCGAGCCCCGGCTGACCCGGGCGGGTGTCGCCCGCCTTCAGAGCTATGACTGGCCCGGCAATGTGCGCGAGCTCCGCAACGTGATCGAACGCGCCGTCATCCTCGCCCGGGGCGGAACGCTCGAGTTCGATCTTCCTGCCGCCGCCTCCGCTGCGCCCAACACCCCGGCCGATTCGAGCAAGCGCCCCAAAATGGAGCCGGAATTCCTCACCGAAGCCGAGCTGCAGAGACGCGAGCGCGAGAATCTCCTGGTGATCCTGGGAAAAGCCCGCTGGAAGATCAAGGGCCCGGGCGGCGCCGCCGAGCTCCTCGGCGTAAAACCTACCACCTTGCTCTCGCGGATGAAGAAGATGGGGCTCCAGAAGCCTGCGCGCGTTTTTTAGTTTCATTCCCCGAGCCTCGCCCGTACCATCCGCGGCCGGTATTATGCCCAAGCGCACCGATATCCATTCCGTGCTGATCATCGGCGCCGGCCCGATCGTGATCGGACAGGCCTGCGAGTTCGATTACTCGGGAACCCAGGCCTGCAAGGCCCTTCGCGAAGAGGGATTCCGGGTGGTCCTGCTCAACTCCAATCCCGCCACCATCATGACCGATCCGGAGTTCGCGGATCGGACCTATATCGAGCCGATCACGCCGGCGGTTGTCGAGAAGATCATTCTCCGGGAGAAGGCCGAGCTGGATCGTCTGGGGAATCCGGGCAAGCTGGTCCTGCTGCCGACGCTGGGGGGGCAGACGGCGCTGAACACGGCGATGGCGCTGTGGCGGGCGGAGACTCTCCAGCAACTGGGCGTCGAGATGATCGGCGCCAACGCCCAGGCCATCGAGCGGGGCGAGGACCGCCAGCTCTTCAAGGAGTGCATGGAGCGGATCGGGCTGGATGTCCCCCTCAGCGGCACCGCCCGCCAGTTGCCCGACGCCATCCGCGTTGCCGAAAGGATCGGCCGATACCCCTTGATCATCCGGCCTGCCTACACCCTGGGCGGCGCCGGAGGCGGCATCGCTTACAACCGCGAGGAGTTCGAATCCCTCGCCCGACAGGGGCTGGATCTGTCGCCCGTGTCCGAGATCCTCGTCGAGGAATCGCTCATCGGATGGAAGGAATTCGAGATGGAGGTCATGCGCGACCGGGCCGACAACTGCGTCGTCGTCTGCTCCATCGAGAACCTCGATCCCATGGGAGTCCACACCGGCGACTCCATCACGGTGGCCCCCATCCAAACCCTCACGGACAAGGAATACCAGATCATGCGCGACGCTTCCTTCGCCGTGATCCGCGAGATCGGAGTCGAGACCGGGGGATCCAACATCCAGTTCGCCGTGCACCCCGACACCGGGCGCATGGCCGTCATCGAGATGAACCCGCGGGTGTCGCGATCCTCGGCCCTGGCCTCGAAAGCGACCGGATTCCCCATCGCCAAAATCGCCGCCAAGCTCGCCGTCGGATATCATCTGGACGAAATCCGCAACGATATCACCCGCGAGACCCCGGCCAGCTTCGAGCCCACCATCGATTACGTGGTGGTCAAAGTGCCCCGCTTCGCCTTCGAGAAATTCCCCCAGGCCGACCCCACCCTGACCACCCAGATGAAATCCGTCGGCGAGGCCATGGCCATCGGACGGACCTTCAAGGAGTCTCTCCAGAAATGCCTCCGCTCGCTCGAGATCGGCCGCAGCGGCCTGGGCGGCGACGGCAAGCCGTGGCGTGTCGGCGCCGAATCCTACGACGACCGCCAGCCTCTGCCCCGGGATCTCATCCGCCAAAAGCTCACCGTTCCCAACGCCGATCGCCTGTTCTTCATCCGCCACGCCTTCCGCGGCGGATTCAGCCTCGAGGAGATCCACGCCTTGACCCGGATCGATCCGTGGTTCCTCCGCCAAATCCAGGAGATTGTCGAGTTCGAGGAACTGCTCGCCCGCTCCGCCGCCCCAGCCCAGCCTCCAGCCCCGGAGCCGTCACATCCCGAAAACCAACTGCTCAAAACGCCACCGGCGCCTTGACGCGGCCCCGGCCCCGGCGCTTAATCGGATCCGATGAAACCGAATGCGTCGTTGCGTCGCTGGATTACGGGAGCGGGGATCTGTCTGATCGTCGGCTGCGCCCTGGCGGCCGAATCGTCTCCCGAGAGCTGGACGCGGCTGTTCAACGGCAAGGACCTTGCCGGTTGGGCGCCGGTCCACGACGTCTCCTTCGAGGCCAAAAACGGCAATCTCAGGCTGGTCAAGGGCATGGGCTGGCTCCGCACCGAAAAGCAATACGGCGATTTCATCCTCGAATTCGAGTGCCGCGCGCTCGAGGAGAAATACGACAGCGGCTTCTTCTTCCGGGCGGGGCTCGAGGGCCAGCCCTGGCCCAAGGAAGGCTGGCAGTTGAACCTGCGCTACGACGCGCTGCTGGGTCTGGTCCAAGGCTTTCGGCCCGTCGTGCCTTCGGAGACGGCCCGAATCCCGGTCAACCAGTGGTTCAAGGTGCGGCTCGAGGTCCGCGGCCGAACCGCCGTCCTGGACGTCGACGGCGAGCGCGCCTGGGAGACCGACAAGCTCGAGGCCCGCCGGGGGTATCTCGGGATCCAAGCCGAAAACAAGTCGTTCGATTTCCGCGCAATCCGCATCCTCGAGCTCGATCGGGCCCCCGAAAAAGGCCGCGCTCGGAGCTAGGATCTGAATCCGGCGCCGCGGCTTTCCCAGACCAGCATCGCCCGCTTGCGAACCGTCCCCCATCGGTAGCCGCCCGCCCGCCCGTCCTCGCAAACCACCCGGTGACAGGGAACCAGATAGGCGAGCGGGTTCCGGCCCACCGCGCCTCCCACAGCCCGCGCCGCCTCAGGCTGCCCCACCGCCGCCGCCAGATGCCCGTAACTGATCCGGGCGCCCGGCGGCACGTCCAGCAATCGCCGCCAAACCCGCGCCTGAAACTCGGTGCCTCGCGCCCATGCCTGCAACGGCGGCCGCGACGGGATGCGACGAGACGGTCCAAAGATCCTTCGGCCCAGCTCTCCAGCGCGACTGTCGTCCCGAAGCAGTCGCACGCCCGGCCAGGCCCGCCGGAGCGCGCCCCACTCGGCCCGGCCAGTCTCTGAATCCGCAAAGGCAAGCCAACATACGCCCCGGTCGCTCTCGGCCACCAGGCATCGGCCAAACGGGCTCGCGGCCCATCCCGCTCTGATCGTCTGCCCCTCGCCGCCCGATCTCAGCTCGGCCGTCGAAGCCGCCTGCAGATCGAGAAGAAGGCTGCCTCGGCGGATTGGATCGGAGGGCGCCGGCACCTGCGCGGCGCCCAGCGAGCTCGCGCCTCGCCGAAGACATTCCTTCGAATACTCGATAGTCAGGTATTGAAGAAAATCCTCCGGCGCAATCGCCGCCCATCCCGAAATGAGCTTCTGGATGTCGAGCGCGGCTGGTCGATCCCCTTGGGGCGGCGCGCCGGCCTCCGAACGCGCCCGGCGGGAGCCGTCCAGATGGCGAAGGACTCGAGCAATGCGTTCGTAATCGGTCATGGATCTATCCTGCCACGGAACCGGAATGGCTCCACTCGATTCTCGCTGCGCTTTTGTAACTCGAATCCGTTGAAGCCAGAACTCCGAATCCGGAATGCCAAGTTTGGACGATTTTCGCAGTCCAGCATCTGAATCCTCCTGGCAGATCGAACGAAAACTGACTACGATCCCGCTCCGAGTGAAAACGCGCATCTATTGGGCGGCCATCGTGCTGGGATTGGCGTCTTCCGATACAGCCGCCGCCATGGGAGCGAAGTCGGAGACCTCCGCGCTCACAGAATCCAATGCAATCTCGCGGGCCGAACTTCGCGTGCGAATCCTTAGCGGCGAGACGGGACTACCCGTCGCCTGCACCGTGACGCTCGTCGATTCTACCGGACGACTGCTGACCGAAGGCGACGGGTTGCGGGGAAGGTTTCGATCCTCGGGTGTTTTCGCCCGACTCCTGCTGCCCGGGCCGACGAGGTTGCGCGTCACTCGGGGGCCGGAATTGGAGGCGGCCGAAAAGGAAATCGACTTGCGTGCCGGCGAGATCCGCACAATCGAAATCAAGCTGGAAAGGCGCGTGGATCTCCGCCGGCGCGGTTGGTTTGCCGGCGACAGCCACGTTCACATGATCCACGGCGAGAGAACCGTGGCCGTGGATTTCGACCAGCTGGCCCTGGCGGCGCAGGCCGAAGACCTGCAGTATCTTTCCTTGGGACAATCGTGGGCTCTCACGAATCCAATCCCCGAACGGCTGGAGGCCGAGCTGGCCCGGCGCTCGCTGCCGGATTGCGTGCTGACCTGGAACCTCGAGGCGCCGAAGAATTACTACCTCGGAGACGCGAGCCGATGTCTGGGGCATGGCTGGACCCTGGGCATGCGCGGCCGCACACCGGACGGCGCGGATTCGATCGCGATGCTGCTGCAAGCGAGCGCCGGCGATTACGAGTCCGCCAAGCCCTCGTTCGCCAATTTCGAGTCGCACGCCGCGATCCGCGCCCAGGGGGGCGTCGCTGTCTATACCCATCCGGCGCGGTGGTGGACCGGGCCGTGGGGCGGATCAGGCGGGTATCCCCGTCAGGATCGCATGCGCATATCGAACATGGCAGCCGAGCTTCCGCTGGATGTGGTGGCGGGCCCAACCTTCGATGGCATCGACGTCATCACCGGTGCGGGCGAGTTTGGGGCGGACGAAAAGTCGTATCGGCTCTGGGCGCTCCTTCTGAACCACGGTTACCGTCTGGCTGCCACGGCATCATCCGACGCTTGTTTTGACCGGCCCGGAGGCGCGCAGCCCGGCACCGCTCGCCTTTACACATTCATCGAAGGCGGTTTCTCCATCCCGGCGGCGGCTCAGGCAATCGTGCAGGGGCGGACGCTCGCAACCACCGGCCCGCTGCTCCTGGTGTCAGTCGATGGAAGGCCTCCGGGCAGCTCATTTCCGGCGGACGGACGGCCTCGCGGGATGCGCATCGAGTGTTGGGCTTCGGGCGCCGCAACTGGCGGTCTGACGCGTCTCGAGATTCTGCGCGGCGGACAGCCTTTCTGGCAATACGCATTCAGCGGCCAGCCCCATCGGTTTCAAACGAACCTCACAATCAAGGAAGGCCGGACCTCGTGGTACTCAGCTCGGCTTTTCGGCAGCAGCCCGCAACTCGAACGTGCAGCCACCGGGGCTTTCTTCTTTGACGAAAAACCATGGCGCCCACCGGATCCGTTCCAGGCGACCGTTCATGTCCAGGTCCGAGAAGCCGGCTCAGGCCGCCCGCTGGATGCCACGCTGACCGAAGTGAACTATCGAGGGACGAAACCCCAGTTCGGGCTCCGGCACCGGCTGGCCGGCGGATCCGGCACGATTGCGATCCCCGCCACCGTGCGCCTGCGCGCTGAAGCCGAAGGTTTCACGCCGGCCACCTTGAGCCCGTTCCTCGGTTTCCCGCCCCTCGTCGAGACTGTCACTCGGCTCGAGGACAAAGACCTCTTGGACTGGCAAACATTCGAACGAATTCAGGCGCTCTTGAATTGCGTCACACTCCACTTCGACCTGAAGAGAGCGCAATCCCAATGACACTGCTCCCCGGACTCGTTCGCACGCCGTTTTATCTCATTCGGTTTTGGGCCGCCGGGATCATTGCGGCGTGGGCGTCTGCCGCGCGCGGTGCGGAGGCTTTCAGCCCACCGCCGCTGCGGCTGGCCATCATCGGCGACAGCTTGTCCGCCGAATACGATTCCCTCACCGGCATTGCTGGTGTGGATGATCCGACGGTGTATGCCGCCATTACCGTGTCCGGTTGGGAATCGATGAGCTGGGTCGAGGTCCTGGGGCGGCTGCGCCCAGCTCAAGTGGATCTGGGCGGATACGGAACCGATCTGCTGCAATGGGGGCTGCTGCGCTTTTCGGGCTACGAAAACAACTTCGCCGTTCCAGGCTTCGAGGCGTCCCATTTCGAGCAGATCGTCAACAGCACGATCTTCTCCCATCCCCAATACCTTGCTTACAAACAACAGATTGCGGACGGCTTGAGGAACCGGACGGATGGATTGGTGGTCTGGCTCGGCGCCAATGAATTCCGCGCCAACTACCGCTCCCTGTGCGAGGGCAACGATCCGGTTCCATTGATCGACGCCCTCCGCCACGATCTCGAGCAGGTGCTGGATTTCGTTCGAGAACAAGAACCCGGCCTCCGCGTGGTGGTGGTGAACCTGCCGGACCTGGGGGCTGCCCCTGACAAACAGGCCGACATTCCCGATCCGCTCAAGCGGGCCCGCGCCACCGCCGCCACCCTGCTCGCCAACCAGGCCATCGCCGCCCTGGCCGCCGACCGCGGCATCCCCGTCGCAGACGCCTTCTCCGAAACCCATCAGCTCGCGGCCGGCGAAACCGCCTGGATCGGCCCCGTGGATCTCTTCCCGGGAAGCCACCCCGACAACCACCCTCGATTCCAGTTCACCCGCGATGGACTGCATCCCAACACCTGTCTCCAGGCCATCATCGCCCGCAAGATCCTCGACGCGTTTCGTCTCGATTACGCGTTCGAGGCGGCGCCGATCACGGACGGCGAGATCCTAGGGCTGATCGGGATCGATCCGATGCAGCCCTATCGCGACTGGGCATCGGCCAATGCGCTCGCTGCGGGCGATCCGGGGGACGATCCCGATGCCGACCGCATCCCCAACCTGGCCGAGTTCGTTTTCGGACTCGATCCCCGATCGCCCAGCCCACCGCCGCTGGCCATCGATTCTTCCACCACGCCGGTTTCGGCCCGGTACCGGCCGGATCCGGACCGGCTCCGGCTGGTGGAGGTCCAGCCTGAGTGGTCCGCCAATCTCCACTCCTGGGCGCCCGTTCCGGAGCAGTGTCTGGCCTTCGATGCCACTGGCCAGACCGTGGTCTCCTTCCCCGCAGACGCCTCTCAACGCTTCCTTCGGTTGCGGATTTCGCAGCGGGCGGTTCCTTGATACGCAACACGCTCTTCTCGAGCGCGCCTCGCCAGCCCGCCCAATCCCTTCCAGCAAAATCGGAATTTATTTTTGCACAGACCCTAAGCCGCAGGATCCAGCGGTCCCGGCATCCCCAAACCCCACAGGATCCCGGATCCGCCGCCCATGCCTGACGAATTTACTTGCTGCAGATGGGGGCGTCAGTATAAGATTGCCATTGTTATTTGTATTAAAGGAACTTACCCATGCATGCGAAACTGAAACTCGGAGTCAAGGGGATCCTGATCGCGGTTCTTGCGGCCGGCGGGTTCGCCGCCAGCGCCATCGCGCCCAATCCGGCGTTCGAGGGCCGGAACATCGAAGCGCTGCCTCTGAGTTTCGAGGCGAACCAGGGCCAGGCCGATCCTGCGGCGCGGTTTCTCGCGCGCGGCAACGGATATGCCCTGGCGTTGACCCCGCGCGAGGCGGTCTTCGTGCAACTCGGGGTCGGCCAGCCGGTGCGAATCGAGCTGGTGGATGCGAGCCCGCTGGCCGCCCTGCGCGGCGAGCAACCCTTGCCGGGCCGAGCTCATTACTTGCGCGGAAACGATCCGTCCCGCTGGCAGGTGAATGTGCCCACCTATGCGCGGGTGCGTTACGAGCAGGTCTACCCGGGTGTCGATCTTGTATTCTACGGCAACCAGCGCCAGCTCGAGTACGACTTTGTGCTGGCGCCGGGCGCCCGGCCCGATGCCATCGAGCTGGGCATCCATGGGGCCGAGGCCGTTCACGTGGACGAAGCTGGCGACCTGGTGATCGAGTCGGCAGGCCGGCCGATGCGGTTCCTGGCCCCGACGGTCTACCAGGAAATCGAAGGCACTCGCTTGCCTATCCCGGGCCGCTTCACAGTGGCGGGCCTCGAGCCCGCCATCGCCGCCGAACCTCTCGAGATGGTGGCCGGGCTGTGCCAGCCCGGCGTCCGCGTCCGATTCGACGTTGGACCCTATCATCCGGATCACCCTCTGGTGATCGACCCGGTATTGGCCTACTCGACCTACCTGGGAGGCAGCGGAGATGACACCGGCGACGTGGCGTTCGATGCAGCCGGCAACGCCTATCTCTCCGGGACCACTACCTCACCCAATTTCCCGCTCCAGAATCCCTATCAGAACACCCGCCGGGGAGGGCTGGACACCTTCGTGGCCAAACTCAATGCGGCGGGAAGCGCGCTGGTCTACTCGACCTATCTCGGGGGCGATGGCGATGATGACGGCGGCGTGCTGCACGTCGATGCCTCCGGCAACGTGCTCCTGGACGGGCAGACCGACTCGACCAATTTCCCGGTCGCCAACGCCGTCCAATCCCAGTTCGGTGGAGTGGGGCAGTCCCCGTTCTTTGGGCCCGCTCGGGACATGTTTCTGACCAAGCTCAACTCGAGCGGCAACGGGCTCATTTTCTCGACCTATCTCGGAGGCAGCGGGGACGAGGTCGGGGATTTCCAGGTGGATCCCGCCGGCGCCATCTACGCCCACGGCGTGACATCCTCGACCAACTTCCCCACAGCCAATGCCTTCCAGTCGGCGTTTGGCGGGGGGACCTGGGATCGATTCTACGCCAAGTATAACGCCAATGGCGCCCGGTTATACGCGTCCTACCTCGGCGGATCGGGCAGCGAGTTCGGTCTTCTGCAATTATGGATTCAGAGCAGCGACATCGTCATCCTGGCGGGCAACACGGCCTCGCCCAACTTCCCCACCGCCAATGCCTACCAGTCGACATACGGGGGGGGCTCGGCCCAGTTCATGGGTGGAGACCTCTTCGTGACGCGGCTGAACGCCGCCAGCGGCGGCGTGGTTTTCTCGACATTCATCGGCGGCAAAGGGGATGACTTGGGCACCATCCATGCCGTGGATGCCTCCGGCAATCTCTACCTCGCCGGCACGACCTCCTCGACCAACTTCCCCACCCTGAACGCCGCGCAGAGCGCCTATGGCGGCGGAGATGGGGACATTTTCGTGACGAAGCTGGCGGCAGGCGGCAATGCCCTCGTCTTCTCGACTTACCTGGGCGGCAGCGGCGATGAAAGCTCCGTGTCGATCCTGCAGCTGGACGCAAGCGGCCAGATCTTCGTCTGCGGCCATACGGACTCGGCAAACTATCCGACTCGCAATCCCATCCAGGCCGCTTACGGCGGCGGCGCCGGCGACATTGTCCTGACCAAGCTCAACTCGAGCGGCAATTCCATCCTTTATTCGACCTATCTCGGCGGCAATGGATCCGACAGCGGCAGCATCCGCTACGATCTCGCCGGCCACCTGCTTCTGGTTGGCATGACGACCTCCTCGAACCTGTCCACCCGAAACGCGTTCCAGCCCGCTTATGGGGGCGCCGGAGGCATGCCCTACTCGATGATCGGCGACGTGTTTATCGCCAAACTGAATTCCGCCGATTTCAGCATGGTCTATGCCACCTACCTCGGCGGCAGCGGATCCGACCAGGCCTACGGCTACCTCACCGACGCCTCCGGCAACCTCATCATCGCTGGAACAACCTCCTCGCCTAATTTCCCCATCGCCAGCCCGATCCAAGCCTCGTTTGGCGGCGGCCTCCAGGACCTCTTCCTGACCAAGATCTCCAGCGCCGGCGCCCTCGTCTATTCGACCTACCTCGGCGGCAGCGGGGACGAATTGGGCTTCCTCCAACGCGACTCCGGCGGCTCCCTCATCCTGGCCGGCGCCACCAGCTCCCCGAATTTCCCGACCAAGAACCCCTACCAGGCAACATACGGCGGCGGCGACAACGACATCTTTTTCGTCAAAATCACTGATGATGGCGGCACACCTGGCGCAATTACCCTGATCCCGGTCAACCAGTCCGTCCCGGCCGCCGGAGGCGATTACGGCTTCCAAGTCAATGCTTCCTCGGGAACCGCCTGGACCGTTGCCAACACGAACGCTTGGATCCAGATCCTGACCGGCGGCAGCGGCACCGGTCCCGGCCCGGTCACCTACCGGGTCAGCGCCAACACCGGGGCCGCCCGCACCGGAACGCTCAAGGTCGGCACTGCCACCTTCACGGTCAACCAAAGCTCCGGCGCCGCCTGCACCTACACGCTCTCGAACTCGAGCACCAACATACCTTCCGCGGGCGGCGGGGGCACAGTGACCGTGAACACCTCCGCCGGCTGCGAATGGACCGCCAGCACGGCTGCTGACTGGATCTTCCTGACCGTGTCGTCGGGCAACCAGACAGGGCCGATCGTGTTTGAGGTCGATCCCAACACCGGCACCAGCTCGCGTTCCGGCACGATCGTGGTCGAAGGGCAGGTTTTCACGATCAACCAGGCCGGCGCCGCCGCCGGATCCGTCACGATCAATCCCAGCCAGGCTTCGGTAGACAGCATGGGCGGCAGCGGCATCGTCAATGTGACGGCTTCCTCGTCCACGACATGGACGGCCACCAGCAACCATCCGGACTGGATCTTCGTGATCACTGGCCAGTCGGGCACGGGCAACGGCGAGGTCATGTACATAGTGATGCCCAACTACGGGGCCGCCCGCACCGGAACGATCACCATCGGCAACCAGACGTTCACCGTCCAGCAGGCGGCCGGCAGCGGCCCGATTGTGGTGATCGATCCGGACTCGGCCAATGTTCCCGCCGCCGGCGGAAGCGGGTCGTTCAGTGTCTATACCACCGACGACGGCGCCTGGACTGCCATCAGCCAAAATGCCTGGATCCAAGTCACCGCCGGCGCATCGGGGGTCGGGCCGGGCATGGTCAGCTACACAGTCGATCCCAACGCGGGCGGTTTGCGGACCGGCGCGATCCAGGTCAGCGGCGTCACGTTCACCGTCGACCAGGCCGGCATCGGTCCCACCGGCGCCAACCTCAACCTGTTCAAAGCAGCGTCGGTCGAGGAGGCCGAAGTCCAAACGGACATCGATTTCTACCTCGATCTGTTCAATGCCGGTCCGGACCCGGCATCCCAAATCGTGGTCACGGACGCGCTTCCAGCGGGCATGACGCTGGTCGCGGTGGATGTGACCGAAGGGACTTGGTCGCACTCGGGCAGCACCATCACCTGGACGGTCAGCGCTCTCGACAGCGACGCGTCTGCGTACGCCACGGTCACCGTCCGGCCCACCGTCACGGGCCTGGCCACCAATCGTGTCCAGGTGGCCAGCCTCTCCACCGATCCCGACCTGTCCGACAACGCCGCCGAAGCCGTCGTCAATGTCATCGCGGGAGAGGCGCCTGAGATCCTCGAGATCAAGGTTGTGTCGGGCAACATCCAGATCCGGTTCACCACCCTCGAGGCTCGGACCTACCAGGTCCAGCGGGCATCGATGCTCGATCCGGCCAACTGGGCGCCGGTGGGCAGCCCGATCCTCGGCGCCGGCAGCCCCGCGCAATATGCAGAACCGGCCGCCGGCGAGCCTCGGATCCGGTATTACCGCATCGAGCTGACCGAGTGACGCGCCGCCCGGGGGATCCGCGGATCGGATTGACGGGGCGGCCGGGAGTGGTTTAGGTTGGCTCACTGCGTGCGAGCGGGGGTGTAGCTCAATTGGTTAGAGCGCTGCCCTGTCACGGCAGAGGTTACGGGTTCGAGCCCCGCCACTCCCGCCACCCCCACAGCCCCAACAAGGGAAAGATCCCCGCCGACGTCTACGACAACCTCTTCAGGGATTTCAATCCCAGCAGCTTCAACGCCGCGCAGTGGGTGGCCGCCGCCCGCGGCGGCGGCGCGAAATACATGGTCCTCACCGCCAAGCACTGCGACGGCTTCCTGCTCTGGGACTCGAAGACGGACCCCTACAACATCGCCGCCACGCCCTTCCAACGCGACGTTTGCGCCGAGCTCGCCGCTGCCGTGCACGCGGCCGGCATGAGGCTGGGCTGTAGATCTCTGTGCCGGAAGGCGACCGCGCCCCGCTTGACACGATCGTTGCGCTCGAACTCGACACCGACGCGCTGCGGCTCCCGGCGATCAGCGTGCCCGGCTCGGCTTCGCTCACGACAAAAGCCAAAGCCACGTCGTCCAACGTGTATCAGAACCAATCCACCTACGGCCCCGACAAGGCGGTGGACGGCAACCCGGAAACCCGCTGGGCGACCGACAGCGGCGCCAAAGCCGCCTGGCTTGAAGTGGATCTTGGCCAGCCCCGCACCTTCGACCGCGCCGTCGTGTTGCAGGCGTATCCGGAACTGGGCCGCGTGCGGAAGTCCGCCAAATGGTGAGCAGTGGAATCTCGCCCTTTTTCGCTGGATATTGCACAGCTTCACAGTTACTGTGTCAGTGTGAAGAACATCACCTTGAGCATCGATGACGAGCTGTATGACCGCTCGCGGATCCTGGCCGCCCAGCGCAGGACCACTCTGTCGGGCATGGTCCGCGAGTATTTGCGCGGCCTGTCGGACGCCGAAGAACGCCGGGCCCAGGCCCGCCGCGAGATCCAGGACATGATCGGCCGCTTCGGCGGCAAAATCGGCCGAATCCCTCCCCGGGAGGAGCGTCATGCCCGCCGCTGACGTGCTGCTGGACAGCAACGTCCTCCTCTATGCGCTGTCCGATGCGCCGGCCGAGCGAGCCCGGCGGGATCGGGCCGCGGATTTAATTGCCACCGAGGACTTCGGCACATCGTACCAAGTGCTGATGGAAACCTGGGTGGTCGCCACGCGCAAGATGGAGCGCCCCGTCCCTGCCATCAAGGTGTCGGCTTTTCTGGAACGGATTCTGATTTTCCCGTGCGTGCCCGGCACCGACGGCCTGTATCGGCAGGCCTTTCGGCTGGCTGACCGCTACCGAATTCACCCGTACGATGCCGCCATCCTGGCCGCCGCCCATGAGCTGGGCGCTCGGCGCGTGCTCTCGCAGGATTTCAACGATGGGCAGGACTATGGCGGCGTGACGGTTGTGAATCCGTTCCGCGGATTGGATTGAACGGCGCGGCTTTTCAAACGACCGGCGCCTGCCAGTCCATGCCGTGGGCCTCGGCCACGGCGCGGCAGGTGAGCTGGCCGTTCATGACATTGATGCTGCTGCGGACGGCGGGCTGGCGCTGGCAGGCTTCGGCCAGGCCATGATCGGCCAGCGTCTCGATATAGCGGCAGGTCGCGTGGGTCAGACCGAGCGTCGCCGTGCGCGCGTAGGCGGCCGGCATGTTCGTCACGCAGTAGTGGATCACGCCTTCCTCGACATAGACCGGCTGATCCAGGGTCGTCGGCCGGGATGTCTCGGCGCACCCGCCCTGGTCGATCGCGATGTCCACCAGCACGCTCCCCGGCCGCATCCGGCGCAGCATCTCGCGCCGGATGAGCTTGGGGGCCCGGGCGCCGGGCACGAGCACCGCCCCCACCAGCAGATCCACCTGGGGCAGGAGCTCGAGCAGGTGGATCTCGTCCGAGTAAAGCGTGTGCGCCGTGTGCAGGGTGATGTCCAGAAACCGCATCCGGTCCAGGTCGACCTCGAGGATGATCACGTCGGCTCCGAGGCCGGTCGCGGTCTGGGCGGCGTTCACACCCGAGACCCCGCCGCCAAGCACGACGACCCGGCCCGGCAGCACCCCGGGCACCCCTCCCAGCAGCACTCCGCTGCCCCCGAAATGCTTCGCCAGAAAATTGGCGCCCACCACGATCGACATCCGGCCGGCAATCTCGCTCATGGGCTCGAGCAGCGGAAGACGCCGGTTCACCTCGAGCGTCTCGTAGGCCAGCGCCGTCACGCCCGATCGCATCAGCCCCTCCGTCAGCTGCCGGTCCGCCGCCAGATGCAAATAGGCGAACAACAGCTGATCCCGATGCAGGAGCGCCTGCTCTTCCGGCAGCGGCTCCTTGACCTTGACCACTAGATCCGCCTCCTGAAACACCGCCTTGTGCTCCCCCACCAGACGCGCCCCGGCCTGCTCGTAGTCCGCGTCCGGATATCCCGCGCCGAGGCCGGCGCCCCGCTCGACCACCACGCAGTGGCCCCGCCGGACCAGTTGGTACACCGCCGATGGCACCAGGGCGACTCGGCTCTCCTGAGCCTTGATTTCCTTGGGAACGCCGATGATCATGCCCCCATACTACCAAAACCTCCGCCCGTGGCAATCGCGCGACTGCGCTCGCCGGACGGAAATCCTTGAGCGGGCCCTGCGATTTCGCCAAGGTAATGGCCTGTGCAAGGACAAACCGCGAGTCATTTGGCATGAACCCTGAGCACATCACAGGCATCCGCGCCATCGGGCCCTTCGCCCCGGAGCGCCGATGATCGGCACCGCGCTCAACGTCGCGGCCATCGTGGCGGGAGGCCTGCTCGGCCTCGGCGTGGCACGCCAGCTGTCTCATGCCCGGCAGGTCCTGCTCCAGCGCGCTCTGGGCGCCTTCACGGTCTATGTGGGCCTGAGCATGGTGTGGGCCGGCTTGAACGGCCGGCCGCTTCAGATCCTCCGCCAGGTCCTGATCCTGCTGGCGGCAATGACTCTCGGGCGCTGGATCGGGCGAGGGCTCGGCCTGCAAAAACGTCTAAACCGAGCCGGCGCCTGGGCCCGCAGCCGGTTCCAGCAGGCGCAGCAGTCCCCCGGCCAGCCCGTCCCGGACGGGTTCCTCGCCTGCACGCTCCTGTTTTGCGTCGGGCCCCTGGCCATACTGGGATCGCTGCAGGAAGGGCTGCTCGGCTCGTATCGGACACTGGCCATCAAAGCGGCCATGGACGGTCTCGCCACGGTCGTCTTCGCGCGGACATTCGGATGGACGGTAATCCTGTCAGCGGTCCCGGTGCTGGCATACCAGGGAACCCTCACCTTGCTGGCGCGTTTTCTGGCCCCCTTCTTGTACGACTGGGCGCTGCTGGATTCGATCAGCGCCACCGGCGGCATCGTGATCTGCTGTGTCGGGCTGGTGGTGCTCGAACTGCTCCGGGTGGATCTGTCGGATTATCTCCCCAGCCTGGTGGTGGCGCCGGTGATCACCTGGATGTTCCGCTGACCCGGCATCGATCACCGCCGCCGGGCCGCGCCCGCATCGACCAATACCCGGTCAACCCCTTTCATCACGCGCTCCTCGACATCTGGCTGGAACGGCCCCGGCTGGCCGTAATAGATCATGCTCTCCACGGCTTCATAGCCGCCTTCGCGCAAGATCCGTTGCGAGGGGATATATCCCATGACATCGTGCGAATACCCGGCCACGACCATGTTTTCTCGCGGGTAGGACCGCTTGATCCGCAACGCGTAATCGACCACCACCTCGCCCCCCAGCGCCACCAGGGTAAAGTCGCGTCCCAGCCGAACAGCCTGGATGGGATACGCGATTTCCCGGGCGGGCGCGCCCTGGTCATAGGCGGCCAGCATGAGCGCAGCCCGGCGCTGGGCAAACACCGAACCCGTCTGGCGTTCCTGCTCGAATTGCGCCCGGTCATGGGGGGCAAACGCGAGAGGGCAGGTCGTGTGGGCGGCGCGGATCGGACCCCGCACGGGCTGCATGGGGTTCTCGATCACCCGGCGCACTTCCGCGGCCAGCGCCTGGCCATGCTTCTCGACCAGCTCGATCGTGCCTCGCGGCTGCGCATTCTGGTCCGCGCCGCACAAGATGAAGAAGAGCGCGGTGGCATTCGGGATGTTCTGTTCGATCTCCCGCTGGGCAACGCCGGCGTAATCCCCATGCACTCGGTAGGAAGTGGCGACCAGGGTCGTGTTGTGGCAGGCGTATCCGAACAGCACGGCGCGCACGGCCCCGCCGGGCGACGCCACGCGCAGCACCGGGACGTCATGATCGAATGGACCGCTTGGATTGAGCCCGTTTCGAATGCCATTGGTGACGAACTGGCGGCGATTCATGGCGAAGGTGGCCCAGCCGTGGCCGGCGTCCAGCCTCGCAGGCGCCAGATCGCGCAAAGCGGCCCCGACCACCTGCACCAGCCGCTCCCTCAATTCATTCGCATACTCCTCGGCGCGGCGCTGGTCCTCGGGGCCCCAGTCGAACATGACCGACAAGTTGGGGTGCACGGCCGGGCCGCTATGGGTGTGGGTCGAGTTCAGCACCAGCCGGGCGCGTTCGATCCCGAACTCGCGTTGGACCCGGGCGGCCACTTCGTCCGATAGCGCCCCGGGCAATCCGATCAGATCCGTGCTGACGAACACGGCCCGCCGGCCCTGGCGATCCTCGAGCGCAAGCGCCTTGGCCCACAGCGGCATCGCCACCTCAACCGCGGGATGGTTCCGCGCGGCGAACCCCGACAGCCAGCAAGGCAGGTCCGGCGTGATAGGCACTCGGGCGACGCCGGCCTTGTATTCCACGGCTCCGGCGCCGATCGCCAGGACAAGCGCCCACCCGGCCGCGATGAACCCCGCCCATCGGGGCGGAAACATGCGATGCAGTTTCATGGTCGATTCATGGATGCCGCTATTTCTCGTCCGGAACAGCTCGGACGGCAAGGTCATCGAACTGGATGGGGGTGCCGGCGAATGGAAAGCCCCAGATCGACGCCCGGCCCGCAGGCGGCTGGACGGACGTCATGTGCCGGATCATCCAATCGGCAGGCTCGGGCTGGCCGGTGGTCCAGGCCTTGCCCTCGACGCGCCACTGGCCGTCGAGCGCGCGGACCCGGAGCCGGAACTGCATCCACTGGCTCGACTGCCAGGTGAAAGGCGCTTGCGCCAGGAGCCGATTGTCCCGGAACAGCTCGAGCGCTCGCCGGGCCGGGCTGGCCTGCAGCCGGAACCCGCCCACTCCGTTGAGACCCACACCGAAAGCCGGCATCCGACGCCCTTGGCGGGTGCCGCGGATCCGCGCCGAAACCTCCAGCCCGGCCGATTCCGCGGGCCCGAACAGCACCCCGTAGCTCTCGAGTGGATTACCGGGCAGCTCGAGCACCTTGTTCGCGCCGTCCAACCGGACGGCAAAGGCGCCGTCGACCACCAGCATGCCCTCCGGCAGCTTGCCCGGCTCGGCGGCTTCGAAATCGGCGGACCATTGAACAGCCCCGCCCGGGGCCGCTCCGGCAAGGGGGCACGCTGCCAACAGCACAACCGCCAGCAGCAAGCCCGCCCCGCCCCGCGCCATCCGCCAATCGTTCCCCCACAGCCTTCCAGACCGCTGAACCGATGGATCCGTTTTCATCGCGCGCTTTCATGGTTGCGCATCGCGGGCCGTTTGGTCAAGATGACATCGGTAACCAAGCCAACCCATCGACGATTATGAGCGAACTTTGGTGCGATCAGGGACAGGGTTTCCACCCCGCCAGCACGTCCGATTACCTGCCGGTCCCGCAGTTGCGGGATCTGCAGCTGCGGCGGCTCAAGAGCGTGGTGCGCCGGGCCTATGATCACGTGGCCCTGTTCCGGCAGCGAATGGATGAGAAGAACCTGACGCCGAACTCCTTGCGATCCCTCGAGGATCTCCGGCGGCTGCCGTTCACCCAAAAGAGCGATCTGCGCGACACCTACCCCTTCGGCATGTTCGCCAGCCCGATGCAGGAGGTGGTTCGGGTCCATGCTTCGAGCGGAACCACGGGCAAGCCGATCGTCGTGGCCTACACCCGCGAGGATGTTGCGGTCTGGACCTCCGTCATGGTCCGCAGCTTCGCCGCCTGCGGGCTGCACCAGGGCGACATCATCCAGAACGCCTACGGCTACGGGCTGTTCACGGGCGGGCTGGGCGCCCATTACGGCGCCGAGAGCCTCGGCGCCACGGTGATCCCCATCTCCGGCGGCAACACCCAGCGCCAGATCATGGTCTTGAAAGATTTCGGCGTCACCGCCATCTGCTGCACCCCGAGCTATTTTCTGCACCTGCTCGACCAGTGCCAGGCCCTGGGAGTCAACATCCGGGAGCTCCCGCTGCGCGCAGGCGTGTTCGGCGCCGAGCCCTGGACCGAGGCGATGCGGCTCCGGATCGAGGCCGAGAGCAACATCGAGGCGTTCGATATCTACGGCCTGTCCGAGATCATCGGCCCCGGCGTGGCCATCGAATGCGGCCACCACACCGGCCTCCACATGTTCGAAGATCATTTCTATCCGGAGATCATCGACCTCGAAACCGATCAGCCGGTGCCCGATGGCATGGAGGGCGAGCTGGTTCTCACCACGCTCACCAAGCGCGGGATGCCCATGATCCGGTACCGCACGCACGACATCAGCGCCATCATCCCCGAAGAATGCCCCTGCGGCCGGACCATCCGCCGGATCGAGCGGATCGCCCGCCGCAGCGACGACATGCTCATCATCCGCGGCGTGAACATGTTCCCCTCCCAGATCGAGGCGGCCCTCCTGGCCATCGAAGGCACCTTGCCTCATTACCAGATCATCCTCTCACGCGAGCAAGGCCTCGACCAGGTCGAGGTCCAGGTCGAAGTCACCCCCGAGCTCTTCAGCGACCGCGTCAGCGCGCTCGAGGATCTCCAGACGCGGCTGGCCCGCGGAATCGAAAACTCGATCGGCCTCCGCGTCGCGGTCCGCCTCGTCGAGCCCCATACGATCCAGCGCAGCGAGGGCAAGGCCAAACGCGTCATCGATCGGCGCACCCTGTAACTCTCCCATCCAGCTCCTCCCCATGAAAATTCATCAGCTCTCCCTGTTCCTCGAAAACAAACCCGGGGCCATGAGCGCCCCCTGCCGCCTGCTCGCCCAGGCCGGCCTGAACATCATCACTCTCTCGCTGGCTGACACCGAAAAGTTCGGGATCCTGAGGCTGATTCTTCGGGATTGGGAGAAGGCCCGCCAGATCCTCGAAAAGGGAGGATGCGTCGTCAAGGTCACCGAGGTGGTCGCGATCGAGGTGCCAGACCGCCCGGGCGGCCTGCTCGAGATCCTCGACGGCGTCGAGAAGGCTGGCGTCAACGTGGAGTACATGTACGCCTTCTCCCTCCGCCAATCGCATAAGGCCTTGCTGGTGTTCCGGTTCGATCACCCGGACGCCGCAATCGAGGCCCTCCTCCAGAACGGTGTCACTGTCCTCGATAGCCTGGCCGCGTTCGGCCGGTCCGAGGAGTAATCCTGTGCCTGCAAAGGCACACTGTTCAAGCGCCCGATTCGGATGTTAGCTCAGGATTGGCGAGCCAGATGGCGTGTTGCAGGCCCTCTGGAGCCGATGGTTGACAGCGAGCGGGTGTTCCCGTTAATGTGCGTCAAGCCTGAAGATGTTACATTGCATATGAAGTCGTTATTGATGCGGAATCGTCGTGTGGCCGGGCGCGGTTTCACACTGATCGAGTTGCTGGTGGTCATCGCCATCATCGCCATCCTGGCCGGCATGCTCCTCCCGGCCCTGGCGAAGGCCAAGGAGAAAAGCCAGCGCACCTACTGCGTCAGTAACAACAAGCAGCTGGCGTTGTCCATGATGATGTACGCCAACGATAATAACGACCAGATGACGTATCCCAACTGGGGCAACACCTACCGCGGCTGGCTCTACAACCCCGTCGGCGGAGCGCCGCCGGACATCACCTCGATCCTCTACCGCAACAACATCAATGCCGCTTATGAGGGTGGCCAATACTGGACCTACATCAAGAACATGAAGGTCTATCTCTGCCCCCTGGACAAGACCAATGCCGCCGTCAACAAGTACTGGGTCGGCCGCGCCAACAAGCTCTCGACCTACATCATGAACGGCGCCGTCTGCGGGTATGGCAATATCCAGGATCAGCGGCCAAACAGCTACAAGGTCACGATGTTCAAGCCCACCGCCTATATGCAGTGGGAGCCCGACGAAAAGAAGGTCAATCCCAACACCGGAGCTGTCATTGGCTCCTTTGCCTACAACGATGCCAGCAGCTTCCCCGACCGCGGCGAGGGCGTCGGCAAATGGCACGTCAAAGGCGCCGTCATCACTGCCTTCGGCGGGCACGTCGATTTCATCAAGTTCGAGCGGTTCGAGGGGGAGCAGCTGGCGATGCCCGGTTTGCTCTGGTGCAACCCCGGCAAGTCCAACGGCGGCCAGTAGGCGCCTGGCCATCGCGGGTCGCCCCCCCCGTTTCCCGCGGCCCGCCAAGGCTCAATATCTCGTCCTGGAAAACCATATGAGGAACTGGATGCAATGGCTGGGGCTGGCTCTGGTCGCCCTGATCCCCCTGGTGGCCGGTTGCGGCAAGCAGCAGGCGAGCACCACCATCGGCAGCAAGGAAGACAAGGCCTTCGCAACCGCCCCCGCCGAGATCAAGTCAGCCTGGGACAAAGGGCGCGCCGCCATGGGATCGAACGATTTCATCGGCGCCACGCTGACCATGCAGAAGCTCCGGGCCCAGGCCGGACTGAGCGGCGACCAGCGCGCCGCGATCGACCAGGCCATGGTCGCCGTCAGCGACGCCATGTACGACGCCGCCAACCGCGGCGACGCCAAGGCGATCGAGGCCATCAATAAGCTCCGGGATCTCACCCGGCGCTAATCCCCATCCCTGCCGGACAACCCGCTCGAACTGCGCGGGTCAAACGCTCCGCAGAGGTTCCGGCTTGTCCGCCTCTTGCCTACCGTCAGGACTCTTTCACCTCTGCATCTCCTCGCTCGGGAGGTATTCCTTGACGGTGAAGATGAGCGCGCCCAGGCCCGCCAGAAACACCGGCGCCAGCGTCAGAACCAGCACGGCCAACCATGTGTCCTCCGTCGTCCAATCGTGCAGCTCCGCCAGCGGCGGATGCCGGGCCAGCAGGGTCTGGAGGTGGTGCGAAAGCGAAAAGGAGTTGATGTTGGTCGGGATCCGCGCCACGCCCACCTCGACGATGAACCCATACAGGAGCCCCAGAACCAGATAGCGGGAATGGAGCAGGCCGAACAGGGCGCTCAGGGTGCCGTACGCCAGAACCGCCAGAACCTGCACGCCCAGCAGCAGGATGCTCATGGCGGCAGCGTCCGGCGCTCGATGCCAGAGCCCGACCGTGAGCAGGAACAGCCACTCGATCCCCAGCAGCATTTGGATCCAGGCCAGCTGACAGGCCAGCTTGGCCAGGTAAAATCGGGCGCGGCCCACGGGCCGGGTCAGGAGAAACGGCAGCGTGTGGCCCTGGAGATCGTCGCGCACCAGCCCGCCGCATCCGTACAGACAAAACAGCGGGACCAGCAGCAGCAGGTAGAAATCCGTCGTCCACCGATAATAGGGCTCGAGCTGGTCCGCCCGAAACGTCAGGTGCGCCAGGATCGGCACCACCAGCAGGAAGGCCGCCGTGCGGGCCAGCGGCCGCAGCGTCAGCTGGCTTTTCCATGTCAGACGCCAGAGCCCGCCCAGCGCCCGCCGCCACGGCGTCGGGCGATCGCTGTCCGATGCTCGCTCCGCTGCAGGGTGGGAAGGGGATTCGCTCATGGATTGAATGGCGCTCAGGCGGTGACCTTCTCGAAGATCTGGCGCAGGGACTGGGTGCGGCTCCGTATCTCATGCACCGCCACGCCGCTGGACAGGAGCAGCCCCGTCCATTGCGCGTAAAACGCCTCGGGATCCCGCAGGCGGATCTCGAGGGTCTTCTCCGCCGGATCGCAGTCGAATCCGCGCAGCAGATCGGCCTCGAACAGCCGGCGGGCCAGGCGGATCGGATCGTCGCAACGGATGCTGAGCTCCTCGGCCCAGTCTTTGAGTTCGGACCGGATGTCGCGCCGGCCGCCCGAGGCGAGCACGCGGCCCCAGTTCAGGATCAGGATGTGGGGGCAGAGCGGTTCGAGCTCGGCCAGGATATGGCTCGAGATCAGGATGCTGACGCCCTGGCTGGCCAGGTGCTGAAGGATCTGGGCCATTTCCTGGCGGCCCAACGGATCCAGGCCGTTCATCGGCTCGTCGAGCACCAGCAGGCGCGGATCGTGCAGCAGGGCCTGGGCAAGCTTCACGCGCTGCCGCATGCCTTTCGAGTACTGGCCCAGCCGCCGCTGCCAGTGCTCGCGGCCGAGCCGGACCCGATCGAGCGTGGCCTCGGCACGGCTGCGCGCGGCGGCGGCATCCAGGCCGCTCAGGCACCCCAGCCCCGTCAGCCAGTCCAGCGGCATCAGCTCGCGCGGCACCGCCTCGCTCTCCGGACAATAGCCGAGCCGGCTCAGAATGCGGGCATTGTTCCAGGGCGGCTCCTGGAAGACCGTCAGAGTCCCGGAGCTGGGCTGGAGCTGGCCGGTGACGATCTGGAGAAGCGTGCTCTTGCCGGCGCCGTTGGGGCCGACGAGGCCGGTCATGCCTGGCGGCACGTCGAAGCTGACGTTGTTCAGGCCCATGACAATGCCGTACCACCGGCTGAGCTCGCGGGCCTGGATGAGCGGTGTCATTCGGGCTTGATCCTCAGGTAGAGGATGAACAGCGCGGCAGCCAGCATGATCCCCAGGCCGATCAGCGCCCCCGCCAGCTCCGGATGCGCCCACACGGCCAGCTTCCGGGCCGGCAGGTCCTGCAGCAGCATCCCCACCAGCGGCACGTTCTCCTGCGCCACCCGGATGTGCGCCACCGGATCGAAGATCGCCAGCGAAATCTGGTCGAGATCGAAGGTGAGGCTCGCATACTTGAGCCAGGCCCGCGTCTCGCGGGCAATCGGCACCAGCGAGTTCCCCAGGAGCCACAGCCCGATCCAGATGCTCACCGTCGCCTTCTCCTGGGCCGAGATCGCGGAAATACCCAGCGCCAGCAGCCCGAGGAACACCATGGCCGGCCCCACATAGAGCAGCACCGCGCCCAGCGCCGCGCGCGAGTGCCAGAAGAAGTGCCAGCTCGGGCCGAGCAGATTCCCGACGAACCATGCGGCCAGGAGCGGTCCGAGCCACGTCAGCGCCATCAGGCCGAGCAGGCCGCCCAGCTTGCCCAGGATGTAGTCCATTCGGGTCAGCGCCTTGGCGGCATAGATCGTGATGGCCTGGCTCCCCAGATCGCGGGTGACGAGGTGGGGGATGGCCAGGGCGATGGCCACCAGCGTGAGGATCCGCAGCGGCCAGCCAAAGACGGAGAACAGCAGGCTCTGGGTCACGCCGACGGAGATCTTTGGATTCACCTCGAGCCAGGCCACAAAGGACCGCACCAGGGCCTGCATCTGCGGATGCAGCTGGTCCACCCAATCGTAGAGGCTGCTGTCCTTGACCAGCAGCTGCCCGATCAGGAACAAAACCATCGCCTGCGTCAGGCTCAGGGTCCAGCACACGCTCACCACATACCGGGTCCACTTGTTCTGCCAGCATCCCTTGAGCGCGTTCCGGGCGATGGTGGCCCGCCGGCGCCATATGCCCAGATGCGCCCCGTCCCAGTGCTGATATCGGGTGTCATGCAGGGGCATGGGCGGTCTCCAAGGCTTGCACGAACAGCTCCTCGAGCGCGTTCGGGCTCGGGATGATCTCGATTGGGGACAGGTCCATCTCGTGCAGCAGCCGCAGCAGCGGATTGAGGTCTGCGGCCCGATGCTCGACCCGGACATGGCCGTTGGGGAGGAGCTCGGCGGGCCACTGGCGCCTCCCGCACGCCTGGACCAGATCCGCCTGCCGGCTGGCCAGCACGACTTCCGCCGACCCCGGCCGGCGCGCCTTCAGCGCCTCCAGCCGGTCGTGAACCAGCACCTGGCCCCGGGCGATGATGACGATCTGTTCGCAGATCCGGTCCACGTCGTGGAGAAGATGGGAGGAGAGGACCACCGTGATCCCATGATCCCGCCACAGGCTTTGCACCAGCTCCAGCATCTGCACCTGCCCCCGGGGATCAAGCCCGTTGGTCGGCTCGTCCAGAAACACGATCGCCGGATCGTGCACGATCGCCTGCGCCAGCTTCAGCCGCTGCTTCATCCCGGTCGAATACGTCTCGATCTTCCGATACCGCTCCTGGCCCATGCCCACGAAATCGAGCATCTCGTGCGCCCGTTGGCGAGCCGCCGAAAACGGCAGCCCGCAAAGCTGCGCGCAGTAGGTCACATATTCGCACCCCACCATGCCCGGGATGTGCCCGTCCTGCTCGGGCGTGTATCCCACCCGCCGGCGGATCTCCCGCCCCTCGCGCCCGACGTCCCGGCCCAGCAGCGTGGCCGATCCCCGGTTGAACGGGATCAGCTGCAGCAGGCACTTCATGAAGGTCGTCTTCCCCGCCCCATTCGGGCCCAGCAAACCAATCGTCCCCGGCGACACTTCCAGCGTCACCCCATCCAGGGCCTTCACCCTCCCGTAATCCTTGCCCAGATCCCGGGCCTCGATGACCACGCCCGACATGGCCGCGAACATACGGACTCGGCCGGCCTCTAGCCAGCCGAATATTGCGCCCCCGCCCGGTCTGCCGATCCGCCCCTTGCCAGACTCTGTTCCAGGATTTGGCAGGAGACAGATCTGCCGTTGGAAGCGGATCGGGAAATGGTTTCGAGAGTTGCATCGCCGGGTGATTCCCATCAATTTGATCCATATGAAATCCGCCAGCCTGTCTCGACGTGGGTTCCTCAAAGGCTTGAGTCTCGCGGCTCCAGCGGCCGCGGCTGCGCCCGGGCTGGCTGCTCAGAGCCGGGCGGGAAGCTCTCCGGCCATCGGCCGGGCGCGTGCGCCGCGCAAGGAGCTCGCCGCCGACCTCGTGATCGTCGGGGGCGGCCTGGGCGGGTGCGCGGCGGCCCTCGCCGCGGCGCGCAACGGCGCCCGGGTGATCCTGACCGAGGAGACCGATTGGATCGGCGGCCAGCTCACAGCCCAAGCGGTGCCTCCAGACGAAAACCCGTGGATCGAAACTCACGGGGGCACTCGCATCTACCTCGAGCTCCGGCGGCGGATCCGCGATTATTATCGCCGCAATTTCCCGCTCACCGCCGAGGCGCGAGCCAAGCAGCATCTCAATCCCGGCAACGGCTCGGTGTCGCGGCTCTGCCACGAGCCCCGAATCGCCCTGGCAGCCCTCGAGGAGATGCTCGCGCCGTTCGTCGCCGGCCTGCGAATCCGCCTCCTGCTTCGGCACCGGGCACTCTCGGCCGACACGGCCGGCGACAAGGTGATGGGCGTGCTGGTGCGCAGCCTCGAGTCCGGCAACGATCTGGTTTTGAGAGCCCCTTGGTTCATCGACGCCACCGAGATGGGCGACCTCCTGCCGTTGACAGGAACCGAGTACGTGACCGGCGCCGAGCCGCGCAAGGAGACCGGCGAGCTCCATGCCCCCGAAGCGGCCGCCCCCCACAACATGCAGGCATTCACTTGGTGTTTCCCCCTCGAGTACATTCGTGGAGCCGATCACACTATCGGGAAGCCCGATTCCTATGCGTTCTGGCGGGATTACGTCCCATCCATCCGGCCCCCGTGGCCCGGCAAGCTGTTCAGCTTCGTCTACTCCAACCCCGCCACTCTGCAGCCGCGGGATTACGGCTTCAATGCCGAGAAGGCGGGCGGCTTCTTCCTTTATCGGCGGATCGTCGACCGGAGCAACTTCGCCCCGGGCGCCTACGACGGCGACGTCACGCTGGTGAACTGGCCCCAGAACGATTACCTCCTCGGGAATCCTTTCGAGGTGGCTGCCGACGAAGCCGCCCGGCATCTCCGCGGCGCCAAGGAACTGAGTCTCTCCCTGCTCTATTGGCTGCAGACGGAAGCTCCCCGGCCGGACGGCGGCGCCGGCTGGAAAGGCCTCCGCCTCCGCCCCGACATCGTCGGCACCGAAGATGGCATGGCGAAGTATCCCTACATCCGCGAAAGCCGGCGGATTCGGGCCGAGTTCACCGTCCTGGAACAGCATGTGGGCGTCGAGGCCCGAATCCAGACGACAGGCGCCAGACGCGAAGCCGTCCAGGCTGAAGCCTTTCAAGACTCAGTCGGCATCGGCAGCTACCGGATCGACCTGCATCCCAGCACGGGTGGCGACAACTACATCGACATCGCATCGCTGCCGTTCCAGATCCCGCTGGGGGCTCTGATCCCGCAACGGGTCGAGAACCTGCTGGCGGGCTGCAAAAACCTCGGCGTCACCCACATCACCAACGGATGCTATCGCTTGCACCCGGTGGAATGGAACATCGGGGAAGCGGCCGGGGCCCTCGCCGCCTTTTGCCGGGAAAAGAAACGCGCGCCGCGCGAGGTCAGGGCCCAGGCCGATCTGCTGCGCGAATACCAGGACCTCCTGGTCCGTGAGGGCCTCCCCTTGGCGTGGCCCAGCCAAGCGCGGACCCGGTGATCCGAACTGAGTCCTCCCCTCGCTCCCCCACTGCCATAGAGGCGAGAGGGGAAGGCAGGCTGCGAGGGTGCAGAGGCGCCAGCACCGTCCAACCAGAGGACGGCGCTCTCTCTGCGTTTTGCCTCTGGCATGAATCGCTTGCCAGTCCAAAAAAAAGGCTGCCCGAAGGCAGCCTTTGTGAAAGCAGTAAGGTGAACGGCTACTTCCGAAAACGGCGGGCCAGGAGCCCGAGGCCGCCGAGCAGGCCCAGCGCAATCGTCGAAGGCTCCGGAACCAGCGCCACTGTCACGTTGTCATAGTAGCCGACGCCGTTCGCCGAGCTGAGACCCGAACCGACCGTGACGCGATCGAACGTGATCGCTCCGGCGGAAGCAGCATAGGGAATGTCGGCCATGCCGAGGATGCCGTCCACGTAGAAATCGGCCGTCGTGTCCCCGAACACGGCTTTTATCTCATGCCAGCCGGTGCTGCGTGTGGGCACGCCTTCAGTGTTCAGAATGAACCAGTTGGGTCCGGGAGCGAATGCCACACGGCACGCATAATAGGTGTTTAGATCTGCGGCTGTCACCGAGGCGCCGGTAAACAGGTTCTTCGTCAGGGTCGTGTCGTTGTAAGCCCCGACCGCGACAAGCTGCGCAAGCGCCGGCGAATTATCGCGAATGGTCGCGAACTGGCGCAGGTTGGCCTCCTGGGTCGAGTCGTAGAACATGAACGACCATTCGAGCGGTTGCGCGTCTGAGCCGGAAGTGGGCGTGAAATCCTTGCCGCTCGCCTTGTTGGTCAAGTCCTGCTTGATCGACTGAGCCCCGCTGGCCGCCTGTTCGGTCGAGAGGATGGCGCCACCGCCGGCGACTCCGACGTTCCACGCCGCGCTGAAGGCGGCCTGGTCGGTGTAGCTTTCAAAATCATCGTAAAACACCACCTGGGCATTGGCTGTGATCGCCAGCGCAATCGCCGCCGCAAAAACAATATTTCTTTTCATTCTTTTCTCCTCGAGCTCATCGACCTAGATAGCATTATTCCCATCGGCGGCAGTCCCCGCCTCGATAATAGGCAGATGTTCTATGGTTTGACGGTCTGTGTCAAGCGCCGAAAGCCTGGATTTCGCGCCTTTTCATAGCTGTCGGCAAAGCGGAGGAGATCGGGGTGGGGCGAGTGGCCGTTCGCCGCTATGGCGGCCGCGGCGCCTTGGGGTCCCGGCGGTTTGCGAGTTGACGGCCCGGCGGCGCATTTCTAGAGTCGGGTCGTGGAATGGGCGGGCTACCTGACGGCGGCGGTGGCGGGATATCTGCTCGGCTCGATTCCGACAGGCTATCTGGCCGGCCGGATCCGGGGGGTGGATATCCGGGCTGCGGGCAGCGGCAACATCGGGGCGACGAACGCCCTTCGAGTCCTCGGCAAGCCGGCCGGGATCGCGGTGCTGGCGGTGGACCTGCTCAAAGGTCTTGCGGCCTGCTGGCTCGCTGCGCCGTCGGTCGATCGAGCGTTTTTTCAGCATGCGCAGCCGGCGGTTGGGGCGCGCGAATGGCTGGCCGTTGTCTGCGGGGTCTGCGCCATTCTCGGCCACAACTACACCTGCTGGCTGCGGTTCAAGGGGGGCAAAGGCGTTGCCACGACGGGAGGCGTGTTTCTGGCGCTGGCGCCGGCGGCGACGCTGGCGACAGTGGCATGCTGGATCGCCGTTGCGGTTTCGACCCGGTATGTCTCGGTGGCGTCGTTGGCGGCAGCGGTTGCGCTTCCGTTGTGGGTCGGATGGTTTGGCGGCAGCACCGTTCTGGTGGGGATCGCCGCCGGCGCCGGGCTCATGGCCATCGTGAAGCACCGGGCCAACATCCGGCGGCTGCGCGCAGGCACCGAGCACCGATGGGGAGCGCCCCGATCGCGTCCGCCGCCGCAGGAGGCCCCATGAAAATTGCAGTTCTGGGTTCGGGCGCATGGGGCCTGGCGCTGGGCCGCATGCTGCGCCAGGACGGGCATGCGCTCATCATCTGGGGAAACGACCCAGCCCAGCTCGAGGAGATCCGGCAAACCGGACACCACAAGACCGGTCTGCCTGGGATCGAGCTGCCTCGGGACTGGCGGCTCGAGCCCGATCTGCATCGGGCAATCGCGGAGGCGGATTGGGTGGTGGCAGCGATGCCTTCGCAGGCGTTTCGCGAGGTGACGCGGTCGCTGGTGGAGTATGCGGGCGGGGTGGTGAGCGCAACCAAAGGGATCGAATTGGCCAGCGGTTTGACCATGAGCGGAGTGTTGCGGGAAACGGCGCCGCGGGCGCGGATCGCGGCCCTTTCGGGACCTTCGCTTGCGCTCGAGGTTGCCTCGGGGGCACCAGCAGCTGTCGTGGCAGCCAGCGCCGATCCGGCGACCGCCCTGGATGTCCAGCGCCTGTTTCATCGGCCGGCCTTTCGGGTTTACACGAGCAGGGATCTGGTCGGGGTGGAGTTGGGCGGGGCGCTCAAGAACGTGTTTGCGATCGCTGCCGGCGTCGGCGACGGCCTGGGATACGGCGATAATTCGAAAGCGGCGCTGATCACGCGCGCGATCGTGGAGATGCGGCGGATGGGGGTTGCCTGCGGAGCGCAGGCGGAGACGTTCAGCGGCTTGAGCGGCCTTGGGGATCTGACGGTGACGTGCTTCTCGCGCTTAAGCCGGAACCGGGGGCTTGGAGAACGGCTTGGGCGAGGCGAGCGATTGGAGGACATACTGCCCACGCTGACAGCCGTGGCCGAGGGATATCCCACGGCGCGCGCCGCGCTGCTCCTGGCTCGCCGGCTCGAGGTCGACACCCCCATCATCGAGGCAGTTTATGCTATGTTGTATGAAGGCAAAGTGATCCCGCGTGCGGTCCAGGACCTGATCGGCCGCGATTCCCGGCCGGAGACCGATCCGGCGCCCGGATGAACGCCGCGCCAACCCATGCATATGCGTCATGAAAACCGATTGGATCGTGGCTGGCCGTTGGGCTGCGTCAGCACCGGCATGGGCCGGGCTCATCGCGGCATCGCTTGTGGCGAGCCTTTGTGGAGCGGATTCGCCATCGCGGACCCTGAATCCGAACCCAGCCATCGGCCTGGCGGCCTCGGCGGCTGCAACGGGAGGTGACATGCCATCCGCCGCGCCAAAAACCGGTCCGCTCCGCCGAGTCCGGGAGCCTGCGGTGGCAGGGCTGTTTTATCCCCGGGACCCCGCGGCGCTGGGCCGGGCGATCGACGGGTGCCTGGCGCAGGCCCGCGAGGAAAGCATCCCGGGCTTGCGGGCGCTGGTGTGCCCGCATGCGGGCTACACGTATTCGGGGATCACCGCCGCTCACGGATACCGTTTGCTGCCAGGGCGGGAGGTTTCGACGGTCATCCTTCTGGCTCCCAGTCACTACGCCCGAGTCGAGGGCGCCTGCGTGTCGGGAAACGAGGTTTTTCGAACGCCGCTGGGCGACGTGCCGATCGCTCCAATGGCGGCCGAACTGGCGCGGACCCGGCCTTTTGTTCCCGAGACGCCCTGCCCGGTCCACCGCCCCCCTTGGGCATATCAGTCGTCCCGTCCGATGCCTTCCTCAGGAACGGACACGGCCGACACATGGGAGCATTCCGACGAGGTGCAGGTGCCGTTCTTGCAGCGGACGTTGAAGGATTTCGCCCTGGTGCCTGTGGTCATGGGGGATGTGGATCCGGCCGAGGCGGCTCGGGCTCTCGCGGGCCGGATCGATGATCGGACCCTGCTGGTCGCCAGCTCGGATCTCAGCCATTATCATCCTTACGAGGAAGCGCGGCGGATGGACCAGCGAACCGTGGCCGCCATTTGCCGGCTCGACACCCGGGCGCTGGCTGAGGAGGACGCCTGCGGGCGCACCCCCATCCTCACCCTCCTGCACTTGGCGCGGGCCAAAGGCTGGAAAGCCCGCCTGCTCGATTATCGAAACAGCGGGGACACCGGCGGCGACAAGAGCGGCGTCGTGGGATACGCGGCGATCGCGTTTTTCGATCCCGGCCCGGAGGAGTTTACGATCGAGCAGCGCCGCTGCCTGCTGGAGCTGGCCCGCCAGTCCCTGCGGGAGACGGCCGCGCGCGGGCTTCCGCCGGAAGTCCATGCCGAATCCTTGCCGAGCGGACTGGATGGCGCGCGCTGCTGTTTTGTGACCTTGACAAAGGGGGGCGCGCTGCGGGGATGCATCGGCAATCTCAAGCCCAACGGCCCGCTGTTCCAGGCCGTGGTCCGGAACGCATCCAGCGCCGCCATCCGCGATTATCGTTTCCCGCGGGTCCAGACCCAGGAGCTGGACCAGATCCAGATCGAGATCAGCGTTCTCACCGAGCCCAAACCCCTCGCATTCGACACGCCGGAGGATCTCCTCTCGAAGCTGCGGCCGCATCGGGATGGCGTGATCCTGCAAATCGGCGCCGCGTCCGCAACCTACCTGCCTCAGGTCTGGCTCCATCTGCCGGACAAAACCCGATTCTTGCAGACGCTCTCTGAAAAGGCTGGGGCGGGCTCCGACGATTGGCGCAAGCCCGGCGTGCGGGTCCTGACCTACCAGGCGGAGGTTTTTCGGGAGTCCGAATGACGCGCGACGCCAGAGGCTCGGCCGCGTGATCGCGCGCGGCTCGCACGCTGCCGCGGGGCGCGCCTCTTCAAACGGCATGTTGCGCATATGAGGCCATGGACAGCCCCGTGAGCCAGTTCGGGCGGCGCATCGCGGCGGGGGAAGGCGGGCCGGCTGAATTGCTGGGAGCGGCAGCGGCGCTGGGATTTGTCAGCATGCTGGCCCAGCTGGCGCTCCTGCGCGAGCTGCTCACGGCCTTCCAGGGCAACGAGCTCACCCTGGCGATCGTTCTGGGCAACTGGCTTCTGCTGACAGGGCTGGGCGCTGCCCTGGAACGGTGGACACCGGAGCGCGGGCTGAGCCGAAGGACGATCTCAGCGGGCTTGATCCTGGTCGCGATTCTGCCCTTGATCCAGACGCTGGCGGTTCGGGGGGGGCGCAACGTCTTCTTCCCGCGGGGTGTGGCATTGAGCCTGGCGGAGACCGCGCTGGGCAGCCTGGCGGTCCTGGCGCCATTCTGTCTGCTCTCTGGATTCTGCCTGACGCGGGCCAGCGCGTGGCTGGATTCCACCGGGCGGAAACGGAGGGGATTGGGATCGGTGTATGCAGCGGATTGCCTGGGTAGCGGGGCGGGAGGCGCGGCGTTCATGGGAGGGCTGGCGGGCGGGTGGGATCATTTTGCGATGCTGGGAGGCGCAGCCTTGATGTGTCTGGCGGGAGCCGGAGCGATGGCGTGGCGGTCGCGGTGGCGGTCGGGCTTGGGCGGAGCGGGGATCCTCGCAGCGGCGATGGCGATCGCTCTGGGGTGGGGGCAGATCGATGCGCGCTCGACCGCCTGGCAGTTCCACCCCCAGCGGGTGGTCGATCGATCCCACTCGCCCTACGGGCGATGGGTGGTCACCGAAACGGGCGGCCAGTACAACCTGTTCGAGAACGGCCTGCCCGTGTGGACCAGCCAGAACACCGAGGCCGTCGAGGAGACGGTCCATTTCGCGATGGGGCAGCGGCCGGCGGCGCGAAAGGTCTTGCTGATCGGCGGAGGGGTTGCCGGCACCGCGATCGAGGCGCTCAAGTACGGGATCGAGTCGGTTCACTATATCGAGCTCGATCCGCGCGCGCTGGAGCTGGGCGCGCGGTTTCTGCCGGGCCGGCTGGCCGACTCTCGAATCCGCGTCGCGATCGATGATGGCCGGGCGTTCCTGGGAGAGGCTCGCGACCGCTTCGATGTCGTGATCGTCGACATGCCAGAGCCGGTCACGCTGCAGTTCAACCGGTATTACACCGTCGAGTTTTTCACCACGGCGCGCGCGGCGATGGCCCCGGACGGCGTGCTGGCATTCGCCTTGGGCCGTTACGAAAACTCGATCGGCCCCGAGCTGGCCGCGCTGCTGGCCTCGGCGGCGCGGACGGCCGAGTCGGTCTTCGGCCATGTCCGGCTCCTGCCGGGAGGGCGCGTCTTTTTTCTGGCGTCCGACGCCCCGCTGGAGACCGATGTTGCGGGCATCCTGGAGGAGCAGCGGGTGCCGGTGCAGCACATGAAACGCGGATATCTCGCGGCGGCGCTGGCGCCGGACCGGCTGGCCCAGGTCGAGGATGCCGCACGGCAGCCCGCCCGGCTCAACCGGGATTTTCATCCGGTTCTTTTCATTTATCAGCTGCGCCATTGGCTCAGCCAGCACGCGGCGCCGGCAGGATTGCTGGCAGCGCTGCCTGTCGTGGGAATGGGAGTGTATTTGACGAGGCTGCGGGCGGTGACGGGCGTGGTCTTTGCGTCGGGATTCGCCGCGTCGACGATCCAGGTGGTTCTGCTGCTTGGCTTTCAGGTCTTGTGGGGGTCGCTTTACCAGCAGGCCGGCTGGGTGATCACCCTGTTCATGGCCGGCATGGCGGCTGGAGCGTGGGCTGGGAATCGGTTCGGAGACGAGCCAGCCCCTGCCGATGCCGCAGGTCGTCTCATCGACGGCCACCGGGTCGATCGCCCGACGATGCGGCTGGTCCTTGCGGCATTTGCAGCCGCCATCGCTGCGGCCGCGGCGCCCGCCTTGCTCGCCGCGCTCCGCTCCGGGCTGATGGGCGGCAGGGCCGCCGGATGGACGCAGATGATCATTCCGATCGCCGCGTTCGTGTTCGCGGCGCTTTCGGGCGCGCAGTTCTCGATGGCGGCCAAAATCGAGGGGGGGCCGCCATCGAGCACGGCGGCGCGGCTGTATGGGGCGGATTTCGCCGGGGCGTGCCTGGGCGCGTATGTTGCGGGGGCGGTCCTGGTCCCCTGGCTGGGGATCCCGGCGGTCTGCTACGGGGCAGCAGGCATGGTGGCATGCGCCGCGGCGAACCTGGCCCTGAACCGCCTCCGGCAGGGCGCGGCGCGCAGGCCGGCAACCATCTCGCGAGGAAGCTTATGAACCGGATGAACAAGCGGCTCTTGAAGGTGGTGCGGTGGACGGGCTGGCCTCTGTTTCCCCTGGTGATGGCGTTTCTGGCCACGGGCTACATGATCAGCGGCCGCTTCGGCATGGGCCGCTGGATGGACGAGCAATCGGCCCTGGCGCTCCACAAGCTCTTGCACGGCCCGCTTATCCTGCTGGTCCTTGTTCATTCCCTGCCCGCCATGTATCTTGCCTGGAAGCGATCGAGATGGATCCGAAACCGCCAGCCCAGCCAGACGCTGCCCCCGTGAATCCGGCGCCGGCAACCCGCCCCGATCCCGCCCCGGCTTGGTCCCGGCGGCAGTGGCTCAAGCTGGGCGCGGCCGGATGCGCCGGGCTGGCTGGGACCGGCTCGTTCTTCTCGTGGCTCCGCCAATGGGGCGCCGATGCCGCGCCCGCCGACATCTTTCCCGGCGACGCCCCGCGAGGCGAGCTCTGGGAGCTGTGGCAGCGGCGCGGCTGGGCGCGCGAAGCGCTGCATTACCTCAAGCTCGGGCGCAACGTCCAATGCAAGATCTGCCCGAACAACTGCCTGCTCGAGCCGGGCGACCGCAGCCACTGCCGCAACCGGGTCAACCAGGGCGGGACCTTGTACACGCTCGCGTTCGGCAATCCGTGCACGCTCCACATCGATCCGGTCGAGAAGAAGCCCCTGTTCCATTTCCTGCCGGGCAGCCCGACCTTCTCGCTGGCCACCTCCGGCTGCGTGTTCCGCTGCCTCAATTGCCAGAACTGGGAGATCTCGCAGAAGAAACCCGAGGAAACGAAGGACCCCCGGGGAGCGGAATACCGGCTCCGCCCGCCCCTGCCCCCCGCCCTGACCCTCGACCAGTTGCGAACGCTGAGCCTGTTCCCCGACGATCTGGCGGCCGTGGCCGAATCGCTGGGCTGCCCCTCCGTGTCCTACACTTATTCGGAACCGACCGCGTATTACGAATACACCCTGGAATCCTGCCGGGCTGTCCACGCCCGCAAGCGCAAGAACGTCCTGGTCAGCTGCGGGTCGATCAACGAGCGGCCGCTGCGCGACCTGGCAGCTCACGTGGATGCAGCCCATGTGGATCTGAAGGGATTCGACGACGGCATCTATCGGAAGCTCAACTCGGGCCGGCTGCAGCCGATCCTCGACACCCTGGTCACCCTCCGGTCCATGGGTGTCTGGCTCGAGGTGATTCACCTGATGGTCCCCACCTACACCGACGACCTCGAACTGACGCGCCGGCTGTGCGGCTGGCTGGTCCAGAACCTTGGCCCGGACACGCCCCTCCATTTCTCGAGGTTCCATCCGCAGCACAAGCTCGCTTACCTGCCGCCGACGCCGATCGACACGCTCGTGAAGGCGCGCGACATCGGGCGCGACGCCGGGCTGCGGCACGTCTACATCGGCAACGTGACCGGCGTGCCCGAGGCCGAAACAACGTTTTGCCCAAGCTGCCGGAAGGCCGTGATCGAGCGGGACATCTTTTCGATCCGGACGTTCCATCTCGACAAAGGCCGCTGCCGGTTCTGCCAGACAGCGATCGCCGGAGTCTGGTCGGCGTGAGCCCCTCCCGCGCACATCGAGACCAGCGTGATTGAATCCGGACAACGGAATCGACACTCTGCCTGCAGCCAGGGATCGGGGGCTTATCCTTCCTGCCCGGCGGGGGCCGGCGCCGAATGGGCAGGGCGGTCCATGTCGGGGCCGCCAGGGCGCCAGATCAGCTCGCCGGTCTCTTTGTTCCAGCGCCGGGTGCGAACCGACAGCCGATGCTCGCCATGGCAGCTGGTGCAGGAGGGCCGCGGGGCGGATCCGGCACCGAGGACGGATGCGTGGTCGGCCACCGGCTCGAGATCCCGCGCCGGATGGCATTCCATGCAGAACCCATGAATCCGGTCCGCGGGGAACATCCGGTCCGGCGCGGTCAAGCCATCCTCGTCGGCGCTATGGGCATCGGAGAGCCCGTGGCATTGTTCGCAGCCAACGCCGGCCTTGGCGTGGGCCTGGGTGAGGCTCTCGGACTGGAAGTTGATGTGGCAGACGTAGCAATAGGAGTTGTCGGCGGGAGCGTCGGCAGGCTGGCCCGACGCCGCCGGCGCGGACAAGGCAGATGGAGCGGCTGTCGGGGCGGGATGGAGCGCAGGAGGAGGCGTCTGCGGCTGAGCACACCCGGCCAGCAGGAGGACGAGGCCGGGCCAGGCGAAGCGAGCGGGCAGCGATGAGCGCCAGGATCCGTCAGACATACTCCCAGTCCTTGAGCCACCGGTACTGTGCGGGAAGGTTGGCCCACATCTGGCGGCCGGCCGCGTCGAGCTCCTCGCGCTCGGCCAGATCCAGCTCGCGGCGCTCCCGGACGGCTCGGACGGCGTTGTCGACCTGATGGACGCTGATGAGGCCGGGAATGGGCGCCGTAATCGCCGGGTTGCCGAGGATGTAACGGAGGGCGAGCCGGGCGCGGCGGTCATCGGCCTCGGCGGCGGCATGATCGGGTGAGCCGTCCCCCTGGAAGAGCGAATTGCTGGCGAATGGTTTGATGCCCAGCACGCCGACGTCGTGCTTGCGGATGGCGTCGAACAGGCTGTCGGCCGGCAGCTCTTTGGATTGGGATGTGTAAGGGGTGACAAGGACCTGGATGACGTCGGGGTAGGTTTCGATCAGGCGTTTGGCCCAGGGCCGATCATGGGTGGAGATGCCGGTGAAACGGCAGAGACCACGCTGGCGGGCCAGGGTCAGCGCCTCGAGCATCTGGTCGGTCTCGGCCTGGGTATGGAGGCTGCCGCGCTCGTGGGCCATGATGCGCCAGACATCGGCGTATTCGAGGCCGGTCTCGCGCAGCCCTTTCTCGAGGAGTCCAACGAGAAAGCGGGCCTGGCGGTGGTCGGGATGGCGCATTTCCTGGGCGCCCATGGACCAGCAGAGATACATTCGGTCTCGGCGGCCCCGGAGGGCGCGGGCGTATGCGTAAGGCTCGGCGGCCCCGGCAAAATCGATGCAGTTGATCCCGGCATCGATGCACCGGCTGATGACATCATGGCGGTTCCGATGAAACCGCTCGAGGTCGGCGTCGTTGCCGCGGAGATCCTCGCAACTGGCGAACGCTTCCTGGCTGCCGATGATCTTTTCGATCCGCTTCCAATGGCCGCCGAGGCAGACGGCGGAGACCCACAGGCCCGTTTTCCCCAAGCGCCGGTATTCCATGCCGGGCTGGTAGCTGCGGGTGCGCCGGACCTCGCGCGCCACGCTGGCGGACTGAGCCGAGGGCGCACCCGAGACGGCGCAGAGCATGCCGGTGGTTGCCAGGGCGCTGTCCAGCAGGAACTCGCGCCGATTCAATGAACCGAGCCGGGAAGCGGGAGAGTCAGGATGTTGCATAAGAGTCCGTGCATCGACGATGGATCATTGAACCAGAACGGGCCCGGCAAGTCGAGGGGCAAAGAGAGCGAAGAAACGCTCCCCAAGAGCGGGCGGGTGGGATAGGCTGAGGGCAGCATCGTGGAGAAGGGCTGGTCAATAAAATGGGCGGCGTGGACGGGAGCCTGGTTCTCGGAGAGCGGCGCGTGGCTGGCTCCGGGGGCGGGCCTTTTCCTGGCAGGCCTGCTTTGGATGGCCGGGCGGATGCGCCGGGCGGAGCGCCGGACAACGGCGGGAGCAGGATGGGCGGCGAATTTTCTGGGAGGCGCGCTTTTCTGTCTGGCCCGGTGGTGCTGGCCCGCGGGAAGCGAGGCGGGCTGGCTCGTGCTGGGGCTCGGGGCGGCCGCGCTCGCGAGCGTGCTGGCGGGCTCGGCGTTTGCGTCGGCGGCAGTCGTGGCGGCGCGGTTCAAGCCGGGCCGCCAGGGCTGGTGGTCCGGCTGGGGGGCGGCGGGACTGAGCCTGATCTTGCTGGCGCCCCTGACCGTAAGCATGGGTCCTTGGGGATTGATGGCGATCAGCCGGCTCTGGCTGGCCAAGGCAAACCCCGACGCGGCCGGCCAATGGGTGACCGACGAGGAAAACAATTTCCGGTTCCGCGTACCCGGATCTCCCTGGATGCAGGTCGATCCCCAGCGGATCAGCGCCCAAGGCAACCTCGCTTTCATGCGCGTCCAGCCCAATGTGTTCGTGTTCCTGATCGCCGAGAATGTCGGGATCGATGCCGAGCTGGACAATGTGCAGCTGTGGGAGATCGCCAAGGAGAACCTCGAGCTCGGCGGCGCCGCGGTCCGGCACACCCGCACCACGGAGCGCGAGCGCCAAGGATTGGCCGGGATCGAGGCGGAGACCGAGCTGCGGATGCTCGGCCAGAGGCTGGTCTATCTGCACTGGCTGTGCGCCACCAACGGCTATGCCTACCAGCTCATCGCATTCGGCCGCATGGCGGAGAAGGAGCAGATGTTCCAGGAGGCAGACCGGGTGTTTGGAGGGTTCGAGATGATCGATCCGACGCGTCAAGCGCCACCGGCAGGAGGCGGCTCCCCGGACTTCGAATCCCCGCGCTATGGGTATCGGGTGCGGATCAAGGACTCGCTCTGGCAGCAATGGGATACCCTGGCGCAGGACATCCCCGAGGCCGAGTTCGGCTGCCTCCACCCGCAATCGGGCGCGTTCATCGTCGTGCCGATCAGCCTGCTGGGCCGCAAGCCGCCCCCAGAGCACGTCCATGCCGCGCTGCTGGCGCTCATGGGGATCCAGGAGGCGGATCCGGTCCTGGCGCATTCCCAACCCGCAACGAATGGCGTGGTATCGGGTATCGAGATGGACTTCGAGCGGACGTGGAAGGAGCAGGCCTACAAATACCGGGTCCGGCTCATGCATCGGAACGGCTTCGCCTGGCTGGCATCGGCCTGGATCGACTCGAAGGCTACGAATGCGGCAGGGCTGCTCGAGGAGGCGATGGGCCGGATGGAATTCGATGCGGGTCCAGCGACGGCGCTGGACCTCGAGCAGCTCTCTCCGCGGGAGCGGTCCGCACACGCGGTTTTTTTCCGATCCTTGGCGCGCCGGGCTGGACAGCAGAGGGCTCTCGATGATGCCTGGGTTCATTTGGATCTGGCGCTGCGGCTGGCGCCCGATGATGAGACAACCCTGGCGGACTGGTGGATCGTGTCGAGACGGCTCAGCCGATATCGAGAGGCGCTGCAGACCTGCGAAGAGCTGCTGGGCAGGGGGGCGCCCGCGGCGCGTTTCCGCGCGATCCAGGCCCAGTGCGAGGCGGCCCTCGAGTGGCTGCCTCGAGCCCGCGAGACGATCGCTGCGGCCCGGCGCGAGTCGCCCGAAGACACCGGCCTGGCAGCACTCGAGCAGGCGGTGAGCTCGCGGCTCGGCGGATCCCGTCCCGAGCAGACCGCCACCCGGCTGCCGCCGGTCGATTTGCCCGACGAGCCCGCCATGCCGCTGCCCCCGCCATCGGCTCCGGGCGCAACTCGTTTCTCGAACCGCTCCCTCGCCATCGAGTTCCGCCGCGGGCAGGAGTACCGCTCGACGGAACGGGCGCGGCTGACCCTCGGGAATGACGGGCGCTGGTCTCAGATCAGCACGCTCTCGTTTCGGATCGAGCCGGCGCGCGAGGAGGTCCACATCGGCCCGGTCACCGTGCTGGACGATCGGGGGCAGCCGCTCCGGGTGCACGCGGAGACCAATGCCTGGACCGAGCCGGAGTCCCTCGAGGGCGATCGCACGCCCCTGCGAGTGTGGATCCCGATCCCGGAGCTCGAGCCGGGACGGACGGTGGAATGGACCGTGACGCGGCGGTGGCGCCGGGCGCCGGCCGAGTTTCCCTGGCTGGAGCACTCGATGGCATCGGATCTGGCCGTCGACATCGCATGGCTGGGATTGCGCGGCAATCTCGAGGCTGTGCAGCATCGGCAGTCGGCCGGCATCGAGTTCAAGGCTTCGAAGGAGTCCCTGCGCTGGCGCTGCATTCGGCCGCCGCCCAGAATCTTCGAGCCGATGCAGCCGCCCGAAGCGGAGTTGTCTCCGACGGTTTGGATCGCTCGATCGGGCTCGTGGCGGGAAGCGCTCGAAGCCTGGCGCCAGAGGGATCATGCCGAGGTTTCGTTGCCGAAGGAACTGGCCGACGAGGCACGCCGGATCGCGAAATCGGAGACCAGCGACCCCGGCCGCGTGGCGGCCATGGCGCAGTGGGTTCAGAGGCGCCTGGCCTTTCGTCCAAGGCCGTGGCCCGATTCCATGCACCGCCCACGGGCCGACATCCTCCGAGAAGGGGCCGGAGACAGCCTGGATCACGCGCGCCTGTTGTGGGCGCTGTTGCGGGAGGCGGCGATCCCGTCCTCGGTGGCCTTGATCCGCACGGAGGGGCCGGTCCAGCGCGACCTGGCCGATTGCGCTCAGTTTGACCACGCCGTGGTTTGCGCGCCTCGGGGCGGCGCGGAGCGGTTTTGGGATTCGAGCGAGAAGTTCGCCGACATCCGCGCTTTTCTCGCACCGGGGCTGATGGCTCGCGAGGCGCTCGTGCTCGAAGGGGCCGAGGGGCGCTGGTGCGATCTGCCGGCGCCAGCCATCGAGTTCTTCCGCGTCCAATGCGAGCGCGAGGTCGCCATGGGCCCCGACGGCGCGCCGCTCCGAATGCGCGACGTCGTCCGGATTGGCCGGTATCCGGCGGCGATGTGGGATCGGTGGGAATCGAGGGCCGAGGCGACCAACCGGACCGAATGGCTGAACCAGCAGCTGGCGGTGCCCGGCTGGCGGATCGAGGAGGCAGATCGGCGGCGGCTGGACGGGCCCGACAGCGCGCTCGCGTTGCGTTTCGATTGGATCCTCGACCGGCCGGGCGCGCACGCAGCTGATCCGAGGGAATGGGCTTTGCCGGCGGTTTGGGAGCGGTTCTTCCTGCGGGTGGCTCCCGTGGCCGATCGGCGGACGCCGGTTCATGTCGCCGGACCCATCGATTTCGAGGGGCGCACTCGATGGGATATGCCCGCGAGCTGGCGCTGGCTCAATGCGGCCGAGTTCGAGGCCCGAGGGACGGGATCCCCCCTCGAGTGGTCCGTGCGCCCTGAGAAGGCCGGGGGAGGCGGGGGCCAGATCGTCCAGCGGGCTCGGCTCGCGGCCGGACGGCACCCCGCGGCTGCCTATGACAGCCTGTACCGGTCGGTGGCGGACCTGATAGCGCGGACGGAAACGGCCTGGATCTTCGGCCGCGGAGAATAGCTTGTCATTGACTTTTCGGGCCGGCGGCCTAGGCTGACGGCGGATGGTTCGCCGTGGCGAACACGAGATGGGCGCGCTGAGCGCATGGCTTGCGTTTCGGCGCCGGCGTGTTCGGCGCCGATGAACTGACCCGGCCCGCCGGGCCGCAGGTGTCATCCACTTGCGGCATTTTTTTTGCCGTTTCATGGTCGGAACCAGGATGGGAAAGATATGATCGTAGTACTGAAGCCCCGGATCAGTCGGAAAGAGGAGACGGCCGTCCTGCGGGAGATCCGCCGGCTGGGGTACCGTCCGCACATGATTCGGGGGGTGGAGCGGACGGTGATTGGGGCGATCGGAGACGAGCGCACCCACCAGACGCTCGAGACGCTCATCACCTGGCCACAGGTCGAGAGCGTGATGCCGGTCCAGAAACGGTACAAGCTCGTCAGCCGCGAGGCCCATCCGGACGACTCGATCGTCATGGTGCGCGGCGTCGAGGTCGGCGGCCGGCGGTTCCAGGTCATGGCAGGGCCGTGCTCGGTCGAGGACGAGAAGCAGCTCATGCGGACCGCACAGGCCGTCAAGGACGCCGGCGCGACCATCCTGCGCGGCGGGGCTTTCAAGCCGCGGACATCCCCCTACGAGTTTCAGGGCCTGGGGGAGAAGGGGCTCAAGCTGCTGACCAAGGCGCGCCGCGAGTTCGACCTGCCAATCATCACCGAACTGCTCTCCGAACAGCATGTCGATCTGGTCGCCGAGTATGCCGACATCCTGCAGATCGGCACCCGCAACGCCCAGAATTTCCAGCTCCTGATCGCCGCCGCCAAGACCGGAAAACCCGTGCTGCTCAAGCGCGGTCTCTCCATGCGGATCGAGGAGTGGCTTCTGGCCGGCGAATACGTGCTCTCCTCCGGCAATCCCAACCTGATGTTCTGCGAGCGCGGGATCCGCACCTTCGAGACCTACACGCGCAACACGCTCGATCTGGCCAGCGTGCCGATCATCAAGCGCGAGTCCCACTGCCCGATTGTCATCGATCCGAGCCAGGGATCGGGCCGGGCCGATCTGGTCGCCGCGATGTGCAAAGGCGCGGTCGCCATGGGAGCCGATGCCCTGCTGATCGAGGTGCATCCCAACCCCGCCGAGGCGTGGAGCGACGGCGCCCAGCAGGTCACCCTCGACGCCTTCCGCTCCCTCATGGCCGACCTGCGGCCGTTCATTCAGGCAGCGGATCGCGAGTAAAGGACACAGGATGAAGATTGCATTGGCCGGCGTTTCCGGGATCCCCTTGGGCAAACACAACGTGGCCGATCCGCGCCTGGATCGGGTGCATCAGCTGGTCGAGGCGAAGAAGAAGGCGTGTGTCCAGGTGGATCTGGTGGCCGAGGATGAGCTGGCCGAAGCCGACAGCCTGCTCGTCCATCCGGATCGGCGTCCGGACCTGATTCTGCAGGACCTCGAGTTTCTCGAGGTGCGCCTGGGCCGGGAGCCCGCCCCCCAGGAGCGCGCGGCGCTCGAGAAGCTCCGGGAAGCGCTCGAGCGCGAGCAGTGGGGCTGGGATCTCGGACTGGCCGGGGATGAGCTCGCGATGCTGGCAGCCTATCCGCTCGTGACGCTCAAGCCCGCAGCGGTCATCGATCCCGCAGCCATGGACCGGCTCGATGAGTGGCTGCGGCGCCTGCTGGATCAGGCCGGCTACCAGTGTTTCCTGACCGTCGGAGGCAAGGAGAATCGGGCCTGGCTCATCCGCAAGAACGCCACCGCCTGGGAGGCCGCCGGCGCCATCCACTCCGACATCCAGAAGGGCTTCATCCGCGCCGAGATCATCAGCTACGCCGACCTCATCGAGGCCGGCGGGGAAACGCCCGCCAAGCGGGCGGGCAAGATGCGGCTCGAAATGAAGGACTACCGGATGCAGGACGCCGACATCGTCAATTTCCGCTTCAACAAGTGACCGCACTCGGTCCCGCATCGAAGGCTGCGGCGGCCGCCAGACTAGCCCCTGCAAGCCGATAGCCGAAAGGTAGGGCGGCTACTCCGTGGGCGCCGCTTGATGGCTGCGGAGAGGCAACCGAAAGCAAACCTGCATCGGTCCATTCGCCGCACCTCACCCCACGGCATCCACCCGCAGATCCCTCATCGTCGCCAGATCCCCCAGCGCCTCCACTCCCCGCATCGGCCGCGCCCCGCTCCGCCGCCTCGGCCCAAACCGATCCCGATACTCCCCATACAGC